>Ga0193742_1001039_pt1 | contig 17385 bp, 14 predicted proteins | sample L2c1metaG_FD_165511 | JGI IMG/M metagenome (GOLD analysis project Ga0193742, IMG submission 165511) | Soil microbial communities from a riparian zone of the East river system, Colorado, United States - L2c1 | ecosystem: Environmental > Terrestrial > Soil > Riparian zone | place: USA: East River... | reverse complement strand
CGGAGTCCAGCGACTCCTGGCCGACGAGGGCATCGAGACCGTCTCGGCGGTCGAGGACGGCGAGGCGCTGCTGGTCGCGGTCAGCGAGCACCGCCCGGACCTCGCCATCGTGGACGTTCGGATGCCGCCGACCTTCACCGACGAGGGGCTGAAGGCCGCGCTCAGGGCGCGGGAGCAGCAGCCGGGCCTGCCGGTCCTGGTGCTGTCCCAGTACGTCGAGGAGCGCTATGCCGTCGAGCTGCTCTCCGGTGGCGCCGGCGGGGTCGGCTACCTGCTGAAGGAGCGGGTGGCCGACGTCGCGGAGTTCGTGGACGCGGTGCACCGGGTCGCGGGCGGCGGCACGTGCATCGACCAGGAGGTGATCTCCCAACTCATGGCCCGCGGTCGACGAAACCCGATCGACGTGCTCACCCCGCGCGAGCGGGAGGTGCTCGGTCTGATGGCGCAGGGACTCACCAACGTAGCCATCGCCAAGTCCCTCACGGTGTCCGACGGCGCGGTGGAGAAGCACGTCGGCAACATCTTCTCCAAGCTCGGTCTTGAGCCGAGCAGCGAGGAGCACCGCAGGGTCCGCGCGGTGCTGACGTTCCTGGAACGGGCGTAGCCGGGGCTGATGCCATGAAGGCTCCCTTCAGGACGGTGAACGTCCTGAAGGGAGCCTTCATGGCAGTTACGCCGCGACCTGGCTCACGGCCGGCGCGGCGGCCAACGCGACATCCAGCACCTCGCGGACGTCGGTCGCCAGGTGCACGGTCAGCTCATCGAGCACCGAGGACGGCACGTCGTCCAGGTCCGGCTCGTTGCGCCGCGGCAGCACCACCGTGGTGATGCCGGCCCGGTGCGCGGCGAGCAGCTTCTGCTTCACGCCGCCAATGGGCAGGACCCGTCCGGTCAGCGAGACCTCGCCGGTCATCGCCACGTCCGAGCGGACAGGGCGGCCGGACAGCAGCGACGCGAGCGCGGTCGTCATGGTGACGCCGGCACTCGGCCCGTCCTTGGGCACCGCGCCGGCCGGCACGTGGACGTGCACGCCGCGGTCGGCCAGTGAGCCGACCGGCACGCCGAGCACGTCGCCGTGCGAGCGCAGGTAGGACAGCGCGATCTGCGCGGACTCCTTCATCACGTCGCCGAGCTGGCCGGTGAGCGTCACGCCGGTCGCACCGGTGTCCTTCTCCGCCACCGACGCCTCGACGAACAGCACGTCACCGCCCGCGCCGGTGACCGCGAGCCCGGTCGCCACACCGGGCACGGCCGTGCGATCCGCCGACTCCGGCGTGAACTTGGGCTGGCCGAGGTAGTCGCGCAGATGCTCGGCGTCGACGGTGATCGGCAGGGTCCCCTCGCCGAGCGCCAGCTTCGCGGTGATCTTGCGCAGCACCCTGGCGATCGCGCGCTCCAGTTGGCGGACACCGGCCTCGTGGGTGTACTCGCCGGCCATCCGGCGTAGCGCCGGCTCGGTCAGCGTGACCTCGTCGGTGCCGAGACCCGCCCGGTCGAGCTGACGGGGCAGCAGGTGGTCCCTGGCGATCTCGACCTTCTCGTCCTCGGTGTAGCCGTCGAGCGTGACCAGCTCCATCCGGTCGAGCAGCGGGGCCGGAATGGCATCGACCACGTTGGCGGTGGCCAGGAACACCACGTCGGACAGGTCCAGCTCGACCTCGAGGTAGTGGTCGCGGAACGTGTGGTTCTGCGCCGGGTCGAGGACCTCCAGCAGCGCCGCCGTCGGGTCGCCCCGGTAGTCGGCGCCGACCTTGTCGATCTCGTCGAGCAGCACGACCGGGTTCATCGAGCCGGCCTCGGAGATGGCCCGGACGATGCGGCCGGGCAGCGCGCCGACATAGGTGCGCCGGTGCCCGCGGATCTCCGCCTCGTCCCGCACGCCGCCGAGCGCGACCCGGACGAACTTGCGGCCCATGGCCCTGGCGACCGACTCGCCGAGCGACGTCTTGCCGACACCGGGCGGGCCGGCGAGCGCGAGCACCGCGCCGCTGCGCCGTCCGCCGACGACCCCGAGACCCCGCTCGTCGCGCCGCTTGCGCACGGCGAGGTACTCGATGATCCGGTCCTTCACGTCGGTCAGGCCGGAGTGGTCGGCGTCGAGGATCTCCCGCGCGCCGGTGATGTCGTAGGCGTCGTCGGTGCGCGTGTGCCACGGCATCTCGAGCACGGTGTCGAGCCAGGTGCGGATCCAGCCGACCTCCGGCGACTGCTCGGACGTCCGCTCCAGTTTGTCCACTTCGGACAGTGCGGCTTCGCGCACCTTCGCCGGCAGGTCGGCGTCGGTGACCCGCGCCCGGTAGTCCTGCTCCTCCGACGCCGGCTTGCCGTCCAGCTCGGCCAGTTCCTTGCGGATGGCCGAGAGCTGCTGACGCAGCAGGAACTCCCGCTGCTGCTTCTCCATGCCCTCCTGGACGTCCTTGCGGATGGTCTCCGCGACGTCCAGCTCCGCGAGGTGCTCGCGGCTCCACTCGAGCAGCTTCTCCAGGCGCGCAGTCACGTCCGCGGTCTCGAGCAGCCACATCTTCTGCTCGTCGGACAGGTAGGGCGCGTAGCCGGCCATGTCCGCGAGCGCCGCCGGGTCGGTCTCGGACTGCACCGAGTCGACGACCTGCCACGCGCCGCGCTCCTGCAGCATGGTGATCACGAGCGCCTTGTACTCGCGCGCCAGGTCCTTCGCGCGGTCGTCAAGAGTCTCCGAGGCGATCTCCACCCGCACCCAGAGCGCCGCGCCCGGCCCGGTGGTCCCGGCGCCGATGCGCACCCGCTTCGTGCCGCGCACGACCGCGGCGAGCTCGCCGCCGGGCAGCCGCCCGACCTGCTCGACGAGGCCGAGCACGCCGACCCGCCCGTACTTGCCGTCGAGCCGGGGCACGAGCACCACCCTCGGCTTGTCCCCCGCGTCGGCGACCGCCTGAGCGGCCTCGACCGCGGCGCGCACCTCGGTCCCGTCGGCCCCGGCCAGTCGCACCGGAACAACCATGCCTGGCAACAGCACGGCGTCCTCGAGCGGCAGCACCGGCAAAGTCAGGGTCTCCGCCATCTCACCCTCCAAAAGTTGAGCCTGCCCTACTCAACCTTCGGCGAGCACCAGATGTTTCCCCCACCCGTTCGCCCCCAGCGAATCCCCAAGATCACCCGGGCTCAGGTGGCCAAACCCCCACCCAACCCGGGGGCCGGCCCCGTCTTCAGCCTACCGGCGGGCACCGACATTTCGGCTCTCGTTGGCGGATGCCCTGGTCAGCGCCGGGTCAGCGGGTCAGGAGGCGGGTGGGGGTGTCGTGCAGGACGGCGCGGAGGAACGGGGCGCCGAGGCGGTCATCCGCCGACGCCCAGCGGACGATCACGGCGATCTGCTCGGCGTAGGGGTACGGGATGCTCGGGAAGTCGGTGCCCAGCACCACCCGGTCACCGACGTCGGCGAGCCGGGCCGGCCAGTCCGCCGGCAGGTCGCCGGCCCACGCGAACGCGGTGCCGACCATCGTGGTGTCCAGGTGCACGCGCGGGTAGCGGGCCACCAGGTCCAGCGCGTGGCCGTACTCCGGAGCGCCGGCATGGGCCAGCACCGCGACCAGCCGAGGGTGGCTGGCCAGCACCTCCTCGAACACCGAAAGGCCGGTGAACTCGCCGGGCGCTGGGCTGTGGCCGCAGTGCGCCACCACCGGCACCCCGGCCTCGGCGAGCAGGCCCCACACCGGGGTCAGCAGCTCGTCGCGCGGGTCGTAGGCGCCGACGTGCACGTGGGCCTTCACGCACGCCGCGCCGGCCGCCAGGGCTTCGGCGAGGTAGTCGGCCGCGCCCGGCTCGGGGAAGAACGTCGCCGTCGGCACCGCCTCGGGGGTGGCCGCGGCGAACTCGGCGACCCACTCGTTGAGCCAGCGGGCCATGCCCGGCCGGTGCGGGTAAAGCAGCGGCGCGAACCGGATCACGCCGAGGTCGCGCAGCACCGCGAGACGCTCGGCGATCGGCAGTCGGTACTGGATCGGCCACGGCGTGCCGTACTCGGCGTCGGCGAGCTGGTCGAAGAACGCCCACACCTTGCGCTGCACCGAGTCCGGCATGAAGTGCAGGTGCATGTCGACCAGGCCGGGCAGGCCGAGCTCCCGAACCGTCGCCGCCACCTCGGAATCCGAGAGTGGCGGCCTCACTTACGACCTTTGAAGGCCCGCCCGGCGGCGCGGGTCATCTCCCGCTCCGCGTCGCGCTTGGCGAGCGTCTGCCGCTTGTCGTAGGACTTCTTGCCGCGCCCGAGCGCCAGCTCGACCTTGACCTTGCCGTCCTTGAAGTACATCGACAGCGGCACCAACGCGAGACCGGTCTCCTTCGACTTGCCGATCAGCCGGAGGATCTCGCCCTTGTGCAGCAGCAGCTTGCGGGTCCGCCGCGGCGCGTGGTTGGTCCACGTGCCCTGCGTGTACTCATGGATGTGCAGGTTGCGCAGCCACACCTCGCCGTCGTCGACCGTGGCGAACGCGTCCACAAGCGACGCCCGCCCCTCACGCAGCGACTTGACCTCGGTGCCGACCAACGCGATCCCGGCCTCGTAGGTGTCCAGGATCAGGTAGTCGTGCCGCGCCTTGCGGTTCGACACGATCGTCTTGCGACCCTGTTCCTTCGACATGACGACAACCCTACGTGGTCGCCGCCGTTCGACGCGCGGCTATTGCCGGACGTACAGGCGCAGTGTCACGTAGCCGGTGGACGCCGAGATCAGGATCGAGATGAGGGCCAGGATCGGCGACACCAACAGCAGGTCGGACGTCTCGATCGGACTGATCACGTTCGCGCTCACCACGCCGGACATGGCGCCGCCGAGGAACACCTTGGCGATCACGAACAGGAACCCGATCGCCAGCACCGCACCGACAAGACCGGCGACCACCGCCTCCAGGAGGAAGGGCAGCTGGGTATACCACCGAGTCGCGCCGACCAGGCGCATGATGCTGACTTCTGTTCGCCTCGTGAACGCCGACACCTGCACCGTGTTGGAGATCTGCAACAGCGTCGCGGCCGTGAGGACGGCCGCGACCAGGAACGCGAGATCGCGGAAGCCGTTCAACGCGTCGAAGAATCGCTCGAGGAACTCGCTCTGGTCGGCGACCGAGTCCACCCCGACCCGACCCGAGTACTCCTGGACGATCACGTCCGGCCGGTCCGGGTTGACCAGCTTGAGGTTGAACGACCCCGGCAGCGCCTCGGGCCTGGCCAGCTTCACCAGTTCCGGCTGCGACTCGAAGATCTGCTTGAACCGCGCGTAGGCCTGGTCGCGGTTCTCGTACGTGACCTGCTCGATCGCCGGGTCGTTCTCCAGATCCGACCGCAGCTTCTTGCACGGGTCCTTGGCGCAGCGCTTGTCGTTCGCGCTGATATCGCTGGTCAGGTAGACCTGGACCTCGAGCTTGTCCTCGTAGACAGCCTGCGTCTTGTCGATCATGCGCACGACCAGGAGACCGCCACCGAGCAGGGCGAGCGAGATCATCGTGGTGAGGATCATCGCGACGGTCATCGTCGCGTTCCGGCGAAGTCCGGTCAGGACCTCGCTGAGCACGAAACTGGCACGCATCGGGGAAAATGTCCTTGGGGTCGGCGGGTGGGGGTTAGGTAGGCGACTAGCGACCGACGCCGTAGACGCCGCGGGAGTCGTCCCGGACGATCTGGCCGAGGTCGAGCTCGACGACGCGGCGGCGCATGGAGTCGACGATCGAGTGGTCGTGGGTCGCCATCAGCACGGTGGTGCCGGTTCGGTTGATCCGCTCCAGCAACAGCATGATGTCCTGGCTGGTGTCCGGGTCGAGGTTTCCGGTCGGCTCGTCGGCCAGCAGCATCAGCGGACGGTTCACGAATGCCCGCGCGATCGCGACGCGCTGCTGCTCACCACCGGAGAGCTCGTGCGGCATGCGCGCCGACTTGCCCTCCAGCCCGACCAGCTCGAGCACCTCGGGCACCACCTTGCGGATGGTGTTGCGCGGCTTGCCGATGACCTCGAGCGCGAAAGCCACGTTCTCCGCGACCGTCTTGTTGTTCAGCAGCCGGAAGTCCTGGAACACACAGCCGATCGACTGGCGCAGCCGGGGCACCCGACGCCGGGCCATCCTGGCCACGTCGAAGTTCGCCACGTAGACCCGGCCGCGGGTGGGCACCTCCTCGCGGAGCAGCAGCCGCAGGAACGTCGACTTGCCAGAGCCGGAAGCGCCGATAAGGAAGACGAACTCCCCCTTGTCCATCTCGACGGTCACATCCTCCAGCGCTGGGCGCGTGGAGGTCTTGTACACCTTCGATACGTGTTCGAGCCGGATCACGAGGCGCGAGTCTACATCCGCCCGTTATCGCCTCGTTTCCTCCCGGCTCTCTAGGCCGCCTGGGTCCGCCGCCACCGGATACCCGCCTCGAGGAACCCGTCGATGTCCCCGTCGAGGACGTGGGACGGAGAGCCGACCTCGAAGTCGGTGCGCAGGTCCTTGACCATCTGGTACGGGTGCAGCACGTAGGAGCGCATCTGGTTGCCCCAGCTGGAGCCGCCGTCGCCCTTGAGCGCGTCCATCTCCGCACGCTCCTCCTGCCGCTTGCGCTCCAGCAGGCGCACCTGCAGCACGCGCATCGCCGCGGCCCGGTTCTGGATCTGCGACTTCTCGTTCTGGCAGGACACCACGATGCCGGTCGGCAGGTGCGTGATGCGCACGGCCGAGTCGGTCGTGTTGACGCTCTGCCCGCCGGGACCGGACGAGCGGAACACGTCGATCCGGATGTCCTTCTCCGGGATGTCGATGTGGTCGACCGCCTCGACGAACGGCAGCACCTCGACCCCGGCGAAGGAAGTCTGCCGGCGGCCCTGGTTGTCGAACGGGGAGATGCGCACCAGCCGGTGGGTGCCCTGCTCGACCGAGAGCGTGCCGTAGGCGTAGGCGGCGTTGACCTTGAACGTGGCCGAGCGGATCCCGGCCTCTTCCGCGTAGGAGATGTCGTACACCTCGACGCCGTACTCGTGGCGCTCCGCCCAGCGCAGGTACATCCGCATCAGCATCTCGGCCCAGTCCGCGGCGTCCACGCCGCCGGCCTCCGAGCGGATGGTGACCAGGGCGTCGCGCTCGTCGTATTCGCCGGACAGCAGTGTGCGCACTTCGATCAGGGAGATGTCGGTCCGCAGCCGCGCGCGCTCCTCGTCGGCCTCCGCGCCCTCCTCGGCCGCGCCCTCTTCCTCGGCGAGCTCGTAGAGCACGGAGAGGTCGTCGAGCCGCTGGCGCAGCTCCGCAAGCCGGCGCAGCTCGCTCTGCTTGTGCGAGAGCTGGCTGGTGACCTTCTGTGCCGACTCGGGGTCGTCCCACAGGTCCGGCCTGGCCGCCTGCTGCGCCAAGTCGGCGATCGCCGCGCGCAGCGCGTCCAGGTCCGTCACCGCCTCGACGCTGGCGAGGGTGTCGGACAGGTCCTTGATGTCAGCTGCGACGTCCGGGTTCACATCGAAACAGGCTACCTACCTGTACACATGAACCCGGACGCGGCGTTCCCAAAGACCTCGATGGACCAGCACAGTCCTAGGAGGCGGGGATCGAGTCGAGCAGCTTGAGGACGGCCTTCGCCCGCGCGACACCGAATTCCGCGACCGCCTTGGCGTACGGATCGGCCGCCGCCTTGACCGCCGTCTTCGCGGTGTCGTGCTCATCGGTGTAGACCTGCTTGGCCGAGTCGATCAGCGCGGCGCGCTGGCGCGCGGTCAGCGTGTTCGCGTGCACCAGGCGCAGGATCAGCGGGCTGCGGAGGTGGTCCGGACCCGGCTCACCGCCCAGCCACTGCTTGAACGCCTTCTTGCCGGCCGCCGTCACCAGGTACTGCTGGCTCGACCGCGGCCCCTGCTTGCCGAGCCGCACGAGTCCGGCGTCGGCCAGCGCGGGCAGCTCACGGTAAACCTGGCTCCGCGTCACGCTGAAGAAAGAGCCGAACCGGTCACGGGCGGCGGACACCAACTGTCCACCCGTTGCGGGACCTTCGTGCAGCAGACCCAGTAGGGCCGCGGCGGTCGCATTCAATTCAGACACGTCCCCACCGTGCCACGAGAAAGCGCCGGTGTCCACAGTGGCCGGCATATCTGTCCACTGTGGCTGATCATGTTCGCGGAGCCGTTGGGGCGGGCCGCTAGTCCACCAACACCCCCGGATTGAGGATCCCACTGGGATCCAACAGCTTCTTCGCACCGCGGAGCAGCTGGGCGTGCAACGCCGGTCGCTGGCGGTCGTACCAGCGATAATGGTCTCGACCAACGGCGTGGTGATGGGTAATCGTGGCGCCGCAACGGTCCAGGGTCTCGCTCGCCGCCGCCTTCACGTCGTCCCACATCGCGACTTCCGAGCCCCGCCTGGCCGGCGCGATGACGGTGAAGTAGGGCGCTACTCCATCCGGGTAGACATGCGTGACACGGCTCGTAATCAGCCCAGGTTCGCCGCACACCTCGGCAACCGCGGCGCCGACCGAGGACCGAATTTCCTCGACCAGCGCATCCCGCACATACGGCATCCGCAGGAACGCGGCCCGCCAATTCCCAACCGCCCCGGCAGAACGTGAAGAGTCCTCAGTGGACTCGGCGCGACCGCCATGGTCGGCGGCGACCGCCACCGCCGTCGCCAGCGCCGCGTCGACCGGTTGGTGCGCCGACTCGAAGCCCACCACCAACACCACGGCACCGTCCGTGCGGCCGAGGTTCACCGCGGCCTCCGCCGCGTCCAGCAGCCGGCAGTTCGCCGGCTCGAGCCCGGCCTGCACGATCGCCCGCAGCGCGGCCAACCCGTCGGCCAGCCCGCCGAACGCCACACTCGTCGACGCCCGGAACACCGGCCGCGGCAACACCCGCAGCCACGCCTGCGTGATCACCCCGAGCGCGCCCTCCGACCCGAGGAAGAACCGGTCCGGCGACGGCCCCGCCCCCGACGCCGGCAGCCGCCGCGACTCGGACACCCCCGCCGGCGCCACCACCCGCAACGACTCGACCATGTCGTCGATGTGCGTCCGCCCAGTGGCGAAATGGCCACCCGCCCGCGTCGCCAGCCACCCACCGAGCGAGGAGAACTCGAAGCTCTGCGGGAAGAACCGCAACGTCATGCCGTGCTCGGCCAGCTGGCGCTCCAAGTCCGGACCGAGCACCCCGGCCTGCACGCACGCCGCCCGCGACACCGCGTCCACCTCGAGCAACCGGTGCAGCCTGGACAGATCGACGGACACCACCCCCGCGTGGTCCCCGCCCCGGTACTCCACCCCGCCGACCACCGAACTGCCGCCGCCACGTCCCGGTAGGCCTTGCCGAACGTGTGCCCCGCCCGCGCCACCGGCTCCGCCGAACAGAACTTCGCCACCGTCGCCGGCGGCGTCACCCGCGGCGCCGGCAGGCCGAGGTCCGCCACCGCCGGCACCGGCAGCGGATCCGCCACCCAATGCCGCGGCAGCCGCGCCACCAGCGCCGCGCGCTCGGCCGACCCGACCGCCTCCTCCTGCCAGCCCCATCCCCACCAGGACCGCGTCCGCCCGGCCACCCCGGTGTTGTCCGCGTCCCCGTCCGCCGTGCTCGTCATGCCGGCCACGCTAGCGGCCCCACCGCAGGTGACGAGCGGGTTTCCACCGATCGACCAACAAACCAAGGGGGTGGTGAAACCCGCTTGCCGCCCCCGTGTACTGTCATAAACACAACGACGCGGGGTGGAGCAGCTCGGTAGCTCGCTGGGCTCATAACCCAGAGGTCGCAGGTTCGAATCCTGTCCCCGCTACAGAGGTCGGAGGCCCGTGTCCACGGAAATCGTGGACCGGGCCTCCTTCGCGTTGTTGTGGGGGCCAAGCCCCCACACCCCCAGCCAGGGAGGGCTTCGCCCCCCTGGACCCCCCGTTGCTTCGTGGCCGGTCTGGTTTGGGGCGCCGTTCCACGGGTTCTTTTGGGGCTTCGCCCCTTGCCCCCTTCCGCGGGGTGGCCGGTCTGGTCTTGGTGACCATGTTTGGGGTTCCTTGGGGCTTCGCCCCTTGCCCCTTCTGCGGGGGTTCTTCGTTTGAATCTTTCGGATTTTGGGGGTGTGTGGGCAATCACTTGGTGTTACATGTGTTGAAAAGGTGTCACGTTGGGAATTTCGGGTTGTGGGTGGTATTTGGGTTCTTCTGGGTGTCTTGTTGGGACGGTGGGTGGTGTGCCGCGTGGATTCGGGGTGGGTATTTGCTACTGTGCCGGTCAAACCACGTGAGGGAGTGCACGGTTGTAGGGGCCGTGTGCTACAGCCTAGGGAGAGCGGGCAAATGGCTCAGAAGGTATTGGTACAGCTCGTCGATGACCTGGATGGGGCCAGTTCGCAGGATGTTGCGACTGTCCTGTTCGGTCTTGACGGGGTGACCTACGAGATCGACCTGTCCGACACCAACGCGGAGAAGCTGCGGGAAAACCTCGCCGAGTTCGTCGACTCCGCGCGGCGCACCGGGGGGCGGATCAAGCGCGGCGTCCGCCCTGGTGGTGGCCGGGCCGCCAGCTCCGGTGAGGCCGGCCAGATTCGCGAGTGGGCGCAGCAGAACGGTTTCGAGCTCGCCGGCCGCGGCCGTATCCCGGCCCACGTCATCGAGGCCTATAGGGACGCCCAGGCCGAGGAGAAGGCCAAGGCCAAGGCGCCGGCCAAGACCGCGGCCAAGCGCAAGCCGCGGGCGAAAAAGAGCTGACTCCCGCCGGGGAGTCCACTGTGGAAGCCGACTCTCCCAGCCGCCGTCCATAGTTCAGCGCACACGACAACGGCCATACCCCCACTTGCTCGGGGTATGGCCGTTGTCGTGTCTCGCGGAGGTCAGCCGCCCCCGCCGCCGGCCGCGCGCACCTTGTCGATGGCCGCCAGCAGTTCGGAGAGCGCCTGGCCCTCGGCCGCGTAGTCGTTGTTCTGCCTGGCCTGCTTGTACTTGATCTCCGCCGCGTCCAGGTCGGCCAGCGCCTGGGTCAACTCCGGGCTGATCCCGGTCGTCGGCGGCTGCTCCGTGTCCGGCGGCGGATCCTCGGTGTCGGGCGGCTGTTCGGTTCCCGGCGGTGTGGCGCCACCGGAGGTCTCGAACACGTCCTGCAGCGCGCCCTGCACCGTTGGCGCGATGCCGATCTCACCGCCGAAGTACACGACCACTCTCGCCAGCTGCGGGAAGGAGTTTCCGGTCCGCTGCTGGATGTAGAGCGGCTCCATGTAGAGGAAGCCGTCGGCGACGGGTAGGGACAGCAAGTTGCCGTACCGGAGGTCGACTTGGTTGCTGTTCACCCCGAGAAGCGTTCTCGCCTCGGCGAAGGACGGGGTGTTCCGGACCTTGTCCTGCACCTGTACCGGACCGTTGATTCTGTCCTTCAACTCCAGCACCCGGATCTTGCCGTAGTCCGCCCAGTCCGAGGACACCGACATCCAGGACTTCATGAAGTTGCTGTTCAGCAGTGTCATGCCACTGGTGATCTGGAACGTCGGCTCTTTCTGTCCGGGCGTCTGCGCGAGCACGTAGTACGGAGGCTGCTTGGTCTGATTGTTGTCCTGCTCGGTCGTCGGGTCCCTCGGCACCGACCAGAACGTGTTCGTCTCGAAGAACTTCGCCGGATCGTCGACGTGGTACCGCGTCAACAACTCCCGTTGCACCTTGAACAGGTCCTCCGGATACCGGAAGTGCGACTTCAGCTCATCGAACTTGCCGCTCTTGTCGTCGAGCAGCTCGTGGCTCACGGTGCCGGGGAAGACGTTCTCCCACGCCTTGAGCACCGGGTCCTTGCCGTCGATCGCATAGAGCTTCACGGTGCCGTCATAGGCGTCCACGACGGCTTTCACCGAGTTGCGGATGTAGCTGATGTCCCGGTTGTCCTGGCGGGCGACACCGGTGAGCGAGTCGGTGGTCGCCTCGCCGAGCGGGGTGTGCTTGGCGTACGGGTAGTTGTCCAGCGTGGTGTACCCGTCCACGATCCACACGATCCGCCCGTCGACGACCGCGGGATACGGGTCGCCGTCGACGGTCAGCCACGGCGCGGCCTTCTGCACCCGCTCGCGCGGCGTGCGGTCGTACATGATCTTCGAGTCGTCCTTGATGTCCCCGTTGAAGAGGAAGTTCCGTTCGCCGTAGTGGGCGAAGAAGACGAACTTGTCGAACCAGCTGTCGATCGGCACGCCGCCCTTGCCGGCGTAGGTGTGGTGCTTCTGGCCGCCCTGCGCGTCCTCACCCGAGGCGTCGAACTCCGGGCGGGCGTTGACGATCGCGTAGTCGTTGGCGAGCTCGCCGTAGTAGATCCGCGGCTGGTCGAGCGGGATGTCCATCTTGCGTTTCTCGTCGATCGACTCCAGGTCGCTGACCGTGAAGACCGGGTAGCCACCGCCCTGCGCGCCGGACTGCTCGCCGGTGGCGCCGTCGTCGAACGCGCGGTCGATCCGGTTGGCCGGCGCGGCGACGAAACCCTCGCCGTGCGTGTAGACCATGTGCTTGTTGATCCAGTTGGTCTGGTTCTCCGTCAGCAGGTCCGGGTCGAGTTCGCGGGCCGCGACGACGTAGTCCTGCACCTTGTCGTCGACCTCGTACCGGTCGATGTCCAGCTTGTCCGGGAACCCGTAGAAGTTCTCCGCGCCGCGGTTCTGCTTGAACGTCGGCGACAGGATGCTGGGGTCGAGCAGTCGCAGGTTGGGCACCGTGCCGGTGTTCGTGTTGATCGCCGCGTTCTGCGCTGGGGTGGATTCGCTGTCGGTCGGCTCGTACGGATCGACCTCGACCTTGCGGTCGGGACCACTGGTGTTGAGCCCGAACGCGTCCTTCGTCGCCTCGATGTTGCGTTCGATCGACTTCGCTTCCTTCTCCGCCGCGTTCGGCTTGACGGAGAACTGCTCGAGGACCGCGGGCCAGGCCCAGCCGATGAGAATCTGCGACACCAGGAGCAGTGCCGTGGCGATCGCCGGGAGCTGGAGATTGCGGATGAAGATCGCGGCGAAGAACGCGAGCGCGCAGAACCCGGCGATGAACGTGAGGATCAGCTTCGCCGGCAGCACCGCGTTCAGATCGGTGTAGGTCGCGCCGTTGAAGAGACTGTTGCGGTCGGAGAACATCAGCTCGAAGCGGTCGAAGTAGTAGCTGACCGCCCACACCATCGCCCACAGACCGCCGGTGATCAGCAGTTGCAGCCGAGCGGGACCGGAGAAGTTGCCACCCGCCTTCGTGCCGACCCGAATGCCGCCGAACAGGTAATGCGTGACCGCGGCCGCGAGGAATGCGACGAAGAACGCCACCAGCAGCCACCCGATCAACCAGGTGACGAACGGCAGCGTGAACGCGTAGAAACCGACGTCCTTGCCGAACTCCGGATCCTGGAGGCCGAACGAGGTTCCGTTGAGCGCCAGCTGGATCAGCTGCCAGTCACCCTGACCGGTGGCACCGGCGATCACCCCGGAGATAACCGGGATGCCGATCCCGAACAGCTTCACCCGCTGCACGATCGTCGAGCGATACCGCGCGAGCGGGTCGTCGGCGGTCGTCACCGGAACGAACACCGGGCGGGACTTGTACGCGATGAACAGGCTGATCGCGACCACACCGCCGATCAGCAGACCGAGGCCGAGGAACAGCCCGATCCTGGTGAGCAGCATCGTGGTGAACACCTGGCGAATGCCGAGCTCGCCGTACCACAGCCAGTCCACATAGGTACCGAGCAGTCGCGAGCCGACCAGCAGCAGCACGATCAGGACTGCTGCGATGCTCAGCAACACCTTCGCGCGGCGGGACAGCTTCGGCATTCCTATCGGGGGCCGTGTGGCCACGATGCACGCTCCTGTATCGCGTTCGGTCGAGATTTCCAGACATCCGGGGGTGTCTTAGATGTCCAACTCTATTCCGGGCCGCTCAGGTTCCCGACGGGGTATGCCCAATGACCGCACCGCGAGGATAGGCGAGGGTGAGCAGGCATGATGTCGGGCATGTCCGCGAGCCAAGCGCATGACCTGTCCGTCGCCGCCCGTGAGGTCGAGGAGTTCGTCGCGGCCGCCGGCTGGGACCAGCCGCCGCAGCTGTTCGCCCTGGTCCCGACGGCCGAGCTGGTCGAGCGCGAACCAGACCTCGCCGGGCAGGTCGACCAGGCCGCGCCGCTCACCCCAGTGGCCCAGGAAGCGCTGGCCGACACCGATCTCGCCGAGGCGCTCGGCGGGATCATGTGGCCGGACGCGGTACACGGCTGCGCGCTGGCCCAGGAGATCGTCGTGCTGCCGCAGTCCGCGGAGGCCGAGCTGCCGGACGGTCGGCACAGCGGGGACTCCGCCGAGCTGACCCGGATCGCCGCGGCGCACCCGCAGCGGCAGGAGGCGCGGATCGTCGCCGCGGTGCTGCGCGACGGCACGGCGGCGTGCGTGCTGCGACTGCGCGGCGACGCGACGACGGAGCCGCAACTCATCGAGCACCCGGAACTGGCACCGAACCTGACCGACGCACTGCTGGCCACGCTGCACTGACCATGCACTGAAGGCGTCCTTCAGTGCATTGTCCGGCGGGGTCAGCAGCCCGGCGGGGTCTGGTGCTTGGCGAGGCCCTCCAACGACTCCCTGGCGTCGGCGAGCGTGCGCACCTTGACCAGCCGCAGCCCGTCCGGCACGTCGGCCTTCGCCTCCGCGCAGTTCTCCTCCGGCACCAGGAAGATCGTCGCACCGGCCTCGCGCGCGGCCACCAGCTTGAACTCGATGCCGCCGATCGGATAGACGTTGCCCTTCACGTCGATCTGGCCGGTGCCGGCGACCTGCTCGCCGTTCTGCAGCTTGCCAGGGGTGAGCCGGTCCACGATCGCCAGCGCGAACATCAGGCCGGCCGACGGGCCGCCGACGTGCTCCAGCTTGATCGTGGTCGTGAAGTCGACGGCCGCGCGGTCCACCGGGGCAAGGCCGAGGAAGCCCTCCTCGCGGTCGTCCGAGCCGTAGTCCGACGCCTTGCCGAGAGTGATCTCCTTGGTCTGCGGCGCCGAGTCCTCGTGCGCGAACGTCACCGACACCGCCTGGCCGGGCCGGGTGCCGGTGAGCGCCTGACGCACGTCCTCCTGCACCTTGATTTCCGTGCCGTTGACCGAGAGCAGGGTGTCGCCCGGCGCGATCACGTTGTCCGCCGGCGCGCCCCTGGTGATCTCCTGCGCGATCACCTTCACCGGCTTGTCCAGCAGTCGCAGCGCCGCGGTCTCCGCCGAGCTCTGCGAGTCCTGGAACATCGCGGTGTTCTCCTTCTCCAGGTCCTCCTCGGTCTGGCCGGGCTGGATGTACTCCTCACGCGGCGCGAGCGCGTAGCGGCCGCTGACCCACAGGCCGAGCGCGCCGAACAGCGTCACGTCCTCGGTGATCGACACGGTGGTCATCCGCAGCTGGCCGGCGGTCGGGTAGGTCTTGGTGCCGTCGACCTCCACCACCGGCTCGCCCTCGACCTTGCCGAGGGTGTCGTAGGTGGGTCCGGGACCGAGCGCGACGTAGGGCACCCGGACCAGGCCGCCGACGCCGAGCAGCGCGAGCAGGATAAGAAAGCTCAGCACGACCGTCCAGCCGCGGCGACTCAGCCCGCCGCCTTCTCGCCGTGGCTGCGGTGCCGGAGGCTGGGCTGGCTGGTGGCTCGGCTCGTCGCTCACAGCGGTCACAATCTCACAGTCGGGTCGGCGCGCTGCCACGAGCACGCCCGAGCCCGTTCACCCGTGGCGAATCACCGCGTCACTCGGCTGGCGGCGCCGCGTACCGTGGACCCATGACCGAGTTTCCCTTCGGCTTCGGACCACCGGATCCAGAAGACCGAGGTAAGAAGGAGAACGAGCCCGGCCAGAACCCGGCCGAGGCGGTGAACCAACTCGGCCAGATGCTCAGCCAGCTCGGCCAGATGCTCAGTCAGGCGGGCAGCTCGACCGGTCCGGTGAACTACGACCTCGCCAAGCAGATCGCCTTGCAGCGGCTCGGGTCCGAGCAGATCGGCTTCGGCAAGCAGGACTCGTCGTCGGCGGTCGCCGACGCGGTGCACCTCGCGGAGATGTGGCTGGACCCGGTGACGACGTTCCCGGCCGGTGCGACCGCGACGAAGGCGTGGACGCCGCGCGACTGGGTCGAGCACACGCTGCCGACCTGGCAGCGGCTGTGCGACCCGGTGGCCAAGCGAGTGTCCGGCGCGTGGGTGGACGCGCTGCCCGCGGAGGCCAAGCAGGCCGCCGGCCCGCTGCTGTCGATGGTCAGCCAGATGGGCGGCATGGCGTTCGGCTCGCAGCTGGGCAACGCGCTCGCCCAACTCGCGTCCGAGGTACTGACGGCAACCGAGATCGGCCTGCCGCTCGGCCCGAAGGCAACGGCGGCCCTGCTGCCGGCGAACATCGAGGAGTTCACCGCCGGCCTTGAGCGGCCGAGCAGCGAGGTGATGGTCTTCCTGGCCGCGCGCGAAGCGGCGCACCAACGACTCTTCGCGCACGTGCCGTGGCTGGGGCAGCGGCTGCTCGCCACCGTCGAGGAGTTCGCCAGCGGCATTCGGGTGGACACCGCCGCGCTGGAGCAGCTGGCCACCCAGATCGACCCGGCGAACCCGGCGTCCATCGAGGAGGCCATGCAGTCGGGCATGCTCGAGCCGCAGACCACGCCGGAGCAGCAGATCGCGCTGAACCGGCTGGAGACGCTGCTCGCGCTCGTCGAAGGCTGGGTCGACGTGGTCGTCGGCGACGCCGTGGCGGACCGGCTGCCCGGTGCGGACGCGCTGCGCGAGACGCTGCGCCGCCGCCGGGCCAGTGGTGGCCCCGCCGAGCAGACGTTCGCCACGCTCGTCGGCCTCGAGCTGCGGCCACGCCGGCTGCGCGCCGCGGCGGCACTGTGGCGGCTGGTCGGCGACCGGCACGGCATCGAGGTCCGCGACGGCGTCTGGGCGCACCCCGACCTGGTGCCGACGGCCGAGGACCTCGACGAGCCGATGGACTTCGCGGACCGGCTCGGCGAGACCCCGACCATCGAGGACGACCCGATCGCCCAGCTGCAACGCGAGCAGGAGAAGCGCGACGGCGACGAGGCTTGATCAGGCCAGCCCGACGAGAACCTGTCCCCTCGGGCTGTCCGCGCCGTCGATCGCGTGCACCACCAGCGCACCCGGCGCGACGAGCAGGTTGGCACCTCCGCCGAGCGGACCATCATTGCTCGCCGACAGCTCGTTGCCGTCGAAGACGTGCCGCACCTCGCCGGTGCCCCGATCCCGCAGCGTCAACCACAACCGGCGGTCGCCAAGTGCTGACGATGCCGAAAGCATCGCTACCAGGTCTTCGGTCGCGACGGCGCTCAAGACTTCCGTGGTGTCGTCACGCGGGATGGACCACACGGCGTCGGCATCGCCCAGCCCGGACAGCCCATCCTGGGTCAGATACTGGCCAAGTTCGAGGTCGACCAGGAACGTACGGGTGTAGCACGG
>Ga0193742_1001038_pt1 | contig 17387 bp, 14 predicted proteins | sample L2c1metaG_FD_165511 | JGI IMG/M metagenome (GOLD analysis project Ga0193742, IMG submission 165511) | Soil microbial communities from a riparian zone of the East river system, Colorado, United States - L2c1 | ecosystem: Environmental > Terrestrial > Soil > Riparian zone | place: USA: East River... | reverse complement strand
CGCAGTATATAGACAGGTGGAAGATATTTACCAAAGCGATCAAAGAAAAATATCCGGATGTGAAGATCATATCTGCTTTGGGGCCATTCCCTAAAGGACCGGAATTTGATCTGCTTAATAAAACTTTCCGCAGCCTGGGCGCGGATATCCTGGACGAACATTATTACGCATCACCACAATGGTTCAGGGATAATGCCCGCCGGTATGATGGCTATGACCGCAAAGGGCCGAAGATTTTCGCGGGCGAATACGCTGCTCAAAGCGTACAGACCGTTAGTCCGAAAAATAAAAATACCCTGGAATGCGCCCTTGCTGAGGCGGCTTTTATGACCGGCCTGGAGCGCAATGCCGATGTGGTGACCATGGCTTCATACGCCCCGCTTTTTGCTCACGTGGAGGGGTGGCAATGGTCGCCTGACCTGATCTGGTTTGATAACCTGAACAGCTACGGCACACCCAATTATTATGTACAGCAGCTATTCTCGCTCAATAAGGGTACCGACGTGGTGCCGCTGACGCTGGGCAAGGAGTCAGTTGCCGGGCAGGATGGCTGTTTTGCCACAGCCAGTTTGGACCGCAACACCAATGAGCTGGTAATTAAATTTGTAAATACAGCCGCTTCAGCACAAAAAGTAAGCTTTAAAATAAATGGCGCCAGCTACCAAAAACAAGCAACCGTAATAACGCTGAAAGGTGAAAAAGGCAGTGACGAAAATTCACTGACCAGCCCAACAGCCGTAAGCCCGGGGCAAACCACCCTGGCAGTTAACGGCAAAACGGTAAATGTAGACGTGGAACCGTATGCTTTTAAAGTGATCAGGTTAAAGAATAAATAGAAATTAAAATATTTTTCGCTATCGCTCAAAAGATAGTTTCTCACCCGTACCTCGTGTGGTTGACAAAGAAGATAAATGCATGTTGACGAGCGAAGGGGTAGGAGCGGTTAAATGATAAACAGCCTATCCGTTGTTAACCCAGTTGTTCCTGTTTTATTTTGCCTGTTTGTAAGTTCATGGTCAAAAAGTCGAAGTGGTTCCAGCCAGTCATTATTTGGCCGTCTTTTAACTCTGTTATACTTGTTCCTGTGAAGCTAACCTCCTTGCCGGTTTCGTTATGTTTAGCTTTTACGGTACACCATGCTGCTACACAATCACCTTCATTCAGGATTTTATCAACACTTACATGAATGTCTGAATAGGCGCTTTTAAAAGCTTGATAAAAGGGTTTAAACCCCGCAGGACCGATAAGTGGTTCGGCTGCCGAACCATGGGCTTTTCCTTGCGGATGCAATAGCTCATCAATAGCATTTTCATTACCTTTATTCCATACTTCATCATACCAACGAAGTATCACGTTGTTGTTTTGATTGGCCATGTAATTGGTTTTTAGGTGATTGGTAATCTCAACTTAATTTCTCTTCGTACACAGGTACTATGTGGCTGTGGTGAAACCGACTTGTATTTTCTTAGATTAGTTCTAAACTTTTCTTCTCTATAAAACCAATAAAATACGTGTCGCAAAGTCACCCTTAATTTGTCTTTTTCGGCCCCTATAATATTAAAATAAGCACACTATGTTTGCTTTATCAAAATCAAACAACAAATCATCTATTTAAAAATTAACAAAATGAATACAGCAGAAAAAGTAACCATTACAGTAGAAGCTACCGTAAATGTACCGATTGAAAAAGTTTGGAATTTATGGACCAGCCCTGAACATATCATTAACTGGAACAATGCATCGGACGATTGGCATACACCCCGCGCAGAAAACGATTTACGTAAAGGCGGAAAATTCCTTTCGCGTATGGAAGCCAAAGACGGAAGTTTTGGTTTTGATTTTGGCGGTGTGTATGACAAAGTAAAAACAAATGAACTGATTGCCTATACCATTGATGACGGTAGAACGGTAAAAGTCTCTTTTACCCAAAATGGCAATACCACAAAGGTGACTGAAACTTTTGAAGCAGAAAACACGCACGCCATTGAGATGCAGCAAGGGGGCTGGCAAGCTATTTTAAATAGTTTTAAAAAGTATGCGGAATCAATAGCTAATTAACTTTCAAAAAAATGAAAACTAAAATAAGCAATGGTATAGCACTTATTTTAACGTTGTTTATAATAAGCATATCAGCCATTTCAAGTGATGCGCAACAATCAAAAAGCAATATAAGTACTATAAAATCATCAGGTTATGCCCCGGTAAATGGGCTGAAAATGTATTATGAAATACATGGAGAAGGGAAACCTATAGTGCTGCTGCATGGCAGCTACATGAGTATTGACTTAAATTATGGCCAACTAATTCCGGACCTTGCAAAATCACATAAAGTAATAGCGCTTGAAATGCAGGGCCACGGCAGAACCGCCGATATTGATCGTCCGTTTTCTTTTGCCGCGTTGGCTGATGATGTAGATGGATTACTTAAATACCTGCATATTGATAGTGCCGATGTTTTGGGCTACAGCCTGGGCGCAACTGTGGGATTAGAACTCGCGATCAGGCATCCTGCCGTGGTTAATAAACTTGTTTTTATTTCATCTGCTTACAAATTTGAGGGATGGTCAAAAGCCACAAGAGACATGCTGCCAACCTTGAAACCTGAATTTTTTGAAAAAACACCGCTTAAAACGGATTATGACAGATTGGCTCCCGATAAAAACCATTGGAAACAATTTGTTACTAAACTATTACAGTTTGATGCAACGCCATTTGATTTGGGAGCTGAAAATATAAAAGCTATAAAATCGCCGGTACTAATTATTAATGGGGATAATGATGGGGTAGACCTGAGCCATGTGGCTGATCTATATAAGCTTTGTGGCGGATCGGTTTTTGCAGATATGGTAGGATTGCCAAAATCGCAACTGGCTATTGTACCTGCGGCAACACATGTAAGCTTAATGATGGAAACTCAAAAGCTGGCATCCTTGATACATCCGTTTTTAAACAAATAGCCAGAAGGGTACAAACTTTTAATTTTGAATAATTCAATATGAACAGCAAAGCCTGATACTTTTGTATCAGGCTTTGCTGTTCATAAGCGTGCAATTTAGTATAGTAAATTATGGTTTTGAGTCGGTCATCAGATCTATATTTTTCTATTTTCCAGGTTGCAGAACCGCTTAAATATCAGGTGTATATCAGTATTTTAAAGTTGATTTAGGTAAGCGAAACATAAAATAAGAGGATACTTGATGAGTATAAATGAGTTAAGGCTAATTTATTCGCACTCGATTTGCAAAATTGAGTGCTTTTATATATATTGCATCAATCAATTATTATCCCAATTTTAATGTTTAACTTATTGAATAATAACCGATAAAATGCAAAGTAGACCTTCTGCAGGTGTAAATTGACTTTTTACGAGTGTTAATTATAAATGCGTTAATTGTAAAATTTATTTATCCCGATCAATCAATGTCAAATTCGTCAACAGTATGAAGGCGATAATTCATAACCGATAAAAAAAATACTTTCTTCCGGAACTAAATAAGTGAGCCGGATGGAGGAAATAAGAAACGTAAACCCCATACAATTAGGAATTTATTAATTAAAGTATCGTGAAATTTTTAAAGCTATAAATTTTGTTCCCTGTATAAGTTCAAAGTGGAAAGCAAATTAAATTAAAATAACTTTAACCTTATGAATGAATGTATTCTTATCATCGACGACGAGGACATAATAAGGGGCGTCGCTGCTAAAATATTAAAAAATGCCGGCTATAATATAATACAAGCCAACAACGGAAAAACCGGAGTTAACTTAGCCTCGCAAATGAAACCCGACCTAATATTATGTGATATTATGATGCCGGAATTGGATGGCTTTGATGTTTTACAATTACTAAGCAGGAGCCCGGAAACAGCCATTATCCCTTTTGTTTTTTTAACAGCCAAAACTGAGCAGATGGACTTTAGGAAGGGGATGGAAATGGGTGCTGATGACTATATAATTAAGCCATTTAATCAAAAGGAACTCCTCAACGCAATTGAAGGCAGATTAAAGAAAAACGAAATACGGAAAGTATCTTTTACAAAAGCGTTAAAAAATCTGGAGAACCTGGCAAACAATTCAAAAGATGAAAAGGCCGAACTAAAGGCTTTAATAGCAAGCCGGAAAATACGTCAGGTTAAAAAAAAACAGATCTTGTATTATGACGGAGACCAGCCTACCGGTATATATTTGATACTTGATGGCTGTATTAAAACAATAAAATTCTCAGATGACGGGAGAGAATTTATGACCGGATTATACAAAACTGATGATTATTTAGGTGTAAACGCATTGCTGTTAAATGAAGCGTTTAAAGAAACAGCGATAGCTATTGAGGATGCAACGGTATGCCTGCTTCCTAAAGATATTATTTTATCATTGCTTACAAAATATCCGGCCATCAGTCAGCAGTTTTTAAGGATACTTTCGAATAATATATCCGAAAAAGAGGACCAAATGCTTGAGCTTGCTTATAATTCGGTAAGGAAACGCTTAGCACAAGTACTGTTGCGATTAAATAAACAATCTGATGATCCAATATTGTTGAAAATATCCAGGGAAGAGCTGGCCGGCATGGCAGGTATGGCTTTGGAAACGGTTAGTCGTACTTTAACCAATTTTAAGGAAGAAGGATTGATTGATAAAAAAAATGGACATATTACGATACTGGAACATGATCGTCTTGAAAAAATAAAAAATTGATAACTATACTACTTATCATTTCAACAGCAAAGCAGTAGCTGCAGGTTTATTGTTTTATTATAAACAATAGCTTTGTAGAATAACCAGTTTCTCCCCGAAACCGGTTTAAACCCATTTTGCATTTTGATTACTTCATTAAAAAGCTGACCTGCTTTTATAAACATTAAAACAGCAACATTTTATTTCTATTACTCTGCTTTCAGATTTCTGCCTGGTAACGAATGAAGATAAGTTAGTTATTTATATTGACGGCTTAGCTATAATGAGCGTGATTAATCTCATTATTAAAAGTGATAACGGTCACAGTAAAGCTCCTATTGGGTAACGATATTAGTCGTGATCACAATAAGTTATAATAACTATTTGCAAAGATATATAGGATAGAAAATTTAAAATTTATCTGATCGCTGTTCAAGATTTTCATAAAGACTAAATTTTAACAATATAAAGTTCATACAAAAAAATAACGCTTATGTGTGGAATAGTAGGTTATATAGGGTTTCGCGAAGCCTGGCCCATAGTGATTAAAGGCTTAAAAAGATTGGAATACCGTGGCTACGATAGTGCGGGTGTCGCAATTATAAACAGCAACGGATTTAATGTTTACAAAAAAGCCGGAAAGGTTTCAATCCTCGAAGATTTTGCCGGCGACAAAGACCGAAGCGGAAGCACCGCTATAGGGCATACCCGCTGGGCCACTCACGGAGTTCCGTCTGATGTTAATTCCCATCCGCATAGCTCAAATGATAATCGTTTACATATTATTCATAACGGTATAATTGAAAATTACTCCACACTTAAGGAAGAGTTAATTAGCCGTGGGCATGAGTTTAAAAGTGCTACCGATACCGAGGTTTTAATTCATTTGGTAGAGGAAATACAAAAAATAGAACAAATTGATCTGATGGAAGCGGTTCGGCTTGCTTTAAACTCAGTGATTGGTGCCTATGCTATAGTAATTATCGACAGGGAAAACCCTGGTCAATTAATTGCTGCAAGAAAAGGCAGCCCATTAGTTATTGGAGTAGGGAATGGCGAATATTTTATTGCCTCTGATGCCACACCTATTGTTGAATACACCAAAAATGTGATTTATTTAAAAGATAATGAAATAGCATTAATAAAACCCGATGGGCTTTTAATTAGGCGCCTGGATAATGTGATCCAAACCCCTTTGATACAGGAGCTGGAACTCAAGCTGGAGGCGATTGAAAAGGGAGGCTTTGACCACTTTATGCTAAAGGAAATATATGAACAGCCACGATCTATAAAAGATTGTATGCGCGGTCGTATCAACCTAAAAGACGGTAAGATAGAATTAGGTGGTATTAAAGAATACGCCGATAAGTTAAAAAATATTGAACGTATAATAATTGTTGCCTGCGGTACCTCATGGCACGCCGGTTTAACAGGCGAATATTTAATTGAGGAATATGCCCGTATCCCCGTTGAAGTTGAGTACGCTTCTGAGTTTAGGTACCGTAATCCTATTATTAATGAAAAGGATGTAATAATTGCCATATCGCAATCGGGCGAAACAGCAGATACCATGGCAGCTATTGAAATAGCAAAAGAAAAGGGCGCAACAATTTTTGGTATTTGTAATGTTGTTGGTGCATCTATACCACGTATTACACACGCAGGCGTTTATACCCATGCCGGTCCCGAAATAGGAGTAGCTTCAACAAAAGCATTTACTGCTCAGGTAACCGTTTTAACGCTGATGGCACTTTATATTGCACAGCAAAAGGGAACACTTCCAGTATCTAAATTAACAAGCCTTTTAACCGAATTAAATAGTATACCTGATAAAATACAGACAGTTTTGGCTACCGATTATTTAATTAAAAATATTGCTGCTAAAGTTAAAGATGCAAGAAATTGTCTGTTTTTGGGGCGTGGCAGTGGTTTCCCGGTTGCTTTGGAGGGTGCTTTAAAATTAAAAGAGATATCCTATATTCACGCTGAAGGTTATCCTGCTGCCGAAATGAAACACGGCCCGATTGCATTAATTGACGAAAAGATGCCGGTTGTTTTTATTGCCACAAAAAACTCTTCATATGAAAAAGTGATTAGTAATATACAGGAAGTTAAAGCCCGCAAAGGAATAGTTATCGCCATAGTAACTCAAGGTGATACAGAAGTTAAAAAAATGGCCGATTACTGTATTGAAATACCTGATGCGGATGAAGCCTTTTTGCCTTTGCTGGCAACTATTCCGTTACAGCTGCTTGCTTATCACATTGCGGTAATGCGTGGTTGTAATGTTGACCAGCCCCGTAATCTGGCTAAATCGGTAACTGTTGAATAAGTTAATGTATGTTATAAAGCTCCCATAAATGCAGGGTTTTCTACAGGTAAATTACCAGGCAGTCAACTATCTCACCTGCAAATAAAATTCCCAGAATACTTCAAAAATGCAATGCTAAGAATCAATTAAAATTCTTAGCATTTTTTGTTTAATAGCATTGCCAATATTGCCCACCTGGTGCCTTTTTATAGCCCCCGCAATTAATTCCATTTAAGTTTAACGGGGCTAATACAGATGTAAATTCTGCCATCATCACACGGGTAATCCCCACTATTTTAAGTCTCTTCAACATTTTTTTTTATTCCCCGTTGATGGATTATTTTACTAATTTTTTTTTCCAAAAAAAATTTCATTTTAGGTACTCATAAACCCAATAATAGCCTTGGTAATTACTCAGAACAAGGCTTTTTTTTTACAGATTTTTTACAGCAAGTGTAAACTACACCGCGGTTTTCTTTACACTTTATGTAAAAAAACAATGTGGTTTTACAATTTAATTTCAATCGTGAAAATCAATATGTCATTGATGGCCAAATAGATATATTTGATATGTAAAAACAAAAAGAAATATATAACCACGAAACCTTATTACTCATGATTATGAAAATACTAACTCGAAGTTCCGTCTTGATACTGCTGGTGATAAGCGCCTGCGCTCCAAGAAGAGATCTGGTTTATTTTAGCAACATGGCCAATACCACTACAACAAATGATGCACAAAACCCGGAAGCTCGTATCCGTCAAAATGACATTGTTAATATCACAATGAATAGCTTAAGTCCTGAATCGAATTTACTATTTACCAGCAAAAATATTTCGCCGGGTGCTTCTTTAAACGGCTACCGGGTGAATAAAAGCGGCAATATACATTTACCATTAATCGGCGACTTTAAAATAGAAGGAATGACCATTGAAGAGGCTCAGTCAGGGATTGCTGCAGCATTAAGTCAGCATGTAAAAAAACCCGAAGTGGAGATACAGATCGTAAACTTCAAAGTTACCGTTATCGGCGAAGTTAATAGGCCCTCCACATTCGTAATAACTGATGAAAAAGTAAACCTGCTTGAAGCTTTGGGAATGGCCGGAGATATGACGGTATATGGTAAACGGGATAATGTATTAATTATCCGTACCGAAGACAATCATAAAACCATGAAAAGGCTAAATCTGAATAATCAGGAAACGTTGAATTCGCCTTACTTCAATCTCAGGCAAAATGATATTGTTTACGTTGAGCCTGATCGGTCTAAGGCGGTCGAATTTAGTTCAAATACCCGGATAGCGCCAATGATAATAGCTTCTATATCAGCCGCCGCCGTTTTAATTGCCGTGCTGCTAAGAAGATAAGAACCAATAAAACTATTGACCAATGTTAAAAACTGATGTTATGGCAAACAATTTTATTTCTAAGCCCGCTATACATACTAATTATAAGGATATAATTATGCCATATTTAAAACAGTGGTATTTATTCTTAATAGCATTGATGGTCAGTTTGGGTGCCGTTTGGCTTTATCTTGATTTTACAATACCACAATATAAAATAAGCAGCACTTTGCTTATACCTGATGATAAAAAGGGCGATGGCGGCCTTCTTAAGGCCACTGCTTTTAGTGATCTCAATATGTTCCAGGAAACCAAAACGGTAGATAATGAAATGGAAATTTTACGTTCCAGGGATTTGATTTATACAGCACTAAGAAACCTTAACCAGGAAACCAGATATTATGAACTAAAAGGTTTTAAAACCACGGAACTTTATGGAGATGAGCTTCCCTTTAAAGTTTCAGTGAAAAAGCTTAATAAGCTGGCTTACTCAAAAAGGTTGCAGCTGCAAAGTTTATCTAAAAGTACATTTTTGTTACAAGATGGGCCGTTAAGCTGGATATATCGTTACGGCCAGGAGATCAGGCAGAAGGATTATGTGTTTAAAGTAGATAAGGGGCCGGCCTTTGCCGACCTATCAGGAACAATTGAGATAGAGTTTAAAAATTTATACCGGATGGCTGCAGCCTATAGTGCGGGAATGTTAAACGTTAACCCCGTATTAAAGGAGTCTAATACCCTGATCTTAAGCCTGATAGACCCGGTACCTTCAAGGGGGGTGGATATCCTGACAAATATTATCAATACCTATAATATTGAAAATGTTCAGAAAAAAAATGTAATGGCTGTTAACACCATTTTATTTATTGATAAGCGATTAAAGGCAATGGAACAGGATCTTTCTACTGCCGAAGGGGGGATAGAGGCATATAAGCAACAAAATGGAGCAGTTGATGCGAACAGCGGCGGCACACAGATCAATTTAACAAAATCTGCAGAATATAGTCAATTGCTGGAAACATCAGATGTACAGCTTGGTATAGTAAGATCTATCGAAAGTTATTTAAGTAAACCTGATAATCAGTTTAGTGTAGTGCCCAGTACCATGGGATTAAAAGACCCCGTGCTGAATACTTTAATAAGCCGCTTTAACGATCTGCAACTGGAAAGAAACAGGATGCTGAACAGCGCTAACTTAAGTAACCCGCTGGTTCAAAATCTGAGTGATCAGATTGCCGCCCTGCGCGTGAATATCAAAGAGAACTTAAGTAATATCAAGAAAGGCTTTATTATAGAGCATAACCATCTGAAAGTAAATTCTGCGCAGTATGATTCCAGGGTGCGTTCCGTACCCGCACTTGAAAGAGGTCTTTTGCAGCGCAGTAGAGAGCAAAGCGTTAAAACTTCATTGTATCAATATTTATTACAAAAAAGAGAAGAAACAGCCTTATCATTATCTGCAACAATTCCAACTTCTCAGTTGGTGGATAAACCAGCTTTTGACCCCAACCCAGCATACCCAAAACAGCCCTTATTGTACCTGTGCGGTAGTATTCTCGGGTTATTATTACCCTCCTTGTTTATTTATACCAAACAACAACTTAATGTAAAAGTTAAAGATTCAGCAAGTTTAAACAGCATAACAGGCGTAAGGATATTAGGCGAACTTAGCCACAATGAGGTTAAAAGTCCAATAGCCATACATAAAGGAAGCAATTCTGTTATTTCTGAGCTGTTTAGATATATCCGCACTAATCTGGGGGTAACAAATTCTAATTCGGGCAATAAGGTTATGCTGGTCACCTCCTGTATGAAAGGCGAGGGCAAAACATTTTTTAGCATCAATTTGGGTTTAACACTGGCATTACTTAATAAAAAAGTATTAATACTTGAGTTTGATTTGCGTAAACCCGATCTGCTTCAAAAATTGGGGATCACGCAAAAAAAGGGTATTACAGACTTTTTGCAGGGAGATACCGAAGGGCTTTTTGATTGCATTCAGCCTTATAATAATGCCGATAATCTTTATGTATTGGGTTGCGGTTCATTACCCCAGGACCCTGCAGAGCTGCTGATGGATCAGCGTATGGATCTGCTGTTTGACTGGCTCAAAACCAAGTTTGATTATTTAATTGTAGATACTTCTCCGGTTGGGTCTGTTGCAGACGCCTTTAGCCTGGCCCCGTATGCTGATATGAGTATTTACCTGGTGCGTTACAACTATACAAACACGCAGCAATTGGATATCCTGCGGGATATTCATGATAATAAGAAATTAAAAAACCTAACAGTGGTTTTTAACGATGCAAAAAAAGAAAACCGTGCGGCTTATGCCTATGGTGGTTATGGTTATGCTGCAACAAAAGGCAGCAAATAGTATACAGTTATAGTTTAACCGGTCTTGAACCGGCATGTAATTCAAAATTAACATTTTAAAAGATTCGCCATGTAAGTGGTATGGCGAAGCTATATAAGCACTTGAATAAACCAATTATTAAATAATATACTTAGCCGAACCCCATGCAGCCTTATAAATAGTTGTTCTGCATGAAAATTATCTCCAGCCGGTTCCTAACCGGTAACCTAAATAAATAGCGTGTATTTTTTAAGGTAATGGCATCATGTAAGTGATATGGCGAAGCTATTGGCTTGCCTCAAACTTTGATCAATTCCAAATTCAACATTATAAAAATCTAAACCTGGTATGATGAATTTAAATGAAAAAAAATGGCTGGTTGTTTACACCAGACCCCGATGGGAAAAGAAAGTTGACGGATTGTTAAGACAGCAGGGTATAGAATCATACTGTCCGGTACGCCAGGTGCAAAACCAATGGGCTGATCGCAAAAAAGATGTCAGCTTACCATTATTTAACTCCTATGTTTTTGTGCGGGTTAACCTTCGCGATGAGGCCGCTGTACTTTATTGCATGGGCGTAATGGGATACGTTTATTACATGCAAAGGCCCGCCGTAGTACGCGACAATGTTATTGATGAGATCAAAAAGAATTTAGCGCTTTATAAAGACGTAGAGGTTGTTAACCTTCAAGGTGTATCCGTTGGAGACCGTGTTCAGATAAAACAGGGCGCATTTGTTAATCAATTTGGCCAGGTTGTTCAAATACAAGGCAAAAATGTACTCATGATTTTTGATAATATCCATTGCGCGTTGGTAACCCGAATTCCCTTTCAACACATCTCGATACAAAACTTAAATCAGGATAATAAAAATGCTACAAAGTAGGTATAAAATAGGGATCATCGGCCTTGGATACGTCGGTCTCCCGTTAGCAGTAGAATTTGCTAAACAATATAAAGTGTTTGGCTATGATATCAATTCTAAACGGATCGATCAGCTTAAAGCAGGCTGGGATCATACCAGGGAAGTTAATGAGCAAGAATTAACAGCTGTAATTACCCCGGTTTGTACCACACCAAAAGGCCTGTTTTTCACTGACGAAATTGAAACGTTAAGGGCTTGTTCTGTTTACATTGTAACTGTACCTACGCCGGTTGATAAAAATAACCGGCCAGATTTAAGCCCGTTGATCAATGCGAGCTTATTGATTGGTAAAGTACTTAAACCGGGTGATATTGTTATTTACGAATCAACAGTTTATCCTGGGGTTACTGAAGATGAATGTATGCCTGTACTTGAAAAAGCATCCGGCTTGCGTTATAATATTGATTTTTTTGCTGGTTACTCACCAGAAAGAATTAACCCGGGCGATAAGCTGCACACTGTAGCAAACATTCGTAAAATCACCTCAGGCTCCAATGCAAAAACAGCCGAAATTGTAGATGCACTTTATAGCTCTGTAATTACTGCCGGCACATTTAAGGCCGATTCTATTAAAGTAGCCGAAGCAGCAAAAGTTATTGAAAATGCCCAGCGTGATATAAATATCGCTTTCGTAAATGAGCTGGCAATGATTTTTAACAAGCTTGGAATTGATACACATAAGGTTTTGGAAGCGGCAGGAACCAAATGGAATTTTTTAAATTTTCGTCCCGGACTTGTTGGGGGCCATTGTATAGGAGTTGATCCGTATTACCTGGCTCAGAAAGCTCAGGAAGCAGGCTATCATCCCGAAATTATATTGGCGGGGCGCCGCATAAACGACGCTATGGGGGCATATGTTGCAGATCAGCTTATTAAAAAAATGATCTGTAAAGGAACTTCCCTGATTGAGGCCGAAGTTTTGGTGCTTGGCTTTACGTTCAAGGAAAATTGCCCGGATGTACGTAATACCCGCGTAATTGATATTGTACGCCGGTTAGAAGAGTATAAGGTTAAAGTACATATACATGACCCCTGGGCCAATGCCGAGCAGGCGAAACATGCTTACGGTATTATCTGCGAAAACGGCGAATCCATGGACCGCACTTATGACGGGATCTTGCTGGCCGTTGCGCACGAAGAATTTAAAGACCTGGACCTTAAGGCCCTTTGTAAACCTAACGCTGTCCTTTATGATTTAAAAGCCTTTTTACCTGACAGTATAGTTAACGCACGCCTTTAAGTTTATTGATATGGGTTTTAAAGAAAAAGCTGTTTCGGGCATGCTATGGTCTATATGGCAACAGTTAAGCGGTAAACTGATTGGCTTTAGCATTTCCATTTTCCTGGCAAGGATACTTGAGCCGGCAGAGTTTGGGCTGATTGCAATGCTGTCTATTTTTATTGCAGTAGGAAATATTTTATTGGATGGCGGCTTAACTGCTTCACTGATCAGGACAACAGATGCAGATCAAAAAGATTTGTCGACCATATTTTATTTTAATCTGGCCGGAAGCACCTTTTTATATTTATTGCTTTTTCTGTCGTCTCCGCTGATAGCTGATTTTTATAACCAGCCTTTATTAAAAGCAGTTGTTCGTGTGTATGGCCTTATCCTGATCTTGAATGCCTTTTTTGGAGTACAAAGCACCCTGTTGATCAAAGAGCTGAAACTCAAGAAACAAACTAATATTCAGATACCGGCAGCTATTTGTGGTGGTATATTGGGTATTGTACTGGCAAAAATGGGTTATGGTGTTTGGAGTTTGGTTTGGATGGGTTTGTGTACTTCATTTTTATCAACAGCCATGCACTGGATCTACTCCTCATGGCGGCCATCATTGGTGTTTGACAAGCAATGTTTTAAAAAGCATTTCAATTTTGGCTACAAAATGACATTGTCAGGAATACTGGATACGATTTATCAAAACATATACTTAATTATTATTGGTAAGTACTTTTCAGCGGTCCAGCTTGGATTTTATTCGAGGGCCGAAACCATTAGCCAATTACCGATCAGTAATATATCGGCAGCAGTTAATAAGGTTGCCTATCCAATGTTCGCCGAGATTTCCAATGATGTTGTACAGTTAAAAAATGTATATAAAAAGCTCATGCAACAAGTTCTTTTCTGGAATGCACCGGTATTGATTTTGTTATGCGTGGTTGCAGAGCCTTTATTTCGCTTTTTGCTAACTGATAAATGGCTGCCTTCGGTACCATACTTTAAAATTTTATGCATCAGCGGTATCATGTACCCCCTGCATTCCTATAACCTGAATATTTTAAAGGTGATGGGCAAAAGCGCTTTATTCCTCAAGTTAGAGATTGTTAAAAAAGTACTCAGTGTGGCTGGTATTTTATCCTTCATCTCATTTGGGATTTATGGCCTGCTCTATTTTCAACTGTTTTTCAATTTTGTGGCCTATTATATCAATTCAATATACAGCGGTGAACTGATCCATTATCCTGTTAAAGAACAAATTGAAGATATCCTGCCTATCCTGGCGCTGGCAGGCAGCATAGGTGTGGCCTGCTATTTTCTTGACCTTCTGCTTGCCCAACTGTTTATACCTGATCTGATCCGAATTATGATCATAGGGACATGCTACGCGCTGTTTTACTATGCTTTTAGCCAGCTGGTTAAACTAACAGCAATGAGAGATTTTAAACAATTAATCCTAAAAAAATGATACCTGTAACCAAACCTTTTCTTCCTTCCGAGAAAGAATTTAAAAGTTATGTAAAAAGTATTTGGGAGCGGCAATGGCTCACCAACAATGGTCCGCTTGTAAATACGCTGGAACTAAGGCTTAAGGAATATTTAGGACTTGATCACATGTTGTATGTTTCAAACGGAACTGTTGCATTGCAGTTGGCCATTAAAGCCCTGGAGTTAAGCGGTGAGATAATCACTACGCCTTTTTCTTTTGTGGCAACCACCAGCACTATTGTATGGCAGGGCTGCAAGCCTGTATTTGTAGATATTGATCCGGAAACATTTAATATTGACCCAGATAAAATTGAAGCGGCTATTACATCACAAACATCAGCCATCCTGGCCACACATGTTTATGGAACCCCGTGTGATATAGATGCTATACAGCAAATTGCTGACAGGAACGGACTTAAAGTAATTTACGATGCCGCCCATTGTTTTGGCACCCGGTATAAGAATAAATCAATATTTGAATATGGCGATATAAGTACAACAAGCTTTCATTCCACTAAGTTGTTTCATACAATTGAAGGTGGTGCTGTGTTTACCCGTCAGCCTGATCTGTTAAAAAAAATGGCCCTCATGCGTAACTTTGGATACTCAGGGGTCGACACTTTTTCTGAGCAGGGTATAAACGCTAAAAATTGTGAATTTCATGCGGCTATGGGTTTATGCAATTTGCCGCACATTGATGAGATCCTTAGAAAAAGGAAATATTTATCGGCACACTACATGCTTCGTTTAAATAAGCTTGATGTGCAGTTTCAGAAATTGCAGCATATAGATGATTACAATTACGCTTATTTTCCTATCCTTTTTAAAAGCGAAGAATTGATGAAAGAGAGTATGCAAAAGTTGGAACTGGCGCAAATTTACTGCCGCCGGTATTTTTATCCGTCCTTATCTGCTTTGCCTTATGTAAAAAATGTGGCTATGCCTGTTTGTGATTCTATTGCCAGCAGGATCATGTGCATACCGCTATACCATACCTTAACACTTGCTGATTTAGACATGATTTGCCGGTTATTGTTAAGGGCCCAAAACTCCGATGAAGGCAAGGTGCTTGAATCAAAACACTTTGGAATGTTGATTGCCGATCAGATAGAGTCTGAGATTAATACTGAATCCGTAAAAGTAAATGGGTCAATATGATTAATCAACATCCTACGGTTAGTATTTGCTGCATTACTTATAATCATGTGCGGTTTATTGCCCATGCTATGGAGGGTTTTATAATGCAGCAAACAAATTTTCAATTTGAGATTGTTGTAAGCAATGATTGTTCAACCGACGGCACGTCAACGGTTCTTGAAGGATTTAAAAAACAATTTCCAGGCAAAATAACACTAGTTTCTACAAAAAAAAATATGGGCCCGCACCATAATATAATCAACGCGCTCAAAGTATGTAAAGGTAAATATATTGCGCTTTGCGAAGGAGATGACTACTGGACAGACTCATGCAAATTACAGAAACAGGTTGATTTTTTAGAAACAAATCCCGAATATATCATTTGCAGTCATTATATCAGGGTAATTGATGCGGCCAATAATACCCTGTATGTGAATCCCAAACCAGTACCCCTGGTACATACTTATCATGATTTGCTTGCCGGGAAACAGGAAGAAACAAAAACAGCTACACTGATGTACCGCAATGTAATTGAACTGCGCCAGTTATTTACCACCCCATGGTTTTTTACCTGTTATGCAGGTGACAAGATGTTTAAGCTTTTTGCGACCCAATATACCGGCCGGAAAATTTATGTTATGCCCGAAGTAATGAGTTGTTACTGCCATCATGAAGGCGGTATATGGAGCATGATCAATGCACAGCTGGAGATGGAAAGGATGATCAGTGATTTTAACCTGATCATTAAACACTTTACATATCCGGCAAGGCAGAAAAAAGCGCTGTTATGGTTATACATCAAACGATACTTATTGTTTGAATTGAGTCACTTGCATGTGCGTAAGGCTTATAATACCGTAAAATATCTACTTTAAGCCAATCAGGAATATCTTATATTTCCATGAAAACTGTTATACAACAAAAACCCCATGTACTCTTTGTTATTCCTTCTTTAAAAGGCGGCGGGGCCGAAAGAGTATTAATTGCTTTAGCCAACCATTTTAATCAATTAAACTGCACCGCAGTAATTATAGCATTAAACCATGGTGAGCCTGTATACACTATTGATGAGGGTGTAAAAGTTATTTACATGCTTGAGCGCAGGCATGGTATGTTATGGCTCAGGATATATTATATGTTGCTTACCTTTTTTAAGCTACTGAAGCTGTTATTAAAAGAAAAACCAGTTTGCGCGCTGTCTTTCATTACCTCTGCAAATATATGGACGGGAATTGTCTGCAGTATTACGCAAACCCCCTACATTGTTTCAGAAAGGACGTCGCCTAAACGCAGTGTTAATCAATTAGGGTATGTACTTAAACACTTAGCAGCTTTATTGTATAAAAGATCAGCAGCAGTTGTAGTAGGTGCAAAAGGTGTTGAGGATTGCCTACGCGAGAATAAGGAATTTAAGAACCTTAATAACATTTATAAAATAACCAATTCGGTACCTTCTTTTAACCCAATAGCACCCGGGCGGGTACATCATCGCAAGTTTATACTTGGGGTAGGCCGACTGGAATATGTAAAAGGCTTTGATCTGCTCATAGCAGCTTTTAACAATGCTAAACTGCATGATATAGATCTGCTGATTGTGGGCGACGGGCAGGAAAGAACCAGCTTACTATGGCAGAGTTATAATGGGGAATTAAAAGACCGGGTAATATTTACGGGGGCCCAAACCAACCTCCAGGATTATTACAGCCAGGCAGAGTTATTTGTGCTGCCATCCAGAAATGAAGGTTATCCTAATGCGTTGGTAGAAGCAATGAGTTTTGGTTGCCCAAGCATTGCTGTAGATTGTGAGTTTGGCCCTTCGGAAATTATAATTAATGAACAGAATGGTCTTTTAGTTGAAACAGAAAACATTTATGCCATATCCGACGCCATAACCCGGTTAATTAATGACCCTTTGTTAAAAA
>Ga0193742_1001037_pt1 | contig 17387 bp, 15 predicted proteins | sample L2c1metaG_FD_165511 | JGI IMG/M metagenome (GOLD analysis project Ga0193742, IMG submission 165511) | Soil microbial communities from a riparian zone of the East river system, Colorado, United States - L2c1 | ecosystem: Environmental > Terrestrial > Soil > Riparian zone | place: USA: East River... | reverse complement strand
GGCCCGCAAGACGCCTAGTTGTCCGTTCTGGCAAACGCCGTTTCGAGAATTTCGCCGATCGGCTGCCATGTGCGGCCGTCGAATTGAACCAGCCGCAGGTGCTTTATCGGCCGGAAATTCCACGGACCGGTACTGATCTTGATGCCGGGCAGGAGAACGGAGCCTTGATAGTCTTTTAGCGCAGCGGCCTGCTTCATCACATTGTCGCGCGACAGGTCATTGCCGCACTGCTTCAGCACCTGCGCCAGCGTCTCGGCGGCTGCGTATCCGAACATGGCGGCACTTTCGTCTATGCCGCCGGCCCGATGATACTTATTCAGAAACGCCTGCCAGTCGCCGGTGGCGTGCTCGTCCTTCCAGGCCGGGTCGCTGGCATCCTTCAAGTACGCAGCGGTAATCACGCCTGTCGCATTTTCCGGACCGGCGGGTTTCAGGCCGGTCGCGATCGATGAGGCCATCTGGTTCATGATGAAGACGGGACGCCAATTCAGCTCCGCCGCGGTGCGAATCACTTTCGCCGCGTTTGACGGCACGCCCGCAAAAACAAAAATCTCGGCGCCGGATCGCTTCAAGATCGATACGTGCTTGTCGAGATGTTCGTCGGTGAGCTCATAGGCGACATCGCCCCGGATCATTCGGGCGGTGTGTCCGAGCCCGTCTTGCAAACCCCTGATGACCTCGCGGCCGAAATGATCGTTCTGCCAGAGGGCGACGATCCTCTTACCCGGGTAGAACGCCTGAATATAGTTGGCGTAGATGCGCCCCTCCTCGCGGAACGAAGGCTGCCAACCCATCGTCCACGGAAACAGGGTTGGATCGCTCAGATGATCGTCCCCGGAAGCGACAAACAGCTGCGGGATCTGCTTTTCATTCAGGTATTTGCGAACGGCAAAATTGCCCGGAGTTCCGAAGGATCCGAACATGAGCATGACCTTATCTTCCTCGACCAGGTCGCGCGTCAGGCTCAGGGCGGAAGTAGGATCGGATTTGTCGTCGTAGGAGATGAACCGAACCTTGCGGCCGTTGATGCCGCCACGCTCGTTGATCATCTCGAAATATGCCGCTTCGGCCTTGCCGATCGCCCCGAACACCTCGAGGCTTCCACTGTAGGGCATCAGATTGCCGATACGGATTTCGTTGTCGGTCCCTGCCGGCTCGCGCACGCTTTCGGAGATTGCACCCAGCGACGCGAGTGCAACGCCGACGGTCAGCAAGGCCCGGAAGAGGTTGTTCATCGCAAGAACTCGACTGGAAACGGAGCGATTGCGTAGAGTTCGGGTCGGCCCGAAGCATTGCTTGATATACATCAACGGTCGGCCAATTCACAGCAACCGCGGTTGCGCCCGTGTTTTGACCTGACAGTGGTGCTGACCGAATATCGCAGGTTGGATCGGATTGTCTCCACCGCATCTCCGGGCACACGACACCTGTCGACAACCGTCATGTGGACAACGGTCGCTTGCACCTTAACCAACGCCGCTGCGAAGGCTGACTTCCGCCGTCAACGCCTCGGCGCGGAACCGGCAGTCATGGCCTTCATGGCGGATTCGCCCATGCTTCTGGCCTGGTCGGTCAGCGCCCGCATCTGGTCCTGGAAGAACTCGGACTGGATTTTGAGCGCGTCCTGAACGTCCTTGGCTTGAACCAGTCTGTCGCCGAGATCGAACGTTGCCGTGACATTCCGCTGCAAGTGGTCGCAGAACTGCTTCGCCTGGTCGGCGACCGGCAGCGGCGAGGAAGCCAGGCCCTTTTCCAGCAGCGCGAAATACTCCGCGCTGGCCTTGCGAAGGCGCCCGTTGGCTTCAGTCAGCATTGCGCGAACGTTCTCCGCGGAAGGATTGATATCTGCCATTGCACTACTCCTCGTGAAAGCGGATCGGATTACCTATCTCGCGAGGCCTCCGAACCAGGCGCCAAAGTATCCGGCATAGAGCGCCGGCGACTCGAGATTCATCGAATGACCGATGCCCGGCACGGTCACCAGCCGGCAATCGGGCATAGCGGCGGCCATCGCCTTGAGATCGGCGGGCGCAATCCAGCCGTCCTTCTCGCCCCAGAGCACCAGATGCGGCTGCCGAATTTCCGGCATGCGGCGCTGCAGCTCTCCGCTCTCATTCTCCACATTCAGGTTGTAGGGCGTACCGATCCAGATGCCTTCCGACACGCCGAAACTCTGTTCCAGAATCCGCTCGAAAAAGCCCTGCAGATTGCCGAGCCCCTCGCGAAACCGAGGCACCATGTTCGGCGCCAGGCTCTCCGGTACGAACAGCGAAGCCGCCGCAGTCGCCATCACGGCGCGGGTGACCTCACGGCTCGCCATCATGGCGCGGAATACCCCGATCTGCTCGGCATTGAACGGCATGCCCAGTGGCGTCACCGGATCGAGCGCGAAGACCCTGCCGAAGCGTTCGGGCTGCATCAACATCATGCGGGCCGCGATGATGCCGCCGGTCGAATGGGTGGCGAGGTGGCAGTACGATACCTTCAGGGCGTCGAGCGCGGCCAGCATGTCCTGCGCATGCTGCTGCATCGAGTAGTTGGCATAATCCGGTGCGGGCGGCGGGCGATCGCTCTCGCCGCAGCCGCGCCAGTCGATCCCGATCACGCGCAGGCCGCTGGGAAACAGTGGTGCGGCAAGCTCAATCCAGTCCTTGCTGGCGAGATTGCCATGGAGGAAGACGACGGTGACGTCGCCTCCTCCCCATTCCCGCCAGCCCAGCTGGACCTCACCCGCCTGCAGCCGCGGCATCTGCGCCCTACTTGTTCAGGCCTGCCGTCGGGTTCGGCCCGTCCGGCGTCGGCGCCACGGGCATTGCCGAAGCGACCACGCCGTTGATCACGCGGTCAATCTCGAGCGGCGAACTGGTATCGAGATTGCCCGTGGATACGAAGTCGGTCACATCGGCCGCGAACTCCACCGGATTGTCGGTGTGGATGAAGTGCCCGGTGTCCGGATAGATCTTCAGGATCGGCCGGTTGTTGGCGCCCGTCATCCGCGTCATGAACGGTGTGATGATGTCGCGGCCAAGGTCCTTCAGCCCGTTGAACACGGTGCCGGGAATGAAGGGCTCCTTGTCGCCAAAGGCCAGGAAGATCGGCGCCTTGATCTCCGTCAGCCGGCGATAGAGATTCTTCGGGTCATCCTGCTGCAGCTCCGACACCATGGTGTAGATATCGAAGATGAACACGTTGGCCCATTGCTCCAGTTCCTTCGGATTGCCCTTGGTCATGCCGGCGCGCTGCTCGGTGTGTAGTCGCGCATACTCGCTGTCGTTCATGAAGTAGCCACTCTTGCTGCGTCCGACCACGCCGGTGACGGGGTCGCGCTTCTTGAAATAATAGAAGTCGCGGACGTTCTGGTCGGACCGGGCGAGTTCGCCCGAAAGGATCTGCGTCGGTCCCCAGACATCCTTCCACTTGTCGAAGTCGCGCGCAAAAGACGCGTCGAACAGTTTTGCGGTCTTGCCCGGCGCGATCGTCACCTCGCGCGGATATTCCTCCAGACCCGCCGGCGCCTCGAGGATCAGGCTCTGCACGGCATTCGGATATGTCAGCGCGTAACCCATGACGAGCTGGCCGCCAAGGGAGTGCCCGAGATAGGCCGCCTTGCCGACCTTGAGCTGGTTGACCACCAGGTCGTACACGACTTCACGCATGTCCTGCATGGTCCGCGCCGGGCTCTTGTCGAGATTGCCCGGGCCGGACATGCCGTAATGTGGCAGGTCGGGCGCAATCACACGCAGCCCGCTGCGGAGGGCGTATTGCATGACGTTGCCGTAATGGCCCGCGAACGCGCCCTTGCCATGGATGATAACGAGGACCTTCGGATCCCTGTCGGTGCCGTTGTATTCATCCATATAGCCGATCTGCCAGGACGTGCCGCGGCTGTCCTTCGCGGTCACGTGTTTGACCGGATAGGGATAGGTCACAAAATCCTTCCAGAACGATTTCTTCGGGTCGATATCCGAGGCCACGCCCGGCACGCGGTAATTCTTGTCTGCGAACTGCTGCGCCTTGTCGAGACTCGCGACGTCATCCATGAACGAGACGAACTTCGGATCGTTCTTGCGGCGATTGATGATCGAGAACACGCCGTAATGCGCGACCGGGCTCTCTTCGGCGATCAGGTCGGCCCCCGGGATGCGTTCGACGGCTTGTTCCGCGAGCTTGAAGTTGAGCCAGAGGTCGTTGGTGATGTGCATCACCATGGTTCGAGCCTGGATACGGCCGAGATCGGGATTGACGTTGTGGGTCTCGCCGACGCGGTTGCGCCAGACGAGATCGACCGCGTCGTATATCTTGGACCGGTTGATCACGTTTAAACCGGCTTTCTCGTTCGGAGGATTCCAGTAGAAGATTTCCGGCTGCACCGAGGTGAAGGCCTGCGAGGTCCGGTACCCGAAGTCATACCCGGTCAAGCCGAGCACCGACCAGCCGAACGCCATGCCCATCAGCGGGTGCTTTTCCTTGGGCATCTTGTAGTAATCGCCCTTGGTCTGTTGCCAGACCGGGTCCGACTCGATCGCTGCCGTCATCAGCTGGAAGGTCCAGTTGCCGACGGGATCACCGGCATCCGATTGCGTGGTGCCGCCAATCGGCATGATGGCGCTGACAAATTGCGGATGCATCACGCCCCACACATAGGTCTGGGTGCCGCCCATCGAGACACCGGCGGCAAGCGCCACCTTCGCCACCTTCAAGTGATCGCGGAGCATGCGATAGTTCGCCTGCACCATGTCGAAATAGCTGTACTGCGGAAACTTGATCCCCAGCCCGTCGGACGGCTTGCTGGCGCCCCAGGTGCCGAGCGGATCGACCATCACGACATAGTAGCGATCGGTGTCGATCGGGCGGCCTGGCCCGATGATCGGCGTGGTGCCGGAGAGCGCGGCGCCCTTGACCCATTGTTCGTACATGTCGGTGGAGTCGCCGGAATAATAGGAGTTGATGACTACTGCATTGGTGATCTCGCCCGCGGCGTTGCGCCGGGGCGCGCCGATCGCGATGTAGGCCGTGCGCAATTTGCCGCCGCCGAGCGATTCCAGCGTGACCCCGCCCTCGCCGCCATTCTCCCATTTCGAGGGATTGGCGAGGTCATATTTGCCGCCGAGCCGGAAATTGGCGATCTCGTAATACTGCTTCAGCCCGTCGTGCTGCACCTGCGAGGATCGACGGGTGAATGGTTGTGCCGCCGCGATCGTGGTTGCGATCAGCAACACAAACAGGCTCATAACGCAGCGCTTCATTGACGTCTCTCCCGATCAAGACGGCTCGTTGGCCAAATCTTTCCCGGGAAGGTTAGCGACCGGGACTCGGACCACCTTTGACTTATCTCAAGGATCCCTGGTCCAGCCGAGCCAACGAAGGACGTCGATGTCGTCGGATGCCCTATGCCCTTTCTTACCCTCGGCTCCTACCGGATACGCTACGAGCTGGCCGGTCCCGCGAACGGGCCGGCCTATGTGCTGGTCAACGGGCTGACTCAGTATGCGGAGCTGTGGGCGGCCTATCGCGACGCGCTGGTGGCGCAGCGATTCCGGGTGGCCACCTTCGATCTTCTTGGCCAGGGCGCATCCGACAAGCCTAGCTTGTTCATCAGCCAGGACGATCAAGTCGAAGCGCTTCATCTCCTGATCGGTGAGCTGGGAAATGGCCCCGTGTTCCTGAGCGGCATCAGCTTCGGCGGCCTCCTCGCTCTGCGGTATGCGATTGCGCATGGAGAGAGGTTGGCCGGGCTCGTGCCCATGAGCACGTTCGCTGAACTATCGCCGCAGCTCCTCCTGCTCGGTAACGCGTTGCGCACGGGTCTGATCTTGGGTGGAACGAGCTACTTGCAGGACCTGCTGCTGCCCATGAATCTGTCCGATGCCTGGCTCAAGCCTCTGCTGAAAAATCTCGATGCCGTGAAACGGCAGGGCTGGCTGGTCAACGACGTCTATGCCCTGCAGAACCTGATGGAATCTTTCCTGGACTTCGAGCCGCTGACGCCGAAGCTTTCCTCGATCAGCACCCCAACGATGATCCTGAACGGCGAGTTCGATTTCCTGACACCCCGCGCGCTGCACGAGACGTTGCGCGTTCACATTCCCGATAGTTCGCTCGTGATTATTCCGAAGGCCTATCACGCCTTCACACTGGAAAAACCGGCGCTGACCGCCGATCTGCTGTCGCGGTTCGCCGGGGATGTGCTCGCCGGGCGCTGGCAGGGCAACAAGGCGATCTGGATCGCTCCCGACGAGCCTGGAGGGGCGATGATCCCGTTTCCCGCAGGCCATGACCATTTGCGCGCAATCCCAGCATCGGGAACGGCAACATGAGCCAGTTCCTGGGCCCACTGGATTCCAGCGGCCGCGTCCCGCCGCACCAGCAGACGCGGGTCGCTTCATTCCTGATGTCCTTGCATGGCGCGCTTGCGCGACAGCTCGCGATCGCCCTGCCAGGCCAGCTCAAGGCAGGCTGGCAAACCGAATTGAACGCACAGCTTCATCGCGAGGCGGAAATTGTTTCCCTGCTGTTGCGTGCGACAACATGGGTGCCGGATCTGGCGTTACCCTGGCCTGCCCTCTCGTGGGAAGCGGCGTGGCTGCCAAAACCGGTCGAGGGCGTTGCCGACGTGAGGGATGCCCTCGCGATCGATATCGCCGCGCTCGGGCATGCGGCGCATGGGGTGATACGACCGGCCGCTCTGTTGCCGGTCGAGGCACAGGCGCAAGACCCGTTTGTAATGGCGTTGCGGCGTATCGAGTTCGAAAGCGGCCGGCTGATCCAGGCCCAGATTCTCTTTCTCAAGAACGACGACCTCAAGCCGCTTCGCCATGCGGTGAGCTCAGCGGTCGAAACCCGCCACGCTCAGGTTCGTAAATTGTGGACCGAAATGCTCGATGGCATCGGCGTCAGGCGCAGCGATCCCACCATCGGATGAGCGGAGCCTTGATGCAGATCAAGGTGACGGCCGGCCCTGGCCGCAGCATTGCCGAGTAGCACCCGACCTGCGGTCGACCGCAATCTGACCGGAGCTGACGATGAAGGCTGTTTCCGCAGAAGAAGCCATCGCGATGATCCCCATCGGTGCCAGCATCATGGTTGGCGGATTCATGGGCGTGGGAACGCCGGAGCGCCTGCTCGACGAACTGGTGCGGCAGAGAAAATCGGGGCTCTCGCTCATTAGCAACGACGCGGCAACGCCCGGCAAGGGCGTCGGCAAGCTGTTCGATGCCACGCTGGTGTCGCGGGTGATTGCAAGCCATATCGGGCTCAATCCGAAAGCGCAGCAGCAGATGCTGGCCAACCAGATCACCATCGACCTCATTCCCCAGGGTACCTTCGTCGAGCGAATACGCGCCGGCGGATGTGGGCTTGGCGGCGTGCTGACGCCGACCGGCGTCGGCACCACGGTTGAGGACGGCAAGCAAAAGATCGCTCTCGACGGCAAGACGTTCCTGCTGGAAACGGCGCTTCGCGCCGATTTCGCGCTGGTGCACGCATTCCTTGCCGACTATGCCGGCAACCTTTCCTACGCGCTCACGGCGCGCAACTTCAATCCCGTGATGGCGATGGCCGCCGATACCGTCATCGTCACCGCAGAGCACATCGTCCCGGTCGGCGTCATCGCACCCGACCATGTCGTCACGCCCGGGCCGCTGGTCGACTATCTCGTCTCAAACGGGTGACCCATGGACGGACAGACAATCATCGCCCGGCGGGTGGCGCAGGAGCTAAAACCGGGAAACCTCGTCAATCTCGGCATTGGCATTCCCACACTGGTCGCCAATTACGTACCGAAGGACCTCATCGTATTCTTCCAGTCCGAGAATGGCCTGATCGGCACCGGCCCGATGCCGGAACAGGGCATGGCGCATCCCCTGCTGACCGATGCCGGCGGCCGGCCGATCAGTGCCCTGCCCGGCGCGGCCACCTTTGACAGCGCGATGTCCTTTGGGCTGATCCGCGGCGGCCATGTCGATGTCACCGTGCTCGGCGGTCTGCAGGTCGACTCCGAAGGCCATCTCGCCAACTGGATGATCCCGGGCAAGATGGTGCCGGGCATGGGTGGCGCGATGGATCTGGTAAGCGGCGCTAAACGCGTCATCGTCGCCATGCAGCATGCCGCGAAGGGCAAATCCAAGATCGTTGCCAAATGCAATCTGCCTCTGACCTCGGCGCGGACGGTCGACCTGGTCGTGACAGACCTCGCGGTCATCGCCTTTCCCGGCGGCAAGGCCACGCTGCAGGAAACCGCGCCGGGCGTGACCGTTCCCGAGGTGCTGGCGGTGACGGAGGCCGAACTCACGATCCCGGACCGGGTGCCGGAAATGCAGCTCTGATACAAGCAATCACGAGGACGGGGTTGACGCCGATGCGGATATTCGACGGCTTCGATGAAATCAAATCCGCTGTCGGCACGGAGGTCGGCAGCAGCGAATGGATCGAGGTGACGCAGGATCGCATCAGTCGATTTGCCGAAGCCACATGCGACGAACAGTGGATTCATGTCGATCAGGAGCGCGCCAGCAGCGAACTGCCCGGCGGCAAGACCATCGCGCATGGCCTGCTGTCGTTGAGCCTGACGCCGATGTTCATACGATCGGTGATGGGTCTGAAGGGCCTGAAGAATACCCTGAACTACGGCGCGGACCGCATTCGCTACCTCGCGCCGGTGCCGGCGGGATCACGGCTGCGTGGCCGCGTCAGCATTGCGGAGGCCGAGGAAGTGCCGCCCAATGGCCTGCGGGTCAACTACCGCGTGGCGATCGAGATCGAGGGCGGCCAGCGCCCCGCCTGCGTCGCCGAACTGATCGCCCTCCACTACCGTTGAAGCGGCGGTCTCCGGCAGACCGCCTCAGTCTATGATGTGATAACCGCCATCGATATACAGAACGCCGCCGGTTATCAGCCTGGCGCCGTCCAGCGCAAGGAACGCGGTGGCGTTGCCGACGTCGTCGATGCTGACCAGGCTCCGCGTCGGCGCCGTCGACTGGGCCTTGTCCATCAGTTCGTCGAACTCGGGAATTCCCGACGCCGCGCGCGTTGCCAGCGGCCCGGGCGAGATCGCGTGGACGCGAATACCCTTAGGCCCGAGTTCGGCGGCGGCATATCGAACCGACGCTTCCAGCGCGGCCTTCGCGACGCCCATGATGTTGTAGTTCTTTACCACCATCTGACTGCCGTAATAGGTCATGGTGAATATGGTGCCGCCGTTCTTCATCAGGGGCTCGGCGAGATGCGCCATCCGCAGGAACGACCAGCAGGACACATCCATGGTCTTCAGGAAGCCATCGCGCCCGACATCGACGACGCGGCCGTGCAGCGCTTCCTTCGGCGAGAAGGCAATGGAATGCAGCAGGAAATCGAGCTTTCCCCATTCCTTTTCGATACGCTGGAAAACCTGCTCCATCTCACCTTCGACATTGACGTCGAGTGGCATGAAGATCGATGACTCCAGCGCCGTGGCAAGCGGCTCGACATGCTTCTTGGCGCGTTCGTTCAGGTAAGTGACGGCCAGATCGGCCCCCAGCGCGCGAAACGCCTTGGCGCAGCCCCAGGCGATCGACTGATCGTTGGCGATCCCGACGACGAGCCCCTTTCGTCCCTTTAGCGCGACCTTGGTTTCGGGAAAGACCGGAATGTTCATGATACCCTCTTGCTTCTCTGGTTTGCCGAATGCTGGTTCATGAGCAGCGCCAGGGTATGCTGCGCAATCATCTGCTCCTCATCCGTCGGGACGACGTAAACCGGGATCCGGCTGCTGGATCGTGATATCCTGCTTGCATGACGGGAGTTTTCGGCGGGGTCGAGCTCTACACCGAGCCATGCCATCCTCTCGGCAATGCGGGCACGGAGCGTGGCCGAATTTTCACCGATACCGGCGGTAAACACGACGCCATCGACGCCCTGCAGCGCGGCCGCCAGCATGCCGGCATTGAGGCCGACCCGGTAGGCGAAATACTCGATCGCGAATGCCGCGCGCGGATCCTTGCTGGTCTGCAGCTCGCGCATGTCGTTGCTGACGCCCGACAGACCGTTCAGTCCGCAATCACGATAAAGGAAATTCTGCACATTGGATGCCGACATGCCCTTCTCGGCGATGAGATAGAGCACCACACCAGGGTCGAGCTGGCCCGGCCGCGTTCCCATCGGAAGCCCATCGAGCGCGGTGAAGCCCATCGTGCTCTCAACGCTCTTGCCCGCTTTCATCGCGCACATCGAGGCGCCACTGCCGAGGTGAGCGACGATCACCCGCCCGTTCGCAATCTCCGGCGCGACCTCCGGCAGACGCCTGGCGATATATTCGTAGGACAGGCCGTGGAATCCGTAACGCCTGACGCCTTCGGCATGGAGCTGATGCGGGATGGCGTAATGGTCCGCGAGTGCGTCATGATCGCGGTGGAACGCGGTGTCGAAACAGGCGACTTGCGGCAGATCCGGACGATTGCCCAGGAGCGTACGGATCGGCGCCAGATTGTGCGGCTGGTGCAGTGGCGCCAGCGAAACAAAGCGCTCAAGGCGCGAAACCACGGCGTGATCGATCAAGACCGGGCGCGCATAGTCCGGCCCGCCATGAACGACCCGATGCCCGACGGCGATCGGATTGATGCGAAGTTCGTCCCGCAGCCAACCGCCCACGACCGCCATCGCGGCCGGAACATCCTGCACGCCTTCGATCGGATAGGCCCGATCGGCCATGGGATCGCCATCGGAGCCGCTCGCCCGCAGCCGCGGACGGCTGCCGATGCCGTCCATCTGGCCCTTGATCTGCCGCAGCAGCCTGCCCTCGCCGTCCACGGCGAAGATCTGGAACTTCACACTGGAGGAGCCGGCGTTGACGACCAGGATCGTATCCATGGCGATCACGCGGCAGCGATCGGCGCGCGGCGGCGCCGGGCATCGGCATAGATCGCGGCAACCGCGCAGGACGCCATGCGTGCCCTCGCGCTATCCGCCCGCGACGTCAGAACCACCGGCACGCGCGCACCCAGCACGATGCCGGCGCTGTCGGCCTTGGCAAAATAAGCCAGATTTTTCGCCAACATATTGCCGGCTTCGAGATCGGGAACCAGGAGGATCTGGGCCCGACCCGCGACCTCCGATTTGATTCCCTTGATCCTTGCTGCTTCCATGTCGATGGCGTTGTCAAAGGCAAGCGGCCCATCGAGCAGCCCGCCGGTGATCTGACCGCGGTCGGCCATCTTGCAAAGTGCCGCGGCTTCGAGGGTCGACGGAATCGCGGAGGTCACGGTCTCGACCGCCGACAGGATGGCGACCCGTGGCGTCGTGCCGAAGCCCGCCTGATTGTAGAGGTCGATGGCGTTCTGGACGATGTCGCGCTTGCTGTCGAGATCGGGGAAGATATTGATGGCCGCGTCGGTGATGAACAGCGTTTCCGAGTAAGCCGGCACGTCCATGATGAAGACATGGCTGATGCGCCGACTGGTACGAAGTCCGGTTCCCTTCGCCGTGACGCTGCGCATCAATTCGTCGGTGTGGAGGCTGCCCTTCATCAGAGCTTCGCCCTTGCCGGCATGGATCAGTTCGACCGACCGGGCAGCGGCGGCCTCGCTGTGCGGGGCATCGACGATTTCAAAGCCACCGATATCGAGAGCGAACTTCGCCGCGGTATCCCTGATCTTGGCCACCGGCCCGACCAGGATCGGCTTGATAATGCCGGCTTCCGCCGCGTCGATCGCGCCGCGCAGCGAGCTCTCGTCGCAGGGGTGCACGACGATCGTCGGTACCTCCGGCACGGCCTTGGCGGAGGCAATCAGGTGATCGTATTTCGAGTGCGGCTGTGTCGCCTTCGTTTCCGCTGCCATGACGCTCATTGCCTTGCTCCGACATCTTGCCGCCTGCCCAATGCGCGGGCCCGGCGAAGCACCACCGTGAGAGTTTCGCACCGACATCTCGCGCAGCCACGTTCATCTCGGGCTTGACATAGATCAAGCCGCGCGCCCTCGGCTCATCACTAGCATCACGCTGTCGCTGGAATGTACCGACGTCCTGACGTTTCAGGGGGCCGAGTGCCGGGTCAACAACATCGCTTAGCTATGGGAGACGTGTCATGAAGGGCAGCGCCGCGCTCAAGAAGGATGCCAGGGCCGACGACAGCTGGAGGGATTTCCAGCCCGGCGACTGGTCGACTTCGATCAACGTCCGCGACTTCATCGTACGCAACGTCACGTCCTATGCTGGAGATGAACGTTTCCTGGCAAAGCCATCTCAGCGCACCGAGGCCGTATGGGCGAAGCTGCAGCCATACTTTGCCGACGAAAGAAAGAAAGGCGTGCTCGCGGTCGATGCTCAAAACCCGTCGACGCTGCTGGCGCACAAGGCCGGCTACATCGACCGGGACAACGAGGTTGTCGTCGGCCTGCAGACAGACCAGCCGTTCAAGCGGGCGATCTTCCCTTTCGGCGGCCTGCGCATGGTCGAGGCAGGGTTGAAGGCTGCGGGCTTTGATCCCGATCCCCGCGTGCACGAAGCCTTCACGAAGTATCGAAAGTCGCACAATGACGGTGTGTTTGACGCCTACACGCCGGAGATCATGAGTTGCCGAAGGTCCGGCATCATCACCGGTCTTCCGGATTCCTATGGCCGCGGTCGCATCATCGGCGACTATCGGCGGGTGGCGCTCTACGGCGTCGAGCGGCTCCTTGAAGTCAAGCGCGCCGAACGGTCACAGATCAATGACATGTGGCCGATCGACGAAGTCATACGCCTGCGCGAGGAATTAGCCGAGCAAATGCGCGCCCTCGAAGACCTGGTATCGATGGCGAAGCTCTACGACCGCGACATATCCAGGCCCGCCATGAATGCCCAGGAGGCATTCCAGTGGACCTATTTCGCCTATCTCGGCGCGATCAAGGAAGCCAACGGCGCAGCGATGTCGATCGGTCGTATTTCGAGCTTCCTGGACATCTATATCGAACGCGACCTCAAAGAGGGCGTCCTTGACGAGACCGGCGCCCAGGAGCTTTGGGACCAGCTCGTTCAGAAGCTGCGCATCGTCCGCTTCCTCCGCACGCCCGATTACGACGCGCTGTTCAGCGGCGATCCCTACTGGGCCACCGAATGCGTCGGCGGCATGGACCTGGATGGGCGTGCGCTCGTGACCAGGAGCAGCTATCGCATGCTGCACACTCTTTCCAATCTTGGTCCGGCGCCGGAACCGAACATCACTGTTCTCTGGTCCAGGCACATGCCCGCGGCGTTCAAGCGCTACTGCGTCAAGGTCAGCCGGGAGACGTCTTCGCTGCAATACGAAAACGACGATCTGATGCGACCGTTCTGGGGTGACGACTACGGCATCGCCTGCTGCGTCTCCGCAATGCGTCTGGGCAAGCAGATGCAGTTCTTCGGCGCCCGCGTCAATCTCGCAAAAGCGTTGCTCTACGCCATCAACGGCGGTCGCGACGAAGTATCCGGTGACCAGGTCGCGCCGCAGGCCCTGCCCGTTGCCGGCGATGTCCTCGACTTCGACGACGTGATGGCCAAGTTCGACACCACAATGGAATGGCTGGCTCGCACTTACGTGCATGCGATGAACTGCATCCACTACATGCACGACAAGTACTTCTACGAGCGCCTTGAGATGGCGCTCCACGACCGCGACATCCTGCGGACGATGGCGTTCGGAATTGCAGGGCTTTCGGTGGTTGCCGACAGTCTGAGCGCCATCAAATACGGAACGATTCGCGTGGCGCGCGATGCAACCGGACTGGTGGTTGACTATCAGAACGAAGGAAACACCGCGACCCCGCAGTTCGGAAACAACGATGACCGCGTCGATCAAATCGCGTCGCAGCTCGTTACCAGCTTCATGGAGAAGATACGAAAGCATACCACCTACCGTAATGCGACCCACACCCAAAGCGTGCTTACCATCACTTCGAACGTCGTGTACGGCAAGGCTACGGGAAACACCCCCGATGGCCGCCGCAAGGGCGAGCCGTTCGGGCCGGGAGCAAATCCGATGCATGGCCGGGACAGCCATGGCTGGCTTGCTTCCTGCCTGTCCGTTGCAAAGCTTCCATACAAGGATGCGCAGGACGGCATCAGCTACACCGTCTCCATCGCTCCGCAAAAGGCACACCTGTCCGAAGGCCAGCTCCTGGACGAAGCCGTCAAGGCGTTCGACGTCTATTTCGATCGTGGCGGGTTCCACATGAACCTGAACGTGATCGATAGAGAAAAGCTCGAGGACGCAATGAAGAACCCGGACAAATACCCGCAGCTCACAATCCGTGTGTCGGGTTATGCCGTGAACTTCATTCGCCTGACGCCGGAACAGCAACGGGATGTGATCAGTCGCACCTTCCACGGACAAATCTGAACCGGGAGACAAACATGTCGACGGTGCAGGCGCTTGAACCCGGAAGTCGTCATGACCTCCGCGTCGGGATCTCGCCCGACGCCCCGGACGAGGACAAAGTCAAGGACGAGGAGGGTTCATTCGGGTACTGCCACTCCTATGAGACGTCGTCGCGCTACGACGGACCGGGCCTGCGCATCGTGATCTTCGTCTCGGGATGCCTGTTGAGGTGTACGTACTGCCACAACCCGGACACCTGGCACCTCAAGGACGGCACTTACGTGTCGGTCGATCAGGTGCTTCGTCGGCTCGGCGAGTTCGCACCTGCCCTTCGCAGTCTTGGCGGGGGCCTGACGATATCGGGCGGCGAACCGATGGTGCAGCTGGCCTTTACCCGGAGAATATTCGCCGCCGCCAGAGAAATGGGCCTGCACACGGCCATCGAGACTTCGGGATTCCTCGGCGATCGTGCGGATGCATCGTATCTGTCCGAGATCGACCTCGTTCTGCTCGACATCAAGAGCTCGGATCCTGCCACCTACAAGCGGGTGACTGGTCGGGACCTTGCTCCTACGCTGCGGTTTGCAGAGCGCCTTGCTTCCTTGTCGAAGCCGGCCTGGGTCCGCTTCACGCTGGTTCCCGGCGAAACCGACGATCCCGCGAATGTCGACGGCATCGCCCGCTTCGTTGCGCCCATGAAAAACGTCGAATGGGTCGAGGTACAGCCGCTGCATCAAATGGGCTCGTTCAAGTGGAAGTCTATGGGCCTCGAATACAAGCACGCCAACACGCCTTCACCGAGCAGGGACCTGGTGAACAGGGTAATCGAGCAGTTCCGGGCCGCGGGCTGTCAAGCACGCTGACCAATAAGCTATCAATCCAGGGGGACCCAAGATGCTAGACCTTGCTCGCGAGATCATCGGAAGCCAACCGATACTGACGGCATTCCTGGCGATCGGAGTGGGCTATCTGGTTGGCCAGATCAACATCGGCGGATTTTCCCTCGGAGTCGGCGCCGTCCTCTTTGTCGGCCTGGCCATTGGAGCGTTTGCCCCCAAGGCCCAGATTATAGGACCGATTGGCCTGACCGGGCTGGTCATGTTCCTGTACGGGATAGGCATCCTTTACGGTCGTCAGTTTTTCGAAGGCATGGTGGGCGCGGGACGGAAGTACAATCTGCTGGCATTGGTTGCTTGCCTGGCGGGCTTGGCGGTTGCGCTCGGCCTGGGACACATATTCGGGATCAAGATCGGACATACGCTGGGCATCTACGCCGGATCGATGACGAGCACGGCTACGCTCCAGGCTGCCCTGGACGTCGTGAAGAGCAAGGATCCATCGATCGGTTACTCCATCGCCTATCCCTTCGGCGTCATCGGACCGATCCTCTGCATCTACTTCATGACGCGGGTCGTGAAACCGAAGTTCCCTGCGAAGGCTCAGCGTTTCCACATGGGCGAGATTGCGATCGGCGAAAGCTTTGCCGGCCGGCGCCTTGGCGAACTGACGACGGAAGCGCTGATCGACCTGCAAGTCACCATGGTTCGAAAGGACGGCCACAATTTCGTTCCAACGGATGATACCGTTTTGTCTGCCGGCGATGCCGTTCTGGTCGTTGCCGAGCGGGAAGAAGCGATCGCGAAGGCCGCCGCCCAACTCGGGAAGCTCGAGCCTGGCCGGCTCGCCAGCGACCGCACCGACCTCGACTACATCCGGGTCTTCGTCGGGAAGGCCAATGTGGTAGGCGTTCCCCTCGCCCGCCTTCCGATGCCGGCCGGCTATCCAACCCATCTGCTGCACGTTCGCCGCTACGACGCCGATCTCGTGCCGGCGCCCGACCTGATGCTGGAATTTGGCGACCGGGTCGGAGTACTTACCCCTCCCGACCGAAAGGAAGAAATCCGGCGCCACTTCGGCGATACGGTCAAGGCGGCCGCAGAGTTCAGCTATGTATCGCTTGGGATAGGCATGGTGCTTGGCGTGCTTCTCGGGCTCATTCCAATTCCCATTCCAGGTGTCGGCATAGTCACACTCGGCATCGGCGGCGGACCGCTGATCGTTGCTCTTATCCTCGGCAAGTTGCGCCGCACCGGCCCCATGCTATGGACCATGCCGTTGCCGGCCAATATCGTGCTTCGCAACTTTGGCCTTGCCATGTTCCTTGCCACCGTTGGTGTCAACGCCGGACAGCCCTTCGTCCGCACCGTCGCGGAATCCGGATTTACAATGCTGTTCATCGGTGTCGCGGTTCTCTTGACGACCGTAGCCATCGTCCTGCTCGCTGGCCATTACCTGATGAAAATTCCATACGACGATTTGGTCGGCGTGGCGTCGGGCGCGACAGGCAATCCCGCCATTCTCGTCTATTCGACCAAGATGGCCCCGACCGAGCGTCCGGATATCGGATACGCCATGATCTTTCCATCGATGACCCTCGTGAAGGTGATCGCGGCGCAGATCGTCGGGCTTCTGACCCTTAGCGGCAGCGCCGGGTAGCGGCGCAGATCCCGAATAAGCCGCGGCCGAATGGCCGGATAGACATACGCGCAACCGGCGTCGAGGAGACATTGCATGGCTGACCAGGCACCCTTGCCGCCGCCACCCATCTTCAATTTAAGCGCATACAGCCCGGCGCAGATCAAAGAGGCCGTCGAAACCATCGGCGTCAAGAAAGCTAACCTTCCGCTTCAAGCCTCCTTCATGCTCGCGATCGTGGCCGGCGGCAGCATCGGGCTCGGCGCGCTTTATTACAGCATTGTTGCCAGCGACGCCGCGCTGAGCTTCGCCACCATCCGTGTGGTCGGTGGATTGGTCTTCTCACTCGGACTGGTACTTGTCATAGTGGGCGGCGCTGAGCTGTTTACAGGTAACAACCTCATCGTGATGGCATGGGCGAGCGGAAACGTTTCTTCAAGGGCAATGCTGCGCAACTGGGTCGTGGTGTACTGTGGCAACCTGGTCGGCTCGCTGGGACTGGTCGTCCTGGTCTTTTTCTCGCATCATCCCGACATGAACGGCGGCCGTATCGGATTATCTGTGTTGAATACGGCTGTCGGCAAGATCCAGCCCGACTTCGTGACGC
>Ga0193742_1001036_pt1 | contig 17406 bp, 16 predicted proteins | sample L2c1metaG_FD_165511 | JGI IMG/M metagenome (GOLD analysis project Ga0193742, IMG submission 165511) | Soil microbial communities from a riparian zone of the East river system, Colorado, United States - L2c1 | ecosystem: Environmental > Terrestrial > Soil > Riparian zone | place: USA: East River... | reverse complement strand
TCGCGGCGCGGCAGGCGCTGGGCGCCGAGCGGGTGGTGGTCACCCTCGCCGCCGGCACCTGGTCGCGCCAGGCCGAGCTGCTGGCCGAGGCCGTCGCTCTGGTCGGCTAACCGACCGAAATTGCGTGGCTGGTGGTCGCTCTAGGGCCGCCAGCCACGCAATTTCGATCAGGACGACCGTCAGAAGTAGCTCTCGCGCAGGTCGGTCCCGCCGTCGCCGTCGCCGTCGGGCACCACCGAGAGCACCTGGTAGATCTGGTTGCGGCCGGCGGTGAAGTTGACCGCCGAGCCCGCCATGTAGAGCCGCCACACCCGGGCCCGGCCGACACCGACCTCGGCCACCGCGTCGTCCCAGCGGCTCTCCAGGTTGGCCACCCACTGGCGCAGCGTCATCGCGTAGTGCTCCCGTAGCGATTCGACGTGGCGCACCTCGAACCCGGCCTCCTGGATGTACGACACCACGCGCCCCACCTCGTGCAGCTCGCCGTCGGGGAACACGTAGCGGTTGACGAAGCTGCGGGGCGCCAGGCGGGCCCTTCCGCCGGGACTCCGGGAGATGCCGTGGTTGAGGAACCGGCCGCCGGGCCGGACCAGCTGCCGGAGCCGGCCGAAGTACTCGGCGATCCGGGCTTCGCCGACGTGCTCGAACATGCCGATCGAGCTGACCGCGTCGTAGGGGCCGTCGTCGACCTCGCGGTAGTCCTGCAGGCGGATCTCCACCCGGTCGGACAGGCCGGCGTCGCTCACCCGCTTCTTCGCCATCTCGTACTGGCGCTGGGAGATGGTCACCCCGACCGCGTGGACGCCGTGGTGCTCGGCCGCGTGCATCACCAGGCTCCCCCAGCCGCAGCCGACGTCGAGCAGCCGGTCGCCGGGCGACAGGTGGAGCTTGCGGCACACCAGCTCGTGCTTGGCGGCCTGGGCCTGCTCCAGCGTGGACCCGGGCGTCTCGAACACCGCGCACGAGTAGGTGAGGCTCGGCCCGAGGACCATCTCGTAGAAGGCGTTGGAGACGTCGTAGTGGTAGCTGACCGCGGCCCGGTCGCGGGCGAGCGAGTGCCGGCGGCCGTGCAGCCGCACCTCCTCGAGCGGAGGCGGGACGGGCCGGACCCCCTTCAACCCGCCGAGCTCCTTCACGATCCCGCGCATCACGCTAGCGGACAGGCGGAAGCTCGGCATCCGCTCGCGCAGGTCGAGCAGGGCGAAGATGTCGCCCTCGACGTCGAGGTCGCCGGCGACGTAGGCCCGGGACATGCCCAGCTCACCCGGCGACGTGACGATGCGGCGCAGTGCGTCCGGTGTGCGGATCACCAGCGTCGCCAGTGGGTTCGGCGGCCCGGCGGTGCTGCCGTCGTAGGCGGTGACGCCCACGGGGAGATCCTCCCCAAGCACCTCCTCGACCAGCGTTGCCAGCGTCATGATGCGACCCCCTTTTGGGACGTGCCACGGTCTGCGTCCGCTCCTGGGGAAAATCTTCTCGCGTCGCGACGCGAATTCCTCGCAACTTCGGGATGTATTTCGGGAGATCAGGCCTTGTAGAAGGGGGTAGGGACGATGGTGGCGGGGATGGGGGTGCCGCGGACGTCGATCGCCACGGGCGTCCCCTCGGTCACTCCCGGTGGCATGAAACCGAGAGCGATGCCCCGTTCGAGGGTCGGGGAGAAGTTCCCGCTGGTCAGCTCGCCGACGACCTCGCCGTCGAGGATGACCTTGCACTCGGCCCGGGGCGGGCGGCGGCCCTCCACCTCGAAGCCCCGGAGGCGGCGGGTGACGCCACGCTCCTTCTCGGCGGCCAGGGCGGCGCGGCCCCGGAAGTCGCCTTTGTCCCAGGCGACGACCCAGCCCAGGCCGGCCTGCAGCGGGGTGATCCCCGGACCCAGCTCGTGGCCGTGCAGCGGCAGGGCGGCCTCCAGCCGCAGGGTGTCGCGGGCACCGAGGCCGGCCGGTCGGATGCCGGCGGAGAGGACCCGCTCCCACACCGCCGGGGCGACGTCGGCCGGCACCGCCAGCTCCACGCCGTCCTCACCGGTGTAGCCGGTGCCGGCGACCACCCACGTGGCGCCGTCGACCCTCATCTCCTCGACCCGGAAGCGCCCGACCCCCGCCGCCGACGGGTAGACCGTCGCCAGCCTCGCCCGGGCGGCCGGCCCCTGCACGGCGATGATCGCCCGGGTGGGCGTCACGTCCTTGCCACCGATGGCGTCGATCACCCGGCTGGTGTTCGAGGCGTTGGGCATCACGTCGAAGCGGTCGTCGTTGACCCACCACACGATGATGTCGTCGAGGACCGAGGCGTCGGCCTCGTCGAGCAGGTGGGTGTACTGGGCCCGGCCGGGGGCGATCTTCTGCAGGTCGTTGGTCAGCGCCGACTGCAGCAGGTCGAACGCCTTGGGCCCGTCGATCCGCACGGTGCCGAGGTGGCTGACGTCGAACGCCACCGCACCCGTGCGGCAGGCCCGGTGCTCCGCCAGCGTCCCGGACGGATACTGCAGCGGCATGTCCCACCCACCGAACGGGACGAGCTTCGCTCCCAGCTCCCGGTGGGCGGCATCGAGTGGCGAGTGATGCAGGGTGGTCACGGCATCGAAGCTACTTGCCCCGGCGCAGCCCGAGACCCCTTGGCCCGCCGGCGGGGTGGTCGGCGGGGCCGACGCGCCGCCGCGTGGCTCAGGAGTTGGCGGCGCGGGCTACGCGTCCTGGCTTCTCGGTCTCGGGAAAGAGGTCGACGATCGCGCTGTCGACCTCCTTCGTGACGTCGTCGAGGTCGAGGAAGTTGAGGACGCCCTGGCCCTTGTACTTGCTCATGACGTCGATGAGCTCTTCGTTCTCGCGCACCAGGACGGCCGAGTTGCCCGACAGGACGAGCCTCGCCGACGTGAGGTCCTCACCCAGCTGGTCGCGCACGTACTCGAAGGCCTGCCGGATGTTCTCGAGCTTGGTGCCGTTGTCGAGGAACGTCTTGATGAGCTTCAGCTCGATCAGGTCGCGGTAGCTGTAGCGACGCCTGCTGCCGCTGCCGTGGGCGTCGGCCAGGCTCGGCCGGATCAGATCGGTGCGCGCCCAGTAGTCGAGCTGCCGGTACGAGATCCCCACGATCTCCGCCGCCCGCTTGCCGCTGTAACTGTCGACCGGTGTGCCCGAGGTGTCCTTCACAATCGACGCTCCCTGCCTGTGACTGGTGACACGGACGGAATTACGTCGATGTCACTCACCGAGGCTAGGTCGCCCCGCTGCGAAGGTCAACGCAGGGACCTACTGGGCGAAGTCCTCGGGGTTGACGTGGTCGATGAAGGTGCGGAACTCCTCGACCATCTGCTCGGCCTCCTCGGAGTCGGGCTGCTCGGTGCGACCCGCCTCGTCGAGCACCTCCTCCTCCGCGAAGATCGGTGACCCGATCCGGATGGCGAGGGCGATCGCGTCGGACGGACGGCTCGAGACCGCCCGCACCTGACCGTCGGCGCGCAGCAGGATGTCGGCGTAGAACGTGCCCTCCCGCAGCTCGGTGACGACGATCCGCTCGACCTGCGCGCCCAGCTCGTCGAGCAGGGAGCGCATCAGGTCGTGGGTCATCGGACGAGGGGTCTCGATCCGCTGCATCGCCAGGGCGATCGCCTGGGCCTCAGGGGTGCCGATGAAGATCGGGAGCAACCGCCGCCGCCCCGAACGCTCGCGAAGGATGACCACCGGCGTTCGTGCCGGCAGCTCTGGTGCCTCGACGCTCACCAGTTCCATCTCGACGGCCATCGGAAATCACCCTACTCGCCGAGGTCTGCTTTTCGTCCGCCATCCGACTCAGTCAGGAGCTGCGCGGACAGGTCACGTTTCCTTGTCTCGGCGCTTCGCCGCCGAGGGGTCAAACCATGCGGCGGACTTCCCGCTCTTGGCGCCTGCGGCGCCGGGCCGCTCGGGCCACGCCTCGCCATCGCTCGGCTCTTCACGGTCCGCCGATGTGGTCCCGCAGCTCGCGGCGCAGGAGCACCCCTCGCATCACCTCGCCGAGGCGGATCAGCTCGGTGACGGTGCGCGTGGCACGGGTCCGGGCCTCGGGGTTCCGCTGCTTGAGGAGCGGCGAGACGATCTGCTCGAACAGCCCCGCCTCCCGGTCGACCGCCACCTTGTAGCTGCGCATGTGGCGGGCTTCGATGCCGTGCTGGAGGAACCCGGCGGCGGTCCGGGAGATGATGAGGGCGTCGCCGTCGTAGTGGCTGGGGCCCTCGCTGTCGCGGGCCTCGATCAGGCCGAAGCGCTCCAGGTCGCGGATGTCGCGGACGGTCAGGCCACTGGCTTCGGCCAACTCCTCGAGGGTGAGGTTGACGGCGTCGGCACCGGCGTCGAAGCCCACGCCGGCGAGCGGACGGTTGTCGGGACCGGTGCCGTCGGCGCGGGGCGGCGGCTCGGCCCGGGGCGACGACGGGGCGGCGTTGCGGTCGCCGGGACGTTGGCCCTGGCGCGCCCGTGTCGAGGCCCCGGCCCGGGGGGCGTTGGCGGACGGCTGTGGGGCACGGCGGACCGGGGCCCGCCCGCCCGGTTGGCGGGCAGCGGGCGCGGGTGCCGGAGCGGGCGACGCGGCACGTGGGGAAGCCGGGGCGGCGTTGCGGGCCCGGGCGGCCGGAGGACGGGCACGAGGTTCGGTGGCAGCGGCGTCGGAGCGCGCCGAAGGAGCCGGGGCCGGCGCGCTGGCCGACCGTGACCCGGACCCCGAGCCGCCGGAGGACGGAGGAGGCGACGAGGGTGACGAGGGCGACGGGGCCACCCGCACCGCCCGCTCGGTGACGGCGACCCGACCCGAACCCGACCCGGCGCCGTCCGCGCTGGAGAACAGCGTGGCGGCCCCGTTCGACTCGGCGGCCTTCCCCTTGCCGTCCTTGGCCCCGGCCGCCTCGGTCGCCTCGGCCGCGGCGTCTGCACCGTCGGCCCCCAGGCCCATCTCGGCCATGTCGGCGGGTGGGATGCCGCCGGCCTCGTCGAGCCGGTCCTTGATCACCTTGAGCGGGAGGTAGTGGTCCTTCTGCAGCCGCAGGATCCAGCGCAGGCGCTCGATGTCGTACTCGTAGAACTTGCGGTAGCCCGACGGCGTGCGCTCCGGGTCGAGCAGCCCCTGGCTCTCGAGGAAGCGGATCTTCGAGATCGTGACGTCGGGGAACTCGTCCTGCAGGAGCGAGAGCACCTCGCCGATCGAGAGATGGGCCCGGCCGATCGACGGCCGGTTCACCCCGCTCCCCTCCCGGTGAGGAACACCAGCTTGAACGTGCCGATCTGCAGCTCGTCGCCGTTCTCCAGCGGCGAGGAGTCGACCCGCTCGCGGTTGACGTAGGTGCCGTTCAGCGACCCGGCGTCGTAGACGACGTACTGGCCGCCCTCGCGGCGGATCTCCACGTGGCGACGCGAGACGGTGATGTCGTCGAGGAAGATGTCGCTCTCGGGATGGCGGCCGGCCTGGACGACGTCCTTGTCGAGGGCGAACCGCGAGCCGACGTTCGGGCCCCGCTTGACCACGAGGAAGCCCACGCCTGCCGGGACCTCACCCAGCTCGAGCGCCAGCTCCTCGTCACCCTCGATCTCCGGAGCGAAGACGATGGTGGATGTCGTGCGGTCGGCACCCGACGGCGGAAGCAGCGCCGCCCCACACGACGAGCAGAAGTTCGAGCCTGGCGGGTTCCGGTGGCCACACTGGTTGCAGAAAAGATCCTCGGCCACGAATCACCCCTCGATCAGCGCACGATAGCCCTCGGCATCGACGAGCTCCCCCACTTGATCCGGGTTGTCGAGCTCGATCACGAAGATCCAGCCCTCCCCATATGGATCCTCGTTCAGCCGATCGGGATTGTCCGACAGGTCCCCGTTGACCTCGACCACCGTGCCCGACACCGGCGCATAGATCTCGGACACCGACTTGGTGGACTCCACCTCGCTGCAGGATTGCCCCTTGTCGACGTGGCTGCCGACCTCGGGGAGATCGACGAACACCACGTCGCCCAGGGCGTCCTGCGCGTAGTCGGTGATTCCCACACGTACCCGTCCGTCTTCGGTGCGCGCCCACTCGTGATCGGTCGAGTACCGGAGATCGTCGGGGATGTCCATGGGTGCGCAGGCTAGCGAATGGGTGCAAGTCACCAGGGACTCGGCGGGCGTCGTGGCGGGCATGGGGTCGCACCTTCGCGGCACCCGCGCAAAAACATCGCAAAATCAACGGTTATCTGGACGCAGCGGGGTTGCGCTCGCCCTCCGCGAGCTCAGCGGAGCAGCTGGCGAATGCGCCGGGCGTACTCCTGGACCAGCCGGCGGGCGCCCGCTTCGTCGAGCGCCTCGGCCCACACGTGGGTCACCGGCTCCTCCGGGTCGGGCAGGGCCAGCGCCCAGCCGTCGTCGTGGAGCACCCGCACGCCGTCGACCAACTCCACCTGCCGGTCCTTCGACAGCTCCACCAGCGAGCGCATGACCGCGCCCTTCTGCTCCCACGGCGTCACCACGGTCTCGTGGGCGATGTGGACCGCCGGCAGGCTGCCCACCACCTTCGAGAGGGCGATGCCGTCGCTCGCCAGCAGCTCCAGCAGCTTCACCAGGGCGGCGGCGGCGTCGAACGAGGGCAGGAACGCCGGCAGGATGAAGCCGCCGTTGGTGCTGGCCGCGAAGGCCACGCCCTTCTTGGCCGCCGCGGCCATCAGCGCCGAGTTCGACAGCTTGGTGCGGATCACCTCGACGCCGTGCTCCCGGGCCAGCTCCTCGGCGCGCATGGTCGCCACCAGGGGCAGGGCGATCGCGGTCCCCGGCTCCAGCGAGCCCGACATGAGCGACACGAACGCCAGCAGCGACTGGACGTCGTCGAGGACGCGGCCAGTGTCGTCGATCAGCATCAGGTGCTCGCCGTCGGGGTCGATCACCGCCCCGAGGTGGGCGCCCGACGCCCGCACCAGCCGGGCGACGTAGGCGGCGTGCTCGTCGCGCTTCCAGTCCATGGCGCCGCTAGTGGAGGCATAGGGGTTGACCGCCAGGACGTCGGCGTTCAGCCGGGCCAGCACGTTGGGCATCACGAACGACGTGGCGCCGTAGGCGTAGTCGAGCACCACCTTGAACCCGGCGCGGCTGATGCGCTCGACGTCGACGGTGGCCTCGATGGCGGCGCTGTAGTGCTCCAGGTGGCGGGGCGGGAAGCCGATGTCGCCGATCTCGCCGGGGAACACCCGGCGGAAGTCCTCCCGCAGGAACAGGCGCTCGATCTTGCGCTGGCCGGCCTCGGTGATGTCGGCGCCGTTGGTGTCGAAGAAGCGGATGACCACCGACTGCGGGTCGCTCTCCACCAGCCGGATGGTCAGGGCGCCGGCGGCGTCGGGGCTGCGGGCGGCGAAGCGGGTGACCGGCACCGAGGCGACCTCGAGGTCGCGGGCGTTGACCCCCGCGGCGTTGAGGCCCGCCATGGCGGCCCGCTTCAGCATCCGCGACGACCGGCTGGAGTCGCGGGAGGTCACCACCGTGGCGTCCTTCTTCAGGGTGGTGGCGTAGGCCATCGCCACCCTGGTGGCCAGCTCGGGGGTGACGTCGACGTTGGAGAGGCCGGCCACGCCGAAGCGGCCGAACAGGCTGCGGGCGCCCCGCGACTCCCACACGATCGACGAGTTGATGATCGCCCGCGCCTCGACGGTCTTGAAGGGGTACACCTTCACCCCGGCGCTGAGCACGGCCTGGTCGCCGACGAAGCACTCGTCGCCCAGGACCACGCCCTCCTCGGCCCGCACGCCGTTGCGCAGGTCGCAGGCCCGGCCGACGGTGGCGCCCCGCAGGCGCACGCCCTCGCCGATGTAGGTGTTGTCGTGGACGATGCTGCGCTGGAGGTCGGCCCCGCCCCGGACGCGCACGTTGGTGCCGAGCACCGTGTACTCCCCCAGCCGGGCGGTGGCCTCGATCCGGCAGTAGTCGCCGATGATGGCGGGGCCGACGACCTCGGCGTCCGGGTGGATCTCGGCGCCCTCGCCGATGTACACGCCGTCGCTGATCTCGAAGCCGGGGACGTCGATCGTCACCTTGCCGTCGAGCACGTCCTTGTGGGCCCGCTGGTAGGCCTCGAGGGTGCCGACGTCCTCCCAGTAGCCCTCGGCGACGGCGCCGAACAGCGGCTTGCCGGCCTCCAGGATCTTGGGGAACACCTCGGAGGAGAAGTCGACCGAGCGGTCGGGCGCGATGTAGTCGAAGACCTCCGGCTCCAGCACGAAGATCCCGGTGTTGATGGTGTCGCTGAACACCTGGCCCCACGTGGGCTTCTCCAGGAAGCGCTCGATGCTGCCGTCCTCGCGGGTGATGACGATGCCGAACTCGAGCGGGTTCTCCACCGGGGTCAGCCCGATGGTCGCGAGCGCACCCTTCTCCTCGTGGAACGCCATGATCGAGCCCAGGTCGATGTCGGTGACGACGTCGCCGGAGATCACCAGGAAGCGCTCGGTCAGCACGTCCATGGCGTTGCGGACCGACCCGGCCGTGCCCAGCGGCGTCTCCTCGGTGGCGTACGACATGCGCACGCCCAGCTCGGAGCCGTCGCCGAAGTAGTTGCGGATGTGGTTCGCCAGGAAGGCGACCGTCACGACGATCTCGTCGACCCCGTGCTCCTTGAGCAGGTTGACGATGTGCTCCATCATCGGGCGGTTCGCCACGGGCATCATCGGTTTGGGCGCGTTCGAGGTGAGGGGCCTGAGCCTGGTGCCCTCACCTCCGGCCATGATCACGGCCTTCATGGGAAGGAACCTACCCCCTTGCTGCCCTTCCCTCCGAGAGCGCGCTCCGCGCGAGCGGGACGTACAGGGCGGCGGCGTAGAGGCTGAACGCCAAACCCGGGATCCCGGCGACCCAGGCCAGGTCGAAGGCGGTGTCGGCCCACGAGACGGTCGACTCGGACGCGAGGAAGAGCGGGAACGCGACCATCAGCCCGAAGGTCCCGGCCTTGCCGAACCAGGTCACGTCGATGCGTTTCGCGCCCAGCGCGGCGAGAAGAATCGTGGCTCCGCCGACGAGGAGCTCGCGGGTGAGGACCACCACGGCGAACCACGTGGGCACCGACCCGTCGATCAGGATCCCGCCCGCGCCCAGGAAGAACAGCAGGCGGTCGGCCACGGGATCGAGGACCTTGCCCAGCTCGCTGGTCTGGTGCAGGTGGCGGGCCAGGTAGCCGTCCACCCAGTCGGTGATGCCGAGCGCAGCCAGGAGCAGGGCGGCGGCCAGCCGGTCCTCGGCGCCGAACAGCAGCCAGAGGAACACCGGCAGGCAGACCAGGCGCACCACGGTGACGACGTTGGGCAGCGTCATCAGACGATCGGTCGACTCGGTCGACTCCGTCGGCTCGATGGCGGGCCCGTCCTGCATCGGGCGGGAGACTACGCAGGAATAACGTGTCCAACCATGCCGACCCTGTTCACGCGCATCATCGACGGCGAGATCCCCGGGCGCTTCGTGTGGAAGGACGAGGCGGCGGTCGGGTTCCTGACCATCGCCCCGATCACGCCCGGCCACGTGCTGGTGGTGCCGCGCGAGGAGGTCGACCACTGGCTCGACCTGTCGCCCGACCTGGCCGCGCACCTCATGCAGGTGGCCCAGGTGGTGGGCCAGGCGCAGATGGCGGCGTTCTCCCCCAAGCGAGTGGGGCTCATCGTCGCCGGCCTGGAGGTGCCGCACTGCCACCTCCACCTGGTGCCGATCGACTCCGAGGCCGACCTGTCGTTCGCCAAGGCTGACCACTCCCCCGCCCCGGAGGCGCTCGACGACGCGGCCGCGCGGCTGCGGGAGTCGCTCCGCACCGCCGGCCGGGGCGAGCACGTGCCGGACGCCTAGAGTAGCGGCGGGTCGTCGTCGGCCGAGGGCTCGTAGGGGTCGATCAGCTCCGGGCCCTTGTTGCGCACCGAGTTCACCTCGGTGGAGACCGGGTGCATCGTGATGATCGACGTCGGGGCCGGCACCAGCAGCTGGCCCAGCGTCTCGACGTCGTCGTTGGCCGGGTCGAGCCACTCCGCCCACTTCGACGCCGGCAGGATCACCGGCATCCGGTCGTGGATCTTCGCCATCGTCTCGTTGGGCGTGGTGGTGATGATGGTGGCCGACCGCAGCGGCGACTCGTCCGCCTCGGTGGTCGTCGGCGGGGCGGCGTCGCCCTCGACCTTCTCGCGCTTGGGCCGCCACACCTCCCACAGGCCGGCGAAGGCCAGGGGCTCGTCGTTGGGGTTGCGGATGTAGTGGGGCTGCTTGCGCTTCTGCCCCTCGATCTTCTGCCACTCGTAGAAGCCGTCGACCGGGATGATGCAGCGCCGCCGCTTGAACGCCGCCCGGTAGGCGTTCTTGGTGGCGATGCCCTCGGCCCGGGCGTTGATCATCTTGGAGCCGATCTTCGGGTCCTTCGCCCAGCTGGGCACCAGGCCCCAGTGGAAGGCCTCGACCTTGCGGATGCCGCCGTCCTCGGTGACCGCGTAGATGTCGTTGGTGGGCGCCACGTTGAACGACGCCTCCAGGTCGATGTCCGGCCCCTCGGCGTCGAAGTACCGGGCGATCTCGTCGGGCGGCGAGGCGGAGACGAAGCGGCCACACATGGCTCCGGACCCTACCGGGCCGTCAGGAACCGGCGAGCGACGCGGCCACGGCGTCGACCAGCACGGGGAGCGCCCGGAAGCCGGCCTCCGCGTCGGCCACGTCGTCGGGCACTGTCAGGGACACCCCGAAGCCGCCGTCGACCCAGACGAGCTGGGTGGCACCGTCGCGGGCGACGGCGAGCACGTGATCGCCGTCGAGGCCCGGCGCCTCGCCGTCGACCTCCTCGATCTCGTCGTCGTTCAGCTCGGCGCCCCGGCGCATGTCCTGCAGCACCTCGGCCCGGTCGCCGTCGAGGGTGCCGGCGTTCACGCCGACGTTCTCGTCGACGCCGGCAAGGCTGATGGGGCAGACGAGCAGCTCACGGTCGTCGGGCGGACCACTGATGAAGCCGTCGCCGGCCAGCTCGGCGCCGTCGGGATCGTCGACACCCAGGGCGTCGGCGACGGCGACGGCCCCCGCCTCGTCGAGCACGAAGCAGCCCGTCTCCGCCACGCCCCGCGTGAAGTCCTCCTGCCGGTCGCTGCCGGCTGCCTCGTAGGCCTCCTCGGCCGCAGCGTTGAAGGGCTCGACGAGGCTGGCGCCGTCCGGCTCGTCGACGCGCCCGCCGCTGTCGTCGTCGTCACCGGAGCACGCCACGCCCGCCAGTGCCACCGTGAGTGCCACCAGCAGCGAGAACCGGACCGGTCGTGATCTTCTCGTCGACATGGCAGCCGACGGTAGTGCCGGTCGCGCCGACCGTTCGGCGCGACCGGCGCACGTCGGGTCAGAGTCCCAGCTTGTGCCAGGGACCGGTGATGGCGAACGTGATCCCCGGGCTCTGCAGGTTCACGAACAGCCACTGGCCGTGCTTCGGCTCGAACGTGGCGCCGCACCACTCGGAGCCGGAGAAGTCGCCGACGAAGCCGCGCTCGCCGTTCAGCACCGCGGCGTTCTCCGCGAAGCGGAAGATCTGGCCCCGCTGGGTCAGGCCGTGCAGGTACTCGACACCGCTGCCGTCCTCGCAGAGGATCATCCCGCCGCGGGGGCTGAGGCAGATGTTGTCCGGCGCGTCGAGCACCTCGGGGCCGGGGCTGGAGAAGATCAGCTCCAACCGGCCGGTGCGCAGCGACAGGCTGAACACCTGGCCGTTGAACGGGCCGCCCGACGTGGTGACGAAGTACATCTTCCGGTCGTGGTACCAGATGCCCTCGAGCCGCTCGAACTGGGCGCCGCCCGCGACGATGCCCTGCTGGACCGTCGAGGTCTCACCCGGGCCCGGGTCCGGCTGGTCGACGTCGACCCAGTGCACCCGGCCGTAGTCGCGGGGGCCGGCATCGGCGTAGGTGACGTACGAGGTATCGCCGATGGCCAGCATCTGCAGCTTCCCGTCGCCGGTGGGCCGGTGGCGGTACTTGGGGACGAACCGGTACAGGCCCGAGGGCGTGGAGTCCTCGGTCAGGTAGGTGATGTTCGTCTCCGGGTCGGTCGCGGTCGCCTCGTGCGAGAAGCGGCCCATCTGCCGGAGCGGCTCACCGGTCGCCGTGCCGTCGGCGGGCACGTCGAACACGTAGCCGTGGCGCACCGCGCCGTTGACCAGCGTGGTCTCCTCGCACGACAGCCACGAGCCCCACGGCGTCGGGCCACCGGCGCAGTTGCGGATGGTGCCGGACAGGCTGGCCCAGGAGTCGACGAACTCGCCGTCGTCGGTGTCGAACACCAGTGTGCTGGTGCCGCCGTTGGCCATCGGGTCGTAGGTCATGCCCTCGGCGAACGCGCCGCTGAGGCTGCCCTGCTCGTGGTTGCGGACGATGTGCACCAGCTCGCGGTCGCGGCCGCGCCGGCGGTCGTGACCACCCCGCCCGTTGCGGACCCGGAACGCCGCCATCCCGTCGTGGGCCGACGGCGTGGCGATGCCGTCACCCATCGGGTCGCCGGTCCAGCCGTAGGTGGTGTAGTCGAAGCCCCTCGGCAGCTTGATGAGCTCCAGGCCGGTGGCGCGGTCCTTCACCGGCACCAGCTCGGGCGGCGACACCGGGCGGTGCGACCCGCCGCGGGTGCTGGCGCCGGCGCCTGTCGCCCCCAGCACGTCGATGCCCAGACCCGTGGTCACACCGGCCGCGGCCAGTGCGGACGCGCCCTTCAGGAGCGACCGGCGCCCAACGCCGGTCGATGCCAACTCAGTCATTCCCCGTCTCCTCCAGGTCGGTTTCCACCCAACTCCGGAGGCGACCGTACGGGGCCCGATCGACCTCCCGGGAAGGACGGGAAGACGGTCGGGCCGCCGGCAGATGAACGCTCGGTGACCTGGCCCCGATCACGATCTTTATGAGTTCTTTGCCCCTGACCTGGGCTTCTTTACGTGCCCTTTGCAGGCCCACCCGTACCGTCCCGAGCGATGACGGCTCCCGCCTCCTCCGACTTCGCCACCACCTTCGAGGCGCCGGCCCCGCTCCCCGCGGAGCCGCCGGTCGAGCTGCTGCCGCCCGACAGCGTCGGCTACCGGCTGAAGCGTCGGCTGCTGGGCAAGCCCATGCACTCCGAGCAGCTCGAGCACGAGCGGCTGGGCAAGCCGACGGCCCTCGCGGTGTTCGCCTCCGACAACCTGTCGTCGTCGGCGTACGCCACCGAGGAGATCCTCCACATCCTGGTGCCGGCGGTCGGCATCGCCGCGTTCTCGCTGGTCGTCCCGATCACGCTGGCGCTGCTGGTGGTGCTGGCGTTCCTGATCCTGTCGTACCGGGAGACCATCAAGGCCTATCCGTCGGCCGGCGGCGCCTACCTGGTGACCCGCGACAACTTCGGCGAGGGCCTCGCCCAGGTGGCGGGGGCGTCGCTGCTGACCGACTACGTGCTGACCGTCGCCGTGTCGATGTCGGCGGGCACGGCGGCGCTGGTCTCGGCGTTCCCGGCGCTGGCGCCATACCGGGTGCCGATCTCACTCGTGTTCATCGCCGTCGTCGCCCTCGGGAACCTGCGGGGGGTGCGCGAGTCGGGCCGGATCTTCGCCGTGCCCACCTACTTCTTCATGGCCAACATGGTGCTGCTGCTGGTCGTGGGCGTCGTCCGCCACCTGCTGGGCGACCTCCCCCAGGGTGGCGGTCACCTCCCCGGGATGATCGAGTTCGGCGACCAGGGAATGGGCCTGCTGATGGGCGCCTCGCTCTACAAGGTCCTGACCGCCTACGCCTCCGGTGGCGCCGCGGTGACCGGCGTCGAGGCGATCTCCAACGGCGTGCCCGCCTTCCAGAAGCCGGAGTGGCGCAACGCCCGCCAGACCCTGGTGGTGATGGGCGTGAGCCTCGGGGCCATGTTCCTGGGCCTGTCGTTCCTGGCATCCCAGATCAAGGTCGCCCCCTACGAGTCGGGCACCCCGACCGTGATCGCCCAGATCGGCGAGGCGGTGTTCGGCGGCGGCCTGCTGGGCGACGTGCTCTTCTACTCGCTGCAGGCCGGCACCATGCTGATCCTGATCCTGGCGGCCAACACCGGCTTCGCCGACTTCCCCCGGCTCGCCAGCTTCCAGGCCGAGGACCGGTTCCTGCCCCGCCAGCTCACCAAGCGGGGCCACCGGCTCGTCTACTCCAACGGCATCGTCGCCCTGGGCGCGGCGGCCGCGGTGCTGGTCGTCGCCACCGGTGCCAAGGTGACCCAGCTCATCCCCCTCTACGCGGTGGGCGTGTTCACCGGGTTCACGCTGTCGCAGGCGGGCATGACCAAGCACCACTGGCGGCTGCGCGAGGAGGGCTGGAAGCGGGGCATCGCCATCAACGGGTTCGGCTGCTTCCTGTCGGCCGTGGTGCTGGTGATCATCGCCGTCACCAAGTTCAGCCACGGCGCCTGGCTGATCCTCGTGATCCTGCCGGTGCTCGTGCTCATCTTCCTGCGGGTGCACCGCCAGTACATGGCCGAGGACGCCCAGCTCGAGCACGACGTGCCGCTGGCGATCAACGTCCCGATCATGCGGCGCCACGTGGTGCTCGTGTTCGTCGACAAGCTCGACGCGGCGACGGCGCGGGCCATCCAGTACGCCCGCACGCTGACGCCCGACGAGCTGCGGGCGGTCCACTTCGCCCTCGACCCCCAGGCGGCCGAGGAGCTGGGCGAGCGCTGGGCCGAGGCGGGCATGTCACGGGTGCCCCTCGACCTGGTGGCGTGCCCCGACCGGCGCCTGACCCGGGCCGCGGTCGAGCTGGTGGCCCGCGACCTGGCCGACGGCGAGACCGAGGTGTCGGTCCTGCTGCCGGACCGGAAGTTCAAGGGCTTCTGGAACCGCATCCTGCACGACCGCACCGCCGAGGCCATCGAGCGCGACGTGTCGCAGCTGCCGCACGCCAACGTCACCACCGTGCCGTTCCACTTCGGCCCGGACGGACAGCCGGTGGGTGGCTTCCGGACGAGCCGTGACGCGCTGCCGGTGTCGCGCAACGGTGGGTCGGCCGCCGCCGGCCCCAAGCACCCGGGCGTGCCGCCGGTGGCGGAGGTCCCGGAGCGGTCGGAGCCGTCGTCGCCGGCCCCCCGGCGGACGGCGCCGGCCGAGGGCATCACCCCGATCGTCGACGTGCGCTGGCGGCAGCGGGTGACGATCGAGGGTCGGGTGCAGACCCTGCGGGTGAAGCCCAGCGCGGGCAGCAGCACCGTGGAGTGCGTCGTCGAGGACGGCACGGGCGCCATGTCGATCGTGTTCGTCGGCCGGCGCCACATCGGCGGCCTCGAGGTCGGCACCCGCATCCGGGCCCAAGGCACCGCCGCCGAGTGGAAGGGCAAGCTCGCCATCCTCAACCCGGCCTACGCGCTCCTCGTGCATCGGCAGGAGTGACCCCGGGAGGCAGACTCCTGGAGTGCTCGCCGACTCGCCGCCCCCCGCCCGCCGGGTGCTGGCCGCGCTCGCCGGGCTGGCGCTGGTCGGGCTGCTCACCGCGGCGTTGCTGCCCGTCCGGGAGGACGTCAGCGTCGCCACCCCCGCGCTGCTGCTGGTGGTGCCGGGCATCGTGGCCGGGCTGCTGGGCGGGCGGCTGGCGGCGCTGGTCACGTCCACGGCCGCGGCCCTCGCCCTCGACCTGACCTTCATCGAGCCCTACGGGACCCTCGACGTCCACGTCGTCGACGACGTGGTGGCCCTGGTGACGTTCGTGGCGGTGGCGCTCACGGTCGCCACGCTGCTGACCATGGCCACGGAGCGGCGTCGCCTCGCCGAGCGCCACGCCGCCGAGCTCGTCGCCATGGAGCAGGCGGGCGACGCCCAGAAGGCGCTGCTCCGGTCGGTGTCGCACGACCTGCGCACGCCGCTCGCCGCCATCCGGGCCGTCACCACCGACCTGCGCGACGACTCCGCCGCCTACGACGAGACCACCCGTCATGAGCTGCTCGACATGGTCAGCGACGAGGCCGAGCGCCTCGACCGCCTGGTCGCCAACCTCTTGAGCCTCAGCCGCGTGGAGGCAGGGGCCCTGGCGCCCGACCTGCAGGCCGTCGACCTCGACGAGCTGCTCGCCGACCGGGTGCGGCGCCTGCCGCGCATCCTGAAGGACGTGAAGGTGGAGACCCACGCCCCCGAGGTGCTCCCCCTGGTCGACGCCGACTACACCCTGCTCGACCAGGTCCTCACCAACCTCCTGGAGAACGCCGCCCGCCATGCCCCCGCCCACAGCACCATCCGCATCGACGTGCGGGAGCTACGCGGCGACGACAGCGTCGAGGTGGCCGTGAGCGACCAGGGCGGTGGCGTCCGGCCGGCCGACCGCCAGTGGATCTTCGAGCCGTTCCGCAGCGGCAAGAGCAGCCACACCAGCGGCATCGGCCTGGCGATCTGCAAGGCGATCGTCGAGGCGCACGGCGGGCACATCACGGTGGGCGACAGCGTCGACGGCAAGGGCGCCCGCTTCGCCTTCACCCTGCCCGTCCACTGGGCCCGGCCGGAGCCCGCCGATGGCTGAGCCGTCGAGGCCGTCGGGGCCGGCGGGAGCTCCCGGGCCATTGGTCCTGGTGGTCGACGACGAGCCGGCCATCCTGCGGGCCTTGAGCACGGCGTTGAAGGCCCGAGCGTTCCGGGTCGAGGTGGCGACCAGCGGCCAGGAGGCGCTGGAGCGCACGGCCCTCGTGTCGCCCGACGTGGTGGTGCTCGACCTCGGCCTGCCCGACATCGACGGCATCGAGGTGCTGCGGCGCATCCGGGGCTGGTCGGAGGTGCCGGTGGTGGTGCTCACCGCCGAGGGCGCCGAGGACCGCAAGATCGAGGCGCTCGACGACGGCGCCGACGACTACGTCACCAAGCCCTTCTCCACCCCCGAGTTGCTGGCCCGGCTGCGGGTGGCGCTGCGGCACCGGCGGCGGGCGTCGGGTGACGCGGACCCCGGTGATCCCCCGATCCTCGAGGTGGGCGACGTCCGGGTCGACCTCCCGCACCACACGGCCTCGGTCGCGGGGCGGCGGCTCGACCTGACGCCGAAGGAGTTCGGGTTCCTCGCCGTGCTGGCCCGCCACGCCGGCAAGGTGCTCACCCACCGCATGATCCTCCAGGACGTGTGGGGGCCCGAGTACGGCACCGAGAGCGAGTACCTGCGGGTCTACGCCAGCCAGCTGCGCAAGAAGCTGGAGGAGGACCCGGCCCGCCCCCGTCTGGTCACCGAACCGGGCGTCGGCTACCGCCTCATCGATCGCGACACGCCCGTCTGACCCTGCTAGGAACCGTGAATGGCCTTCATTCATACCGTTCCCGAGGACGCGGCCGACGGTGAGGTCGCCGAGATGTACGAGACCGACCGCTCGAACCTCGGGTACGTCGCCAACTACACGAAGGCGTTCTCGCTGCGGCCGAACGTGATGCAGGCCTGGGGCGGGCTGGCCGGTGCCGTGCGGTCGGGCATGG
>Ga0193742_1001035_pt1 | contig 17439 bp, 16 predicted proteins | sample L2c1metaG_FD_165511 | JGI IMG/M metagenome (GOLD analysis project Ga0193742, IMG submission 165511) | Soil microbial communities from a riparian zone of the East river system, Colorado, United States - L2c1 | ecosystem: Environmental > Terrestrial > Soil > Riparian zone | place: USA: East River... | reverse complement strand
GACCGCCGGACTGGAGCTCAACCACCGTCAACACGCCCGCGTCGAAGACCGCATCCGCGAAGCCAAGAACACCGGCCTACGCAACCTGCCCTGCCGCGGCTTGTCGAACTGTCCAGTTCGGTCTCTTGTCCGCGTCTTGCTCGGTCACTGTCTCAGTGTCATCGACGGCAAGACTCAAAAGGGGGCATCCGAGCCCGGCGTGTCGACACCCAACGAAGGTCTAGCCCCAATGCCGTGTAGCCAAGGCTACGGAGCATCTGTCAAGGCGGGTGGACGGTGACTGTCGGTGAGCAGGGCTCGTGGTGGAAGTCGACCGCGTTGGTGAACGACGCCAAGTCCACCGGCTCCCACCCCGCCCCCGGCAGGTTCCTTGGCACCGGCAGACCCAGCTCCTCGACAGGCTGCTCCGCTGCTGACCGAGGGTGACGCGGACCTCGATTCCTTCGAGAACTGCGGCTGGCCGCTGTGGCCGTCCTGTGCGACGGAGTACCGGTCGGCGTGCTCGGGCGAACCGGGTCTCCTAGGTCGACATCCCCTACGTCCGCGCTGGCTACTGCCTACGACAAGGTCACCAACGTGCGCGACCTCAAAGGTGCGGGACGGGGACTGACGGTGCTCGGTGACGGCATCAACGATGCCCCCACACTGGCGCCGCCGTGGGGTGTGTCGAACAGACTGGTCTGTTCGGGTAGATCTCCCTGCTTGTGACGTCAGAAGCCTTGAGGACTTGCTGTCTCTGGGACGAGTCCACTTGAGGAGACAGGATGGCAGCCGATCTGTGCCGTGCTGACCGAATTCGGCGTCACGATCGCTCCGTCCACCTATTACGCCGCGCTGACCCGCCCGAAATCGCGGCGGGAAGTGCGTGATGAGGAACTGATGGTTGAGGTTCAACGTGTCTATGACGAGAACTACCGCGTGTACGGCGCCCGGAAGATCTGGCGGCAGCTGCGGCGAGACGGAGTGAAGGTGGGGCGTGGTCGGGTGGAACGGCTCATGCGCCGGTTGGGTATCTCCGGTGTGGTGCGCGGCAAGACGGTGCGCACCACGGTCTCGGACAAGGATGGTGTGCGGGCCGCGGATCTGGTGAAACGCCAGTTCACGGCGGGTGCGCCGAACCGGTTGTGGGTGGCGGACTTCACCTACGTCGCCACCTGGGCCGGTACCGTCTACGTCGCGTTCGCCATCGACGTGTTCTCCCGCAAGATCGTCGGCTGGCGGGCGAGTATGTCCAAGGAAACCGACCTGGTCCTCGACGCTATCGACATGGGCCTGCGGCAACGCGACTACTGCCATGTCGACAGTGAGGACAAGCTCGTTCATCATTCCGACGCCGGGAGTCAGTACACGTCTTTCCGGTTCACCCAGCATCTTATCGATGCGGGTATCGACGCGTCCATCGGCACCGTTGGTGACGCGTATGACAACGCGCTCGCGGAATCCACCATTGGTTTATACAAAACAGAGTTGATCAAACCGCATGGGCCGTGGCACAATAAGAACGAAGTCGAGATCGCCACCGCCGCATGGGTGGAGTGGTACAACGATCGGCGACTACACGAGGCCTGTGGCTACCGGCTACCGGCCACCGACCGAGTTCGAGACCCTGTACGAGCTAGGCGACCTGACCAGTCTGGTCGCCTGACCCCAGTAACGAGTCTCTACCAAACCCGGGGCGGTTCAGTGCTGCCCTTCTCGCGGAGCTTGACCAGGCATTGCCCGGGGTCGAGGTCCTCGAGTCGGATGCCGAGCGCGCCGCCGCGGCGGCACGCGGTCTTGGTGTGGAGGCGGAGTAGCAGGGCGTCGAGGACAGCATCATTGCCGTTGATGCGGGCGGTGGCGTTGATCTGCTCGAACTCCCACCCGCTGAGGGCACGGCGGGAGTTGGGCAGGATGAGGCCATCAGCGATGGCACGGTTGTAGATGGCGCGGGCTGGGGCGCCGACGTGTTCGAGGCCGCACAGACCCGATGGCGGTCGGTCAACGTGCCCCACCTCGTGGCACTCGAGCGCACAGGAGAGACGTTCCACCAAGGCAAGACGCGTGAGCCGCCGGTCGACCTCACGTCCCAGTCCTCGTCTGCCGCTTCATCTGCCGCCATCGCGGAGGTCGCATCACCAGCCTTGGTTGATCAGGGCTGGACGAACCACGAGCCGCCGGACACACTGGCGCAATGCCGACCGTATACAAGAACCCACGTGGTCAACGCGCGGTGCGGCAATGGTGTTCGGAAGCCTTGGCGCGAGCGAACTTCCCCCTCACCAACGCGACCTTGGACACCAGCGTCGGCCGGGTGGAACTCACCTCCGCCGGGACTGGACGGCCGCGAGTCGTTCTGGTGCCTGGGACCGGCTTCAACGCCGCGGTGGCTCTGCCATGGCTGCGGGCGCTGTCGGTCCACTGGCCGACCACAGTGGTGGATCTGCCGGGTCAGCCCGGACTCAGCGATCCGCGGCGGCCTCGCCGGTCCCGGCTGGCCTGGTACGGCCGAGCGCTGGACGAGATCCTGGACGCCATGGATGCCGACCGGGTTGTGGTGGTGGGCAACTCACTGGGCGCCGCCGTGGCCCTGGCCGCCAACTCGCCCCGAATCACGGCGCGGGCGCTGGTCTCACCCGCCGGCTTCATCCGTCTCAGCGTGGACCCGGAACTGGCGCTGGCTTCAGCCGTGTGGCTGCTGCGTCCCACCGCCGAACACACCCGCCGCATGCTCCGGTTGTTCGTCGCCCCCGGAGCGGACCCGCCCGAGACCGAGGTGGAGTGGATGGCCCTCATGGCCACCTGTTGCCGCACGACTCTGGCCCCTCCGCCCCTGCCCGCCGAGCTACTGGCCCGTCGTGCCGAGCGGCCGTGTGTGGTCGGGGTCGGAGAACATGACCGGTTCCTGCCATCCCATCGACTGGCGCCGGCAGTGCGCCGAGCCATGAACCTCGACGTTCGGGTCTTCTCCGGCGTCGGCCACCTGACCACCCCAGCTCACCTCGACGAGGTGGTGTCCCTGGTCGCCGAGGTTGTCGATCCGCCCGCCAACTGAGCCCATGCCGTCAGATCCACGGATCCAGCACGTCTGGTCATCTGAGTTCTGTCAGGCGAGGAGGAAGTACCGCAGCCAGAGGTAGGGCGCGGCGACCGCGATGGTGATGACGGTGACGATGGCGCCTTTCTTGGTGAACTCCCAGAAGGAGATGGGGGTGCCGGCGCGGGCGGCGATGCCGAGGACGACGACGTTGGCGCTGGCGCCGACAGCGGTCATGTTGCCGCCGAAGTCCGCGCCCAGCGCGAGTGACCACCACAGTGCTTCGGCGTGCACGGGGTTGGCGATGCTCTGCGACAGGTCCAGCACGAGCGGGCTCATCGTTGCCACATAGGGGATGTTGTCGATGATGCCGGACAGCAACGCGGACACGAACAGGATCAGCATGACCGCGAGCAGGGCGTTGCCGCCGGTGGCGTCGGTGGCCAGCTCCGCGAGGTCACCGATAACGCCGGTCTTCACCAGGGCGCCGACCATGACGAACAGTCCGGCGAAGAACAGCAAGGTCTCCCATTCGACGCCGGCGAGGAAGTGTTCGGGTTGCGATCCGGAGATCAGGACAAGCACACCGGCGCCGAGCAGCGCGACGATCGACGGGTCGACGTGATGCACCGAGTGGGTCACGAACGCGGCGAGCACCACGAACAGGACCGCACCGCACTTGACGAGTAGCCGGGTGTCCTGGATGGCCTCACGCTCGTTGAGTTCCATCACCTCCGCCGCGCGCTCCGGGTCGATGGCGAATGAGCCGCGGAACAGCCACGGCAGCACGAGGGTGAACACGACCAGCTCGATCGCGACGATCGGTGTCATGTGGATCAGGAAGTCGTTGAACGTCAGTCCGGCGCGGCTGGCGATGATGATGTTGGGTGGGTCGCCGATCAGGGTCGCGGCGCCGCCGATGTTGGAGGCGAGGACCTCGGCGATGAGGAACGGGATCGGGTTGATGCCGAGCCGGTCGCAGACGAGCAGGGTAACCGGCGCAATCAGCAGCACGGTCGTGACGTTGTCGAGGAACGCCGACGCGACCGCGGTGATCAGCACGAGAAGGATCATGATCCGCAGCGGGGATCCCTTGGCGCGCTTGGCAGCCCAGATCGCGATGTACTCGAACGCACCGGTCCGGCGCAGCACCCCGACGATGATCATCATGCCGAGGAGCAGGAAGATGACGTCCCAGTCGATGCCGGTGTCGTGGGAGTAGAACGCGTCCGCCGAGCCGACCACCCCGAACGCGAGGACCAGGCCGGCGCCGGCGAGCGCGGCGACCATCTTCGGGATCTTCTCGGTGGCGATCAGGACGTAGGCGACGACGAAGACGGTGTTCGCGATCCCGGTGCTCATGCCGGCTCCCCGGCGGGGGAGCGCGTTAGCGCGGTGGGGTGAGCGCGAGCTGCAGCAGTCGGGACGCGGTGATCACGCCGATCATCTCCTCGCCGCGCATGACGGCCGCGAGCGGGCAGCGCAGCCGCGCCATGACTGCGGCGACCTCGACGATCGTGTCGTCGTCGTTGACCACCGCCAACTCGGGCGCGTCGTCCGGGATGAAGGCTTGGACCTTCTTGCCGCGCAGCTTGTCGGCCACCCGGTCGGCCATCGACTCCGACAGCACTCCGGCCAGCGAGGGGTCGTCCTGCACGTAACTGGGCACCAGGATCCGGACTACCTGTGCGGTCGGCAGGATCGACAGCGGTTTCCCGGCCGGGTCGGTGACCACCAGGCCCGGCAGGCGCTGCTCGGCCAGCTGGGTGACGGCCTCCCACGCGTCGGACTCGGCGCTGATCACTGGGAAGTCCTCGGCCATCTCGTTCGCATGCACATCCGCAGACTACGACCATTCCAGTGATGGTGCGGCGCTCGCGCATGCGGCCTCCGGGGTCGATCAAGGCCCCGCTCCCGGCCGGGGGCGGGACGCCGACCAGACTTCCCGGCACTCCGTGCATCAACATGCCGTATGGATTCGGCCAGGGCAAATGCACGATCGACAGATGCGGCTTAACTACCAAACGGGCATCGCTCGGGTCGGGACAGGTAACCGTGCGAGGCCGGATCGCGATGGTCAGTTCTCGAGCAGGGTTTTTTTGATCACGCTGTCCGCTGCCTACGCGGTTGCAGCGGGTATCACGGCACGCTCGCGGTCCTGTTCCACGCCCGATGGCACGCCGTGCTCGCCGCCGTCCTGGTGGCCGCCACCTCGGGACGACACCCTTCTGTGCCAGCCGCTGCATCCGGCATAGCATTGGTGTTTCGCAGACGCTCCTAATTGGAGGACCCAATGGCGGGTCTGGTGCCAGTAGTCGTGCTCATCGGCGGATTCCTTCTCATCGTTTTCGCATTGCGCTTCGTGGGACGGCACTGAGTCCACGCGCTGGTCGCGGCGTGGCGGCAATTCGTGCGGGGCATTACCGGGCATGATCAGCGGTCGAGTTGCAGGTGGCGCCAGGTGGTCAGGACCGCTGGGACGAAGATCAGCGGGATCACGGCGACGAGGGCGAGTTGGGCAGACGTTACGTCGGCTGGTTGCTGTGCCCACAGGGCTGGTGCTGCGAGGGAGAACCAGGCGCCGGTGCCGGCGACGACCATGACCTGCGCGGTCACGATGATGCCGATGGTGGTGGCGATGCCGGGGAGCAGGCCGCGGCCGAGGGGTGGCGGCCCATGCGGCGGGGACGGCGAGTACCGCGGACAGCGCGGTGAGGACGTACTGACGGGCCAGTGCGGCGAGCACGTCGGCGGTGAGGGGTCCGAGGTTGAGGGCGAGACCGACGAGGCCGAGCAGTACGACGAGGACAGCGGCTGCGGCGAGGGTCCACAGCAGGTAGATGGCGAGTTACAGCGTGGTGACGCCATCGGTGCCGCGGATCGAAGCGGGGGCCCGCACCACGACCGAGGCGGAGGCGAAGCGGATCCTGGCCGCCTACCGGGTACCGGTGACGCGTGAGGGAGTGGCCGGCACCCGCGAGGAGGCGATGTCGTTCGCCGACACCATCGGGCTGCCTGTCGCGATGAAGGTCTCGGCCGAGTGGCTCGCCCACAAGTCCGATGCCGGCGGTGTGCGGCTCGGGATCGGTGACCGGAACCGTGTCGGTGAGGTCTTCGACGAGCTGATGGAACTTGGCCGGCGGACGCGTCCCGACGGGGCCGGCGCGGCCGGAGTGCTCGTGCAGGAGATGGTCTCCGGGGACGTGGAGCTGATGTGCGGGATCGTCCGCGACCCCCTCTTCGGTCCGATCGTCACCGTAGGGGCGGGTGGCATGCTCGCGGAGATCGTGCGCGAGCAGCACGCGGCTCTCGCGCCGGTGGATCTCGACCATGCCCGCGACCTCGTCGCACGTATCTGGGACGGGCGGCTCGTCGAGCATCCCCGAGGGCTGGGGCGCGAGGGTGCGGAAGCCATGGCCCGGCTGGTGAGAGACGTCGGTGTGCTCGCGGAGAGCGAGCCGCGTATCGCCGAGCTCGACATCAACCCGGTCCTGGTGACCGATGGTCGGGTGGTCGCGGTCGACGCGTTCGCCGTCCTGACCGAGGCCGGCGATGACTGAGCCCGACGACCGGTTTGTTCTGTATCGCGTCGAGGACCGGGTCGCGATCGTCACGCTGAACCGTCCACACCGGCTCAACGCGCTCGTGGCGCCGATGACCGAGCAGCTGCTCGACGCCTACGACCGGGCGGATGCCGACGGCGCGGTCGGCGCGGTCGTACTGACCGGTGCCGGGCGGGGATTCTGCGGTGGCGCGGATTTCGAGCGCCTGCGCACGATCGAGGCCGACAGCGTCGAGGCGAACCACCGGCTGCGGCGGCGCGACCGAGCGATGCGACTGACCAAACCGATGATCGCGGCCGTCAACGGCTCCGTCGGTGGCGCCGGTCTCGCGCACGCGTTGATGGCCGACGTGCGGTTCGCGGCGGTCGGTGCCAAGTGGACGACGGCGTTCGCCCGGTACGGGCTCGTCGCCGAGCTGGGATCGTCCTGGCTGCTGTCCCGGCTCGTCGGCCCGGGCCGGGCGCATGACCTGCTCCTGTCCGCGCGCGTGTTCACCACGGAAGAGGCGTACCAGTACGGTCTCGCGGAGTTCGTCTGTCCCGCGGACGAGGTGCTGGAGAAAGCCGTCGAGTACGCCAGGGCGATGAGCTCGCTGCCACCGTACTCGCTGCGGCAGATCCGCGAGCAGATTCACGCGGATCTCGCGCGAGGCTGGGACGAATCCTATTGGGACTCGGTGGCGAGAACGCAGGCCAGCTTGAGTGGCGCGGCGTTCCATGGCCGCCTGCCCGAGGGATGTTTCGTCACCCCCAGCCGAGGTCGGCGGCCACGACGGCCCGCAGACTCCTTGGCGTTCCGTAGAGCGAGTGGTCGAGCGGCGCCCGTTTGACCCACGGGTTGACGGGGCCGTCCCACGTGTAGCCGAGGGCGCCGTGCAACCGTACGCAGTGGCGCGCCGCCGCGATGAAGACCTCCGTGAGATGCGCTTTCGCCGCCGCGGCGGAGGTACCGCCACGTTCGTCGCGCGCGTCGAGCCGGCGCGCGGCGAGCCAGAACAGTCCCCGTCCCGGTTCGATCAGGGTGGCGAGATCGGCGAGCTGGTGGCGGACGGCCTGGAAGTCGCCGATCCGCTTGCCGAACTGCACGCGTTCGCGCGCGTGTGCCAGTCCGAGGTCGAGGCATCGGCGTGCGCCGCCGTGTGCGTCGGCGGCGACCAGGACGCGAGCCGCGTCGAGGACCCGACGGGCCAGCACCCGACCGCCGGCCAGCGGCGTGTGGGCGGCGTTCTCGAGTGTCAGGGAGCCGAGCCGGCGGGTGCGGTCGATCCCGGCGACCGGGCGGGTGCTGACCCCGGGGGCGGCAACGGGGACGGCGCTGAGGCCCTCCGCGGTGCTGACGACGACGAGGTCGGCACCGGCGATGCCCGGTACGACGGGGACGGTGCCGCTCAGGCCGCGCACCGTGCGCTCTGGCGTGTCGTGGCCGGAGAGCGCGACCGTGGCGTGCCGGTGCCCGCCGGCGAGCAACGGCAGCCAGTGGCGGCGCTGGTCGTCGTCACCGCCCTCGCCGAGCGCCAGCACGGCCAGCACGTGACCGATGTAGGCACCTGGCACGGCCGCGTAGCCGACCTCCTCGGCGGCCACGGCGAGGGTGAGGATGCCCTCGCCCGCACCGCCGTGCTCGCTCGGCGCGGAGAGGCCGAGTACGCCGATGTCGGCGAGACGGCGCCAGCTTGCGGGATCCTCGTCGCTCTCGGCGTCCATGATCTCGGTGAGGCGGGTCAGTGGCAGCGCGGCGGTGAGCGCCGTGCGGAGCAGTGCCTGGAGGTCGTGCCGGGTGCCGTCCAGGTCGAACTCCGGATCGAGCTCCGGGTCGGCGCTCAGCATGCCGGGTCCCGCTCCCGGTCGCCGGAAAGGCCCAGTCCGCGGCTCGCGATGATGTCGCGCTGGATGTTGCTGGTTCCGGCGGCGATCGAGAGACCGAGCGAGCCGAGCCACTGGTTTGTCCAGCGTTCCGGGCCGGGTCGCTCCTCCCGGTCCGCGTTCGGGTCCAGGAGGGCATCCTCGTCCAGCAGGGTCAGCGCGAGCGCGCTGACCCGATCGGCGATTCCGGAGGCGGCGAGCTTGGCGGTGAGCGGCAACAGCCCGGGGTCGCGGCCGGAGTGGCGACGTGTGGTGCGCAGCAGGTCGCCGAGCCGGTGTTCCTCCACCATGACATGGATGCGCACGAGCTCATCGCGGATCGTCGGGTCCTCGACGGCGGCGGTGCCATCGAGCCGACGAGTTCGCGCCAGCTGGACAAGGGCGGCGAAGAGCCGCTGGGTGCGCGTGGACCCACCCACCATGGCACGCTCGTGGCGCAGCGTGGAGCGGCTCACCCGCCAGCCCTGCCCGCGCTTGCCGACCAGATCCGCCGTGCGGGCCTCATCGAGGATGACCTCGGTCACGGTTCCCGGCCTGACCATCGACCGGCGCTGCGGCTCGGGCCTGCAGGCCGTGCTGACCGCGGCCCGGGCGGTGGCCGCGGGTGACGCGCGGGTCGTGGTCGCCGGCGGGGTGGAGAGCATGAGCAACGCCGCCCACTTCTCCCACGACCTCCGGTGGGGCGCGCGGGCCGGCGGCGCCCAGCTGCACGACAGCCTCGAACGCGGCCGGGTGACCGCGGGGGGACGGCTGCATCCCGTCGACGGCGGCATGCCCGAGACCGCGGAGAACCTGCGTCGCGAGTACGAGATCAGCCGCGCGGAGCAGGACGAGCTCGCGGTGCTCTCCCACCGGCGTGCGGTCGCGGCGATCGAGAGTGGCGCGGCTGCCGAGGAGATCATCCCGGTCACCGTCCGGACCCGGAAGGACAATGTGGTCGTCGACCGGGACGAGCACCCGCGCGCGGACACCACTGTCGAGTCGCTCGCGCGCCTTCGTCCCATCCGTGCCGCGGTCGACCCGGAGGCCACCGTCACGGCCGGCAACGCGAGCGGCCAGAACGACGCCGCCGCGCTGTGCGTCGTCACGACCCGCGAGCGGGCCGAGTCGCTCGGACTGCGCCCGCTGGTGCGGATCGTCTCCTCGGGACTCGCGGGGGTCGAGCCCGCCCGGATGGGTATCGGCCCGGTCCCGGCGACGAGGATCGCGCTTGACCGGGCCGGTCTCTCGCTGAGTGACATGGACCTGATCGAGCTGAACGAGGCCTTCGCCGCCCAGGTGCTGGCGGTGCTGCGCGAGTGGAAGTTCACCGACGCGGACCTGGCGCGCACCAACGTCCGCGGCTCGGGCATCTCGCTCGGGCATCCCGTCGGCGCGACCGGCACCCGGATGGTGGGCGCCCTCGCCAGGGAGCTCCACGCCCGCGAGCAGCGCTACGGTCTTGCCACCTTGTGTATCGGCGGCGGCCAGGGGCTCGCCGTGGTCTTCGAACGAGTCGTCCCGTGAAGCTCGGGCTCGCGCTCGGCTACTGGGGCGCCGGTCCGCCCGCCGACCTGGCCGAGTCGGTGGCGGCCGCCGAGCGTCTCGGGTACGACTCGATGTGGGCGGCCGAGTCGTACGGGTCGGACGCCCTGACGCCGCTGGCCTGGCACGGCAGCGCGACCTCGCGGATCAAGCTGGGCACCTCGATCGTCCAGCTCGCGGCCCGCACGCCGGTGGCCACCGGGATGGCGGCGATGACGATGGACCACCTCACCGGCGGACGCTTCATCCTGGGCCTGGGCGCCTCCGGGCCACAGGTCGTCGAGGGCTGGTACGGCCAGCCGTATGCCACTCCGCTCGCGCGGACCCGCGAGTACGTCGAGATCCTGCGCACGATCATCCGGCGTGACAAGGCCGAGTTCAGCGGCGAGCACTACCGCCTGCCGTACGAGGGCGGAACCGGGCTCGGCAAGCCGATCCGCTCTACCCTCCACCCGGTTCGCGCGGACCTGCCGATCTACCTCGCCGCCGAGGGGCCGAAGAACGTGGCCATGGCCGCCGAGATCGCCGACGGCTGGCTCGCGATGTTCTACTCGCCGCACGCCGACGAGCACTACCGGGCCGCGCTCGCCGAAGGGTTCGCACGCCCGGGAGCGCGGCGTTCGGTCGAGGACTTCGAGGTCACCTGCCGGGTGAGCGTCGAGATCGACGACGACGTCGAGGCGGCCGCGGACCGGGTCCGTCCGATGCTGGCGCTGTACATCGGCGGTATGGGCGCCAAGGGGGCGAACTTCCACTACGACGTGTTCGCCCGGATGGGATTCGAGGCCGAGTGCGCGAAGGTCCAAAGTCTTTACCTGGCCGGGCAAAAGGATGACGCGGCCGCGGCGGTACCCCTGCGCATGGTCGAGCAGGTGGCGCTCGTCGGGCCCGCGGCGAAGATCGCCGACGAGCTCGCGGCGTGGGACGCCTCACTCGTGACGACGATGCTGGTGTCCGGCGACGCGGTCAAGCTCGAGAAGATCGCCGGCCTCGTCCCGGCGTAGAAGGAGGATCGAATGAGTCGTCGTCGAGCTTCGTGGTCGGCCGTGGTCGTGGCAGCGGGCCTGGCCCTCGCCGGCTGCGCCAACGGGGGTGGCTCCGGTGCCGGGAGCGAAGACACGTACCTGGTGATGGTGAGTGCCGTCGGCGGCGACGCGGGCCCGCTCACCGACATTCTGGGCACCGCGGTGGTCGCCGCCAAGGCCGCCGCCAAGGTCATCAAACAGGACGGCGGTGTGGCGGGTCGGCGGATCGAGATCGTCAGCTCGCCGGACAACGCCGACCCGACGAAGGCGTTGACGGCGTTGCGTGCGCAGATCGCGGAGCGCAAGCCCGACACCTACCTGGTGGCGGGCGGTACGAACCTCTCGGCGGCGGTGGCGCCGATCCTCAAGCAGAACGGCATCCTGTTCATGAACTCGGGAACGATCCCCGAGACCGGCGATCCCGAGCAGAACCCGTTGGCGTTCAACCTCGCCCCGTTGCCCGACGTCCCGGTGGACGCCTTCGTGCCCGAGTTCAAGGCGAACGACTACCACAAGATCGGCATCATCCACGGCAACTCGGTCTATGCCCAGGAGTTCAGCAAGCTCGCCAAGGACTCCTACGCCAAGGCCGGTTTCGACGTCGTCGGCGTGGCGGAGTACGACGCGGCGGCGTTGGACATGACCCCACAGTTGTCGGCGCTGCAGGCGAAGGCACCGGATGTGTTGGTGCTCAACGGTTACGGCGCGCCAGTGGGTTACCTGCTCAAGGGCCTGGCGAAGCTGGGCTGGGACGTGCCCGTGCTCGGTGAGACGTCGGTCGCCGGAACCTCGCTCGTGGCGCTGCCTCCACCGGACGGCGTGCTCGGCACGCCCGAGGTCGAGCAGTTGAAGATCGAGGTCATGAAGAGCGTCATCTACGACCCCGCCGCGAAAGCCACCAACGCCGCCGTCGAGGCCATGACGTCGGTGGGGGAGATCAGGACCTCGTTGATCCAGGCATGGAACTACGACGGGCTCATGCTCGTCGCCGCCGCGGCGAAGGCCGTCGGCAGCGCTGACGACCCGGCGAAGCTCGCCGCCGCACTCGAGGACCGCACGGTCACCGGCGGGGCGAAGACGGCGCTGTTCACGTCGTACAACTTCTCGGCCGACTCACACAACGCGCGGCCCGATCCGGGTGACTACTCCTTCACGCCACCGACGAAACTCGTGAACGGCCAGTTCGGTCACCCCGACTCGTGAGCGCCCGCCGGCTGGAGCCGCGCCGCCATGTGAATCGGACGCTCAACTCATCCCGGTGTCGGGCGGGGAACGTATCCGCCTCGGTAAGGACGTCTTCGTGCGAGTGTTCCCGAGTCTGCACTCGTGTGTGTGGGCCCGGAGCGGGACTCACGACCCGGGCGCCGTCTGTGCCGGCGACCTCGGCGCGCAGTGCGGCGTTGCGAACTCGGTTGTTGGCCGGAGTCTGGCTTCGACATGAAGCAGAGGATACTCTCTAGTTCGTATCTAGCGGTAGCTCTCTACATGACTGGAGGTCGGGATGCTGGTGGAGAACGTGCACGGCCGAACCTTCCCGGTGGAGTGCGGGCGAGTCGGCGAGCTGATCGACGGGCTCGCCACGCGTGAGGACCCGCTCTGGCCGCACGAACGCTGGCCGGCGATGCGGTTCGACCGGGCGCTGGGCGTCGGCGCCACCGGCGGGCACGGCCCCGTCCGCTACCACGTCACGGAGTACGAGCCGGCGCACCGGATCCGCTTCACCTTCATCCGCCCGCGGGGACTTCACGGGTACCACGAGTGGGAGGTCCGTCCGGCGCGAGCCGGCTGCGAGCTGCGGCACGTGCTCGCCGCCGACACCACGGGCCTGACCGTCGTGAGCTGGCCGCTGGTGTGGCGGCCGATGCACGACGCGCTGATCGAGGACGCGCTGGACAAGGCCGCCCGGAACCTGGGCGCCGCGGTGGAGGCCGCGCCGTGGACCTGGCACGTACGTGCGCTGCGCCGCGCCGCCACGGTGGCGTTGAACTAGCGAGTATTCTCGCTTTCGTGCCGGCGGCCGCCAAGTTCACCACAGACGACTTCGTCGACGCGGCCGTGCGGCTGGTCGTCGCTGGCGGGCCCGGGGCGGCCACCGCGAGCGCGGTGGCCGCGGCCGTCGGCGCGCCCAGTGGATCGGTCTACCACCGCTTCGCCACCCGCAGCGATCTGCTCGCCACGACCTGGCTGCGTTCGGCGCGCCGCTTCCACCACGCGTTCCTGCCGACGCTGACCGGCGCGGACCCGGTCGCGGCCGCGGTCGACGCGGCGCGCCAGGTGGTGCGATGGTGCCTGCGGAACCGGGACGCCGCCACGTTGCTGGCCCGCTACGGCCGGGACGACTTCGTCGCCGCCGACTGCTCGCCCGCGGTGCTGGCCGAGGCCGAGGCGAGCGACACCGTGCTGCGCGAGGCACTGGCCGCCTTCCTGGCCCGGTTTCCCACCGCGGACCACGACCGCGTTCTGCTCGCCGTCGTCGACGGTCCACTCGCGCTGGTGCGTCGCCGGCTGCGCACCAGCGGCCTGGGAAAGGACACCGTCGAGACAGCGGCCGACGTCGCCCGACGCCTGCTGGCACCGGGCGGCCGCCGATCCGGTCGCTGAGTCATTCCAGGCGGTGCAGCACCTTGCCGGCGAAAGTCTCGATGATCCCGGCGAGAACGGTGGGAGCCTTGAGATCCGCGCCGTGGTCGCGTTTGTGCATCACGATCCGTTCGGCCTGGGGGGAGCTGCGGGCGCTCGCCGCGGGGGCCGTCGACGCCGTGCGGGTCGAAGCCGTCGCCAAGGCGCTCGGGGGACCACACCTGCACGCCGACCATCGCTGCTCATCCACGGCGAGGCGCACGCTGAGGCCCAGCCGAACTCGGGAAAGGCGCTCTCCGCGGCCGACCGGACCCGGTTGCTCGGTGACCTCGGCACCCAGGCGGTCGAGCTGAGCACGCTGCTCGGCGAGCTGGCCAAGGGAGACTACTCAAGCCCGGAGCCGTTCGTGCCGGTCGACCTCACCGACGTGGTCGGCGCGGTGTCGCGCGCGCGGGTACGGCGCCGCGGGTCCGGTTCGACACCGAGCTGGCCCGCGTCCACGTGGTCGGCCACCCGGTGTCGCTGGAGCGCGCGGTGCTGAACCTGCTCGACAACGCCGCGAAGTGGAGCCCGTCCGGCGCCACGATGCGGGTGAGGGTGCGGCGCGTGGACGACCACGCGGTGGTGCGGGTCGCCGACACGGGGCCGGATGCTGCTGACCGTTCGCCGCTCGATGCCGAACCGATCACCGAGCTCGTACACCGTCGAGCCGGACTGATAGCCGGCAATCAACTGCTGGACTTGATCACTGTCGAGTTGCCGGGCCCGCCGCGGCCGGTCCCGCTTGGCCGTCGTCGGCTCAGGTGCGTCGAAGCTGGGAAGCTTCTCGCGGAGCTCTTCCAGGGCCCTGACCTGGTCTTTCGGGTTGTAGTAAGCTCCCCAAGGTCCACTATGTGTCACAACCCGAACACTCGGATCTTTGGACAGGATCACCGACATGTGTCTCATTCGTGATGGAGACGGCGTCGGTCCGGGCCTGTTCAGGAGCGAGTGGACGGGTGGTTGCGGTCAACACCGACGAGTTGCGTCGTGACGGTAGGGCTGGCTGACATCCTTGGCTGTCAGCACGCCTGTCGGGGCGTACACGGTTGAGTAGGCGTAGACCGTCACGCTGCGGCAGCAGCCCCGCGACCGGTTGACTTGCCAGCCCCCGTCATTGGTAGCACGCTGCCTGCGGTCTCGATCGCGTCGGCCCGCGAGTTGATCTAGGAACCGAGTTGATCTAAGTGTGACTCGCCGGGGTTCCACAGTGGAGTCTGAACAGGGGGAGGGCGATGTCGTCGACGATCTCGATGATGGCGGCGTCGTCGACCATCACGCCGTAGAGCAGGGACTCGCTGCGGAGCAGGTCGAACGGGAGGCGCAGGATCCGGTCGGTGCACCGGTCGGTGCGCAGCTCGCCGCGCTCGACGGCCCGGGTGAGGAACGGTCGGATCAGCTCGAGGATCTCGTCCTGGACGAGGCGGCGGCGCAGTTTCTCGAACACGTCGGGTTCGCGGAACGTCTCGGTGATGAGGCCAGGAAGCGCGTCGCCGGGCATCCGGTGGAATCGTCTTATGCCTCGACCAACGAGTTCGAGCAGGTCGCCGCGCAGCGAGCCAGTGTCGATGTCGGACTCCTGCAGCGGCACGTTGTGCGCGAGTGCGGCGAGCACCAGCTTGGCCTTGGTGGACCAACGCCGGTAGATCACGGGCGTGCTGGTGCCGGCGCGGGCGGCGACGTTCTCGATGGTCAGCTTCGCGTAGCCGACCTCGAGCAGCTCCGCCCACGCGGCCGTGAGCAGCGCGTGCTCCAGCTTCTCGCCACGGCGCCGGCTACCGGTCATGACACTCCCAATTAGATGCGTTGCGCTTCTTAGCGTGGCAGTCTAGCGTCGAAGATAAGATGCGAACAACTTCTTACGGTGGGGAACACTCATGACCGACACCATTCCGAACCTCACGCTGACCAGGAACTGCCCGTTCGACCCGCCGGACGGCGGCGCGGAGCTGCGGGAACGCGGCCCGGTCGCGCGAGTCCGCCTGTTCGACTGCCGTACCGCCTGGCTGGTCACCGGCCACGCCGAGGCCCGCGTGCTGCTTGCCGACCCGCGCGTGTCGTCAGACCGGGGCAATCCGGGCTACCCGATGCCGGTGCCGACGCCGACGCATGCGCGCGTGACCAACATGGACGCGACGCTGGTCGCCAACGACCCGCCGAGGCACACCGGGCTGCGGCGGATTGCGATCCCGTCCTTTACGGTGCGCAAGATCGCGGCGTTGAGGCCGAAGATCGAACGCATCGTCACCGAGCAGCTGGACGCGATGATCGCCGCCGGCGCGCCCGCCGACCTGCTGGCAAGCTTCGCGCTACCGGTGCCGTCCATGGTGATCTGCGAGCTGCTCGGCGTGCCGTACGAGGACCACGAATTCTTCGAGGAGCAGTCCCGACGCCGGCTCGAGGCCGACGGCGAGGCCATCCAGAAGCTCGTCAGGTACCTGCATGACCTGGTGCAGAAGAAGATCGACAAGCCCGGCGACGGCCTGCTCGACGACCTGATCGCCGAGCAGTTGACGGAGGGAAAGCTCGACCACGACGAGCTGACCAGCTTGGCCCTGGCGATGCTGATCGCCGGCCACGACACCACCGCCCACATGATCTCGCTGGGCACGATGCTGCTGCTGAGCAAGCCGGACCAGCTTGCCAAGGTGCGGGCCGACGAGGCCGCGATCCCCGGTGCGGTCGAGGAACTGCTGCGCTACCTGACGATCGCCACATTGCTGCCCCGGACGGCCACCGAGGACATCGAACTCGGCGGCCACACCATCAAGGCCGGTGACGGCGTGCTGGTGGCCAGTTCCATCGTGAACCGCGAGCAGTCCGACGAGCTGGACGTGGACAACCCGATGCGCCAGCACCTGGCGTTCGGCTTCGGCATCCACCAGTGCCTGGGCCAGAACCTGGCCCGTGCCGAGCTGGAGATCGCCTTCAAGCACCTGTTCCACCGCATCCCGACGCTGCGCCTCGCGGTGCCGGTGGACGAGGTACCGCGCCAGCCGGCCGCCGCGCTGTCCGGCGTCACAGCGCTGCCCGTCACCTGGTAGATCACATCAGGGGGCAGGTACTGATGTGGTCGCCCGACGAGGGCTTCGATCGTCTGCCTGCACTCACCCGGGGACGAATTCGCGCAGGCGAGCAACGGGTTGGGGCCTGCCCGGAACTGATCGGCCAACCCCGAAACCCAATATCACCCGTCAGCGCCGCGCGGGCCGCGGTGCGGAAGGAACACGTCCATGAGCAAGACCTGGTTCATCACCGGTGCTTCGCGCGGCTTCGGCCGCAGCTGGACCGAGGCGGCCCTGCGGCGTGGCGACAAGGTCGCCGCAACCGCCCGTGACATCGGCATCCTGAAAGACCTCGCGGACAAACTCGGCGACGGCATCCTGCCCATCGCGCTCGACGTGACCGATCACGCCGCGGTTATCGCGGCGGTCGGCCAGGCCCATGCCCATTTCGGCAGGCTCGATGTCGTGGTGAACAACGCGGGCTATGGACACTTCGGGTTTCTGGAAGAGATCACCGAGACCGAGGCTCGCGCCCAGATCGAAACCAATGTGTTCGGTGCCCTCTGGGTCACCCAGGCGGCGATCCCGCTGATGCGGGAGCAAGGCGCCGGCCACATCGTGCAGATCTCCAGCATCGGCGGCGTGGCCGCGTTCCCCGGCCTGGGTATCTACCACGCCTCGAAGTGGGCGCTCGAAGGCTTCTCTGAAGCCCTGTCCCAAGAAGTCGCACCCTTCGGGATCAAGGTCACCCTGATCGAACCAGGCGGCTACGCGACCGACTGGGCCGGCTCCTCGGCCATCCACTCCGAACCCAACCCGGTCTAC
>Ga0193742_1001034_pt1 | contig 17439 bp, 20 predicted proteins | sample L2c1metaG_FD_165511 | JGI IMG/M metagenome (GOLD analysis project Ga0193742, IMG submission 165511) | Soil microbial communities from a riparian zone of the East river system, Colorado, United States - L2c1 | ecosystem: Environmental > Terrestrial > Soil > Riparian zone | place: USA: East River... | reverse complement strand
TAGAACGTATATAACAGACTCACCTCTGCAAAAACAGTGCGGTAGTTACTACGCGTAACTTGTCCCTAGAAGGCGGTGAAATTTTATTTAACAAAACCGTGGAAAATGAGGTATATATACCGTATTGGACCAAATACGGGTTTAGCGGCGAGTACTACAACGGCTTTTTGGACAGTGGAGCGTGTGACATCAGAACCCTTGACGAGAAGGCTTGAAGCAGCTATTTGCTGGTTGCATCTATTGCCCATAAGCAAAGATGTGGAGCCAATATGTCTGAACCTACGAGATGCCGAATATAGTTGTTGGAGAAGGTCCAGGTCTGATGAGATGGAAATAAGAGTAATCCTCCGCGCTCTGATTTAATGAGTAAAATGTGTTGTGGATCACAATATGTGCGTACCAGATGAGCACCATCAGGGAGGGCAAGGAAAGGAAGGATCTTGGACACCTCTCCGTCTTCAAAAATTTCCCCTCGCGAATATTCTATTCTAGGTCCTACCTGATGATATAATATAGCGAGGTTAATATATAAGAAAGGAGAGACAACGTACAAGATGATTAAAGTCCACTAGAGCAACTCCTAACACCAATGGATCATTTGTCGGGGCAATTATAAGTGATTCTGGACGAGCCTTTCTTGATGATGTCGATGCAAACGACGATATAGACATGGTATCATCTCGGTTTGGTGGGGTCGGTGGATATGTGGGTGACTTGAATTCCGTTGGGGCATCAGAGTTCGATGTCGGTGAAACCGAAGTCCCTGGCGTTGCCACCCAATAATTCACGTCGTCTCTTTCAGAATTAGAATCATCTCGATTGGAATACGAGCCCGAGCTGTAAGTGGCGAACGATTGACGCGGATCATGACTGGCGGTCGAAGTCCGGCGCGACCGTGGTGGAGAGGAAAGAGGTATCGAGAGCTGTGAAGCTGTATCTGCATCCTCATCATCAGATTCTCGTAATACATTCCGTGGTTCTGAATTCGTGGGCGAGGGTGGGTGCAGGAGACTAGAGGCCATGGTTGCTGAGGAAGAACTTTATCTGTGTGATCGTGCTTACCCTGGGTTCAATAACAGCTATTATTTAATTACTAATATCCTACATGTGTTTTCTTCAGGCTTTCTCTGTCGCCACAGCCCTCAGGGCCACAGGTCGGCCATGATCCACTGCCAGGAGTCGGCCATTCATACCCCATTCTTCAACCATCAACATGTCCTTATTCCTGCTATGTCTACTCCTCTACCCTGTCGTCGCTTCTCCTGTCGATTCCTCCGGATCTCAGGCAATATTGACCCAGTCTGACAAACCAGAGCTTGGATGGTTTGATCCACGGGAGAGGGGTGGCCAATTCCTCGACGTGAGTGAGGCTTATCAGTAAAGCCATTCAAGTGTGGCTAACGAGTATTTAGTATACGACCCGGGAATATGGGGAACCCCTCAATGTCCTCATCTCTGGTCACTCAGATCCGTTTATCTTGACTGATGCAGGGTTACACCACTACGCAAAGTATGTATCCATCAAAGCCTGCTCTGAATGCCTCAAGCTGACCTCTTTGTAGGTCCCTTGGATACTCGGAAGAATGCCTTGGACTGCATTATGGCCATCGACACCAGGCTAATTTAGGAGATGGAGATGGGCGGAAAACGGAAGCGTTTCTCGCACGGCAAAGATTTCCAATCTGGGGAACATGCTGGGAGAGTCTTGCAGGTTCATATTCCATCATCTACTTTTCATCCCTCATATACCAACCGGCATTCTTATAGGTGGTCATCACTTTCGTGCGTGGAAACAGAATGGCACTCAAGCGGATAGTGGCGCTTGGTTCATAGGGTACAAGATAGCTTTGCAATGAGAAATCTTCTTCTGACATACAAGGGCAGAGCTTCTAAAGAACTAGACTCGAGTACACGACATACCATCGCTCCAGACGGTTATAACATAGGGCGGGACTGGCTCGTGGAACGGGCCGTACGAGGAGGGTGGTGGGAAGGTATGTGGTGGAAAGCCAATGTTGAGTGGCGAACAGATCTTATCAAGGGAGGAAAGAAAGGTCTGTCACTACGATATTCAGTAACAATCTAAGCTGATGTCTCTATAAAAGGTGTTAACCACGGGATCGCTCAGGATGGACGCATAGCTATCCTTACCATTGTCCGCCTTTGATTTTTTGAACTGTGTATGACTATTGTAGGTGATTTCGTGCTCCTATCATTCATGTTATCTATCTATCGATCATTTATGCACCATGTACATCACCTCTGTACAGCTTCTGTTATAACCCTATTCTCCCCTGACAAATTTTGTAGATATATTTTGCTACCGCCGTAATATTTATTATAATGCACTACACATGATGTACATCCGAAGTACTTATGAATAAACTCGTAATGTTGTTTCCCATGCAACCTGTGATGAGTTGCAATAAATTTGTAGTTGCTTGGCTAAACCCCGCCGATGATTTTTTTGGCACTTCCTTTAGACTCAACAAACTTTGCGCTCATGCCACCCACAAGCAAACATGCTAAAAGTTCAATCATAAAACCACGAAATTCCAACGCGAAAACAAAGCCAACAAAAGAAGCTCCGGCAATAGTAGTCGCAGGATCTGAATCGGCTGAAGATGAAGATGACGCTGGGTCAGATGATGAAGAGTTGGGTGTAGAGATTGACGAGGAAGACGAAGTCAGCGGGGCTGAAGATGATGGAAGTGAGAGTGAGAATGAAGGAAGTGAAGATGAAGATATGTGTGAGGAAGAGCACGAAGGCGTAGAAGGAAAAAAAGATGTTGAGGTTCTTCTGGACGAAGTAGAGTCGGTGGACGAGGACGCAGTCCCTCGTCAGAAAATCGAGATTGATGACGAGGTCCTTTACATTCCTCATTAATAGTACAACTATTTACTGACATTCATTTTCTAGGTAGCCCTCGAACGAACTCGTCAATCCATTCAATTGGACCCATCATTCCCATGGACAGAGACTTTGGTATTATCTTACCCACAGACGATTGATGTCGACGTAAACGATGATCTTAATCGTGAACTTGCTTTGTAAGTTATCCTTTCCTCTCCTCCCTCCCTAAAAAAAAATTCATTTTTCTTACTTTCGGCTTGTATAATATTAGTTATAAACAAGCTCTTCATGGGGCCAACGCAGCCCGAGTGCTCGCAGAAAAACATAAATTTCCCTTCAGTCGACCCTCTGACTATTTTGCAGAAATGATTAAAAGTGATGCACACATGGAACGCATACGACAGCGTCTGCTGGACGAAACTGCCGGCATCAAAAAGAGCGAAGACAAACGAAAGGAGAGGGAAGGCAAGAAGTTTGGCAAGCAGGTGCAAATTGAGAAGCTCAAGGAACGCGAGAAATCCAAGAAAGAGATGGAGGAAAGGCTGAAAGGTTTAAAGCGAAGTATGCTTCCCATTGACAGACAGCTTCGCTTTCACGGGAACTAATGTATAACTTTCAGAACGAGGGGATGTCTTGGACAATCGACAGGGCGGTGAAGACGACTTTGACATTGCGGTTGAAGATGCCATCTCTGACCGTCCTGCAAAACGAGGGAAATCTGGTGGTAAGAGCGTGCCACGCTCGGTGCGAGATAAGAAATACGGCTTTGGCGGTGCTACCAGAAGATCAAAGCAGAATACCAGGGAATCTACAGATAACTTTGACTCAGGCAGCGGTCGAGGTCGGGGTCGGGGTGGCTTTAGAGGCAGTGGCCGTGGAGGTAGAGGCGGTGGAGGTAGAGGCAGTGGCTCTGGAAGTAGAGGCAGAGGAGGTAGCAAACGACTCGGCAAGTCAAGACGGGTAACTGCGCGAAGTAAATCATGAGATTGTGTGCTGCTGGAGGTGTAGTCGACAAATGCATCTATATTTTGGACTGGAAAGGTGACAGCTTGGACACTGTACTTCTCATCGTTCAGACTTACTAGTAACACTCGAAGACTAGGATCGAAACACAGAGTGCAGTTTGCGGACGCTTACTTTGTCAGTCTTTGCTTAAGCACGCAGTGAACCCTGCTTGACGCGTACCCTTGTAAATTCTTACACGAGAAAAAGCAGAACCATGGACTAGAAAATACTGAAATCGTCAAGTTAATTCATCTGTTTGTCATTGTAGAACGTTGCCCTAGATGATACCGGTAAAGGTCCTTATCAGAAGCAGCCCACAAACAGGTTCCAGCACTGCCAGGATCTTGCGTGACCTGCAAGGCACAAACGGGATGGGAGAATTTCGCAGAAAATGGATTATCATGAGCTGGAAACGTTGATGAACATGTTGGTGGAAGCAACAGTGGAGCGCCGGTCCGCAGCGACCAGCCTCGGATACGACAATCCTGTCCTGCTGCGAAAAGGAGGTCGTGGTCATGGTCGATGGTAATGCCCTACGTTTGATAAAGACCTCTTGAGTCCTGATTTCCATGGGAAAAAAAAATCAGGATTAATGTACGAACAAGATTATGGGTGTAAGAGTTTATGTGGTTTTCATAGAGCCGCACTGGTGATGGCGGTGAGGCGACTGAAGAGAAGCGAAGGTCAAACGTGACAAGCTGGATATTAACATTCAGAACGGCACAAACAGGTCTATAATCAAATAGATCCATGATCCAGCGGCAACAGGAACTCACATCGCCATTCAGGTGACTTATCAAGAGTTCTGACTCTCGTATCACATCGAGATGGAGAACTGGACTTCGGGAACGGTTGGCGAAACGAGCGTCAAACAGCTTCTGGCTGTAGTGTTTTGCCATGCGCATGTCGAATCTTTCGATAGTACCGTTCCGTGCGCCAGTGTAAACGAGGTGCTGGTGAGAGAGGTCAGGATGAATACGGTACCAAGACAGGGTGGAAATCTACCTTTTGTTGGAAAACGGAAAAAATGTCGCTATTGGTGTGCAGGTACTGAGGTGTAGCCGAGACATCTATATCAGAGATATAAACGGCTGATTTATAGGCACCTTGGGAGAGAGATAAGACTATGAAGTTTCTATAAAAATTAGTTACCAAGGACAAGTGTTTGGCTTTGGAGGTGGGAAGCCCTTATATCGAATACGCGATGCAAAGTTAGCAGAAATGTTCGTCTGACGGATAAATCAGTTAGCCTCTTTCTAAGCGTTGGCATAGATATAGATAGACGCGACGCACTCTGGCGTATTTAAATCTTGTACAGAAAGCTTCCCTGGGCCGAGACAAGTGGTACTGAAAATCCTCTAAATATTGAAGTTTGATAGTATTGAAGTAAACCCACATGAAGCGAGAGCCTGAAATGGACATGGAAGAGATCTGTAAACAACCGGGTCTGAGCTGTGGACCGAATCGACAGGATTGGGTTACTAACTTCGCAGGAAGGTTGCAGATTCAAGTCGGTGGACCAAAGTGGCATGTCCACATCATTGCCCACTTGCTCTTCTGGGGGTGAATTCTTGTTGCTATATAGCCATCCTTGATTGTCCCCTATGAAGCGCCAAGTCTTTCCAGCCAGCGTTGTAGACTACATCATGCCCATTGAATATGATCACATTGTGCAGGGTAAAGATGCAACACAAACGTAGAAGGCTCGTATGCTACCCAGAGTTGGCGTTCGTACTAGGTGCATGCGCGAAGTTGATGCATAATGCGAACAGAGAATATCGCTAGTAAATGAACACGACTGGGTATTAGGGACCTCGATATAAACAAAGCTTACTGGGAGGCTCTCAATCGTTGAAGGTAGTTGCCCGTTGTTCGAATAGTCTCGTTTTTATTCCAAGTAAGGCATTGCCGTTGGTACTGCAGTCGAGTTTTGATTGATTCTGTGTGGCTCTGGACTTTCTGGCGAGTATCTGATCTAGTTGGAAGGGGCTGTTTCGGCCTCGAAGATATTGGAAAGTAACGGTTCTTTGCCTCGTCCCAGTAAAAACCCGGAAGCTCTTTTGGCATATTGAGAGAAAGAGGTCACGGCCCGCCAGCCGTCCCTTTTTCACAAGCGACGAATGAAAGTTGCCGTCGTTGGATCCGGTGTCTCTGGGCTAGGAGCCACATGGGTGTGTTTGTCGGGTTCCGTTGTCAAATTTAAACTTATCCGGTCCTAAGCTCTTGAATGAATACAGTGAACATGAGGTTCATCTTTATGAATCAGACCACAGACCCGGAGGACACGCAAACACAGTTCATTTTTTGCCCGACGAGAGACTAGGGCGCCAAGGAGTCGATGTTGACACGTCTGTAATTCCATGACCTTCAAGTTCTTGTTAACAGACTTATGGTTGTTTTTTCAATAGTGGTTTTGTACGTGTTCCAATCCTATATTCACACTAGGACAGTTCTCATTCCCTTGTCGTTAGATTGTCTTCAATCCTTCTACCTACCCTAATTTTCTACGCTTCCTTCGACTATTTCCACCACCTCAAAGGAAGAGTCCTTCCTTCCTACAGTCCTTTCTCTATCGCCAGAAGTTTCCTGATGATGTAGGCATGGACCCAGGGATCTCTGTCAATCCCACTGAAATGACTTTCAGCATATCCCGCGACGGTGGCGCATTTGAATGGGCTGGCAAGAACCTTGCTACTGTGTTTTGCCAACCTCATCGAATTGTAGATCCACAAATGTGGCGTATGATCTACGACATTATGCGCTTCAACGCGTGTGCTAGACGAGTTCTTCTAGATGTGAAAGAGAATAATGGGAGCGAGATGTCTATTGGAGAATACCTCGACTTGGAAGGCTACTCCTTGGCTTTTCGTAACAACTATCTCATTGTCAGTCATCTCCTCTGTCTTCAAAAGACTGAACTTGAATCACAATGTTCTCTGTTAGCCTATGACAGCGGCTATTTGGAGCACACCTCCAGATAAATGTTTTCTTGACTTTCCTGCCCGAACACTCGTAAGTCTTTTGACCAAATTTATTTCCTCGCATCTGTTTCACAGCACCACAATAGATTCAATTTCTCTATAATCACCATCTATTGCAAATCACCGGCAAACCTTCATGGCTGACTATACAAGGGGGGAGGTAATACCTTCCCTTTTTGACGCACCTCGTCATATCATCTAACCTGCTACGTCCCATCCAGTCATAAATACGTCAACAAAATCTTATCGAGACTTCCTGAAGAACAATTGCACCTTTCAACGCCTGTTGTCGCCCTTAAAACCATCAAAGTGGACGATGGTCAAAAAAAAAAGGTTGTACTTACGATTGCGAACGATGAACATGTGGAGTACGATCATGTCATACTTTCCTGTCATTCCGATACCGCTTTAGAGATGTTACGAGCCGGGGGGATTACTGAGGAAGAAGAACGTGTTTTGAGTCAATTCGATTGGAATCACAATGAGGCAGTTTTACATTCAGACGAGAAGGTTCACGCTTTTTTTTATACTCTGTTCTCGCTTTCCTAATTGACCTTTTTGTCATGAATTCATAGTTGATGCCCAAGAGCCGAATGGCTTGGTCATGTTGGAATTACCTTACATTCAGCAATTCTGGTCGGCGTGAAAGTGGACGACATGGTTCGGGGATGCAATCGGAAAACGCCCTGTATTCTCGGGAAGAAGAGAGTAAATGGGAGAAAAGTTTGAACGCAGACGTCAATCACGTTTCTTTGTCCGTGCTTTTTACAATTTTTTCTTATGTTGGGTGCTCTTGATCTGATGAATAACAATGTATAGAACATGTAAGGCCTTCCTGTAACGCTGGAACAATTGATCACCTACAAATTTCCTTCAATAGATGGCATGAATGATTTGCAACACCTCCCTGAAGCCCGGCATGGACCAGTTTTCGTGACACTCAATCCACCTTTTGAGCCAGATATAGCCAAAATCAGTGGGAGGTGGAAATACGACCATCCCGTATTGGATGCCAAGGTTTGTGTGATCTTTATCTACCTCATCGAATCCGAAAAAAAAAAAAACACTCACCTTTTTTTCCATTTTTTCTTTTGAAGGCCGTAAGGGCCCAGAATGAGATGTACAAAAATCAAAACACCCGCTCTATCTCTTATGCAGGTGCCTACCTAAAATATGGATTCCACGAGGATGGCTTCACTTCTGGTTTGCTAGCTGCATGTTCTATTGATGAAGAGCAAGGATCCTCTTTATCCACAACCGCCACCACAACTCGAATGAATATCCCAACACGGAGACTGACGGTTCATCCACCCTTCGAGATCCAACACGCTGACCATCACATCCAATTGTCACGAGGATTACACAATCTAGGATACGAGTTGGCAGCTCGTGGGTTTGATTGGTTGGAAAAATCAGGCGTGAGGTCATGGGTTGGAACCGTCGGCACTATTCTCTTAGGAATTCTTGGCTGGTTCCTTGGTATTCAGACGTTATGAGGGGTAAATGAAACTGGACTTGTTTTTTTTTTTTGTACATAAAAAAAAAGATTCTGCTTTATTTACATAAAACTATATAGTAATTTAACAGAGATAATAATGCAATTATCGTTACGTTCTTGGCCTGAACATCGCGGTCACTTTCTTCCCATCGACGACCATGCAGGGTTATCAGTCTTCACTTCGCCTACTCCTCCGTCATACACACCATCAAGAGTGAGCTGGAGATTTGGAGAGATAGTCACATTGGCTTCCATAGCCCAGAGTGCAACCGCCACGGTGCTATTGAGATAATAAGTGAAGTTTGTCACATTGAGATCGATTATTGTGGAACAACTGCTTACTTTTCTCCATGATAATTGAGTATTCCCTCATGAACAGGGAACTTTGATTGAGGTCTGAACCAAAACAACAAAGAAAAAAAAGAACATAAATCAGGTCCTCCGTCACACACACAGCGGGAAGAGATGATACTACGAACCCAAGATTCGCCACTCTCTTCCCCATCATCCACCCATTAACGAATAAGAATGCCCTATAAGGTTGGCCCAAGGACTCTTCAAAGGTGAACGACAGCATAACATCCATGCCTTGAGGAAAGTCAAGTTTGAAGGTGGTGACGAAGAATCCCACTCCAGCAGCATTGTTTGGAAGTCCCTCTGAAAGAGATCGACTGACCCAGGATGATGTCGGGAAAGAAGGGAGGTGCCAGCCTTGACGTTCGCCGAACAGACCACCCTCGTTTAGAACCCCTGCTCATGACGAATGAACCAAAGGGGAATAAAAAAGAAGAAAGAAATTAGATATCGCACCTCGAACTTTGTCAGGGTAACTAGAATAAAGAAGAACAGATCAATTTAAAATGTGTCAACGGGAGAGTTGTTGACATTCACTTTTTGTAACCTCCGACTTTCCCTTGAACCTTCCACGTGCCAAAAACACCATCATCGAGCGCGAATCCACGGATTCCTCGTGGGCCTTTTGAACTATCAGTGTTGGCTAGGGATACAAGTCAGCTTTTTGAAACATAGTCGTTTAAATAAAAAATGATGATTTACCGCCTTGTGTCTCGTTCAAACCCATGTTATCCTATTGAAAACGATAGTATTTAGTAGTGGATGGTTTTTTATAAAAGAAACTAGCCATTGGTTTTTACCTGCACAACTGTGATGATGTTATCTTTTCCAGGTAACAAAGCGCCTTTGGGAAATGTAAATTTATCGTCTGTTTCTTCACGTCTGTTTCGATTGTTGGTTGAACTTTTAGATGGGATTAGCTGTGTTGACAACTTGAATAAATAAAAAGACGTACTTTCCAAACGATGTACCCAAGAAAACGTCGTTAGCCCAGACGCTGGCAGCAAAAGCTTTTAGAGATATTTTTCGTCAATCTCTATTTCATCATATACAGGTTTTTATTATTATTACCTTCTCCTCCATTGATCGAAAGGTTCACAGTTTTCTCATTCCCAGTAGCCAAGAAATGTCCTCTCCAAAGAACTGTATTTTCACAACTGCGTATCGATGCGTAAATATATTTTTTTCCAAAAAAAAAAAAAGATAATTAAAAAACCTACAATCCATAATCACACCCATAAAGGATCCTTCCATCGCCATAATAAGGCTTCAGAGGTATATTGGAGGTCGTGTGATTAGCAACTGCCCAGTTATCATCATTGTATGACTGTTGGATCTCCGGTAAACTGTCTTTGAACTTCCACCCAGTCAACTTTGGCACTCGTATACCACCGGTCAACGAATTGCGTGTCTGGATTTGTCCCGTAAATCCACTAGATGAGGTCAAAGAGAAATCTCCAGAAACATGTTGGCCATTCCATGTGATAGATCTCACACTCTTCGGAGCAATGACGGTGAGTCTGACACCAGTCTTCAAATCTCCGCGTAAAGCAAGGGTAGATGATGATAGTGTCGCATCGCGGACGAGATAAGGACCGCCAACTAGTATCGATTGATTCGTTCCTAAGCCCCAGTAGTTTGCAAGAGGATCTTTGGAAGGACCAGCGATGACAGGAGACCAGAAAGTAGCAGCAGTCACCGAATCCGCATATAACACAAGTTGGGTATCCGAATCCCAGACGGTAACCAACCCCTGGATACCAGAAAGGAAACTGACGATGGTGGTCCCTGAAGCAAGACTTGGATTACTGTTGGTGGTAGTAAATTTGACTAGAGAAGACTGAGTGTTTTGGATTTTGTTTGGTGTTCCAGTCAGGGCAAGCGCTGCCTCCTGGTCTTGAGAGGAGTTTCCATGTAAGAAGAGGATATCACGCTTGTCGATTATGCCGGCATAGAATATCTGGGCTGTTGAATATAGAAGCCTTGAAGAAGAGCCGAATGTATAGTCCGTGACGAAAACCTTGGATTCTCGGCCACCAAGTGTGATCGCCGGAACGGCGATGGGGATCTGAAGGGGACCACCTTTGGTTGTAACATTCAGTTTAAATGTTGTGATCGCACTAAAGATGAAAATGTTAATATCTCCAAGAAGATCAGGAAAGAACACAGACGTAGACGTCGAATCGGCTTGCCGTGCGATATAAAAGGCGGTGTTCGTATCAGGATTCTTCAACAAGGTGATGAAAGCAGCAGGGTTGGTAGACACTCCAAGGCCAGTAGATGTATCAGCAATCCAGTCCGTCTTGTAAAACTCTGGAGAACTCCGAAGGAACATCGCCTGACGTTTGAGTTCGTCATATTTCGTCGTCAGTTCACGAGACTCTGTGATCTGGATTATTTTGAAAAATAAACGGAAAAGCTTTTGATAACAACCAGATAGCAAAGATTTACCGATGCTCCATAATCGTACGAGGTGTAAACACCATGGAAAGGTATAGCACCCCAAGACGTACCGCTTTTACATTAGAGAGTAAGCCTTGCGAAAGTAATTAAAAAAATAGCCACACGTACCCATACAACATGTAATAACTGATCAATTTCGCATTGCTAGCCCAAAGTTGCAAATTGAAGACCGATTGAAAATCGGGTCCAGTCAAAACCCGACAAGGAGCATATCCTGAAAGTCGTTACGTGAGTTTCTCTGACATCCATTCAATTACAGCGACCAGTATTGTATACCTGGCGCAGTGGGTCCCCATGCATCGAAGGAGCCTCCTTGAAATTCTTGTATAGATGATTTGATTCGAGGAAATATAGAAAAGAAAGCAGGAAAAAATACCGGGAATATACCAAGCCTGAGATGGGTTGACCTGTGCATGGTAACTCTGATAATTTGTCGTAACTCCCTTCCAGACAGTGGGATTAGAGCAATCAAATCCTTGTGGGTAAGAATCGAGTCTTGGAAAAACGTGGATAAGTGTCGAAGTTATTACGATCATCGCGCTGAATATTCCTCACCCATAGAGATCAACGGCACCCTGAATAGAAAAGTATCTCATTTGAACATTGCACAGCCAAGGCGAGAGAGAGAGAGAGATCTTACAGTTCCATTAATGAAATTCTTTCCTTGCCCAGGATCATTGTACGTCAATGGTACCGCTATATTGGCAGAACGAAATGCATCTTCCAAATCCGCAAAATATTCTGCATGACTAATAGGATTCTGTGAATATTCGTTATCTAAAAAAAAAAAACAGAGAAAAAGCGAATAAAATTGTCTTCTGAAACCCCTAAATTAATTGGACTTACCGACTTGGATGGCTAGAGAGGTACAAAAAAAGAATTTCAAAAATAAGTAGCGATGAGAGCTAAATTCAGACTATACCTATCACGGGTCCACCGGCTGTGATTTGGTTGGGAGCAGTGACGTTGATAATTCCTTGGATGTAATCTTGCCATGCAGCTTTCCAATCGGTAGCATTTGTGCGTAGTTGACCTGCTACTTCAGTTGTGGCCCAATGAGCGATACCCCCTGCAGTAGTCTCGGCGTTGATATACTTGAGAAAGGGGAGAAAGAAAAGAAGAAAAAATGAAGAATTGAGCGATTAATTGTTTGACACGGGAATAGCGCAAGGGTAGAAAAAAAAAACTGACAGGTCCTTTGATACGATTGAGTCAAGGTTATTGAATATAGAAAGAAAAAGGGTCACCTGGACGAAGTACAATCCATATACCAGCCGCCTTTGCCGCATCAAAAAGAGGTTGCAGGGCCCGGAACCCTCCAAAATCAACCACTCCAGGAGCTGAGTTGATCAAACCCATATGGGTATAAACACTGACAGCATTAAGGCCCGCTGCCTTAGCTTTCTCGAGAATATCTGGCCATAGTGAAGGAACCGGTAACCGGAAAGTGTGGAATTCACCAGAGCTACGTAGTACATATATATTGAAGCAAGGGTCAACCAAGAAACAGAATCAAAAAATCACTTACTATAAGAATATTCGTTGACCCCTCAATATCAAACTATGATTATCAAACTGAACTTGATCGGACCTCGTTGTCGATTCAAGGACCGTGACCGTGCTAGTGGTGGTTGTCGATGATTCAGAGTCCAAGCTGCTTATGCCCAACGAACGAGAAAGCATATCATGTAATTGAATATAATGCGGCGAAGTGTAAATTCCTCTGGGAGCAAGCACCCAAAAAAGGCTTAAAAAAAGACAGAAGCCTATGAAGAGCCATGGTGGTGATCTCCGGCTATGAGGTTTTTCAAGCATGTTAGGAAAGCCTGAGGTTGACAGTGGGAGTGAGTCAAAGCCAGTTATGAACGATTTCCAAGAGTCATTATTATAATAATGTTTGCGTGGATTTTCCTTTCCTTTGGGGTCAATGAAGCCACGCTCGGAATTTTTGAGCCTCAGATGACTTGATCGCATGTCAGAGTACAAATGGAACCCTGGATCATCTTCGGCCCACCCAACGATTGAAATTGTCAACGTTATTGCCATAAACGGAATACAAAAAAGGTGAGGTCATCATGTGTCAGGTGATGTGACAGGCCCGGAGCTGATCAAAGGAGACAATCCCGGACCGAGTCGTCAGGCGACTCTGCGACTCCATATTTTCGATTCCCCAATCAACCGACGCCAGTGTTAGCTAAATAGGGCGAGCCCCTTACAATTATAATACATATATACTTTGAATCAGGTGACACTATCAAAGCTTGAACTCTCCCAACCCTTCGAACTCATCTCCTTTTCCTTCTTCCTCTCCACGCTCCTCCTAAACCCTTCAACCTGCCTTTTACCTTCCTTCACCAACCCCTTGGCTCGACCTTCCACATCTTCAAGTACCTCTCGAACAACACCCGTGTCCACATCCATAGCTTCAGTCTCCCTTCCAATTTTATCTTTCAATTTCTCAGATCCCGTACCCAACGGTCCTCGTTTCTCCCCTACCAAAATCTGCGGTTCAGCACCAACAGCAAGCGCCGTCTTTCCTTTGCCTTGCCCTTTTTGTTGTTCAACAACCACACCCGTACCCGTAGCTCTCCATCCAACACCTTCATTCTCATCCCTCCCTTCTCTCTGCAACCTCCCCAATTCACTCCACAGCGCCGCCATCAATGATCCACCCCCGCCCAACCCCGTATCCTCAAACACCTCCCTTCTCTCCGCAACATCCCAAGCAACCCCATCAACCCATTCCACAACACCCCTCAACTCTTCACTCAAAGTCTTCTCCAAGGCGTCCTTCAACCTCAAGACCATAATAGGCTTGAAGAGCGTCATCAACACCGAATGATTACTCTCCTTCACTTCAATGTTCACGTCGTCGGAGATGGATACCGATGCTATTTCAATGACATGGAAGTGTTTAAGAGAAGCGCGCGAATTTTGGGAGTGGGCGGGGATGGTGGATGGGATGAGACGGACTTTAAGGTCAACATCGATGCCTTTGGTGGGAAGGGTAAGGCCTAAGAGACCAGTAAATTCATTGGGAGTGATGGCGGAGGCCGTTTTGTCACGATACCAGAATGAGACGTCGTTGAGGGTCAGCTGCACGGCTTGGACACGGACGTGGGTAAGTGTGCCTACGGCTGTACGGGAGGGAGCAGAGGGAGAGTCTGACGTAAGTATGTCGACATCGGTTATGTTGCGTATGTAGACGTGTGAAGGCAGGATATTGAAGGATGAGATGTCGAGGTTCTCGAGGACAAATTCAATTTCGTCGTCTTTGTATTCAGTTCTAGAAGAATAGAACGTTGAGAAAGTAAAAAAAAAACACAAGAAAAAAAGGATATGAACCTCGGAATAGGTACATGTCGCATCTTGGAGAGTACCCTCGGAACGTAGACCTTGAACAAGTCCTGCCAGAACCAAGTAGCCTGCTCGATGGCAGCCTGCAAACCCGTTCCAGCCTCAACCAACCCTTGATCCATATCCCTCCCAAACTTCTCATGGGCATCCCTAACTCTATTCATATCCTCATCCTTCTTCAACCCAGCCTCGATTTTCTGCAACTCATTTTTGACGTTATCAACAGCTTTCCTCCATTCGTCGTCCTTCTCAATCAAGGTCCTCCAGCGCACACAGAGCTCGCTGCGTTTAGAGCTCGCTTCTTCTGAACGTGCGTAACCAGGTTCGGTTAGGTTCTGACGAGCCGAGGAGAAAAAGTCGTCAAACCAGGCTTTGAGCTCGGTATCTTTCAATATGGAGCTGGCGCATGTTCGGATTTTCTGGATGAGAGGTTCGAGCGGTGCATTAGCAAGGCGTTCAACTAGGGTGCGGAGGAGGCCGAGAGCTTTTGGAATGTGTTGTTCTGGAGTTGGATCAGCAATGAAGCTGGAGAGAGTGATGTCGGGATCAGAGGCTGCGTCCATGGTTTTGTTGAGCCGCTTTTGGAGAATATCGAAAAGAGTGTCAAGAGCTTGGCGATATTGAGGGTCAGACTGCGCTCGGTCGGAGATCTGATGAACTTGAAGTCAGTACATATAATTCGAAAATGGAAAGATACTGACCTTGTAATATGCCTCTTGGAGTCGCGAAGAAGCTTTACTAGATTTCTCCTGAGCAGCGGCTGAAGTCTCTTGAGAAGCACCGATAACGGCAGTACCAGCATCCTTGATAGTGTCCATGCCATGCTGCCAAGCGATTTTAGTGTCCTTTTCTTCCTCAAGACGTTTCTTGTCCCGTCCAAGGGGATCGCGCTGACCTTGCTGGACTTCCTTGTCGACGCTACGAAGGTTTTCTTTTGCAAGACTGGCTTGTTCCTCGACGACTTCCGCTGCATCTGCGATGGAAAGTCGAAGAAGGGAAAGGAAGTCTTGGAAGAGGGAAGTGCCTTCTGAGGAAACGCTGGACCAGACGATGGAAAGAAGGTTGCGAAGAGCCGAGCGGATAGCATCGACCTCGGCGATCACTTTGTCCTTGTCCGCTTGTGCCTCTGAAGTCAAGATGATATCTCCTTGAGTTAGATGCCAAATAGCCTGCTGGAGAACATTGTCGGCTTTTTAAGAAAACATCAGATCTATGTAGCTCCTTTATAAAAAGAAAGAAAAAGATTATAAACATACCATTCTTATTATTCGCCAACTGTTTATAAGCATCGAGAATTTGTCTCAAATCGTTCGCAACGACTCTTCCTTGCGAACTGAGAGCAGTATCGGAAGTTGGTTCTATCTGGGTTATACCAATATCGGATAACCACTCGATGAAAGAATTGAATTGTTGTGTGGAAGGAAGTTTTCCGGCTTCGAAAGCAGCAATGACTGAAGATGTTTTATCCATTGTGGGTGGAGATTCAAGCCAGACATTTGAAGACGGAGACCCTTTATACGCTCAAGGAAAAGAGATGACGTCGATGGGTGGGTCATTGGTTGAGACAAGTGACGATTGTCTCAGAGACGCACGATATTACATAAGCACAAGCCACAGTCGCTAATAAACTGCGACGATGCAGAAAGCTTCTTTTTCGTCTTCCTCGTTGGCGAGTCGAGCACCCGCCTCGAACAACACTAGTATAGAGTACCTGGAAAGTACTATCCCTTTCAATACACATCGTAAGTCGTTAGACCCACGACTAGAAAATGCTTACTAATAAAATGATCTGGGAAAAACGAAGTTCCTCAACAACCAGCAATCTCCTGTTACTCAAATCTCGCAGACTGTATTTTTTGTACATAGGAAGTAAGCACAGGACAGCGGAGCCCGAGTGTCCAGAAGATGTCACGTAGCAGTGCATAACGAACATCAACACTCAACACTCTCAGGCACATGACGATGTGTCGCTGATGTCCCATCAAAATATGGAATGCCAGCCACTGAGCTAATTAATCTTGACACTCCGAGGTATCTGCCGGATATAGGTGCCGCTAGGGTTTGAGTTCTAGGTTAGGACGCAGGTTAGCGTTAGGGGTTAGCGTTAATGTTAGCGTTAGGTTTAGTGCTTATACGTCTTTTCGCGCGGTAGTGCGCTCTTAGGGATTAAAGCTCCAGCTGCCGGGAGGCAGCCGAGGTACGGTGCGCCGCATCTCCTGAATTCCCCATTTGGGGAGGGACGAGCTACATATATCTTCCGTCAAAAGTCACATCAATTTTTCAAATCCCGCGAAGAGAAGTGCCATTTTATTTGTTCTTTAATGTCTTTGGCGGCCCTGATTGTATTGCATGCTTCCTTCATAATGACTTCGAGTTCATTGTAGTCGAGTCGTCCTGGCTTTATTCGGTGTACTCTAACCTCGTCAAAGTGTCGGACGCTCAAAACCACCGAAGGTCCGAGTCCCGGATTTTGTAACTTGAACTTGCCCTCCAAATTTCCTCTTTTCTTTTTTTTCTCAAGAAATTGTCGGAATAGCATCGAGTCGACGAGATCTTTCGAACGACCTCGGCACTTCGTCGAAATTCGAAGTTTGAAGAAAGCATGTCCAAAGTAGACTTGGACCCTTAATTTCTTTATTTAGAAAGTCTTAAACCCCGAAGACCCACTCTATCTCGATGCATAATCATGAGAGTCAGCATCAATTATTGAGGACATCGACATCGTGCCCCGATTATGCGGTGAGAACGCCGGTACTGCGAACGGCATCTTCGCTTTCAAGTTGCTGCTCTAAGAACCAGCTTGCACGATATGGCACCAAAAATTTGGAGCTTGAGTTCCGTGAAATAAAATTAGATGTACTATAAATTAAATGTAAATGAGTGAAAGTTTTGAAGCGACCGAGGGCGGAGAAATTTGAGAATTACAA
>Ga0193742_1001033_pt1 | contig 17452 bp, 12 predicted proteins | sample L2c1metaG_FD_165511 | JGI IMG/M metagenome (GOLD analysis project Ga0193742, IMG submission 165511) | Soil microbial communities from a riparian zone of the East river system, Colorado, United States - L2c1 | ecosystem: Environmental > Terrestrial > Soil > Riparian zone | place: USA: East River... | reverse complement strand
TTAAAGTTTGCTACATACGGTTTTATTCGAGTTGTATTAGGATTTTTCCCTGATTATACTGCTAATAATGTATACATCATTCAATCTTTAGCAATTATTACACTAATTTACTCATCGCTAGTAACAATAAGACAGGTTGATACTAAAGCTTTAGTTGCTTACAGTTCCATTGCTCACGTTGCTGTTATGATACTAGGGTTATTTTCTAATACTGTGCAGGGTATCGAAGGTGCTATATTACTAAGCTTAGCCCACGGTTTAATAAGTCCTGCTCTATTTATTATTGTAGGTGGTGTACTTTATAACAGATACCATACAAGAATTATTAATTACTATAGAGGGCTTACAGTTAAAATGCCAGTGTTCTCAATAATATTCTTCCTTTGTATTATATTTAATGCCTCAGCTCCACTAAGCCTTAATTTCGTTGGTGAATTCTTAGCTTTAACTGGTTTATTCACACAATCACCAGTTTTAGGAGTATTCGGAGCTACTTCAATAACACTTTCTGCAATATATTCTATTTTCTTATTTAATAGAATAGCCTTTTTAGGACTAAGTCCTTATTTAAAATCTGAAACTGTTAGTTTTAATAGTAAACTTAAATTGGGAGACTTAGATAGACCAGAGTTTGCTGTTTTAGTATCATTACTTCTTGTGACAATTTTATTAGGAATTTTTCCTAATGTAATACTAGATTCTCTGCATTATGACGTATCAAACTTAATTTATAATGTAAATAATTTAGATCTACCCTCCAGTAAATAACTCTTTTATTAAGATATCTGGAAATGATATTTCAATTTAACACCTTTTAGCAAGTACATTATTACCAATTTCTAAATTAAATCCTAGATTTAGTAACAGTATAAGATATGATGTTCATTCTCCTTTAGCTTTATTAAAGATCAAAGATCTAAATTTTAAATTAAATTAAAATGAAGTATTAATTTATTTTACTCAACATAATGATAGTATTATAGTTTTGGAAAAATAAAAGAAAAGATTTCTTCCAAATAGGTAAATTTAGAAAAGACAATAAATATAATGCTTCTTATTAAATATTTTCGAGTCTTAGAGATGCTAATAAATTTAAGTAATTATTTTTTTATTCTACTCAATTATTAGGAGGTAAAGCATTAAACTAAGCAGATTTTAAATATTAGAAACAATGAATCAAAAGGCTTTTTTAACTCAGGACGGAATAGTTAAATAAGAACAATTACTTCAGGAATGAATGATCATCGTACAAATTTTAATACTTAATAAAGTACCTTTTTCCTATTACATTTCTTAAATTTTAATTTCTTCGATCCTTATCCCTAAGGAAGGGAAAAGAAACAATAAATTTTATATAAAAGTTGTAAGTTAATGATAATGTTATTTATCCTTTAAAAGTGAGATATATTTAAATTTAAATATTATAATATTTATTATATCCTAAGTTTATTAAAAATTTAAAAGAAGAAGAATAAATTTGACTTTTTCTTTTTCATTCTCTTTTTCTTTTTCATTCTCTTTTTATTTAATATTAAATATTTTATTCCTAATACTTTAAATAATTTCTACTCATCAAATTTTAACGAAAATAAAATTTTACTACCTTAAAACAAAAACAAAACAAAAACAAAACAAAAACAAAACAAACAAAACAAACAAAACAAAATAATCTCAAATAGGGGAAATTTATTAAATTAAATAAATTAAATAAATTAATAAATTAAATAAATTAAATATCACTATATACATTATTCAATAAAAATAAAAATAAATATTTAAATAACTATTGAACATTAAGTAAATAAAAAATAATTTATAAGTATTTAATAAAGTCAATAAATATACCATATTAAATTAAAAAAATAATAAAGTTTAATTATTAATTTATTAGATCTTATTCTAAAGGTAAGTAAGAAAAATAAATTTATATAAAATTAAAACAAAAATATTATAATTTATTATATTAGTAAAAAAGAAAATATTATTAATTATAAAATATTTTATCAAGCAAAAGTGGGTTCGAAGAAAAATAATATTTATTAAAAAGAAAGAAGAAAAATCTCTTCGAAGTCGAAGAAATTAATTTACAAAATAAAAGAAGATCAAGATTTATGTAAAACAAAACAAATTTTTAAAATAAAAACAAATTTTACTTCCTTCGAAGATCGAAGCGAAGAAAAAACAAAACAAAAATTTTCTTCGAAGAAAAAAATATTAAATATTTCTGTTAAAAGGATTTAATCTAAAAGAAAATAAAAAATATCTTCCCTATGGCTTCGAAGGTTCGAATATAGTAGTCGAATAAAAAAATAATCTTTAATATCTTCCCTTCCTTAGGGATATGGATCGAAGTCGAGAAAAATAAATTATTCTATCTTCGAAGAAAAATATTAATAATAAAAAATGATTCGAACTTTAAAGCTTCGAAGAAACAATATAAAAAATACAAATTAATTTAAAATTGTAATTATAAAAATTTCTATTAAAAAAAAGCGTTAATTTTAAAACAATTAAAATTTAATTTAATTAATTTTAAATAATATAAGTTATATACCTTTTCTTTAAAATTTAAAATATTAAAATAAAATAATTATTATATTATTTATTATTTCAACTATACTTTATCTATTAGAATTAAAAATAAAATAAAATATTATTATTGTTAAATATTATTATTAAAATATTATTTATTAATAAGGATAGACTATAATTAATTTAATTTATTATTATTAATTGATTGATTTAGATATTCTTTTATTATAGATTAGCTCTAGTTATAGAAAGTAAGTAAAATAATAATTATTAGATAAGAAATAAGTAAGTAGTGGTATTTAGTACTATTACCTTAATGAAAGGAAAGGAAAGGAATATAAATTATTAAACATTGAATAGATAATTCTATTACAATAAAGATGGACAACTTTGTCATTAACTTACAACTTTTAAATAAATATTAATTTATATAATATTTTTATCTCCTAAATTACAGAGATGAAGGGAAAAGGGATATATTGAAAACAAAATAATAACGAAAACAACAAAAATATTCTTAAATATTAATCAAACTTGCTAGGTAGAATATATTTAATATTATTTTTATAAATCTTGAGGATCATTTTCACCTGCTCGATCTGAAACAGAATCTAATACTCTAGATAATCTAGATGGAGTAATTGTTTCAGATGAGTCAGTGGATCCAGTAGGACTTCCTGATCTATTTCTAGGATCTAATTGATCTAATACATTAAATCTAGTTAAACCTGTTATTGGTCAGGAAGTAACTCTAGTATTAGCACCGTAATTAGGAGGATTTAAAGGTCTTCCTAAAAAAGTAGTGTTCATCCTTCTATTCATTTCTGCTACAGCATCATTAACAGGTGCAGGTTGAGTATTTGTTGTCTGAACCTGATTTGAACTAGCAGTAGCAGAGGTTGATGTAGAAGCCAACTCAGGTGTATTAGTAACAGGGTTAGGAATATTAGTAACTGAAGTAGAACTAACACTAGAAGTTCCTCCGCTACCACCTGTAGAAGGAAAGTAATCATCATAAAATAAAAAATAAAGTAATGCAAAGAAGGATAATACTATAAGTCCTGAAATATATTTTCTTCAATTTCTACTTAAGTGAGAATTTGAAGAATCAGAATTAGTTAAATCTTTAGCAGACTTATTGTCACCAAATGTTAAGCTGTTAATACTTTTTACATTAACTGTGTTATACCACCAACTTAATCAATTATTATATAAAGTTAAATATTGAATATAGACTCAGTTAGGAATATTAACAGAAAATAAGTTAAACAAACTTAAAAATCAGGACATATCAATTCCAATTATTGAATATAAGAAAGAAAATATTCCTAATTTAAAGGGTCAAAGTATAACCCTTTTAAATAATACCAATCATCTATAAACTAATAAGGTAAAAACAAACCCTAATATTGTAAATTTTTTGGTAATACTATCATAAAGTATTTTTCAATCTTCATTGAAAGTCGTACTTATTGTATTTAAAACAGAGATATCACTAAATCTGTTATTTAATAAATTATTTGAAAAAGTAAATAAACTTCTTGGAGATAATGTCATTAATTGAATATTAAAATTATCGAAAATATTTCTATAATTATATCTACTCATTTCTCTAAATAACAAAACTCAGGATAAATTAAAATAAATAAATTTAATTATTCTTATCATTAGGGTAAATTAAGTCAATAAAATTAGTTATTTTATCATAAAATCAATCTATTATTCCTAAAGATAAATTATTTAAAATATTGTAAGCATAAGAGAAATCAAAGCCAAAATATTTTAATGTGTAATAATACATCGCTATTTTGAAAGGCAACCACAACAATTTAAAAATAGTTCTAGTAAATCTTTTTATTATAGCTAAAATAATAATAATTCAAAAGAATACTTCAAATTTGTTTTCGGGTGAATTAAATTTATTAGCTTCTAATTTACCTAATAATGTAGTTGAATTTAATGTTGTGGTTCCCGAATCTTCAAAAAAGGAAGTAAATAAAATAAACAAAGAAGGAATTTTAATTAAATCTTTTAAATTTGATTTATTCAATAAAGCTAAGATTATTAATCAGATTTGAGAAGGTTTTAAAAAAGTAAAAAACCTGTAAGATAAATTAAACATATTTCTATATAATTTAGGATTGATCAAAGGTAAAGTTTTTTTTATTCTTGATCGAACTATTCTAAATGCTATATTTTTAATCATTTTATTCGAAGATAACTAATTTTTAATGTGATTATTATTTCAATAGGGAATTAATAAATAAAAATTATTAATCCTTGAATAGACTTCTTCGAAGGATGTCTATTGACCTAATTTATAATATTCTTTGGTTAGAACTTAACTATTAGGTCATACCTCTAAACTACTTATAATTAAGAAATTATGTAGTATTAAGAAAAGAAAAAAGAAAGAAAAAAGGGGTTGATCTTGATTAATAGTTATACTATGACGTTTACGATATTATAATTTAAATTATTGTTTTCAGAATAGAATGTAAATAATAATAAAAATAAAAAATAGTAAAGTAGTGAATAAAAAGAAAAAGATTTCAAAATTAGAAAATAATATAAATTTGTCATTATCTTTTTCTAATATAGTACTTTCTTTATTAAGATTAAGAATATTTTCTAATGGATATAAAGGATGAACAATTATAGACTTAAAGTTAACATCAGGTGTATTGTAAATAGTTTTAATTTCTCCAGTTAACCCTTGAATTTCTACCTTTGAATCTACCACATTAATATTTAATGTTTTCCATTCAACGTTGAAATTAGTTCTTTTCAGGGAAAGAGTTTCTCCGTTTAATAATTTAATGAATAAGTTATAGTTTAGTTTAGATGAATCAATACCACTAGATTTAATTATTTCTTGACCTTTTGAGTTTAATAAATAATATAATTTCTTTTTTATAAATATTCCTTTAGATATCTCTTGTTCTAATTTCATTTGACCTAGTTCTTTTCCAACTAAATGATCAGGTAGAGGTTTAGATAAAACTGCTGAATCGGTATCACTCATTATGCAAGGATTACCTGGAATGTTTTTATATTCATTAATAAGTATTCTTGCATATGAGGAAATAGCCGCAGCAATATGTACGGCAGACGGAATATTTCTAGTTTTATTAAACCCAGACTTTCTTAATCCTTCTTTACTATAAGTTTTAGAATTAATTTTTTCTGTGTTTAAGGGGTCTTTTGAATAAAGTTTTCTAATCTTGTCAGTAATTTTTCCATTATATCTTATCAGATATTTACCATTATCTAACTCTGAAATAATTGAAATATTAGTGTTTCTATCTAAATTATCAGCTTCTTTTTTATTTACTATCTTCATTACATTATTTACTTCTTTCATACCCATTCTTCCATATAATGAGTTTAAAAATAATTTAGAAATGGTTCTTTGAACTGGATCTTTAGTTGAACTTTTAATTTTATAGTGATCGTTAATATAAGTTTTAAATAAATCTTTTCCTCTTTTGAATTGGTAACAGTATTCTATATTTATTTTATAACCAAATTTAATTGCATACTTAATTTCTTCGGAAAATATTAATCTTCTAAACTTTCCTCTAGGACAATTATTAAGTTTCCAAATAGGGTCTTTATGTTGAATGAAAGGTACTTGTAAAGTATCTTCATCAGGGCAGATTATTTCACCGTAAACAAATCCGAATATTTTATTTAAATCAGACTCTAAGGATAATACAGGTTCACCTATAGGCATGTCATTTAACATTGCCTTAGGGTACTGTTAATTCATATCGTAAAGATATCCTTTAGAAATATCGTTAATAAAAACATCAACATTTCCACCAAAGTAAGAAGTTCTAATTTCTTGTTCTAAATCTTTAACCATCTTAAATTCAGACACTAAATTGCTAGGAATATAAGAAGAGGTATAAGCAGCCAGAGCTAAACCAGGTAAAGTTTTAAAGTTAGTAATATTTAACTGATATTTTTTATAAATATTCTCTTTAAATTTTAAAACAGCTTCAAGCAATCCTTCAACATCAGATTTAAGATACTTTAATGTTTCGTCCTTTAGATTTCAATTAGTATTAGGGATTGCTTGATAATCCTGATCCGAGATATTACTATACTGATTAATTGAAGGTTTATTACCTAAATAAAATAAACTTTTTTTATTTACAGCTTTATAAGGAAAAAGACCTTTTTGTGTAGAACAATTAAAAGATTCTAATATGTTATTTAAACTACCTGGTATTAGTTGTAAGGAATCCAGCAATATTAACTTTGTATTGAGATATTTTACAGTTAAAGAAAGAATAGCGTTATCTTTCCAAATTGGTATTAATTCTATATCTTTATTTAACAATAAAGCTTTAATAATAAATATTGAATCAAATCTTCCTAAATTATGTGCATAAATAGTATAACCGTCTAATTTATTATTATTTAGAATATAAAAAAAGAATCTATTAACAAAGTTTTCACTTGTTTCACCAGGTTCAATATATTTTAGTTCTGTTTTACCTTTAATTGAAAAACCTGCAGCATAAACCTGGTGATGACCCATACCTAAATTAGTACCGTAGGTTTCAAAGTCTATTGCCCCAATTTTAACTTCTAATTCTTTATCCCTTTTATGTAAAGGAAATTGAGGGCAATTATAGCTTACTACAACGTTGGTCAAGTTATTATTAATATCATCTTCGAAGAAAAATATTTTAAATTTTTATATTCTCTAATAAATCCTGACTCAGTTCTAATATCTATTCAATAATTTAAAGGTTCACCTTTAAAAGATAAATTGTCTAAATCAAATTCTTGAATAGATATTTTATTACATAATTTATTTTCATCATTATAGTAAGTGTTTACCGAAGCGTGTTCAAAATAATTTAATTTATAACCTATTAAATTATTTTCTTTATCTAATATTGGATCTCCATAGTTATTCATGTAAATGTTAGCATATTCATAAGATTTTAAATTTAAAGCTTTTTCAGAATTAAACATTTTTTTATATCTTATCTTAGATGTTATTTCTTTTTCTATTTGGAGATCTAAAGTATCAGTAACTGCTTGCATCTTAACTTTAAAGTTGTCAGCACTTAATCAAGGTCTACCCATAATTAAAAGATTCATATCTATACCTCTAAGTTCATAAATTCTTAAAGCTTTCATTATAGAGTAAACTAAATTTATAGTTAATAAGTTACATGATGTGAATCTAGTAATTTTAATAGAAAATGAAATAGAGATAGAATTATAAGTTCCGTCAGAGTTTTGCCATCTTAAGAAAGGTAATATAGAATAAGTAATATTTTCAGGAATTTCTTTAAGATATTAACTAATTTTGGGTTCTAATTTCTTAGTGTAAAATTCTAATCTATCGTCAGAATTAATAAAAAAATAAATGTCTCCTAAATCGTGAATATGGTGATAACCTAAGTAACCACCCCCGTACGTTTTTTTAAATTCTTTCATTGCTTGTTCTTTAGCTAAACTTGGTTCATTACTTATATATTCCAAATCGAAATCGTCTATTATTTCTTGATAATTATCCTTATTACTAACAGTAGAAAATTCTCTACCTGGATTAAATTTAAAAATAATAAAAATATATTTAATTCTTGTTCTAAGAAAATTTTAAAGTTTTAATTAAAAGAGGTAGAATTAGTTTAATGGTAAAATAAAGTTTTGTGGCAACTTGGTTCAGAGTTCGAATCTCTGATTTTACCCTTTTAGTCGCAATTTAATAAAATTTGCCTATTTTTATTTTTTTAAAAGGTATTTCTTTTATTTATTAAACCAAAATACCCTTTACTTTAATCTAATCCCTTTTAAATTAAAAAATATTAATCATTAATTCAAAACTAAAAACTAATAACTAAAATAAAACTAATAATTAAAATTTAAAACTAATTTATATAATCGTTTGTAAATAAAATTTATATAATCGTTTGTAAATAAAATTTATATAATCGTTTGTAAAAATATGAAAAGAATAAATATTTATTGCATAAATATAAAATTAAAAATTTAAAATTTAATTTATCTTCCCTATGGTTCCCTATGGATCGAAGTCGAATAAAAATAAAATTTAACAAATAAAAATCCTAAATAATAAAAAAAAACATTTTTACAACAAATAATAAGTAAGTTTTTCTATTCCTAATTCTTAAAGTTTTTACTGCGACCATTCACCTAAAGGACGTTAATTCTTTTCTTTTTATTTTTTTGCATATGAAAAACTATTTTTAATAGTTCGAGTATTTTAAGAATAAAAAATGTTTTTTTCTTTTCCTTAAGGGTTCGAAGCTTCGAAGATCGAATAAATTAAAATTTAAATTTTTATAACTCTACCTTTTCTACTTATCCATTTTACATCTTTACATACCAAATCTGTACTTCTTTATCTAATCAAAGAACTTCGTATAAGGGTAGTATAATGATCTCCAAAATCATCAGTAGGTGTTCGAATCACCTAGTTCTTGAAATAAATTTTAAATACTGGACTATAATAAATATAAATTTATTATATATTAAAAAAGAGCCTTTAACTTAATTGGTAAAGTACATAATTGTCATTTATGCAGTTGCCAGTTCGAATCTGGTAAGGCCCGAAAAATTTAAATAAAAAAACAATTTATCTTGTCTAGAAGTCTAGAAGTCTAGAAGTCTAGAAGTCTAGAAGTCTTCGAATCGAATAAAATAACAAAACAAAACACAAACATTTTATTACTATTTATTTAAGGCTATAATTAATTTGTCTTTGTAAAATTTTACTATATTAAAAATTGTATATTAAATATTAATATTTATATTTAAATTTAAATTATATTTATATTATTAGTATACGCTAAGGCTACAAAAATTTTAAAATAATAAATTAATAGTTTAATAATTTTAATAATTTAATAATTTAATAAATTAATTATTTAATAAATTAATAATTTAATAATTTAATATAAAAGAAGTTGGATAAAACATAATATCAATTAAAATCAAGTTATTTTTTTTTAATTCTAAAACTTTTTTTTAGTAATTTGGTTTTTTAAATTAAAATTTTAATTAAATTAAATTTATTTTTTTTTAATTATATTAAATTAAAGTAAAAGTGTTTTTAAAGTAAAATGTGATAAAAATTTACCTTCCTTCCATTCGAAGCCTAAGGGTTCGAAGCTTCGAAGCTTCGAAGATAGAAGCGAATAAAAAATGTCTTTAAATTTAAAAAGTTTTATTAAAAGTAAAAATCAAAGTTAAGAAAATCTTTAAAAATTATTATTAATTTATAATAATTGTATAATAAATTAATAATAATTTTATAATAAATTAAAAGGTTACAAGATATTTCCAGCTATAGAAAAAAAAGAGTAAATATCATTTATTTCATTTATTAATGAATTAAATAAATGAAAAAAGACTTTAGCATAATTGGTTAATGCACCTCGCTCATAATGGGTTAGATAAGGGTTCAAGTCCCTTAGGTCTTAGTCCTAAGTCTTAATTTTATTTTATACAGCGCAACCTAAAAGGCTATAGATTCAAATATATAAATTAAAATTTTCAATTTCAAACTAAAAAATTTTATTATATGAAGTTGAAAAATATTAATTAAGAAAATATATTAATCAATTTTATTTTTAAAAACTTAGCTTATGATTATTTCAAAGTATAAGAAAAGGCTATAATAAAAAGTAAAATTAATATATCCATATTCGTAAAAACTTAAAATTAAAATTATTTTTTTAAGTTCCCTGCTATTCTTAAATGCTGCTATTTATTTAATATTTATAGGCTTAAACTTTATAGGAATCAGTTATATTATTGTATATATTGGTGCTATTACAGTATTGTTCTTATTTGTAATTATGATGATAAATGTAAATATATTGGATATAGCACAAAAAATATAAATCATAATTAAAAATAATAAAAATTTTTGTCAATTTCTTTAAAAAAATCAGATGACTAATAAGTTCTATATAACTTACTTTGGTCTTTTTCTTAATTTTAATTAAAATTAAATTATATTTATATTTATAATATAAAAAATTTTCTTTTTTCCTTGCCACTGCATGTCTTCGATGCACGGCAGCTACTTAAAATAAATAATATGTTATTCCTTGCCACTGAAGCTTGATTTTGTTCTTTGTTGTGATACTATGATACCAAAACAAAATATAAGAATAATAGAATTATTCAATCAGATAAAGAAAACAAAGCAACAGGTCAATCATTATTATTAAAAAAATGCAATTTTCTTCCTTCGACCCTTAAGGAAAAGGAAGACTTTTGTAAATAATCTCATGAATAGAAATAGGAATAAAGAACAATGAACTTTGTTTAATTAATTATTATTAATTAAGGAAAAATAAACATCAACCAATAATACAAGTATAGTTATAAATAATCTAGTGAACTTTAAATTTTTGATAAAATTATCAGTTATTTTCAACTAATATAGTATTAGTAATTAGTAATTAGCATTATTAAATTATAATCTTAATCTAATCTAATCTAACTAACATAAATTAGTCTGTAGAATTTCAGTAATAAACTTAAATTCTATTTATTGTTCGTAATAACAAATAACAATTTAATAACAAAAAGTACAGCCTTATGTACTTTTTATATAAATTTTATTCGAAGATTCTTTTAATTCATAATAATGCATATATTTAAATCATCCTTTTTTTTCTCTTGAACGAGGTTTGAAGAATGAATTGTTTTTTTTTTGATACAAGACAGATTAAATTACAACTTCAAGCCAATCTGGTTAATACCTCCCTTTTTAGGTTATTAAGACAAAACTGTTCTTGTTATTTAAGAAGAGAAAATTTTAATGAAAAGGGAGAAGAGATAATAATGCTTTGGCTAGGCTTCCTGAATATTTTAATCTTGAGATTTTTGTTCTTAATAATAAAAAATTTTTGGTGGTAGAAGATAACCAGACACCTTCTACTATTGGCTTGGTATTCAAAACAAAATAATACAAACAAAATCTCTTCCCGGCTTAGCAGGAAGGAAGTCGAATAAAAATCTTAAATTTATAAAATTTAATACATTTTAGAGATAAAAGAATCTTAGGAGAAAAAAATTTATGATAATTTTATCAAAAAAATTTTACCCTTTTTCTTTTTCATTTTTCTCTTAAAAATGGAAGCGTTCAGGGATTGGTAATAAATTACCCTTTTTCTTAATTACTATGAATATTACTAATTTTTTTTTAGAATTCTTAATTGTTTTTTCTATTTTCGCTTGCTTAACTGTTACAACTTCAACTAATCCTATTATTGCTATAATATACTTAATAGGAGTATTCTTAAGTGCTGCTATTTATTTAATATTTATAGGCTTAAACTTTATAGGAATCAGTTATATTATTGTATATATTGGTGCTATTACAGTATTGTTCTTATTTGTAATTATGATGATAAATATAGATATATTGGATATTGTTGAGGTTGGACCGGAATATGCTAAAAATTTACCATTAGCTTTTAGCATTTCTATTTTGTTTATTTCTTTATTTATTTTTTTAATTCCTCTCTTTTTATCACAAAATACAAGTTTATCTTCAGGATTTAACATTATTAATTTAGGTTCAATATTAGGTTTAAACTCATTATTTTTTGGTAGTGATACTTCTTCTCAATTATTAAACTTTGGAGGATTGGATTATTCTCTTATAGGACATGGTGCTGATCAATTAGGAGTATCTTTAAATAGCTTAAATATGATAACACCTGAGTCTTCATTAATATCTACATTACAAATAGGTATATTAGGTGAGTCTTTATATACTAATTTTAGTCTTCCTTTAATTTTAAGTAGTATTATTCTATTATTAGCTTTAGTTACACCAATCATTTTAAGTAGAAATAATAGTACTCATAATTAATTTATAAAATAGAGAGTTTAACACTGTGCTAGGTGCGGCCGGTAGCTATAATAACCAGACCAAAGCATATTTCCTTTCTTTTTTAAATTTTATTCTAAATCAAGCTATTACTTAAAAATAAATAAAAAAAATTGTTTTTAATCCAGTTCATCTTTTTTAATTATATTGTTCAAAATTCAGGTTTGTATTTATAATAATTTTACAATAAAATAAAAGAGGTTTTATAATGAACAAGTGTAATATTTTATTATGTTTTTATCTAATTGTGGTGGAAAACCAGCTTAATTAATATAAAATTTTATAATTATCAAAACTAAAATTTTATTTATTGTTAATAAGAATAATTTAAAATAAAATAAATAAATCTTTTTATTAACAAACTTAAAAATTAACTAAATTAAATTTAAATAATAATTAAGGAAAATAGATATGTTCCTTTTTTTAGTTAAAAAATAAATTAGTGGTCTTCTTGATTTATAAAAAACAATCTCTTCGAAGTCGAAGATAAAACAAATATAAAAAGGAGTGCTTTGTCCTTTCATTTTTATGGGTTGATAAAAGACAAGAAAAATAAATTACAAAGGCTTTTCAATTAGTAAATTGTGTAAGCGATATAAATTTTATAAAATAAAAATGTTAAAAATATTATATTTAATATTAGAAGTATTAGTAGTTATTGTGCCCGTTTTATTAGCCGTCGCTTTTATGACTATCATAGAAAGGAAAGCCTTGGCTAGTTTTCAAAGAAGGGTAGGTCCTAATACAGTAGGATATTATGGTGTGCTTCAACCATCAACCAAAATTTACTAGGTGGCAAATATTTAATTTGAAAAATAAAACTATATGCTAAGACAATAATTCAAATTTATTTGTAAAATCAAAAGAATAAATTATTTATTAGCAAAAAAAAATTATTTAAATTTTTTTCAACGATCTTACGTTTTACGTTTTAATACTAAAATTAAATTTAGTGTTAAATTGATGAAAAGATCTTTTTTTATTTATTTAGTAGTTCAAATTTAATATAGTGGATGAAAAAAATTTTAGTTAAAAATTTTATAATTTAGCGAATACAATAAACGATTTGGCTTTTGCTTATGCTACCTAGAAATTATTATTCGCTTCGATCTTCGAAGCTTCGAAGCTTCGAACCCTTAAGGAAGACATAAAAAAGAAAACAAAATTTAATCTTTGCTAGTCTTCTATCCTTTAAAGGATCGAATAAAAATTTGTTTTGTTTTTGTTTTGTTTTTGTTTTTTTTTTGTTTTTTTTTTTTTTTTTTTTTTTTAGTAAAAAAATAAAGGTGAGTTAAATTGAAATTCCTATCACATTTCTAATACTAATAAAATTGTTATGATTCTTCCTAAAGAACAAGGACAGAATTTTATGTTAAGCTTTTTTGTTTCTATTATTAAGCTGGTTAATTTTAAATTGTTTTATAATTCCAAATTATAAATTAGATTTTGTGGTCTTTCCTCAATCCTTAAATAAGGCTAATACATTTTTTCTTTTCGAGTTCAAAAGAACTTTATAATTTTATTCTAAAAATACGCCTTAAAATTAAATTGTTAAATATAAAAAACATAAAGCATTAGATTCTATTAATTGTTCTAAATTAAAAAATATTTATTCTAGGTATAAGCAGTAAGAAGTGATGGAATAAAGCTGGAGTTTATAAAATAACTTTTTTTACATTGAAAAATTTTTACATATTATGGTTCTTCTTCTAATTTAAGGTAAAGAATAAAATATAATTATTATAATGGAAAACATCAAAAGACTTTTTTTAGGTCTTCTAATAAAAAATTTTTGGTATAGATAGTTTTTCAATTACTATAGTAGAAACTTGTACTAAGTCTTAATTAAAAGTTTATGAAGATAAATATTTAAATTTATCTAAACCTTTATTAAACATGTTAACAAATTCATATACACAAGCTGAATCGAATAAAAAAATCTGAATTAACCAAACTAAAAATTTCAAAATCTTTAATTAATAAAGGGCCTATGTCTTTAAAAACAAGACAAAAACGGAGTTTGTTTAAAACAGGTAAATTAAATTATTGATACGGTAAAACTTTACATAAAATTAATTTAGATGCTGCTGTAGAGCTAAAAGGAACAAAGTTTATGTTTATACACAAGACAGTTTTAAATTAGTTAATTAAAAAAAATCCTTTTCTTCGAAGAGAAGTATTCGGAATGCTGTAAAACATTATCTAAAATTTTAGATTCAGGAATTCCATTTACCATTTAAAGGCTTCCATTATTAAAGTAGTGCTCAATTGTCAAAACCTTAATTCTTAAAAGTAAAGAATTATTTAAATAAATATTAAATAGTTAGTGATGCCTTAAAATTAATTATAAAAGAACCTGTTATACCTTCACAATCAAATAAAGTTCTTTTTTATTTGGCTCCTGTTATAACTTTATTTTTTAGTTTATTAGGTTGGGCGGTTATTCCATTTGGTGAAGGTTTAGCTCTTTCGGATTTTTCAATGGGTGTACTTTACACTTTAACTTTATCTTCTTTAGGAATTTACGGTATTTTATTTGCTGGTTGAAGTGCCAACTCTAAATATGCTTTTCTAGGTTCTTTAAGATCTACTGCTGCCATGATATCTTATGAACTTATTTTAAGTTCAGCTGTAATTATAGTAATTATGTTAACAGGATCTTTTAATTATACAAGTATAATAGAAAGTCAACAATCAATATGATTTATAGTACCTTTAGCACCTATTTTTATGCTTTTCTTTATTTCTATTTTAGCTGAAACTTCTAGAGTACCTTTTGATTTACAAGAGGCTAGATTTATTAATAAATTTATTTATACCACACGTCTCTTCAGAAAACGGAAAGGATTAATATAAATAAAAAAACAAACAAAAAATCTTCCTTCCATTCGAAGCTTAAGGGTTCGAAGCTTCGAAGATCGGAGCGAAGAAAAAGATTTGGTCTCTTTAAAAAATTTTCCAAATGCTGGAAAGATTCGTTTTATTTATATACTTAATAAATTTAAGTTAAAATTATAAATAATCTTAAGGGTTAATCAGCAATATATAAATTAAAAAAATTTTTAATTAAAATAATAAAAACAAAATAATAATTATATATTCATCGAATACACGAAAAATTCTAATTACTGATTCTTAATTAAATTTTTATTTTTGAATTGTAAATAAAATAAAATATATTCAAAATTTTATTAATTATATTTATTACTTTATTAAATAATAATAAATTTTATACATTCTCTTCCTATTTAAAAACAAATTAGAAAAAAAAAAACAAATAAATTAAATTTAATGCTTTTATTGGTTTCTTAGGGAGTAGGAGAATTATATATAAATTAATAATTAAATTTCTTCTTTCCTTAGGGCTTCGAAGCTTCGAAGATCGAAGCGAAGATAAAATTTTTATTTATTAATCTTTAATAATAAGTATAAATAATAATTAATATTAAAATCTTGATTCCTTAACTTTTTATTCAATCAAATTTTGCGTTTTATAAACTTGCCTACGAAGCTTTAAAGGTTCGAAGAGTATGTTTTAAATTTTATCTTTTTAATTCTTATTTTATTTTTTTTATTAATAATAGTTTTTAAACTTAATATAACTGAAAAGATGGTTTTAGGTTATTGAGCATCACAACAAAGTACAGAATTTAATAATTTAAATTTAGGTACTACTTTTTCTTCGAAGCTTGTGCCTGTAATAACATTAACAGAATAACAGAATAACAGAATAACAGAATAACAGAATAAAAGAATTAAATATTCGTTAAATTTTTTTATCTTATAGAAATTTATTAAATAATAAATCTGGAATTTATGGTTTTATTAATTTATTAAAGGTAAAGTTTACATAGATTCAGGAATTAATCTTTATAGAAAATTTTTCTTTTCTTATTCTCTAAGAAAGAAGGTAGTTTATTAATTTTGTTCTTATGAATTATCCACAATTACTGAAAAATAAAATTTTTACCTTTCTTTGACTAATTTTAGGAATCGGAATTAGTTGCTGGTTTCTTTGTTGAGCATTCTTCTATAATTTTTGTTTTCTTTTTTTTAAGTGAGTACTCAAGTATTGTTTTATTTAGTACTATAACTCCTATATTATTTCTTGGCGGCTACTCCTTACCTGAATTATTTATTAATAATTCTATTATTAATTTACAGTCTATTATTTTAGGTTTAAAATGTTGTATTTTTTGTTTTTTATTTGTATGATTTAGAGCAACTTTACCTCGTATCCGGTTCGACCATCTTATTACATTTTGTTGGGTTAATTTACTACCAATTACAATGGCTTTTATTGTATTAGTTCCTTGTATTTTATTTGCTTTTGACCTTACACCTATAAATTATGCTTCTATTTTTAATGATAGTTCTATACAACAGATTAACTATTAACTTATAAAAATTTAATATACTAAATTTAAATTAAAAACAAAAAAAGTTAGAGTCTATTTAATAAATCTTGTTTATATGATTCTTTAACAAAATAAAAATTATTCCACTATCTTTTTTCTTTTATTAGTAGATGGGTGGAAATAATAGGACTATACGTTTATTTTAATTTTTTTTTCAAGAATAACCCTTTTAATTCCTTTTTTTTCCATTTCAGATCCGTTTAAAAAACATCTTATTCCCAGCCCAATTTTTCTCTTCCATTAAATTTGAAAAAAACAAAAACTGGTTCTTCTGTTTACTTCTGGTTATAATAAAAATTTTACTTTTTTTAGGCTGATTTAGCTTAGCCTAACAACTTTATATTATTATTAAAATTTAAATTTAAATTAAATTAAATCCCTTCTGTTAAATTTTTATAAATAATTTATTTATATTTATTTAATATATTAAATTATAAAAGTTTACCGTCCTCTATAGGAATAATAAATTGTTTATTCCGCTTCCTTTTCTTTTTCATTCCTTAGTTTAACTAATCTAAAAGACAAGGACAAGGATAAGGACAAAGACAGTATATTTATACTTTCTAAATATATATAAATATAATTATTTATAATAGAGATA
>Ga0193742_1001032_pt1 | contig 17461 bp, 18 predicted proteins | sample L2c1metaG_FD_165511 | JGI IMG/M metagenome (GOLD analysis project Ga0193742, IMG submission 165511) | Soil microbial communities from a riparian zone of the East river system, Colorado, United States - L2c1 | ecosystem: Environmental > Terrestrial > Soil > Riparian zone | place: USA: East River... | reverse complement strand
GATTCAATGTCTCCCTCTATGGAAGGTTACAAGAAACAGTGGGATTCCGGTGCCCTCAGTGCCATCAGCGTCTTCAATATGTACGTTTGATATTCTATATCTTTCTCGGTCACCTGATCCCATCTTCTTTTTTTGCCAGCTTCATTGTCATGGCTTCGTCAAATGAATTTTCCCGAAAGATCCTCAATTCCCCCACGTACGCCGAACCGTGTCTTGTGCATTCGGCTAAGCAGATCCTTCGTCCCGATAACTGGTACAATGACCTTTTTCCTAGAATTCTGGCAGCTCTCTGACTCTGATTTTTGCAGGGTCTTTTTGACTGGAAAAACACATGTCGACTATCGTCGTGGATTAAATTTCCTTTTCACTCGCAAGGCCCTGGGGTAGGCTCACTCTTCCTGAAATGTAACTTTTCTAAATATAATATTCAGTATATATGTTAATATTCAAGAAACTATTACCCGCAAGCATCTCGGGAATTGGCTCGTGGCCGCCAAGAAAGATTCATCCCCCCAACCGATCATGATGATCGCTAGATATCTCAATATGGACACGTCCCTTCGTGTCTTTTGCGGAGATCATATTCCAGAGCATGCTGCCAAAGAGATTAACGAAAAGTATTGGGCCATTACCCAGTCTCTGGAACTCGTCAATTTCCCTCTTGCTCTTCCCGGTACAAAAGTATATAAAGCTATACAGGCTCGCAAGGTCGCTTTGCATTGGCTTGAACTTGCTGCCCATCAGTCCAAGATTGCAATGGCTAATGGTGCTGAACCCGGCTGCATGTTGGACGAATGGGTTGCATCTATCTCTGACCCTAACTACAAAGGCCGAAGCAACTTTAGCGACTTGGAAATGGCGATGGTTCTTTTCTCGTTTCTATTTGCTTCTCAGGATGCCATGAGCAGTGGACTAATCTATGGCTTCCAACACCTCGCGGATCACCCTGATATTCTGGCCAAAGTCAGAGTGGAACAGGAACGTGTTCGTCAAGGAAATTTCGAGAAGCCTCTGACCCTGGAGATAATGGACGAAATGGTTTATCTCCAAGCTGTAGTCAAAGAGAGCATGCGTGTTAAACCCCCAGTGACGATGGTCTGGTCTATCACTTATCTCTGTTTAACGTCATGTTGACTTTTGGGATGGTTAAATCGTAATAGGTTCCCTATAAAGCAACTCGAGCCTTCCCTATCTCCGACGACTACACCGTCCCCGCCAACAGCATGGTTATTCCATCCTTCTTTAATTCTCTTCATGACCCAGTGGTATACCCTGATCCCGAACAATTTCTCCCTGAACGGTGGTTGGATCCTTTGGGTTCCGCTAATGCCAATCCCAAAAATTATCTTGTTTTCGGTGCTGGGCCTCATCGCTGCATTGGACTCGAATACGCCACTATGAACATCGCTTTGGTGTTAGCCACCGCTGCTGTCATGATGGATTGGGAACATGCCCTTACGCCTTTGAGCGACAAAGTCGAGTAAGTTCTTATTTGGTAAATGCACAACGGCATGATTACTGATGAAATTCTAGCATTATCGCTACCCTCTTCCCAAAAGATGGCTGCCGTCTCAAACTGACGCCTCGCTCGAATGCTTGAGCTGCGCTTACAAATGAAATTTTTTACCATATTAAGCACATTCTTAATCACCCTTGTCACATGCCTAGTCACATATGTTGTTGAAACTTTTCATTCCCATAATATACTCCATCAGGAACAATGGTTTCATCAGGCAAACAAATACATAAAAACCATGAAGGTCCATCTCTAGAATGTGTACTAGAGTTTTGTAACAAGCAAAGGTAGGGAGCTAGCTGTTCCTCCTTTAACACGAGGGCGAATTACGAAGCTTTGGAATGATTCAATGTCGCAATCACACTGAAACGAGAACTGTTGAAGAAGTGTAATTATCAAACACTGAAGGTACATGGAGCATGAATTGGTGACACATGGTCAATTACTGACAACAAACTTACCTTGATTTCTGCTGTGGCGAACGATTTGCCAATGCACGAGCGAGGACTATTAGAACAAAGATCGTTAAAGGCTCCATCACAAGGTACTCTGTCTGATACTGACCCTGCACTGAACGTCAAAAGGTCTTGGCCACCAATTTGAAGAAGAGAACCATTTGTCCTTTCTAGCCATCGATTTGGTCGAAAAACGTCAGCATCCTTTCCCCAGAACGCTGGGTCCCTCTGAAGCACGTTGACCGGTATCGCTACGAGCATTCCTTTCGGAATGACTAGCTGCGACTCGCCTGTCTCTAAAATTGGCTCAGAGAGGGGAATAGTGATGGTTTCCGCTGCCTATACGAGAGGTTTTTTTTTTTGTATAATAAAAGCGCGACGGTTTTACCTCGTGATGATTTTCCAAGATGGCAGGATGCAAGCGCAGTGTTTCTTTTAGAGCAGCATCCAGGAGCGGCAGTTGGATATTCAAATCGTCAGAGGAATGATCGGGAGCCGCGCAAATTTCTTCGCGAAGTTCAGCTTGAAATTCAGGATGAATGGCGATCTCATATAACATCCACTGTAGATAGATTATGTGTGAACATCCCACACCAGCGAATGGAAGTAAAATAAAGAATATACTGCAATAATAGCTGATACAGTCTCGTAACCAGCTGAAATGATGGTTCTCATCTGAGAAACAATCAGGTCTTCATTCAAGTGCAACTTTGAAGACTCGTCATATCGCACTAAGGACACGTCATAAAGATTCCTTTGATTTAAACAGACAAATTCTTACTCATATTTGCCAACAACGTCTGGTTATCTGGATCTCTGGCCGACTTCGCACCTTTCCACATCTCGTAAGATATCTCGCCAAGTTGGTACTTGACTTGACGAATCATCTTGCCCTTTTTTCCAATATATAAAATAGAAGGCACGAGCCAAAAAAGAGCGCGCATATAGAAGGATATACGCTTGTGTTCGTTATTGGTAAGACCATCTAACGCGTCCGCCAACTTATGGGGCTCTCCAGACAAACAACCAAAGTCATACGCAAAGGCTGCGCGTCCTATTGTGTCGAGGCTGGATGATTGGGATAACTAACCAGAACTGACGAATATCATGGAACTCACGCAAATCGACCTGCCCAATTGGTGATTTCGATTTCTACTCTGTCGTCAGGATGCTTTTCGATTATTCTGCTCCACTGACTAGCCAGCTGCATAGATGTTTCGAAAAAGACGTGGGTTAATTGTCGGACAGAGTGTTGGCTTTCGAAGTCTGAGCAATCGCTATCATGAAAAAGCGAGAGGATTGACCAATTCACTTTAGAGCTGGAGCAAGAACGCGTCGCTGAACTTCGTGTGCCTTCCGGCCTGGGTGACGTCAATGTCATTTTGCTGTTACAGATGGCATTGGTAAATGGCTTACCTTCAACCCAGAGAATGCCTTCGCCAAGAGTGGCCTTGAACCACGCACGTACGCCATGCGGTTTAGGAAACTTATATGCACCTGCACCGAGGATGTAGGTTATGGCGCTTGGGTCTGTGATAGAAATGACTTGATGCTAGGCCAAGGACAGTCAATGGAACAAACAAAGAAATAGTAAAAAACTTACTCCAAAAGCACCAGTAAATGCTACGAGCTTCCCGAAACGCCTGTGCCAGTCCAGATATAGAGAACCAGGCACTCTATGGTAAAGTTCCCATTCCTCGCCCCACAGAAAAGATGAAGGTTTCGGCCCTGGAATACTGCGAAGGATGAGACGCGTCGACATCGTGTACAATACATGACGTATTAGAACGACGAAGGTAAAACCCAGAATAATGAGAGACAAATTGTGAAAGACAGTATGAAGAGGCATGCTTGTGGGGTTAGTAATAGGGGCATCACTGATTAGATCACCATGGTATATATCACGTGATTATCGGTAGCATAGCTAATTTAATATCCAGACTTGTTCACAGACGTTGACCATGGATCAACCTCAATCATCGCGGTCCTCATTCTCTGACCCACCGGCAACAGTACATGGGCCTGTTCCTCTCTTTGACATTCATCTGCGTTATTTGATGGACTCTTACCTTGCTTTCTTCCAAGAACGGCAAGTTCTCCACTTCTATCCAAATTAAACTCTCACACTTCTTGATACAGGAAGCGAATAGAGGAGACATAGTGGGTACTTTCCTCCTTTCTTGCAAAAATATATCTAATAGTCTTACAGTATCGACTCGCTCAGGAAGCTCCATCGCAAGATTAAATCTGCAGATGGATTTCTTGACGACAGAGGCGACTTAAGCAGTGTTCGAAATGCATGGGCAGAGATAGTCGAGAACGTCGACCGAGGTCAGTCCTCTGTCTATACCCATTTTTGCCATTGCCGCACAGATCTTGTGTATGACCAACAGAGGCCCAAGCAAGACAAGCGCTGTGTGCAACAATTAGTACAGATGCCATTGTACCGTTAACCTCGTTAAAGGTAGGTAGTTGATCTCAAAGCTCACGTTATCGTTTTCAACGCCTCTTCGCTCAGGACACCCAAGAACGGACGCGGAAGAGGATTAAAGAAGACCTCAAAGAATCAGGAACTGCTTATAACGAATATGCCGAAATAATCCTACCCAAACTCAAAAATCGGTACGCGAAGAAATATTTAGAGGTTGAGGTACGACTGTTCGTTATTTGAGGAATCAGACACGCATTTTTGTCATAGGAACAAAAGAGGGCTGCCAGCTCTGTTTCGCCTACTTCGCCGCTTCCGCCGCTTCCACCACTTGATCAAGGTTTGGATCAAAATAGTTCCAAGTCAAACCTTTCAAATCCATCAAGGCCGACAGTGACTGCGCCACAACCTTTGCGGGCGTTAGATCGACGTCCGTCTAGCAGTGCACCAGGAGGTCGAAACCGCTCGCCATCATCAAACACTGCTTTTTCAGATCTCGCTCATCAAGGTATGTCTCTAGGCTGAGTATAAAACATTGTTAATATGTCTTCAGGCAAGAGACAGCTGAATCAATTAATCGGCTTTCTAGATAAGGGTGGATCTGTGAAAGACAGTCTCGGAGGGCGTGAAAATCCGGCTCTTCGAACTGTCCGTGCAAAGCGAGAGGCAGACGAAGCAGGTGCAAAATTTTGATCCATGCTGTGTTGCTTGTCATAATCCCTAACATATTCAGACCGAGAATATCGGAAAGGTGTTCACTGGTTGGAAACATTACGGCTGCGTCGCACGAAAATACTAGAAGGTGGTTACAAGGCATGATTCTTGTTTCTACGGCTTCCTACCTTTCTTACATTGTACTCAGAGCCTTGAGATGTTCGTCGAGGAGTCTTCAACAGTAATGAGAAAGGTGCTTGAGAAATATGCGGATAACATGACGTACGTATTCTCAAAACCCGATATTTGAAAGTCTTATCCCCACCACCAGCGCCACGAGCTCAACGCAAACGCAATTGTCTTCGCATATGTATTCCTTCCTAGATAGGGTATCTCCCGAAAAGGACGTCGCAAAATTAAAATCCAATATCCCACGTTCCTTAGCTTCAGCGATACCAGATCCGATATTATATGAGCATGGCTTAGTCGGCGAGTGCAATGATCTGATATTTGGTTTCAGCTTGGTGGATTACGCGACTGCAAATGGTCTGCCAGAAGGTTCAATTCCGAAAATTGTTCGAATTTGCATTGAAGAAATCGACAAACGGGGACTTGAAAATGAAGGAATTTATCGAGTAAGTCTTTGTTTTCTCGATTTTGAAACTCACTGACAACTTCAGCGAAGGTTTCAGGCCGACAAGCAGTAGTTCAGGCTGTGAGAAAACACCTCTTCGTACTTCACTATTCAACCGTACCAACGTCTCATTCATTCATTCTTTCCTCAGCTTCAGCATGAGATTGAGAAGAACGAAACAGCTTTCGCCTTCTCATCCAAAGACGATGCGTATGCAGTATCATCCCTCCTCAAAGTATGTGGTAAGTTAGCCCACGTTAATTCAATGTTCGTTAACCTAGGACCAGCTATACCTGCGGGAACTACCAGAACCTGTGTTCAGATTTTCATTACAGGATCGTATCCAGCACACCCAGGACCGAGGTAATTATTAAATTGCTTATACATGGGCTTGATTAATTTTAAGTTGTAGAGGAGCATCTATCAAACAACTTTATGCTTTTGCGCTCTAAAATGCGCCGGCTACCGCCTGTACATCAAGCGACCCTAAAAGCTATTGTCGAACACCTTGCTCGAGTGGCGGCTAGAAGTGATAAGAACAAGATGGATGCCAAAAACCTCGCCATCGTTTTCGGTAGTGTTATTTTTGGCGAAGATGAGATGCCTAAAGGAGGCGATCTTCTCAGCGTGCAGACGATCAAGGTATTCATCCGATATATGGTCGGTTATCTGTTCTGATGATAAATACCAGGATTCCCTGATGGAGGACTTGATATTGCAAGCGCACATTCTTTACGACCACGACGGTGGACCGCATTCCCCACCCCTTCCTCCAACGCCCACAGGCGAACCAATTCAAGTTACATATGGATCAAAGACCACAAAGGTAGCCAATGTACCACCACCAGCGTCATTCGATAGTACAACCACGCCTCTACCTGAAGACTTCACCCCGCAACTTCCACCGCGTCCTAACAGTAGCTTACACCCTTCCTCACGGGCAAATGCTGGTTCACCTACGAAACTACAGACGCGGTATGAAAAGGGATCGCTCTTGTCTCTTCCCGACACAACACCTGAAGAATCTCCACCTCTTTCTCCCATAGATCAGGGTTCAGTATCAGACGTGTCCCACTATGAAAGGAACCCTGTGTCATTTCCACTTCAGGATAGTTCCTCAACATCACCTGAAGCTCATCCCACCCCACCAAATGATTTATCTGGCCATTCTTCTCTTCCTATCAAGTAATAATTGTAATTGTGCCTTTATACTATTTGAAATTTCTGCTTCCAAGCCAACACGTGACTGGACTTGACGTGTCGAAAATAAGTTTGACAACTTAGATTCCCGCCGTACATGCAATATCGACTACCAATAAATCCAACAAGATCAGACCATTACCGCTAAAATCAGGTTATGAGAACCGACAAACCTAGAGAACCCATGGCTGTCACCTCATCTCTCAACGCCATCCACATTTCACCTAGAACGCCAAGAACTCCCCACCCTAACATGGGCGATGAAGACGACGTCGAATTGAGTCTTTTAAGTGATGCAGAACGCCTTCAATCTGCGCGTGAATCACACTCTTCGCCGGACAGTGAGCCTGACACAAAGCGGAACATTTCTGCCAAAGACAAGCGTGGGATGGTGTTACTATGTGTCCTGTGTGAGTACTTGATCTTTCCTGTATTATCGTTTTTCAACTTCTGGTTAGATCTTCTCCAAGGAATTCCGGTATGCTGTCCTTATTTGTTCTCTTCGAAGAACCTTGACTAAGTGCACTTTTCAGCTAGGGCTGGCTCTAGGTAACTGAAGTCGCGTACTAAAGCTGTATGACGTTTACAAGCTTATTGGTTACAGGATCCGTGCCTTTCCTTCTCAAAGAACACTTATCCTATTCGCAACTAGCAACTTTTGCTTTGTCGAGTTACCCGTATTCTCTCAAACTGCTATGGTCACCAATAGTCGATTCACTCTTCTTCAAATCTTTTGGTCGTCGAAAATCATGGATAGTACCTATGCAGCTAATTGTTGGAACCTTAATGTTGTATATTTCACTGAACGTACAAAAATTACTTGACGACGTAAGTGCATTGATGGGTTAGTCGACTTTCCTCATATATGCTGCTTTCTTCAGCCTGCGGACCACGTAGCCGAACTAACCACGGTTTTCACTATGTTGGTGACCTTCTCTGCAACTCAAGGTGAGTTCGAATTTATTTACCCTCGACAGTCTATAAACAGGATTATTTTCAGATATCGCCGTCGACGGTAAATCAAATCTTTCAGCCTTGACCTTCAATTAACATCTGTTAGGATGGGCTCTCACCCTCCTGTCTCAAGATTGCTTGTCATACGCGTCTACTTGTCAAACTATTGGACTGAACACTGGTTTTTTTTCATCATTCACTGTATTTTTGGCTTTCAACAGCGAGGCTTTCGCGTGTGTATATCCTTTTTCGATCTTTCTGATTTTGACTCATGAAATTCGACTGAAAGTAAAAAATGGGGTGTTCCACAGCTTACCCTCAGTTCGTATCTTCGATTTTGGAGTGTAGTGTGTTATGCGGTGACATTATGGCTTTTGATTTTCAAGAAAGAGGTCAGTCTTGTCTCATGCAATTCAAGGTTGTTCTACAATACGACTCTATCATCTGTAGGACAAGGAACCAGCGAGCGATGCTGACATGAGCATCAAAGCTGTTTACAAAACCATCTGGCAAATCTGTCAATTGAAACGTGACTTTCCTCGTTATTTTATAAGAATTTGAATTAACCTACCCAGCAGATGTTCAACTCCTTATTATCATCCACCTGTTTGCTAAGGTCGGATTCGCGGCTAACGATGCGGCCAGCGGTCTTAAACTCGTTGAGAAAGGATTCAAACGCGAAGATTTAGCTATCGTTGTCCTTATAGATTTCCCTTTCCAAATAATAGGAGGTTGGCTTGCTGCCAAGTGGTCAAGGGGTGATCGCCCTCTTCGGCCCTGGATATATGCCTTTTGGCCTCGTATTGCTTTTGCCGTGATCTCTGTCCTGATCGTCTATTGGTTCCCAAAGCCTCCCATATCCAGAGGATTCTTCGTCTTACTTATTTTACACACAATATTTTCCTCGTTTGCAACGTAAGTGGCATGCAGCACTTGTTCAAGGACGTGACTGACATCAGTGACATCCGATACAGGACTGTTCAATTTGTTGGTATTTCTGCCTTCCATACCCGCGTTTCGGATCCTCTCATTGGAGGAACATATATGACAGTATGTGCTTCAGGTTTTCTAAATCATGCTGGTTGAATTTCAAGATTTTATCAGCTTTTAAATACCTTTACTAACATGGGAGGTACCTGGCCGAAGTGGTTTATCTTGAAAGGCATGCAATCGAATCCTATAGGCAAAAACAATCCTGACAAAGGGCCTAGGTATCGATCTGTTCAGCATCGCTACCTGTAAAGTACCAAATGCTGCTGTTATTGTGCCAGGTATGTCTCTGCCCGTATTTTTCTTGGTTTGTGTCTATACAATGCCGCTAGCGACGGAATGCGTCTCGGATCACGGAAAAGCACTTTGCAAAGGCATCGATGGTATTTGTGTCACCGAACGTGATGGTTATTACATTGTGTCCGCAATCTGTCTTGCCTTCGGGGTAATTTTCTTGGTAGCATTCATTATTCCAACAGCTCGTAAGCTGCAACGTGAGTCTCTTTTTAAACATTCCATGACAAGTCTTATGCAAAAAATAATTATAGTGTTATCAATCTCAGCCTGGCGCATCAAGATGAGCTGAGCATAGATAGAATTTGCTGGTCGGCTAACATAATGTTTATTCGCTAGAATTTAAGCACTCTACCCTACAACTTATTAATAATACGAATACTCGAAAAGGCTCGCCCTAAAGAAACTGAGCCCACGGTGCACGTGGACACAATGTCCACTGAAAATTCGCTCACGTTGTGATGTTCTGTTGCACATTCGAAATCAAATCCAAGCCAAGCAAAAAATGTCTGCCACAACTATGCATTTTGGTCCTGAGTGGATGCGCACTAAGCATCAACCTCTTTTACGTCCTCAACCTCCCCCATCACCTCCGCCTCAAGCCAATTTGTCAAATTCGACTTATTCAGCCCTTGTGTCGTCCACGCCGTCAGCTCTATTTGAGAGATCTGACGAAGCGCATCCTTTCCGTTATTCAAAGGATGAGTTACTTAAAATCTATCAGGAAAGTGCAGGAAAGGGAGGGCTGGGATTAGAGGTCGAACGTTGGGAAGGTGTTGTTCGTGAGATTGGGAGTGAACCAGTAGCACTCTGTGAAATGACTGATACTGAGAGAAAAGTTGGTTTATCGTTCTCTTCAGTTTTTTCAGCCGTTCTTACATCTAAGCTAGCTTTTTGGAGGATCCTTGAACTCTGACGTTCGTCGTCGCCCGAGTCAATCCACGGATTATCTAACGCCCCTTAATACTTCAACCCTAGAGCGTCCCAGATTGGCTCATAATACACCTTCTGCAAGTAGTCCCTTACGAGATCGTTTTGGTGCTGCACTGAAGCGCAGAGACAGTGCTGCTAGTTCTCCAGGTAAAGTATCTTCCAAGAACAGGATATCTTCGGATTTCAATTTATTTCAATATATCTTCTTTTGCCTCAAATCTAGATCCTACGACCTTGGCTGTTTCTCGAAACCCATCTCTTTCGACTTTACAGAATCCAGCCATATCTTCACGTGAAACAGCTTCGCGTCCACGTATGGGTTATACTCCTAGCTTCGATGGCGTACTCAACAATGGAGAATCTTGGGTTGCTAGACGTCGTACCTCTGAAGCATCACTAAAATCGGGGAATGCACCAGGGCGTGATGTTGATGGTCCACAAACCGCTAAGGCATTTGGAATACAGGAAGAAAAGGAAGACGAATCTGGCCAGAGGCTAGAGGCCAACATAGAAGATCAGTCCCCGTATCTTTCGTCCTCTCCACATCTGCTTTCCGAAGTACCCCGTCAGTTTGTGAATGCGACTGATGCACACGACCCCTTCAAATTGCCACAATGTAGTCGGTTACCTCGGAATGAATCACCACCTTCGACCTTGTATATTCACGAACGTATAGAGGCACCGCCACCCCCTGGACTCCCTGATTTATTGGCTGTCGAATGGTCCTACAAAGACCCCTCAGGTCAGATCCAAGGTAAAGAATCAAGCACACGCGATCAGCAGTTTTGCTAAGTAGTTTGTCTATGTAGGTCCTTTTCGTGCCGATTTGATGCAGAAATGGTACAACGATGGTTACTTTTCTTCGGATCTTCCAATGAAACGAACCCTTTATGACACTCATTGGATAACTGTCGGGGAACTGGTAAAACAATCCAACGGTGAAAACGTTTTTCTCTGCCCTCCTATCAGTGCTGTTCCTCCTGGCTTGGGCCGAGCAAATGGATCTCCACTGCAAACTCATCCCCACACGGAGCAACTCTTCAACGAACCGTATCAACCAGCCCCCGTGCGATCGTTGCGAGCTTCTACACTTGAATCATATTTAATGGCTGGATCAGTTCCCTCCGATTCCCCATCCTCATCCTTTGGCGGTACTTCACAATTTGGGAACTCTTCTCCTGATCCGTCGATGTTTGGTGGTAGGAACAAAATCCATGCTAGCAGCGATCCCAATATCAATGGACGATTAGGGGCCCAGGAATATCTTACACCCTTCACCGAAAAGAGGACGACAAGTTATGACTACCCTTCTGACTCGAATGATACCCAGCTCCCCTCGTTTGGCAATTTTACACATGAGCGAGACTTAATTATCAATGGCTATGGGTCTGACAACGCTTACGCAATTCATGATCCCTGGAAGCTACCCTTTAACCTCAATGTCGGTTTCCCAGATCACAAGAGTCATTCCTCCACCAGCGCGAATCTAGGACCTTCGGTGAATGTGGAACACCGTCAGGATTTGGCTGACACCAATAATTCTAATACTGCTGCAAAGGCATTTAATCAAGACCCTGTTTACGCTAACCCAGACGTCAGCTACCAACAACAGTCTGAATTGGCGCATGTACAGTCTGATCATGCTCCGTACGAGTTTTTTGGAACATCTGTCCACGATAACAAAGACTTTGCACCGCCGTCGTCTATCCGGGACCATGATGAAGCTCCTCAATCGGCTACAATACCCGGATTCCGGGGCAATGCGTCTGATACTTTGACTTCTCGTCGACTGGGAGTGCGCGATGTTGAGCTGCTCTCATCTGCAAGTGTTGCTTTGTCCAATCCGACTGCCCAATCTTCTTGGCCTCGCATTGAAGAAGCTCCTATTTCAATCTCTCAGTCAAATGGCAATACACTGAACAATCTCGATGGCCTATCTGACAATACTTGGAAGGTTGAGCCTCTGCCTAGTGACCTGACGACAGAGATAATTGGGCAGCAGAACAAGGAAGAGCAAAGTGCTGAAGTTAGCAGTGCTCCTATAAGATCTCTTCCATCTACAAGCTATCACCAAGCTCCCGAGCAATTTATTTTAGACGTGCCCATGCGCACTCTCAGTATTAAGACGCCTAACAAGGTTGTTTCTCAACCTTCCCCAGTCAATCAACACTCTATAGTCAACCAACCCTCCATAATCGATCAACCCACTCCTGTAGAACCTCCTTCTACACCAAAAGTTGCTTGGGCGAAAGAGGAAGACGTCACCAAGAAAAAAGCGTCCGGTATCTCAGTGAGTCTTCGGGAAATACAGGAGGCAGAAGCGAAAAAGTTGGAGTCACGCAAAGCCGCAGAAAGAGAAAAGGAGCGATCAGCTCGTGTGACAGCAGAAGCCAAAGAGGACATCCAGCCATTTACAGCGTCTTGGGGTCTCCCAACTTCCCAAGCAGGGTCCCGCAGCAATAGTCATCCAATACGAGAGACACCGGCAGTGCCAGCACCATCCGCTACTTCGGCAGTCTGGACGACTCCATCGCTCAAGCGACCGGCGGTCAAAAAGACCATGAAAGAAATTCAAGAAGAAGAGGAGAAACACAAAAAGCAAATCTCAAAGGAAGCGATAATGGCTGCCAGCGCGAAGAGGGCTTACGCCGACAGTACTGCCAAGGTTAGTCTTTCTAATAATCCACTTTTGATCTACATGTAAATTCACTTTTAGCTTGCCGCAACATCACCGCCCCCACCATTTAGCAATAACAGTGTCTGGACTACAGTCGGAGCGAACGGCAAAGTATCTTCTGCTCCGGCTTCTTCTCCTAGTCGTCCTCCGATACAGCCTTCTACATCTTTCTCGGCCGCTTCACTAACTGCATCAACATCTCGAGCTTCCGACTCGTCCACTCAAAAAGTAGTCAACCCCGGTTTTAAACCTCGTCCTACTCCTAAGCAGGAAGACATCATCTATTCCCCATCTCACGAATTTTTGAAATGGCTTAGTGATTCTCTAAACGGCCTCAACAGTTCAGTCAATGGTGTGATTCTTCTCTCTATGCGTGAATGCATCTGATTGACATTTGTGCAGTCGAGGAAATAATATCCATGTTGTTATCCTTCCCTTTGGACCCCGATGCATCAACAATCGAAATTATTTCCGACACGATCTACTCGAATAGCACCACTCTTGATGGCAGAAGATTTGCTTCAGAGTTTGTTTCTAAGCGCAAGGCTGATGCTAATGCTCGCTCGAAGGGTTCTACAATTTCAGCTCAATCTTCTGCAAAACCTGTCTCGATCGCGGACGTAGTTAAGGCAACACCCAAAACGGCGCAGGCTGAGTGGGGATTCAAGGTCGTCAACAAGAAAAAGAAGGGCAGCCGGGCGACTTAAATGTATGCAATATTATTGCCGAAGATATACATGTTTGCAGCATAAATAAATGGCTATTATTGTTGACAAATGAGATGGGACTTAATTGGTATCATCTTCATAACCACAAGATCGTTCCAGATCCTTCACGGCATTATACATAGGCGAGGGAAGCACAAGATTAAAGATCTCTTGCATTGACTTTCAAGGAGAGGCTCAAGGAGTCTCGGTGTAATCATGATCGAGTGAGCCAAAACTCGGTCCAGTTGAGGTTCGACAGGAGTTCTCATCTCAGGGAGGAATAATCCAAAAAAGAAAAATATACAGTATGAGATATGTTTTAAGGCAAGTCTAAGCTAGCTATCGATTCATCACGAGAACGCGTCGAAACGAGTAAGACAACTAATACATAAAGAAAGGAGATTTTAGACACTATTACGATGTCACTAGAGAGCACCGTGAATACCATATTTCAGAAGAATTGATAGAAAGCTTACTGTAACTCGCAGGGTCAATGTGATCAGGTAGTTCTGGTACTGCAACTTCGAATCGTGATTGTATGGCCGACATGACTTGCTGATCGCTGTCTGACGAAACAAATGTTATAGCAAGACCCTTAGTTCCAAACCGTCCAGCACGACTTCAATTCTATGTGAGCAAACGGAAATTGACACTGTAATCAGCACATACCCAACACGGTGCAGGTAACTGTCAGCGTCAGGAGGACAATCATAATTGATGACGATGTTCACACGCTCGACATCAATACCACGGCCGAAGATATCAGTAGCAACTAAAATGCGTTTTTCAAAGGCTTTAAAAGCGGTGTATCGGCTGATACTATTAAAAAAACAGACGTTAGAGATACTACTTCTTCAAGGAAAGTGTACGCACCGCTCCTCCTGCTGAAGTCCCGAATGGATACTGATACTTGGAAAATTGCAAGAGACAAGGAGCTTGTCCAGTTCGATAGCTCGGGCGACAGATTTTACGAAGATAACAACCTAGAATAGTGAATGATGAACAAGAAAACAACAATTGTGCGCAGGCATACTTGATTGAACTCTAACGAGTCCAGCAATTCGTTTAATTTCCTATTTTTTCCTACTTCCTCGAGTTTCACATAATGTTGTTGGAGACCGTGGAGTGTCAATTTGGTTTCGTCATCGACAAAGATTTCCAGAGGCTGAAATTATCTCTCGATTAGACTATATCCGATCTCCTAAAATGAAGAGTGACTTACGTTGGCCATAAACTTCTTACATGTTGTCCTAATATCTTTCGCCAGAGTTGCACTGAACATCATTACTTGTTTGTGGTGTGGCGTCGCTCTGAAAATTTCTTGGACATCACGGCGCATGTCTAATGGACGATGTCGCGATTAGATAACACTGACGAAGAAACACGCGACAGGAGAAAAGAGAAGATGCGACAGGAAGAAATAAGAATGCAGCGAAACCTAGAAAATTGCAGCAGCAGCACGTAGACCAGGCTGGGAAACCTCAGAGAATGAAAGTAGTAGCGGCCTCGGTAGAATGAATATTCCCACGCCTTCCGAACTTTACAATGCTCAGCATCCCTGCCATGCCGAACGTGATCCAAACGAAGAATAGTGTAAATGCTGCGACAAGCCGACAATGATGGCAAAATCGGGTAGTTGGTGTAACATAAATGATGACGGGAGGATGGGTGAGCGCCAAATTCGCAAGACTGACCAAGCTGTTCCAGCATTTTATCGCACTCGTCCAAAACAAAATGCTTCACGTTTTTCGCGTCGAGAACCTTGTCCCTTGCGAGGGCATTCAGACGACCTGGGGTGGCAACAACAATATGAGGGCATTTGGTCTTGTCGCGGAGTATTTCAGCGTCCTTGGTAACTGGCGTACCGCCATAGAAAGTGCTGACGCGGACATCGGGCATGTACTTGGCAAAGCGTGTGTATTCGTTTTTTATTTGGAAAGCGAGCTCCCGAGTATGACAAAGCACCAAAACGGACACTTCGCCATTCACAGGTTCAAGCTGCTGCAGTGTGGCAAGCACAAAGACAGCAGTTTTTCCGTGACCAGATTTGGCCTGGCAAAGGACATCCATGCCAAGAACAGCCTGGGGTATACATTCCTGCTGCACTTTTGGCATAGTTAATTGTAGTGTAAATTGGGAAAGCCAAAAGAAAAATACTACCTTCTGAGGGGTGTTCAAACCCCAGATCACTGATGGCACGCAACAACTCTGGTTTAAGAAGAAAATCTCTACAAAGAGGGCAAATTGAAAGGTTAGATCAACAGTGGGTAGGATATGGTAGGATATGCATGTGGAAAAAGTACCTGAAGCCAGTTGAATGAATGCCAGAGAAGTTTTTTTTGTCTTTTTCGTCCAAGTCGACGGACGAAGTTGTCGCCCCATTAGTTGTTGAAGTAGCGCCGATGTTGGGAATGTCGTGCTCATCCTCGTAATCGATCAGATCTTCATTGTCGTGCCCGCTCATGGTTTTTGAAGTATTTAACAAAAGAAAAGGGAAGCTCAGAAAAAGAAAGATGGAGGTAAAGAACAAGAGCGATACACGAACCGTCTCTCAGTGAAGTTGATTGGCTGCCCTTTCACAGCCAAACAATGACCACAGCCGCTTTGCTGCACGGACCTTCCACGAATTTGGATACCATTACAATACTTAAGTGTTACTCGACTAGCCGCCAGTTTCTTGATTTGAACTACAGAAACAGAGTGTTGTTCAATTGTTTGGAATGTTGAAGCTGGGATACAACTGGCACATTCGGCTGGCTGGTTGAATGTAGAAGATGATACCCAAGTATTTACACGTTATCGATCGAGGCTCATTTTTCAATTGCCCTTAAACACGGACCCAAACATCAGCCAGCACTACCATCCTTCACCCACTTGGAATATCTCATTTTTCATCCGATTGACTCAATATTTCGACTACAGTCGTTTCGGAAATCCTTGTCCAAACACTGTTTTGCGGTGCTTTAAATAAAATAAATCAAGTAAATACACGAAATTCAGGAAATTCAGAAATCGAAGTTCACTGTCTCTACTGCTTGTAAACTACAACTCTCACTCTATTAACTGTCACCAAGTCATGTCTGACGACTTCGAAGACCCTCCTTTGGAGTTTCCCATCTCGGATACTGAGGAAAACAGCCAGGACAGCACATCTGATACAGAGCCAGTCACCAGCGACAAGAAGTATCAGTGGACTCCCGAGTGTGCCCAACTCCTGGTGGATCACGGACTTGACCCTGATAGCTTCGAGAATGATGAAGAAGATAAGGAGGAGTAGTGTTTGGAAGTCCGGTCTCAAGACTGCAAAAAGACCACAACCAGACCGGACTCCAAGACTGGAAAAGACTGGACCAGCAGTCCAGTCTTTTGATTGTTGAGAATCAAAGACTGCAAAAAGACCGGTCTTTGCAGTTCAGACCAGTTTGAACTGGTGAATTCATACCTCCAATCTACCCCTCTAAAATGAGCCCAAGACCCCTCAAAATGGTTAAAATTTGGCTGAGAAATAAATTAAACTGTACAATGTTGACTAAAATAGTAGACTTTGCTGAATATCATTGTAGGAAATTCAATTCCTGACCATATCAAATGTTCTTGGGCTCATTTTAAAGCTTACGTTAACCTCAACAAATATTATTGATGAATACATGTCCAATTTTCAATGCATCAGGTCAAAAAACTGGTCGTAAACTGGTTAAGACTGGTTAGGACCAGCAACTGGTCCAGACCGGTTCAGGACTGCAAACTCTGATCTTTGACATAGTGAGTGCTACAGAGATAGGGACCCATGCTATAACTTACTGTAACTTGCTATAACTCACTATGTCAAAAATCAGAGTTTGCTGATGTGAGATATTGGGACTTTGGTGGACCAGTCTCAGTCTCGGTCTAAACCCCTGGAGGTCAAGGAAGACAAAGCAGGTGAATTTCTGACACATCCTTCCTGCCAATGCTTTCCTGACCCCAAATTCTGCATAGAAATTGAAATTCCATTCTCCTGTTGAAATATACAAGTCCTT
>Ga0193742_1001031_pt1 | contig 17479 bp, 17 predicted proteins | sample L2c1metaG_FD_165511 | JGI IMG/M metagenome (GOLD analysis project Ga0193742, IMG submission 165511) | Soil microbial communities from a riparian zone of the East river system, Colorado, United States - L2c1 | ecosystem: Environmental > Terrestrial > Soil > Riparian zone | place: USA: East River... | reverse complement strand
TTTCTCTCAAGGAGTACCGAATGCCAGGAACGAGGAGGATGTAGCCGCTCAATTAGTAGGGTTTTTCCAGCAATTTTTGGAAGTTTTCTCCGAATTGAAGGGCAAGAAATTCTATCTTACTGGAGAAAGCGTAAGCCTTTCAAATATTTCTTCCGAGAAAAATCTCAAAATGATGTTGAATGAAGTATGCAGGAACATATGTGCCTTGTAAGTAACAAAGATTTATAAGATAATACCAAATTCACGCCCCTTCGTTATAATAGATATTGCCAATCATATCCATGAACACCCAGGTGCATTGGACCTCGATTTGCAGGGAATATGGATAGCCGACCGTGCGTAATCGGATGGTTTTTTCCTCAGCCTGCTTTTTACCCAATTTATGGATGATATTTCAGCTTCTCTTTCTTGGGATGTGGTTCAAGAGCAAATCCCCGCGCTAACTTTCGTGAATAAATATCGAAATGTGTTCTCGTTCAAGTAAGTGCCGTTCTCTTCCACTTGAGATAAAGAGCTAAAAAGGCCATTCTCCAGTCAATCATTTATGGCACAACTTGAAAAGGTCTCCGCAGACTGCCATTATACAGGTTATATGGAAAAATTCTTGACTTATCCACCAACTACTGTTTTCCCTCTTCCGGGGAATTCGACATTCGCAGACCATGGCTGTGATATATGGGACCTCATCTTCAGTGCCGCTCTCATCGTCAATCCAGCGTTCAATATCTACCGCGTCTTTGATACGTTCCCCATCCTGTGGAACGTTCTTGGTTTTCCGTGAGTACAATTGAGACAGTATGAACCCATCTTTTTTCTTACAATTTTATAGCGGTTCAGTACAGTCACCACTCTACTTCAATCGAACTGAAGTCAAAGAGGCGATTCATGCGCCTTTGGGTGTAGACTGGGAGGAATGTTCAGAAATCAGGGTTTTCCCTCAGAGGGACGGAAGTCTACCACCCGTGTTCAGCGTATTGCCCAGCGTCATCGAGAAAAATAAAAGGACTGTCATCGTCCATGGATTGGCGGACTTCATTCTCATTGCAGAAGGGTACGTTCATAATTTTTCTTCTTTGGAGGATTGATCTTATTTTATTTTATCCTTGCAATGTCCTAGTACGAGAATCGTGATCCAAAAGTACGTTCTTTCATCGTGCTATACAAACTTTCGTTGATTGTGATATGATCTGTAGCATGACATGGAATGGCCTGCAAGGATTCCAGACACCGATTGCAAACGACAGCTTCATAGTTGATGGCGTCGGTGCCCTTGGAACAACCCATACCGAGCGTGGTCTAACATATTTCGAAGTCGAACTTAGTGGTCATATGTACGTCACATCGTTTTATGATACAGGTCCCTGATTCCTCTAATCACACATATTTCTTTTTTCGGCAGGGTGCCTCAATTTTCACCTGTTGTAAGTCCTCCAGTTCAGATGAGTGAAGTGATACAACTAACATTTTTCACAGGCTGCCTTCCAGACCATGCAATATCTAATGGGGTTCAGGGCGACTCCTTGAATTCTTTTTTATTGTACCTTCCGTTTAGCGAGACAATATATCGACATATGCACATTTTTCCCATTTGAGAACTTCCCCGCAGTCCTTCACTCCTTGAACGTAAAAGCGAACTTTTGTAGCTGAATTCGCCACGAACGGTAAATTTTCTGGTAAAATGTCAAAGCCATTGCGCTGCCCATCTGAGCCAGAGGTGCCAATCCATACGGCCTTATCGACTTTTCCAACATTCCACTCGTCGGTGAAAGGCTGAGCATATATGTTGAAATAAAGGAAAGATGGGAACCAATTAATCGTGGGCTGGAGGTTCCATGCTGAAAGGGGATCGTCTGGATACTTTACGGCGATTTTAGTGATGGCAGGAAGAGACGTTGCCACCTCCCAAGACAGTGTGCCAAGAAGGGGGGCGGTCGGTCGATTACTGACAGGAGTTCGGATGAAGTCTGCCCAGAGAACGAGTGGATCCTCTTCAGTGTATGATGGTAGGAGGTAGGGAATTACATTCAGTTGCCCGAGAAGAAGAGATAACTGGGCCGATTCGATTGGATCTTCTGAAACGATTGCGATGACGAGTCCAATCGTCACCGCTCCGGATGAAGATGATTGTACAGCGTTTCGAGAGAGGTTAAATTGAATAGTCAATTTGGTCCACCCTCCGGCAAGTTCTATATTCGAGCTCGACGTTATATTGCAAACGAGATCGTCCTGAAATCCTGGTAGTGATTTAAAAGAAAGTGCAAATTCCGTTTCGAGATCTCGGTTAGTATTGTGTTCTAGTTTATAAATGGTGTGTGCTTCATACAATCTTTCAGCGGTGAGATGTAGAGATTGAATAGGAAGCCATAAGGCGCGATACGCCGCAGTTTCGTCCTCTGAACCAGGGCAAGAGATGGAGAGTCGAATGGAATTGCCCCCATTCCATGCATCGTCCAAGCAAAAACTAGAGAGAGCTTTCGGAATTTCATCTTCGCGATCGTCGTCCCAATATAGCTTAGGACAAGGCCAAATCATGTCACCGACACTCGTTTGTTTATCCACATCAGTCCAGCCATTCTGGCTTTGAAAGACTTTCACCCCTTCTACGAACCAAGCTGTGCCAGTCCCGGGGCAAAAGGTCGTATGGAATGATATCTGAGATGGTTCTGGTGGTGCATGTCGGGGAAAGAATGAGGCGATAGAAAGAAACGGTCCGTGCAGACACTTCGGCTGACCTAGCGTCTGAGGTACTTCCGGAACTTTCACTGTACCAGAAACAGGTCCTACCCATAATTTGCTCTCGTACGCCCACCATTTTTCCCATGTCCAGCCAGGTTCATCTTGCTCACTCTCCCATGTCCATGCCTGGCCGAAGAGCGCTACACTTAGTCCCAGAGACTCCGGTGAAATATGAGAGATAGCTTTGTAACATCCGAAACCACCCCCTCCGTGCGATCCACGACCCCAAACGTCCACTCCCATGTATATGTCTTTCATGGACTTTGGGGACACCTGGGTTTGGGTTGTTTGGGTATTGCCGGTGAGTCCAATGTCGAGGCTTAAAAAATACTGAGAAGTGAGTGCCGGAAAGTCAGGAGGCCACTGTTAAACATGAAGTAGGTTAGTCAAAGGTTCCACAGATGTTACTAAAGGAACCTTACAGCATAATTGGAGAAGAAACTAGTTGACGATAGGAAGAAAGGGAGGTTGTAGCTATTTAGTCGATTCTGCCATGCAAGTCTCCCATCCAAGATCACGCTATCATACCTAAATAAAATCGAGTTACTTTGGATTCCGGTGAAGGGTAAGATTGTGACGAACCAATGTGTCTCGCCGTGTGGTCCAACCCTGGCTAGTATTTCTGACTGTAAGAGAGTGATCCAAGCTGCCAGAGCTCGTGTCTGCTCAATGCCACCAATGAAGGGACACTCAAAATTGAGCAGATAGCCGTCAAATCCACGTTCGCGAGCAAGTTCGGCGAGCACTCTGGCGTAATGAGGAGAAAGAGGAAGAGTCAGTGAGGACGTCGCTTGATGTACTTGGCCGGTCTTCGAAAGAGGCATCTTGCCGACCACGAGACGAAGGCAATCGTCTTGCCCTTCCGTCTCAAATATCCTGGGCCGGATCGTTGAGTTCGGATCGCTGGAGAAAATGTTTATGACTTTACTAACAAAGTTCCAAGTATCTTGACCCCTTGCCGATGTGCAGCAGAGACCCATCCTGCAGGTGGTACTGTAACTCGCTGGTGTGAAAAGCTGAAGAAATGTTAAACTTTCAATGGCTTAATAATGATTTGAAGAAGACTTACTAAACGAATACATCGCATGATGACCAGAAATTAAAGGTGTAGGATCGTGCGAAGAGACTCTCAGTGTACCCTCCCTGCCAAAATATAAGTTGAAGGGGAGGCTCCTTTTTAGCGTCGTTTCCATTTGATCCTGTCCTTGCACACCTTATAGTCATGGCAGACCTTGAATATGGTTAGATATCTTTCAGATAGTACATTACTTAGATTACCAAAAGCTTTCCTCTATTCTCCAAGGTGGAGGTAGATTCCCTTGGTTTAAATTTCAATATGCCATCATAACGATTACCAGCTTGCCCAGGAGTCCATTTATCAAGCTCCAGCAAAGATTTGAAGTACAATGGTTGTACAGAGGGTGGTTCTGAATCCCCGAGAATAGGCATATTTTCGAGTGATATCAGGATCGATGTCGGCGTTAACGAGAGTTGATAAAGAGGGCTCGGCTTAATATCGGCAGAGATTAACATTTGACCGGAGATGATCTGGGTTTAAATTCTAGATAATATCAATATACGATGGAAAAGGTCTCCATGGAACCGTATGTCCCAAATTCGTCAACCATCCTCTTCTCGAACTCTGAAACCGCCTTCGACTCCTGTGAAGTCGAAGGCGTCCGCTGGGAGTACCCCTGTCAGAGCTAGAACTCAATCAGGTGTACGATCTGCCACGCCTGTAAAGCTGAAAGCTCCAGAGGTTGCGGTTCCTCCAACGCCCAGTGCTCCTCTGAGCATAAAGGAGGTCATTGCATTAAAAAGGGCCGAAGCCAAAAAAGCAAAGTCAGGAGCCGGCAACGGCTCATTAGATAGTTTCGCGAGTCTCGAAGATGCTCTACCAGATGCGCCAAGTAAGCAAGAAGAAGACGATATTCTAGGAAGACTACCTGTACGTGAGACTATCGAAAGAGCAAGGAACACAGGTGAGAACAGGCCTTTTATTTTTGTGTCGTGCTGAACTCAACAACAAAGGATACTACTGAAAGGTTCCCTCAACCTTGCTACTCGCTCTTTACCTTGTCTACCGTCTGCCCTTTTCGAAATACATCTGGGGGTGACCCCAGATCCTCTTCGGTCTGTTCCTCATGAACCGGCCTTACCTCCTTCTGAACCCCCCAAAGCTGCCTTGCGCAGAGGCAATCGCGACCAACCTTCCTGGTTCGAAGCTCAAGATCTCACGGTACTTAAAGGTTGGAACAACGAGATCGAGGAAATTCAGCATGAAATTTCGATGTTTGGCTCGCTCAAAACCGTAGATGTGAGTCAATTTGTATTATTTATGCTCAGATCCGTATTCTGACATGTACCTTAGTTACATAAAAATAAGTTGGCTGCTCTGCCAAAGACATTTGCGGACTTGACAGCTCTGACTGTCCTGGATTTATCCCACAACAGTCTTACGGCTCTTCCAGACAATTTGTTTGCTCTTCCAGAGTTGACGACGCTCAACCTTTCTCACAATTTGCTTCCCGGCCTTCCCTTCAACGCGCCGTTCGCAACTGGTGACGGGCGTTCACGGTCAAATCAGTATACTAGTGGGATTTTTTTTACGCCAGCCGTTGCACGCGCCAGTACACCGCTACCCCATCTTGTGGTTCTGGATGTTTCGTACAATCGAGTTTCTGCCAGTGCAATTGACGAGGCCATCCCCGTTTCGTTGACCAAAATCGATTTTTCTGGTAATCCTCTCGGCCCTTCGCAGTCACTCTTGCGTAACTTGGCCTCGCTGAAGAGATTGAAAGAACTTAAGTTCGAAAAATCTGAGATTGGCGATGATTCTTTCCCGTCAACACTGTTTTCCACTGCGCCTTTCCCAAATCTACGACAATTGGACATTTCAGAAACCCAAGTAACCCTGGAGACCGTGAAAGCTGCTCTGAAGTTGGTAAAACAAGAACTTAACTTTGATTTCACCACAGAAGACCCCCCGGACGGCGTCGCACGAGTCCTTGTTGGCAAACGTATTATCAAGGAGCCATGGGAGTTAGAACTCGAACGACGTGCGAAGGCTAGAGTAATGCATACTACGCCATTCACCGATGATTGGGCAACACCAGCTCCTCCCCAGCGCTCAAACGACCAAGCCTCTGCCACTAATCCAGTGCCTATATCGAAAACCACTGCTAAGCCAGTAGTAGAGCCAGTTGTAGAAGTGGTCAAAGCACGAAACAAACCTTCCACTGAAGTTGTTAAGGAAGCATGGGAGATCGAAGCAGAACAAGGCCTCCTAACAGAAGGCGGAAGACGACGGGCACGAGCAGCGGCAGCAGCAGCTCAGTCGCAAAATCGTGCTAAGATTGGCCTGGGAATGCCTCCCTCCGCTAATTCTCCGTCCCCCCCGCCTTCGAACTCAGGATCAGGGTTAAGTAACCCACAATATTTCACATCATCTACCCAGACGCTGCGACTACCTCCTTCTGTACCTCCTGCTAAATCAGCAGGACACTCGCGTGCCTTTTCATTAGCTGCTCCTACACCATCAGCATTTTCTTTAGGAGCCTCTCGAACGGGTGATATTTCTGTTCCTGTGCCTACTCTTCCATTGTCCTTCATCATCACCCAACCATTTGCACAGACCCTGCGTGTTCTCATCCTTGCCAATCGTCGAATGGATAGGTCATTTGACCTTCCTAGCTCTCTAAGCAGCATAAGTGGGTTTTTACCCTGCTTGGAAGAGCTTGACTTGGAAGGCTGCAATCTGACTGATCTTGTCACCGCCGTTTATCCCGACTCGAGTTCGGGAGCAACTACTCCTCCGCGATCGACTGAGCTCCTTTTACCGACTCTGGCAAAACTTTTCCCAAGTTTACAAACACTCAATTTGTCCTATAATGGTCTCACGAATGCATCACTCACTTCTGAAGCTTTGTCGACTCTGATCCTTACGTCTCCTCATCGGAAAGGGCTTCGTCATCTTCGACTTAGAGGTAACAAGTTATCGGAGCTTGATGGATTCCTGAACTTGGCAGAGGCATTTAAAGGCAATCGGAATGTGCCAGGGTGGAAATTGGAAGAACTTGATTTGAGGGACAACGAGATTGGAAAGCTACCCCCTGAACTTGGCCTCCTGCCTCTCGATGTCTTTTTAGTCGATGGAAATACGTGAGTGACTCCTAAAATTATTCTTACATTAGATGTTAACCTACTACTACTTGTAGATTTCGTGTCCCTCAACGACGCGTCTGGGAGAGAGAAGGAACCAAAGGTTTGTTGAGCTGGTTGCGGGGAAGAATTGAATGAGTATGCGATTTTTTACCTCCTGCAGTCTTGAAATTTTCCTCACTGACAACGCTCTCACCGAATTCTCAGTTGTCCCTGTACAATACATATTAGCGTGTTTCTATTGCTGGCTCGCGATCGGCTAAATGGAGCTAGTTATTTTTAAAATTCACATACAGCTATGCGGAGTCCTGGTAACACTTGGTGGGCTATAATAGCGTAACCCTTAGGTCCGTAATGTACGAAGATAAAACCCATAGGATCTTGCCTCGTATATTATCAACATTTCGGTTAGGAGGTCAACCGGTCACACGTCACACCCCTGCGTTGACGATGCAATATCACCAAAACGGGCCCGTCGAGCCGATGCAGCTTTGTGTTTACTCACCCACAGTGATAATCAGGCCAAGGCTACTGAACGAGAGTCTATCAAACGGGACTATTAAAGGTGTACAAAACGGGGCTGAAGTCACTGTCAATGCCCACATCAACGCCAGACCTCTAGCACTTGCATAACGAGGGAACTTGAACTTGAAATAGCTAGTACCGTACCTTCATCAATATCCAAATGTCCGAACAGGAAAACAGTGTTCTCTCGAAGGTGTCGATTTCAACTGGTGTTATACCGTTCCCTTCCATGGACAGCAGCTTACTTCGCCAAACTTTGAGCGCGTTAGGGTCTTCAAGTCCTAGTCCAAGTAAGTTTATATTCAAGACTACTAGTTTGATCGTAGGAAGGGATGAAGTACTTGATATGAATTCAAGAAGCTGACAGCTATCTTGTTTAGAACCTAAAACTTTGCGTCCTTCTGCATCATCTTCGGCACTCCCAGGTGAGTTTCATGCTTGTGAACTGTATTCTGATATTTATGTATCGTTTAGAACCCCATGGAGGATCATCATCTCAGAAACTAACGTCTGATGACGTTTCTGCTTTACCCTCTCCAACCAACACCCCAGTCTCAAATAAAAGCTCCCCAAGTTTAAGTCCAGGTACGCTAGTGGCCGTTAGGATATTTGCCAACGTACACACGGCTAACAACATATAGAACCCGTGAAGAGAGATTCTGCAGCATATTCAATAGCTGAAGGTGAGTATATGCTCTCTAATTTACACGATACCTATCTCATACTTTCTAGAATCTCATGTCACATCATCATCTTCGAGATTGACATCCTCAGACAAACTTTCTGCTCTGCCTTCCTCAACAAATTCGTTAAGCCCGAATACCATTCGCAACACACGGTCTCCTGCATTTTCGGCGCTGGCAAACAGCAATCGTGGATATCGTCGTAGTCTTGATACCCTCCCCCTCTTTTCATTGGCAGAACCCGATTTGCCAGCGCCCAGTCCCAGTGTTTGGGGAACCACTCCAAGTCTTAACGCGCGCACCGAACCCAATAATAATATTGGTATTTTTCAACGTCATCCTACGCCGGAGAATGCAACGCCTGATCAAGAAACTCCCAAACAAAGAATTTCCTTTGATAGTGAACGTGGTTCTTTGCCGACTACGCGTAGCGTTGGGCAAGGTACGATATATCATGCCTCCGTCTATCCATTGAACTCACAATTATCCGTAGCATTTTCGCGTCTACCTAGAAGTGATCCGCAGACCACTTCGCCTGTCTTGCGCTCTTCTCCACACGTGGAACATCGAGATGCGGATTCCTCCAGCAACATCCGGGATATAGGTTCCCGTTCTCAATCTCCAGCTCGTTCACGGGCGGCTTCTCCTTTGAGGATATTCCAACAGTGGTCTTCTGGTCTCCGCGGACATGGACCCCGAGCAACAGTCGAAGAGCCTTTCGTACCTGTAGATCCATTCAAGTCGCACTCTCACAGCTGGTTCTGCTGCTTTCCAGGTCATAGCCATGACCTCGAGACAGGAGAAGGCTCTGCACTTAGCGGCCCATATGACTGCGACGACTTGATTCCCACCAAATCCATCAAATACTTCTTCAACAATGCATATTTCTTCATTATCGATACTCTTCCTCGACAAATCTACCTCAACTTTCTACTTTATCTTCCTGCCATGTATTTCTCGCGTGTTGCCAGGATATTCGAAGATGCTGAAGTGAGCAAACCAGATATCCGACGTATGATTGAGACTTTGGGACGTGAAGGCACTGCTACGTCTGGTCCAGGGGTGATGTCGATGCAGGCGGGAAACAACGGGATGACTACCACTGGCACTTGGGAACCCAACATTCTCGCACAAAGCACCCCCGCCCATATACCTATGACAACTTTCTCTCAGCCAGCCCCAGGAATGTTTTCTCCCGGAGCTATATCTGGAGTAGGTGCCACCGCGCCTGTCGCATCCATGATACATATGCCATTGCCATTCCCGGATGATTGGGCACCACCAATCGTTTCTCCTGCTCTGATCCGATTCAAACATTCCTGGGAAGCTTTTATCGAGTCTCTCTTGAGGGAATGGAAGACGCTGAACGTCGTCTCCGCTGTACTTGCTTCGTAAGGACTTCTACCCGACACAAAACTCATCCCAATTGATTTATTACTTTTTGGACAGTACTATTATGACTGTTTTCCAAATACCCCAAGCGGCGAATGATCCTGTGACTCGAACCGCTGCATTGCTGTCCTTGGTATGCGCGTTGATGAGTCTTGCTTATGGTTGTATGTACAGTGTGAGATTTAGTATGATGAGAAACATGTTCCATGCATCGCGATGGGCAGAGGTGAGTTATATATCGTGTTTTTCTTTTTTGCTAGTAGGTAACATGTTTTTCATCTTCATCCAGGAGGCACAGAAGACTAATACATCGATATGGTGGAACGTCTGGGTGTTGCTGGCGATGCCTGCCATATGGATGTCATGGTTGGTGCAAGAAATTTTTGTTTCAACTCTTTCACACATTAAAATTTCTTTTAGGGCAATGGTTTTATTCATAGCCGCTATTCTTTCTTTCGTGTGGCGGACTGGGTCAGTTTCAGACCCAGACAACCGTCCTCCACTTGGAGCTCGAGCCGCATTAGGTCCACGGATTGCGATCACATCCGTATTATTTTTGGGACTTGTATATCTGGCTATGATCGTTAGAACCTTGAAGAAGTATGGATCTAACCAAAACTCAAGCAGAGCATTGCTACAGGTGGGTATGGGGAGTCCCAGGATGAGGAACAACGTCTTCCAAGGAGCCGGGACACAACAAACACAAGGGAATACAACGACTGAGAGTCAGGGGGGTGCTACTGGCGAGAAGAAAATTCGAGCGAGCGATATTGACGCTGCGATGGAGCGTCGAGGGAGACACACAGAGAGAAGTACTTCTACTACCCATGTTCGGCGAAGGGAAGAAGATGTGGAACGAAGGCAACATGGAGGGCAATCAAGTGTTGGAGATGGCAGTAGTAGGGGAGATGGAAGGAATTCGAAAACAATGCTTGGACTGGGTTTGGGTTCCCAGATAATAGCGCGTGAAAGTGGCGAGCTCGAGGAATTGCCGGGGGTAGAAATGGACTCGGACTTGAAGATTGACGGTTTGCCTTGATTAAAGCTTTTCTACTTGGACGCTAATACACAAACATTTTTATCATGCCGGCGTACTTATACGTATATAATCGTATGTACTGTACTTTGGCTATCCACACGATACCTTTGGTTGAAGGAGGTGCCCGCTGAGGCATGCGCAGGACAGATTACCACTTGGGCAGTCGACAGGCTTTTACCAAATTTCCAGGCTTCAACAGAACCCGATCTGACGCCTTGAGATAACCATTACTATCGAAATGGACCCCTTCCTGGGACAGCATGGAAACTTTCTGGTTAAATCGCGTTCCAGTCTTGTCATCTTTTCCCCACTCGCCGAAAAAGCCGCCAACGAAAAGATTTGAAGCAATAACACGATGGCAAGGAACGCGTGGGCTAAATGGATTGTTTCGAAGTGCGTTCCCGACTGGAAAATTGATGTTTTTGATCAATGATTCTTCAATGGCTTTACTCATACATACCGGAACGAGGAGAGCCACCAACGGCTAAAGAAATATCTTTATATGTCGTAACCTTACCTCTTGGAATTTTCAACATGAAATCATAGACTGCCCATTGGTGTGCGGTTAAGTGCTAGGAACGATCCATCAATGATTCATTTTTTTTTTTAGCAAACTTGGGTAAAAAACTTACTTTGCCCGTGTTCGTTCTGAAACTATTTCGTGCTTCAAGCGTCATGGGATAACAACTTGAACTTGTTATTTCTGAGGTAGCTGACAGTGGCTTGATAGTTAGCAAGTTTTCGTTGAGATTCTCAGCTTGTTCGAAGAGGGTGACATGATTGAAGTAGGGAGATTTCATCATTGTCAGTGTCACAGCAGCAGGTTTATTGTTATTGTTTCGAACAGACATATTTGTCTGGCAGGATGTCCTCTGAGCGGGCATGACTCGGATGAAGATCTCAGAGAGAGCGTGCAGCGTGACTGGCAAAGTCATCATTGGTATTTCGAATATTTAGGGCCGGTCGTTTCGCGATTTACCATGGGCTCATGTCATAAAATCCGATTGATCATAAGATCGATCAAGTCTAAGATTGGCCAAATCGTCCATCTTGACACAAAAAATGACTGAAATGAACATTCCATTTCTCAATCCCAATTGATCGAACTTGGCATGGACATCTTGACCCACATGTAAGTCTTCTTTCACTTGTTATGGCTTATTCAAATTATTGTTACAACCTCTTACGGTTTACCACACAGCTGGCAGATAACTTCTCGGCAAGCTCCGGGCAGATAACTTTTCGTAGTATTACCACATTTATAGCATCTGTATGCAGTCCCCCGCTCTGAAATTTTGATAGTATATAGCATGGAGGTATTTATTAAGCTTTGCATCTTCAATATCTCCAGAAAATGCCTCGAGGTGTTGGAATTCGGCGATGTCAGATAATGGCAGATAACTCGTGGCTAATGCGGACACGTGACCTGACTGTCTGCGTCACTCGTACTCGTTGCCCATGTTGTGGCTTCCACAATTGAGCAGAGATGTGAAAATAGTTGAGACAATAAGGCCCATACAAAAGAGGTTGATTCCAAAAATTCAGCATGCTAGGGCAAAAAATGAGCTTGAAAGGTCTATATTTTGATGGAACCGGCATCAAAGTGTGTCTCAGGGCTCAAATAGCGTGCCCCTGCGTGCGAGAAGAAAGTTGACATTATTTCGTGGTGACATGGGCAGTATTTAACGGCATTTGACCAGCTCATTTAGCCTCCAATTTTTTGTTCGAGGGTTCCTGTAAGTACCTTCAACCCTTCCTTTCTTCAATTCTTTTCTTAGTCAGAACACCCAACGTATCCAGTGGTAAACCCTTGTTACAGCGTCTGGCGGCAGAATAAGAAATTGACGTAATAGCACACTATCACGTTGAACATGTACATTTGAAAATATTCTCCAGTCGCGAGGTTGTACAAAAAAAAAATCAGCTCTTTTGTATATATCGCCTCTTTTCCCGACGGAATTCTCTGCATACACTCTTTATTTTAAATTGCTGTTATCAAATCTCTGGCAAAGTGCACAACAAAATTTCTGGTTTCTCGTGAGAGCCTTTCTTTTACTATAATACCTTTCAGAATATGCCTCATAAATTAACTACAGTTCAACCTATGTATTGAGCCCCTAAGCACCATCAGTTACAGGGTGAGGCGTAAGAACCGAAATTCCGAGTCTTTGAGCTCCGCTACGGCTTATTTTGGCATTTTTTTTTTTCTTGCCATCCGCCAATCATTTTTGAATTTCTTCTTTCTGATGTTCCGTTGGCAAGAACTGGGGGCGGAATTATGTGGCCGAATTAAATCCCTTGGTTGATTTAACCCGATCGCTTACGTAAATGCTTCCTGAATATTAGGACCTATCAGGACTTACCCTTGTATTATATCCAGATCATTGAACAAATTGTGATTTTAATCCCCATAAAGCAAGCAATACAAAAAAAGGAACAAAACTAGTCACACTCAATCGAAGGTTGCTCCCCCCAATGTTTTAGGGAACAGATATACATTGCAGAACTCGCTCCCAGTGCTAGGCCTGCATTATAACTCTCTGAAAGAGAGAGAGTTCTCAAGATGCTAGCAACGCCTCAATCTTCAGATCCTGTCCTCAACCCCAATATATATCTCAACTATTTCCCACCAGATGTCGCGAAGCAATTCGAGTTCTCTCGAAATCTCTTTCTTGTGACGTTGGGTGTAAGCATCAATCCGTACCCGTATCAATTCGCCAGAGAGAGTCTGACTCATTTCATCCTTCCCCAGGCTCTACTTTCCGACATGTTGATTTCCTTGCCACAAGAATTCAGCTTGGTAATGAAGTCTGGCGTCAGGCCAATGATGGTGGCTTATTGGCTTTCGAGGTACGCTGACTTCAACCAAAGCATTTGTAATCTAAACCGCCGTAATAACAGGTCTTCGACGCTTGCTTTCGTTCTTTCATGTGTCATTGTAAAGAGTGAGTTATAGCACCCGTTTTTCGAACACGAATTTGTTTATTGAAGGCTTCCAGTTGCTCCGGAAACACACTGCAATGCACAAGTAATTGGAGTCGCAGTCTGTTGGGTCATTGCCACGGGCTCGTCTTCGTTCTTATTCCTTCGAAGAGCACACGCCATATTCCATCATCGCAAACTTGTCCGACACTTCTATTCCTGCCTATACGTTGTTAACGTTGGGCTATCGGTTGTAGGTCCAATCGGCAATCGGGCAGGTCCAATCGGGCAAACTGGATGGTGTATCAACACCAAAGTCGCACCTTACGTGTCCGCCACTATGTTTTCCCGCTTAGTATTTGATTCCTGCGTATTTCTGGGTATCTCTTACGAACTTGCGACAACGCAAGCATCGCCCGGCCAACCGGTTACTTGGCGTACATTTATATCTGGAAAAGCATCTTCACGTCTAGTGCGAGCGATCCTCAGAGGTGGACAACAGTATTATCTGTACGCTTCGGCTCTTCCAGTTCTTGTTCCGTATATATTTCTAATGCCAGGCAATTTATTTAGGATGAGCGTTTGTTCAAACCTTCTCATAGTTCTCCTCATCATGATTCCCGATATCCCAGCTCTTTATCAAGCGATGTTCACCATCCCCGACATTGCTCTAACTTCCTCGATGGCCTGTCGAGTCCTCAGAAATTTGAAAATGTCAGCGGACAGCACGGAGGTTAACATGGCAACATCCATTGCATTCCCATTGTCAGAAGCGTCAGCTGGCACTACTGATACTACTGACAGTATACAATATCCGACACAGATTCCATTCAAATCCGAGTCGGAAAATCTTCCAACAGGCAAAAATAAATAACTACGAACCATGCGCGCGGAGCTCGAGTATATATATATATATATATACTATATCAAAGCCACCATTATCGTATACGCAGTTTGCGGGGGGGAAAAAAGGTTCGCTTGGGATGATTATAGTAATAGACAAGATTATACAAAGCACACCCTCGTACCTTGACAAACTACTGTCTGCTCCAAAGTCTCTGCTCAAGGAAACAGTTGAAGAAAAACTTGGGATGGTTGCTTGAAATAGCCATTGTATTCGGGAAGCCTGTAGCCCAACGTTAACGCCAATATTGATGACAGTCGATCTCCCTCCATATGTTTAAACATTGAGTTTTTTTTGTGCGGGTCACCTAAGGTGTTTTCCCAGCCCAAATAAAGCGTGACGGGTCGTCATATTGAGCCATGTCTCCCCTCCCTTTTCCTTGTTAACTGCCTTCCAAGCTAAAATATAGACGTGCAAATGGCCCGCTGTATCGAAGCTATTGATATCACACCGACTTGGACTGAACCTCATGCAGATATACTATGTTGGGTCACCTGTTCGGCAGTTGGTTGAGTCGTCAATGTCACAGATCATCACAAAGAATATCTTATGGCATCGGGCATTATTTAAACTCCGCTGATCTGTTTGGCGAGTCGTCACATCGTTGGTGCAATGGTGGTCGCAAAAAATTGACGACTCTGTCTGGGGTTTAATCTCCGATGAGCCGACGCTCGGCAAACGTGATCTTAGAGTGACATTTCCCTCGCATGCATATCCTCGCTCTCAGCCCTTCCACGCAGAAAAATGGTTGCTGATAGTGTCGTGGCAAAGTCTGGGACACATCCAACTAGTAGATACCGAGAAACCATGAAAGTGACGATTCGACCAACTGCCGAACAGGTGACCCAACATAAGTATAGGGTCGTGCCTGGTCGCGTCCCAGTAAATTATTCAAGGTACGCGCGGTCATTCTTGATCCGGTAAATGTGACCTGGTGGGATTCTGTCCAAATGGGAAATTTGTCGGTCCATAGATGCGATGATATACTACAAAATGTTCGTTGCGATATTGAGCAGCCGGCAAACTCAACAAGCTTCCTGTAGGTATGACCACTAAGGTAAACTTGTTCTGAACGCGCCACAATTTGAACCACAGAACATCTTTAACTTCTAATCATTTATATGTGTGAAAAGGTTTCGGTTCCCGGACCGGAGAAAGGGCTTGCTCGGTACCCCGGTATCAGCCCATAAACCATATTCATATGCATCCGAAATACTGGTCGACGATTATGAAATCTCCGGTAGCGGGCTTTGCCACTCGCCGGCTCTATATATACTTGTTTACCACTTGGCGAGCCGCGGCAACTGAAATTTCTTCCGTCATAATTATCTCAGATAGTAGTAGTACTACTACCACTGACCAGCTGGCTTAATTTGATCACGTCTAGCAGTGTATTTAGAAGAGTCCAGATGAAAGCAGGAAGAAAGTCTTGACTCCCTGTGCGACTGCGGAACCCATTTACTTGGCCTGTGTAAAAGTGGTTTGAAACTCCGAATTTATCTTTGGCAGCATGCCATCGAACCAAGAAACGAGTTTACGAGAAAGCTTAAGTTTTAACGAGAGCGTCCATATGGCACGTTCAAAACGGATCCAAGTTCAAGGTCAAAAAAAAGGGATAATTTCCAAGTCACTATAATGGTTTACCAAAAAGTGTGTTGCGGGTAAGGCCCAAGGTCCTAAACGTGGCATCCAAGAAGGCCTCGATGCAATCTGATTTCGGATTGGGGGTTCTTATAATAAGGCAACATTTATATTGCAAAAGTGACAGCAAGAACGTTCCCATAAATTATTCAAACCATCTTCTTCCGGATAGTAATGCTCGAACGCTCATTTACGCTACCCCGAACCGTGGAGTATCCTCTTCACATTATCGCGAAACGATATTGGATACCTAGTTTCGAGGCGAACTCTGAAAACCCGGCTGCAAAGACGCTGATAGTGCTTCATTCAACAAGTTACCATAAGGAGACTTGGGAGCCTACCCTCGAAGATTTATTCGAGCTCATAGTATCTCAATCAAATACCGAGGTTCTCATACGTGACGCTTGGGCCATAGATTGTCCTAATCATGGCGAATCCGCAGTTTTGAATAAGCAAGCCCTTAAGGATCCCCAGTTTACTAATTGTGTGTGTGGTTCCAAATGGTCCGGGGACTTTTTAACTTCTTCACTAAACTAACGATATTTTTGAAAAAAAAAGTTTCTTGCGAGGTCTATGCCTATGCCACACACAGGTTTCTTTCAGCTGGACCGGAGGGAGGTATGCCTGTCGATTTTCGAAAAAGTGATTTAGTAGGTCTAGGACATTCTTTGGGAGCAAACGCCATGTATGTTAACGGGAGGCTAAATGAATAATCACTAAAACTTTTATTCATTCACTCATCATCTAGGCTTATGTTGCAACACGTCGAACCTGTGGTCAAGTTTTCGAAATTGATCATTGTTGAACCTATGATCTCTGCGGGAGGGACCCACCACCTTCATACCCTCCGTTCAAAGCTAGCCTATGGCGCTTCCCGACGCCAATATAGATGGACAAGTAGAGAGGAGGCGTGTAAACGGTTGATGCAGAGAAGGGCGAAAAAGTGGGATCCACGAATTCTACAGGCTTTTATGGTCTGTTCGATTTTTTTGTTGAAATGTATAACGCTGCTGATGGGATCGAACAGGATCATGCTGTTTATTGGGACCCAGAAACGAAACATTTCACTCTTTCGTGCACTCTAGAACAAGAAATTGTGAGTATGACCCCTTTGAACCCATGCTACTGCGAACGAACCGTTCTAATAGGTTATTTCGATAGGCTATGTATGTGGACGAAGATGGCCCAACTAAACCTGTTGAAGACCTCAACAAACTCTGTCATCGAATTCCAACGCATCTCATTCTAGGTCAACTCCCAGACCTCATGTACGTTTAAATTTTTATTTTTTTCAGCTTTGAAAAAAAGAAAAAAGTTTCTCTCTTAATTTCAACCAGACCTGAACACGTTCATAAAGCCCTTGTAAACCCTAAATCAGGCCGTCAATTCGCTTCCTTAGCAACAATTCCAAATGTCGGACATCTAGTACGCATTATTTTGATTTATCCTTTTTTCTCTTTTCTTTTTTTCTTTTTT
>Ga0193742_1001029_pt1 | contig 17484 bp, 31 predicted proteins | sample L2c1metaG_FD_165511 | JGI IMG/M metagenome (GOLD analysis project Ga0193742, IMG submission 165511) | Soil microbial communities from a riparian zone of the East river system, Colorado, United States - L2c1 | ecosystem: Environmental > Terrestrial > Soil > Riparian zone | place: USA: East River... | reverse complement strand
CATAACGGTTTCATAGAACATAGTACCGTATTCATCCTCTCTGTTGCATTCGCCTGCCTGAGCGTAATAAACCCTACCTGAATCATGGTCATATCCATTTTCATAATTGCTCGCCACATGACCGCAAATTATATAATGAAATAATTCCTCGTCTATACGATCCATTGGGTTTAGGAACTCGGTATATCCTAGTTCCTCTTGTTTGTCAAATTGCTTAAATGTTTTCATGGCTTTTTTCTTTTAATGATTTCTTAATAATCCTAAAATCCTTATAGGTCATTTTCTGTACATATTCAAACATTACTCGTCCTGTTAAGCATTTTTAGAAATGTTGGCAAATCCTATATTGCCAGCAACTATACCTATCATTATAGACTGTAATGATTTAGCTCTTATTTTCTCTCGTTCAGTCATCTCTTTTGTTTTTAAGTGCTAAAACAATATCCTCTACACTTGTTTTATCAAAATCATCTTCATCCAACGAAAGAGCTTCTAAGCATGACTTATGTATATCGTCTAACGGATCGGCAATGAAAGGCCTTAAGTGTTCGTTCGAAAGTCTCAACACGTATTTTAAATAATTAGAAAGACGTTCGTTTTCTTCTTCCAGTTTAATGATCTCTTTAGATGCCTCTAACAATGCTTTATCATGTTGGTTTTTCTGTTCAAGGTAAACTTTAGCCCATCCTGATTTTGTTAGCGTAACTTTCTTATTTCTCTCATCCATTTTTTAACCTCCTTTCAGTGATTCTTTCGCCCACCCATGTATTTGCACAGCATTTTCGCCTAACATATACGATGACATAGCCATTATCCATAGCAGTCGTTGGTTGTTGAATTCCAAAGCCTCCCTAAGCCGTTCGTTTTCTTTTTTCAAATAATTATTCTGTGATATTATATCACCAATTTCAGCGTGATTTTCTTGCTGCTCTGTCTCTAAATGCTTTATCTTCTCAAGGAAGGAGTCGGCATATTCATCTAATAAAATACCCAAATCAACAATTCCGAATGAACCTGTTATGGTAAAAGTATTAAATCCTTGTGCTATCATTTTTTTTTCTTTCAAAAATTGTCTTGCCCTTGAATATTCTTTTTGTGAATTTTGCAAGCTTTTTATTTTATTAGCAATATACCCACCCACATTTATGTCTTCACGATCGAGAGCACTTAGTTCTCTATACTTTTCCTGTAAATCTTTTAAGGAAAGTTCCTCTTTTTTATTTGATTCTTTTTTCATTTGATTGTTATTTTTTTAAAATGGTTCTTTATCATCTTTAAATTCAATACTTGGTTGTATTCCTGCGAAATAATCATTTTCAACAGGCGCGTTTTCGGGGAAATAATCATCACTAGTATCAACAAATTTAGTGTATTTCCCGATGAATTTTAATGCTACAGATCCAGTTTCACCATGCCTATTTTTGGAAACAATAACCTCCGCTAAACCTGCTGTTGGCCTACCGTCCGCGTCCTCAGTTATCCCGTAATATTCAGGACGATACAAGAATAATATAACATCTGCGTCCTGCTCTATAGCTCCTGATTCACGCAAATCTGACAACATTGGACGCTTATCTGCGCCTCCTCGTTCTTCTACTTTTCTAGATAGTTGAGACAGTGCCACAACTGGTATTTTAAGCTCTTTGGCCAATCCTTTTAAAGCCCTTGAAATGCCTGCTATTTCCTGTTCACGGTTTCCGTTCTTCTTTTCTTTCCCGGCTATCAGCTGAAGATAATCCACGAAAATAATATCTATTCCAAATTTACGGTGCATCCTCCTAGCTTTTGCGCATAGTTCAATAATACTCATGCTCGCAGTATCATCCCACTTTATCGGCTTGGTATACTCAAATTTACGCTGCATATCCTGCACCAATTTCCACTCATAATCATTGAGCAACCTAGGTTTTTTAACTTTGTGCAATTCTATTTCGGTTAAATACGAAATTTGCCTATTCATCAATTGCATAGAACTCATCTCTAAACTAAATATGGCTGGTTTGTGACCTTTGGAAGCAGCATTTAAAGCACATGACAAGAAGAACGCAGTTTTTCCCATGGCCGGTCTAGCGGCTATTATCGTCAAATCTGAAGGCTGGAACCCGTTCGTCATCTCATCGATTTCAAAGAATCCTGAAGTAACTCCGTTTATCCCGTTCGGCTGCTCTGCTATCTCTACCATCCTCCTAACGGTTTCCGTATACACTTCATCATTGCTCTGTTCTTTCTTTGTGATGATATGATTTAGCATGTTATCACGCTCCAAATCAGTCATGCTAAGAATATCAAAAACGTCTTCCTCATCCCCATAGCATTTTTTAATCGTTTCAGAACAGGACCTAATCAGCTCTCTTAAGATATATTTCTCAACTATAATCCTTGCGTGTGATTCAATGTTTGCGGAGGAAACAACACGATCGGTCAACTCTGTTAAGTAATACGGGCCTCCGATCATTTCTAAGTGACCTCTTTTCTTCAATTCTGACATCAACGTCATTAAATCAATCGGCTCGTTCCTGTACGCTAATTCCTGTATTGATTCGAATATTTTTTGATGCGAATCTTTGTAAAATACCTCAGGCTTTAAAACCTCAGATACTTCGCTATAAGCGCTTCTTTCTATCAAGATAGCTCCAAGTACCGCAGCCTCTATTTCATTAGCTTGTGGAGGCGTTAAACCGCCTACATTTGAGTTTGTTCTTCTAGGTCTATTGTTAAATTGTTTATTTTCCATTTTTTAGCGCCTCCATTCTTTCTGCTGCTAGTCTGTTTGCTCTTGTGATTGCATCGACTTCTTTTGGCTTAGTCCTTGCCTCTGCTTTTAACCGAACTCCTTTTTCGATCTGCTGTTTGGTCCAGTAGAAACAATGGCTCTTGAAATCATCTAGTGACAAATGGTTTTTGCCTGTAACCACTGCGTGTGCCGTAAACTTGTCTATCCATTCGGTCGGATCTTCTGTCAATGGCATCGAACAGGACTTAGCGTAAACAGCTACCCATGAAGAAGCTTTTAGAACTCTTGCCACTTGCTCCATTGATTCGAAATTTACCTGATCCTGTTTAGGTTCAAAAGTTCTCCCGTTAGGTTCAAATTTATCGTACGGTTTTCCCGAATCATCAACAAAAAGTTTTGGTTGTTTTTTTTCTTTATTTTCTTCTTTAATATCATTCTTATTTATATTTTCATTTTCATTTTCCATATGTCGAACATATGTTTGACATATGTCAATGACATCATCATCAAATTTTTGTTCATTGTTTTCTTTATTTTCCTTGTTATTAGCCTTGTTAAGCCTGTTCTTAGACCTAGATTCACTATATTTCTTTCGTTTAGTTATCTCAGCCTCTAATCGCTCATTATAATAACGTCCTTGCTCATCTTTAGTGAATTTAGAAAAGATATCTTCATCATATGTTTGACATATGTTTAACATATCTTTTTCAGAAAGATGTCCTTTTTGATGTTGAGCACACATTAATTTAATGTATTTTCCGACCTGCTCATTAGTCAAAAACATGCATCCAGTCATAAAGTCAGAGCTATAAAACAAAAATGCCGGATCTTTGCTCATTTAAACCCCTCTTTCTTTAACTGATTTAAAACACGTATTATACTATTGATTTCTTCTTTTGATTTAACATCAAAACTTATGTAATCATAATCTCCGTCTCCTTCTATTGCTATTAATATCTGATTATCACTAGTTAATTTTATCTCTAAAATATGTCCTGCTGAATCCCTATATACTATCATAATTGTAAATTTTTATTTAAAATTTATCGGTAAAAAATACCGCTATTTAATAGCTAATAAACTCTTTATTTCAATAACGTGTTTTGTCGGAATTTCCCTATTTGAGTTTATCCAGTGAGAAATATTTGCGGCATTAATATTTAGTTTCTCAGCAATAAATTTCTTTTTTAGACCTCTTTTGTCCAATTCTTGTTTTAATTTTTTTCCATCCATTGTTTTAATTTTTAATATTCCGTGACTAAAGGACTCTCAACCTATCTTTGCAATCTGATTATTAATCTCACACAACTACCTATTTTATGCCCGGAATAACATCTTTACCTAAACCTTTTCAAATATAATACTGTAAACTTATATTTACAAATATTATTCAATATTTATTTTCGATTGTAGCACCATATCCTTTTCAGGACGTTTGAAATATGCTGTTATATAGACACTTAGCACAGGTTCAGACACATTAAAAAGAGATGCTGCCGCTCTCATGGTAGTGTTATAATAAAAGAAGTGCTCAAGGGCTTTAATTATCTGTAATCTCTTGCCTCCTTTATTCCTTTTCATTTTCCTTTTAGCTGACAAAATAGCCAGTCTTTTACGAATACCTTCGTTGTAGTCATGGGATCTTATTTGAACAGTTAACTTAGATCTGGTGATTCCTACAAAGTAGTAAAATTCAAGTCCTTTAAACGCTGTTAATTGGGCCCCTATTAAGTTATACTTTTTAAGCACCGAGCTGAAGAATTCTACATGTTTTTCGTTATACTCAAGAGCTTTAAAAACTCTTTGGATCTTATCTTTATTCAATCGATTATCAGCCGTATTAAAACGGCAATTCATCTGTTCTATCCAAATCGGATTCTTTTGGTTGTTCATCTGCTTTATAATAATATCCATTTATAATTTTATGACAAATATCAAGTGTATCGGGTGCAAAGTCCTTTTGCGTCATCCAGTTAACTAAACTTAAATTCTTATTGACTTTACCGCCCCTGTCGGAGCCAAAATTAAAAATGATGTCTCCATCTTCATCGTAGGTGAATTTTCCGGATATGTCTAGTAACGGATTATCATAGTTACAAAACAGATCCAAATCATTCATATTGGTTGGTAAATCCTCGTATCGGAATGTTTGGGCAAAGAATACATCTATTGTAGCTTGCACATCAGCTTCAGCACCGTGCGCGCCTTCCAGCTCCTTATCACAATAAAACTTAACTGCAGCGCTTAAAGTTCGTTCTTCTTTTCTCTTCATTATGGTGCCTGCATCAACGAACTTATGCGCGTGATAATCCCAATTTATTCCGGCCCGTAAAAATTCATTGTAAAGCATTACTCTATCGAATTGATTGCTATTAAACCCTCCGATATCACAATTTTGAATAAATGAATGGATCCCTTTGGCATACTTGCTAAATGATGGTTGGTCTTTCACCATTTCATCTGTTAAACCGTGAATATCGCTTGATGCTTTAGGTATCGGAATACCGGGATTAACAAGTATTGTCCTTGAATCTCTTGAACGGTCAATATTTACCTTGGTAACGTTTAATTGGATGATTCTATCTTTGTCCTGCTTTAATCCCGTGCTTTCGATGTCGGCAAAGCAAATAGGCCTATCTAGTATTAACATTTCTTTAGAATTAATAGAGGAGAAATTAATCCCCTCTAAATACACCTCAATAAATTTAATTATCCTTACTGTTCAATGATCGCTATTCCCGGTTCAATGTCTGCTATCTGCTGAATAAGATCGTCTATTATTCCGTCTTTGACATCCTCAATGATCTCATTAGCACTAGGGCTAATTAAGCTGCATGAAAAATCTTCAGCATTGATGTACACCTCAACTTCAAACTCTTGCGACTCGGCACCTTTGAATAATGGCATTCGTAGAGTAAAACCTTCAGGTAAATTGCTTGTTACTGATTGTTGTTTTAAAACAGTGGTATTAGCCCTGTTGTCATTACTTTTCTGAATGTCGCTGTTAACCTTCGCTTTGAAGTTCTTTAGTGCTGAAACAATAAGCATTGATTCGTTTCTATCAGCGAAGAAAGCACGGTTCATTTTGAATAAGTCTGATAACTTTTCAGGCTGCATCTCGATTCCTTTATTGATGCCGAATTTCTTAAAGATTGGGCTTTCCTCTAAAGAACCTTTAATAGTCACCCCAAAATGATCGGAGGCATTAACAAACAAATCGATTGTCATTTTGTCACGATCAACCAAAACGTGTGTGTCCAGCACGTTGATAGTTTGAATTCTTTTTAAAAGATACTCATAAGGCGAAGAAATTATGCCAGCGATAGAAACCTTTTGTTGTTCATAAACAATTTCAGGCTTATCTTCTCTAATAATCAGATTCACTTGAGCCACGCCTTGACCATCTATAGACTTTATTATCTCTTTAATGGTTTCCTTTTTTGCATTCTCTGCATTTGGCGAATTTTCTTGTGTTGACATAGTTTTAAAATTTTATATATTTGTGAAAGATTGTTAAATGTATTATTTGATGCTGTTGAAAAGAGGCCGTTGTGAAACGCCCTCTTTTTCTGTTTTAGAACTCGTTATTTATTCCTTTCTTTAACCTAAATATGTCTGTTTGCCTCTCTGTAGGAAGTAACGGGCGCTCAAACACTGTTTCACCTTTACTATTGTAAAAGATAACACGGCCTTCTTCGTCATCGATAAATTTGAAAACATTTTCGGTAACATCTTCACCTTTTCGTTTAATATTAGTTAATAAACGGGTATGCTCATTAGCAAAAGGTTTTTCTTTGGCCCGCAACTCATCTGATACTTTTTTCTTTTCGAGCTTGATTTTATGGAGCTCTACGTCTGTTTCGAATAGGCTGTTTTTATGATCCGCTAATTCCTCTTGGCTATACTGTTGAAAGTATTCCATTTCTTCGATTGCGTTGCAATTGTCTTTCAACATCTGCAATCTTTCTTCCGGGGTTATGTTGTCGCCTCCGAATAGTAATGATTGTTTTTTTGCCATAATAATTAATTAAAAAGGGTTATTTGATAGGTTTATTTCAAAACCGTTATTTGCCGCGTATACTTCAGTTAAGGAGTGATCCTTTTTTACCGCGTCTATAAACTCGTGTTCTATACTGTTGCTGTCTGATAAGTGGGTTAAAATGACTGTGTATAGATTCGAATTGTCATTCAATTTAATAAAATCAACACAATTCTGTATACTCATGTGTGAATTGACAATTCTATTCCTTAACCAATCGTTTTTAACAGAATTTTTAATATGTTCTTCGCAATAGTTAGCCTCAATTAAAAAGTGATTAACGTTTTCGAAACGGTACGGGCTGTAAATTGTATCTGTTATGAACACAATATTTCCACACTCCGGGTGGCTTATAGTGAATCCTTTGCATGGGACATCGTGCTTTAAGTCAAAAGAATTAACAATATAGTCGCCTAGACGGTAATGCATATTGTTTTCTAAGATAACAAAATGATAAGCGTTTATTTGTTCACCACATTCTTTTGAGCAATAAATATCTACCCCTAAATCAGCTACATACTTATGACTTTTAGAATGATCCCCATGCCCGTGCGATATAAAGCAGGCAAGTAAATTAGAGGGATCGAAATCGATCCCCTTTAATATTTCCTTCCAAGGAACACCGCATTCAATCATAATGGATTCTCCATTGTTATCAGTGAATAGATAGCAATTTCCTTTAGATCCTGTTCCTAAAACTTTAAGGTTCATAATTAATCGAAATCGGGCTGTTCTTCCTCTGTTTGCTTACCAAGGTCTGATAAAGGTTTTTCCGTTGCCTTTTCAGTCTGCTTTGCCTCTTCTTTTTTAGGCATAACAATTGTTTCTAATCCTGCATTCTGCTTTGCTTCACGATTAACCTTTTCAGTAACATCCTCGTATGTAGTATCAACTGTTTCCTGAATTTCTTCTACTTCTTCAGTGGTGTACATTCCCATGGATATTTCCGGGGCAAATTCATTGGCCCAAAAGGATGCCGCTCTATACTTCAACATCTTGTTAGACATTGTTTTCCATTTGGAACCATTCTTATCATACCATCCTTCTTCTATAGCCATACGGATAGACACGGGCGAAGATTCTAGGATTTCATCAGAACCTCTTTCAACCGTGTAAGAGATGCATTCGATATCTTCAAGGTCTCCGTAATCTGTGAATTTTCCGGTAGCAACAGGAGTTTTCTTTTTGGTCAATTGATCGTATTGCAAAACAACTTCCGCTATCTTGCCTATTTTACCTTTGTTGGTGAAACGGTACTTTAACGTTTCGTATCTGCCACATGTGTTAATAGTAGCTATCAGAAACTTAGCGGACCATGATGGACGCCCATGTACAATAATAAGATTTTGCATTACCATGGGTATTGCAGCGCCCGTACGGTGTGCCATTTCGATAGCGATAATGCAATTGGCTGTTGCTTTCTCTTGTGAGTTCGTATTGCTAATTCTGTACATATCAGGAACTAATTCCGAATTTGACAAGAAAGTAGCCATCTTTTCAATTTGTGCAAACTGTTGCGGATCGAAAAGGTTCAACGGTGCGTTTTGTTGATGCTTTACTAGATTTGACATAATTTTATATATTACTTTTTTAACTTTTGTGGATTAGTTCCACACATGAACATGAAAATAAACGTATTAAATGACCACATTAACCATAATGACCATAGCAATAAACTTGCTTTTAGGAAAATAAGGAGTAACATTAATAATATAACTACCAATGTTAACAAAATAGCTGTCTTTTTCATAATTAGTATTTAACTTGTCTATTTTTTAAATATTCTGCTGTTATATCCTTTGTGAATAAGAACGATGATGTAGAAGGATATAAAAATACTTGCTCTACATTTACATTATTCATGTAAATAGAAACCAATGTGCGATCTGTTACATTGATATTGTCGATTCTTATTGAAAAGGTTTCACCGACCTTAATAGTCCCTTTTATCTGCTTCATTTTTATAACCTCAATTTCTTGATTGTTATAGCCGATGACGGCGGTATCTCGTGCGAAAACATTCATTGAAATGTTTATGGTATCACCGCCAACTGGTTCAACATACTCATCTTTTGAACAAGAGAATAAAAGGACCGATAATAATAATGATAAAATTGATTTTGATAAGATTTTCATGACTTTATTTTTTATGCCCCCTATTCGGGGGCTATGTTTTTACTTGGTTACTTGTTCTAAAAAAGCTATCAGTTTTTTAACTTCCTGCCTGTTCATTTCGATGAAGAAATGCGCTGTATGAACGCTTATTTCTTTTCTTTCCAAATTAGTTTGGAATACCACTTGATTTTCCGAGTCCGAAACCTCTAAAAGTTTGTGATTCCCTCGTCCATTAGCTAGTTTTATTGACATAATTGCTGTTATTTGATATACAAATGTACAACAATATTTAATAAAAACAAATATTATTTTATATTATTTTATAATACATACATTGTTTCTTTGTTTTTACTGGTCGAGGCATTCTAGAGCTATTACAGAAGCCTACGTTTAGTTCTGACACATTGACCATGTTAATACATTCCTCGCATGTAACGAACGGAATAGGGGCCTTTTCGGCCCCTTCTTTCTTATCCTTTTTCATTAAAAATAATTTAATCACAATACGATCTATTACAGTGAGGGCATCCATTTACTAGTTCATTAGTTGCTTTTTCAACACTTATACCCGTTTTGTAAGATCCTTTGTCAATTTCATGATAAATGTTTCTTCTGCAATTCCAGCAATTCCCGTTTGATGGAGCAAAATGGGGGGCCTTATTGTCTTCACAATATTTCACTTGTGCTTTTATCGATTTACTTACATCGAATGTTTTTTGTTGTTCCATAATTAAAATGCGTTAAAATAGGTTTGTATTAAATCTTCGTGCCTTCTTAAAAATTCTTGTGCAGCCCCTTTAGAGGCAAACCCTAAAAACTCATAACATTTTGTTGGACAAACATATGTTTGTTTGCTATCAAAAGTATTTAATTTTTTTATGCAAAATGTTTTTTCATCCCTGCCATCATCCTTATTAAAATCCTTAAGCAGTTGAGAAAGCATTGCCATAGCAATAGATCCTAAAGCTTGCGCATGTGTAGCAAATATGATTTGGTTCATATCTGATGCCGTGTGTGCTCCGTGAATCTGTTTGAAAAAACCATAGTTATCAACCGTAAATCCGCTTACTTCTTTCAAATCTTTCCAGTCAAGAACCTCCATAGGTTTTTCCTTAATCTGTTCGGGATTACCGTCTAGTTTAAAATAATGATCCTGTATGTCTTTTGCTTGGTTTTTTAACTGATCCAATTCAGGCAACTTTTCTACAGTTGCTTTTAACTTGTTTTGCTTTGCTGCACCACCATCATAAAAAAGGTGTGAATCATCGTGAAAAGTTACTGACTGTTTTTCTGAATCAGTATCTTTTATTAATAGAAATTCAGGTGTTATAATACCCATCCTTTTGCCAAATTCTTGTGCTTCTTCAATTATGTTACTCGGAAATGAATACTCTTTGAAAGTAGATCCTTTATACCCTATATTCGCTTTCATGAAGTTCTTAGCTTTCTTCTTTTCAGTTGACCAATCGAAACGGTTTTTTTTGGTATCAATTCCGTATTGAGAGGTTTCATGACAAAGCCCAAAATATTTACCAACAAACCATACCGTAAAGTATGTACTCGACCATTTAGAAGCATTTGATGACGTACTATATCCGTATTTGATCGATTTTTTTACAATCTCTTCAAACTTTAATACCGAATCTGTTTTTATACTAAATCTTTTCATTTTATTTTTCTCCTTCTAATATTTGTTTGTTATCAATGATATATTGTTTTAATTCTCCGTTGCATTTGTTTTCGTTCAAAAGCCAGAGTAAATACCACGCAGGAACATTTGCTAATGCATGCCCTTTGAACTTTCCAAAGGGCATTAAACTATTATCGTCCATTATTTTATAGATAATTTATTATCCTGTGCAGATAACGAGATAAATTGATTTTCTTTTATTGGAAGATCAATTAAAACAGATTCGTTGTTATCTATAATGACAGGCAAACAAAGATTGTAGTAATCTGACAATACGTTTATTATCTCTACTCCTGTCAATACTTGGTGCGCTGTGTTCAAAGAAGAAAACGGCACATTATCGTAAGTTATCTCGCATTTTTCTGAAACAGATCCATTATAGTGATTTTCAAATAGTATAACACCTATTTTTGACGGGAAATAGTCACTAACAACCGTGTTTACCTGCTCTACCATAGTAGAAACGTATTCCTGTATCTGGAACTCTTCTTTTTCAAGTTGTGCGATTTCCTTTGCCAATTTCTTTTCCATCGCTTTCAATTCCGCGTCTCTTTCCTCTACCTGTTTGATAGTTTCGCCAACCATCAAAAAACGATTTTGATCCAGTATTTTAGCTTTTAGCTCCTGAATATCTTCTTTTACTTTGGATATATTATCCTTATCTCCTATTTCAGGCCTATTTGTTATCTCACTGTTCAATGCAGATATTTCCTTTAGATTGGCGGCTATATCGGTGTCCTGCATTACTCTTTCTTCAAAAGAAACTATCGGCTTATCTTCAGTCTTTTCAATCTCTGATAATTTTTTTTCAAGTTCTGACAACTCTAATGAATATTGATCTATTACGCGCTGTGTAGGATCTATCAAAGCTTGATTTTTTTCGATATCTGCAGCCAATGCCTTTCCTTCCTGATTTATCAATGCTTTGTCAGATACTTTTTTGTCCTCCCATTTCTTTCTTTCTGCAGCAAGCCTTTCTGACTGGCTGTTTATTAATTCTTGCTTTTTATCTTCCGGCAAAACCTGACCACAGCATGTGCACGTAAGATCACTTTCATCAAAAGGAATAAGGTCTATATAAACCCTTTTATTAACCTCATGCCACTCGTTTAATTTGGCTGTTTTACGTTCAACCAAAGATTCGTTTGTGCGCCTATAAGAAGCGATCATATTGTTTTTAGACTCAATTGAGGTTTTAATGTCCTTGATCTTGTTCAATATAATTGCTTTTGCCAATCCCTTTTCATTATACTCCTTATCAAAGTCAAAACGGTGGTTTCGTTCTAAATCTAAGTTAAGGAGTTCTAACTTATGCTTTTTACTAATTAGCTCCCTTACAGCGTTATTTTCCAGTTGCTGAGCCTCTGATATATTGGTTAAAGATTTCTCATTAAGATCTAATTGAGACTCTAATTGTGATAGAGCCATATTAATAGACTTTTCGTCAACTGGCTCCGGCTTTTTGTTGAGATTTTCTTCAATCTTTGGTTTAATGGTATCTTTTTGCTTTTGGATCTCAAGCCTTTTGGCGGTTACAATCTTTTTGTAATCCTCATAGCTTTTACCTTCTTCTAAAGCCTTTTCCAGCTTCTCGTAGGTTTTATCATCTGATTTGGGATTATTAGCTATCATCTGCTCTATAATCATCTTATTGTTAACACCCCCGGCCATATCCATTAATACAGCACGCTGCTTCTTCCAGTCCATAGAACCGAACACATACGGATTAGTTAATGTATGCCAAAGATCTTCACTGAATATATTGGTTACTACAGCATCAAACTTTGTCTTAGTCTCACAATTTACACCGTCTATCTTATAATCAACTGTATTGCCATCCAAAACGGTTTCCTCTGATCCTTTACGCCTAACATGTTTTTCAGTCAATACTTTGCCTAGCTCGATCTTTTTGCCGTCTACGTCAATAATAATAGAAGCAAAGTGCTCCGCTCTGTTTAATTCTGGTTTTTTAGTGTTCTTTACATCAAACTTGGCGCGGCCCTTGCTATCCTTATCTCTAAGGATCCAATTAATAGCATCCACTATCGTTGTTTTACCGGATCCGTTTAGGCCCGTTATTTTTGTTACATCAGCTTTAAAGTCAACTTCTAAATCTTCTATTCCTTTAAAGTTCTTGATTGTAAGTTTTTCGAATGTTACCTTTTTCATAATTAAAAATCTGATATGTGAGAAATAAACAACGAGCAAGAAAGATCGTCATATAAAAATATTTGGGCAACCGAAAACACTTGATCTACATCAGTGTTCTTTATCCAATACATTGGACTTTCTATTGTTCCGTTGTCTGAAGTGAATTGTGTCTTGACAAACCCGTTGTTTTTTAACTGCTTTTCTGCAATTTCTTTTGATTTAATGTTTCCTATCATGGCTTTATATTTTATTTGATATGCAAATATATACATTATAAAATAATATCAAAAATTATTTGAAAATATTTTGTTTTATTAAATTTACTCGTATCTTTGTTGTGTTGGAATTGACCAACAATAAAGACAAAGGTTATGAAAGAGAATTTAAGACATGATCTATATCAGGGTGATATTGTAACTTTGACAGATAAAGATAATGAGGTTAATATGTGGTATTCGACTAAAACGAAAAGGTTTGTATTAGAACTTAATGCTAAGGTAATGGTATCGTTAAAAACATTTGAATCATTTAAAAAAGCAGCTAACAAAATTTTAACAAGAAACGGTATTCAAAATATTGATTAAAACATCCCTGTAATAGGGTTATACTTCCAAACGTAGGCTGTTGCTTGTGATCCTACACGGCAACGGTTTTTAAAAACAAAAGATTATGGAAACGAAAGGAAACGATCCAATAAGCGCAATACAAAACACGGATGGTTATTTATTTGACCGTTCCGATATAGAGGCGGGTGGTCCATTTCAATTAGGCGGTTTAACCAAACGCGAATATTTTGCAGCCTTGGCGTTGCAGGGATTTATACAGTCTTATAAATCTTATAGCTATGGAGAATTGGCTGAATGTTCTGTAAAAGCAACTGACGCACTAATTGAAGCACTAAACAAATAGTAACCATGAAAATAGAGTTTGAATTTCCCAAAAATGTAGATGTTGTATCTATTGATATAGTAGACGGAAATCGTTTGCGTGTTTCTTTAAAAAAGCATGTGGGTAATACTTTTTTATTGAGTCATTTTGTTTCAAAATATACAGTATTATACGATAATGATATCAGGAAACAAAATGTAAAATTTCAAAAGGAAATAAAAAAAGAACAAGAATTTCAAAATAAGGCAAAGAACAAATAATATGGAAAAAGTACAATTATCTCAAAAAGAATTTTGCTCGTTGATCGGCATATCATACCCCACCTTATGGAAATGGGAAAAAATAAACAAGATGCCTGAAGGGGCCGAAATAATAAAGCTTCCTTCAGGAGGTAAAAGGGTTTTGGTTCCTAGGGACTATCCGGGAGTTAATGATCTATTAGATAAAAAGAATGAAAAAGTCTAACAAATTCATCGAAATAGGCAATAAGATTGTCTACGATCCAAGAAGGGAAAATAATTTATCAAAATACCGAAACAATATGGATAAATTAAACGATATCGATATCAATTACAGTCATGTGATAGTGACTGTAAAACGGTTTCTTATCGGATTACTCATTTTGGGCCTATGTGTTACGTTTGTTTTCCTCGTTATGTATATTCTGTCATTATGAGTAAATTAACGCTTAACAAGGCTATTATACTAGGTATATTGTTTTGGTCAATATTGCTTTCACTTTTAATTTATTTTAAGTCATGATACAACCAAAAGAAATTAGATTGGGTAATCTGTTTTTAGATAGAGAAAATAGATTATGTGAAGTCGAACAAATATCAGTAACTAGTGAAGACACAAAGATACGATCCATAAATTATGCTATCACCTCAATGCCGATAAGACCAATTCCCCTAACTGAGATATGTCTTACAAATTTTGGTTTTGAAAATGCAAGCGGCAGCTATTTTCATAATAAATTGCCTAGTTTATATTTTAAAAAGCCATATGGAGGGGCTGATTATTACCTTGTTAAAACGATATCACTCGATAAGTTGACTAGCATTAAAACAGTCCACCAACTTCAAAACCTTTATTTCGCATTGACAGGTGAAGAACTAAACAGGGAACAGTTTTCTAATATTCATATAAGCACTACCGGCCAATAATACAGATAGTCCAATTATCCAATACATACGGGTTTTGGACTTTTCTTTTTCTTCTTTTATCTGATCATCTTTAACAACAATAGTCCCTTTTAGTTTCGAATTTTCTTCGTCACTCTTAAGTCTTAGTAATCTTTCCGATTCTGCTGCTCTAGTGTCTGATATGGTGTCATGCTGTACAACCTTTTTGGTAACAGTCCTTATCTTGGAAGGAGGGCAATTTACAACTGCCTTAGTTCCATCAGGACATGGGACCTCTATGCGTACCGTATCGCCTGCTTCCGTAACCGTATCAATGATGGTTTTAGTTTCGCCCTGTTTAATTATAATAGGAACGTTCGTGTTACACCACGACACAGCCTCTAAGCGGCTTTCGTCCATACGTGTATACAATGACTTCGTTTTGCAGCTAGATAGCGCTACAATTGATAATACGATTAATAATAGTTTTATTTTCATAATATGTATTTATTAGACAACCATCCACCGCAATTGCTTTTAAGTACTGTGACCTGTGACCATTGGCCACGTGTTTCATTTACTTCTACTTTATCGCCATTGTTAAGAACTTCTAATATGTTATGTTCTGATCCGGGGCCAGTACGTAAATTAAGCATGTGCGCAACAACTGTTTTGTATTGTTCCTCTATCGTATCGTACTTTTTAAGGTTAGAAGATCCATTTATAACGCTTTTTATTACTTTATCGTAGTTAGGATCTGTAGCATATTTTCCTTTTTGAAAAGCTTCAGCCTGCATGTCTGGTGTTTGAGCAATGAATACACCAGCTTGTGTATATCTCTTGTTATCTTTAAGGAATTTATTACGATCTAAGAAGCCCTCTAGTAAAGTGGGATAAACCCGAAAACCGTCTTTTATATACACATCTTTCCCGGCAAATACTTCACGAGTAGATAGACTAACTACCGCTCCTTTCCAAGAACGATCGGCTTTTATTCCGAAATGATTATTGTATTTAGAAGATAATTGGCTGTTTCCGTTTCCCGATTCAATTATAGCTTGCGCAATCATAGTCGAAGGAAACAATCCAGTCCCTTTGCATGCCTGCATCGCAATGGGTGCTATTTTAGATATGTATTGTTTACGCGTCATCACTTTTTTTCTTTAATTCTTTCAAATCTTTTACCATACTTTGGATATCCTTGTACTTGTCCAATATAAAGAGTATCACGCCATATCCCCCGAAAACAGAACTCAAAAGGAGTAACGCTAACAGGGGGTACCCAAACCAAGGTACTACAGAAGCAGCCAACCAATCAAAATATTGCTGCCTTTTACTTAAGATGTACAGGCCAAGAGCACAGCCGAAGGCCATAATCATGCTTATGTTCTGTATACGTTTTACTGCTTCCTCGAATTTGGACATTACAAATCATGTTTTTTAGATTTTCTTAACTGGTTACTTAAGTTTCGGTGAACCCAAAGAATGATCCCCGCTATTGCAAGTAAAGTTACTAATATCGTAACGAATATTTTAGGGATTGTACTTATTTGATCCTGAACCGATCTCCCCATTTCTTCGCTTTCCTTTTGCGCTTTTATTAGTTTCTTTATCTCTTTAATTGTAGCGTCTTTATTCCGGCTATCCCATTCCAGTGAATCATTACGCATACGACTTGCTGTAAAAAGCCCGAATATATCAACGAGCATTTTAGTTTGATTTTCAAGGGTCGCCATTATAGCGTCCGAGTTAGATGATTTGTTTTCAGTAGGCAGTGAATTAACACTTTTTATAATTTCCTTTTTTATCAGCTTTTCTTCAGGTCTAAGCGATTGAGCGGTAATACTATCGAGTCTTTGTACATAGGTTTTCCCGCTGTCCTGCACCTGTATTGTATTTGTTATACTCTTACTTGCGCTACAGCTTACCACCATAACCATAAGTATAAAAATTATGGTGCTACTATTTACCCCTCTTAGCATCTTTGTAGACATTTAAAATTATCAATAAAGTGAAAAATATACCGACACATTTATTTAAAAAAGGATTATCTAATTTAGGGACTATGTAAGTTGCAACGAAAAGGATAAGCAATATTTTCAGCATAAGGCAATTTAACTTCTTCCATTTCCTATCTATATCATTGTACGATATATTTGCGTTGTTCAATCCCATCAATATGGATACTGAATAAAAAGCGGTTGACCATATTGGTTCGGATTGTCCGAAAACGAAATATAGGGACATAAACAGCCCCCATACTATCGTAAAAAATTTTATCTCGGTCATGGCTTATGCCAAGGTGTTTCCTTCGGTAAACTCTTGGCCTCCGCTTCCGGCTTATCTAACATGCTATCGATTATATTGATAACCTGTAAAAGAGTTTCCCTTAATTTTATTAAATCTTGTTTTTCCATAACTGTTTTATTTACATTAAACTTTTATCACTGTAAATATATGTATTAATTATGGTATTTTAAGAGCGGATATGATTTCATTTACCTTGGCGGCTATGTCAGGAGCAGTAGCGGTGGATGGATCTGCTATAGCTACCAATGCGTTTAATGCTGCTTTTTGTGCTGCAGTCATAAACCCGGAAACCGTTCCTGTTACTGCTGGATGTATGTGGTTTCCAGCCGCTGCTGTTGTGGTAGTTGTTCCTATTGTCGGTGCGAATGTTGTCGGTTTGCCTGTTACCTCTGTATATGTCGGTATATAGTTGCCTGCTTTAGCTGTTGTTGAG
>Ga0193742_1001028_pt1 | contig 17522 bp, 9 predicted proteins | sample L2c1metaG_FD_165511 | JGI IMG/M metagenome (GOLD analysis project Ga0193742, IMG submission 165511) | Soil microbial communities from a riparian zone of the East river system, Colorado, United States - L2c1 | ecosystem: Environmental > Terrestrial > Soil > Riparian zone | place: USA: East River... | reverse complement strand
CTACCAGCCAACGTGCCTGAGCCAACGCTTCAACAGAACTAGTATGTCGCCCTGCCCCCGCTCAAATCAAACACCGCCCCTGTCGTGAAAGAGTTCTCCTCCGAGACAAGCCACGCCACCATCGCGCTCACCTCTTCCAGTTGAAGAAAGCGGCCACGGGGAATCTTCGAGAGCATAAAGTCGATGTGCTGCTGGCTCAACTGCTCAAAAATGCGGGTCTTCGCTGCTGCGGGGGTAATGCAGTTCACCGCGATGTTGTAGCTCGCAGTCTCTTTACCAAGTGACTTGGTCAATGCAATCACGCCTGCCTTCGATGCACTGTAACCGGATGCCGTCGGATTGCCTTCCTTACCGGCGATTGAAGAAATATTCACGATGCGTCCATAGTTGCGTTCGACCATGCCAGGAACGATCGCACGACAACAAAGAAACATCCCCGTGAGATTGATCTCCATCACCTGACGCCAAGCGTCAATGGGGTACTCCCACGTCTTGAAATTAGGCCCCGCAATCCCGGCACTCGTCACCAGGATGTCGATCGCACCGTGCTGCGTCATCGTATCCGCGACAGCGACATCGATGTTGGCAGCATCCGAAACATCCACTACCGCCGTCGTTACCGTTCCAACTTTCTGTAGCTTTTCCGACGCACTTTGCAAAAGCACCGTATCCCTGTCCCACAGAGAGACCGAGGCTCCCGAGGCCACCACTCGTTCCGCAATGGCAAACCCGATGCCCTGCGCCCCCCCCGTAATCACTGCATGCCGTCCATTCAGATCAATATGATTCACGTCTATCTCCGCGAAATAGTTATAACTCAGGCTCATTCTCTGATGTAAGCCTGAAGCATAAGAATCGAGGCAATTTGGATAGGCGTCGAATTTGATGTGAGTTTCCGAAGCGTCCGAGTGACGGCGATACGACCTGAACCGATGCAGTGGTGCAATTCCTGCCGGACTGCCGTGCAGGATAGCCAGGCAAGTGAAGGCCTTTGCGTTGACCAGGTTTGCGCGGCTCTGGTTGGACGGTTTCAGTTTTGCCCGAGATTGACCGCGCGTTCCGGCCGGTTGTTGTCGGCCAAAACGCGCGGTCCAGGTTGTGGTCGCAAGCGTACGATCTTTATTTTTGGTGCAGTGACCCCTCTTAGTAGTTCAGGAACGCCTTATAGAAGTCCTCAAGGATCCCCTCGATCGACAACGTTTTCGGCAAGGGCACCGCACGCACGCCAAGCTGGTTGGCATCGAAACGCTCAGTGCCTCCACTCGGACGATTGACGACCTGCGCGCCTCCATGACCGTTATCCGTCACCAGTGAGGTCGATCCGCCACCATCCAGATTCAGTGCTGTGTAGGCGCCGAGCTGCAGCATGATCTCCGCGCTCTCCACACTCGTCGTGCCTGCGCTGTATCCAGGCTGCCGTCCGTCGACCGCAACGATATATAGATAGCGCGAGTCCTTCGAAAGGCCCAGCAGCGACCGCGGATTCGGATCAGCGCCATCGCCCTGCATGCCGCCTGTGCTGCTGCCAACGTTTTGTCCTTCGCTCACGATAATGCCCGAACCCGCAACCGCCGTGAAGATGTTGCTGAGATCGGTCTGTTCCGTCGTCTCAACGATGGAGGCCTCATTCTTGCGGCTAATCAGCAGCGCGGCGTTTTGTCCCACTGCACTCGCCGGCAGACTAACCACGTTCGCATCCGACACGGCTACGCCGTTGAAAGTCTTTGGCTCGGCAGTTGCATTACAGCAAGGGGCAAAGAAATTGGCATTGATCACTGCCTGCAGCCCGTACTTCACCAGAAACTGGCTGTCGGTAGACGCGATCGTTTGTGCGGTTCCCTGGTGCGGAGTTGAATAGAAGCGGATGCCGGGAGCTTGCAGGTCTATGCGGAGTGCGTACGCCACGCTGGCATCCTGACCGTCAATGGTGGCAGTCGTCTCGTCTATCCCGATAAAAGCAGGCCTCCAGTTATTGACTTTCACTGTGCTCGCTGTAGCGGGAAGTACTGCAGCGGATACGAGGCAAACGGATAAAAGCCAATGACGGTACTGTGACATTCATGTCCTCCGAAAAATTTAGGAACCTGAGAGGAATGATTCGACGGTAAGAACAAACTGAGATGGCAGTTCGATAAAAAATGTGCAAAAGTTTGCACAGACGACATCTGGCAAACCGTGAACACAACTCTTCCGAACGACGGTGTCTGTTTGCCTGGGGACACCAGGGATCGCCCCAGAAAATAGATGGAAAGGGATCTCGCTTCCCTGTCGCGTCTTCGGCAAAGATCAGCGAGTTAGCCGCACTCGCTGCTTGCCTTGCCGAAGCGCGCCCGCACCAGCAGTCCGGTTAGAACAGAATCTTGCCCGCCAGCTGCAGCTGCCTGGACGACCCGAGGTCGCTCACCGCAAATCGCGTTGATGATATTTGTCCAAAGCTGGTCGAAGTATCTGCCAGCGTCGGCTGCCCAAAGCTGGGATGGTTCAGCACATCGAACGCATCCGCTCTCAACTGCAAAGTAAACCGCTCTGTCAGCTTGGTGTTCTTCTCGATCGAAACATCGACGTCAGCAAATCCCGGCCCTGTACCCGCATTACGCCGTAGATTCCCGAAGCTATTCACGTTCACAAACGAGCAACCCGCCACGACTCCCGAAGCCGGGCACAGCGTCGACGTGATCCAGCCCAAATTTCCGTTCGACAGGATCGACTTCGACGTCGCGATCGGTCCCACAAGATTCGGCCGAACCGTGCCGCCTGTTCCCGTCAACCCGTTCACCGTAGCCGCCACGGCGCTGTTGATGATGTTCATCGGATTGCCCGTCTGCCACTGCGCAATCCCCGACAGCCTGAAACCCTCCACAAAGCGGCTGCCCTTGAACGGTAGATCATAGATCGCGTTCGCCGAGATCCTGTTCCTCACATCGAAGTCCGACAGACCAAGGTTCGTCTGCGGATGGTAGCTGTCCTGAAAGACATTCCCCCCCTGCGACCCCAGCGAGTTGAGGTCCATCGACTTCGACCAGTTATACGTCATATTGAACTGCACGCCATGCGCCAGGTTCTTCCGCGCTGTCAACCAGAGTGCGTTGTAGGACGAAGATCCCCCGCTGTCCACCTCGGTGAAGTTCGAATTCACCGACGCTCCCGGCGCGATGCTTGACCCCGACAAGGTCAGATACGGCCTCACGCCATTGATCGGCTGATTCGGATTCACCCTCGCCCGCAGCTGTCTGCCCACGGATCCGAAGTATCCGATCTGCATCGCCACGCCGCCCGGAAACTCCTGCTGCAGATTCAGGTTGTAGGTCTGTGTATAGGCGTTTCTGAAGTTCCGGTCGATCGTGTTGACCGTCAGACCCGCCGCAGCGGCCGAACCATACAGGTTCGTCAATGGAATCGGAGCCGTGCTGCTGTTGTACGTCACCGGAGCCGCAAACGGCGTATTCGACGCCAGAGGTGTCACCGCATTCGTCGCAGGCTGATCGGCCATGTAGCCATACCCTCCGCGAAGCACCGTCTTTCCGGTTCCGAAGATGTCATAGGCAAAACCCACGCGGGGCTCCCAGTTATAGTTCTGCTTATAAACGCTGCCCAGGCCGTTCGTATTTGTCCTCACCAGCGAGACGGTCGCAGGATCGAAGACCACGAACCGATCCGCTCCCTCCGTGGGAGTTCCATTCCACTCAAATCGCAAACCCAACTCCAGCGTCAGATTCCGCGTGAGCTTGTAGTTGTCCTGAACGAACCCTCCCACTGCATTCACATACACCCTGCTCGAGACCGTGCTGGGCGTAATCGAAAAAACATTCGCCACGCCGTTGATAAAGTTAGCGGTCGTGTTGAACCCGACCGTTCCCGTATCGCCGGCAAAGTTCGCATTCAGAAACCGCCGAAACTCTCCGCCGAACTTTAGCGTATGCTTGCCCGTCAGATAGGTCGCGGTGTCGTATACAACTCCCAGCGTATCGGTGCGTCCCTGCGGAAAGCCCGAAGGCCCACCGAAGTTCAGAGAGAGATCCGTGATCGTCATCTGCGGCAGACCGATCGCAGAGTTCAGGCCAGCTCCAATGTGATAGTCATTGGGATTCGCCACGAAGCTCGGATTGAAGGCGATGGCGATGCGATTGAACCCCAGCCGCGCCTCGTTCACCAGCTTGGGGCTGAAGACGTGGGTCTCATTCAGCGTCAAAACCTGGCGATGCGCGTTGCGGCTATCGCCGAATCCGGGCACCGTGTTCCCCTGCAGATTCGGCTCCGTGCGAACGTCCGACTGGAAGGCGTAGAAGCCATGCAGCGTGTCCTTCGAGCTGAACTGGTGCAGAACATCCGCCGTTCCCTGATGCACCGTCACAGGTCCGCTCGCCGATCCGATAAACCTGGTCCCCGTCAGATCGTTGGGCAGTGGAATCAGCGGCAACAGCGACACCGAAGCCGGATTCCCCGCCTGCATCACCTGCGCCCGTTGCGCCAGGCTCAACACACCGCTGTTCAGCGTCAGCGACTGACGTTGAATCAGTCCTTCGTAGCTCAAAAAGAAGAAGGTCTTATCGCGCCAGATCGGCCCTCCGATCGCCCCTCCAAAGTTGTTCCGCTTCAGCGGAGCCTGCTTGGCTCCCTTGCGGTTGAAGTAGTTCCTCGCATCCATCGCTTCGTTGCGGAAATAATCGAATGCCTCGCCGTGAAACGCATTCGTGCCAGAGCGCGTGCTCACATTCACGATCGAGCCCGAACTCCGGCCATATTCGGCGCTGTACGTCGAGTTGTTGATCTTGAACTCCGAGGTCGTGTTGATTGAAGGTTGAAACGTAATCTGGTTCTGCACCATGTCGTTCAGATTGACGCCATTGATCTGAAAGTTCACCGAGTCCTCGCGATTCCCCGCCGTGATAAACGAGTTCGCTCCCAGGCCTCGGCTGGGCGAAGTGAGATTTCCGTTCTGCGGCGCCGTTACGCCTCCCGGCGTCAGCACCGTCAGATCGAGAAAGTGCCGGCCATTCAATGGAATCTCCTGCACCGTCGTGCGATCGATCACCTGCCCCACCGTGATCGTGTTCGCATCGATCACCGGAGCCGCCCCCGTCACTTCGACCGTCTCACCCGCCGAAGCCACACTCAGCTTCACGTTGATCTCCACCCTCTGGTCCACCTGCAACGTCAAACGAGGCACCGTGTAAGGTCCGAATCCTGAAGCGTTCACCTGCAGCATGTAGTTGCCCGGCTGCAAAGACGGAACCACATACTCTCCCGCGCTGTCGGTCACCACATCGCGATCCGCGTTCGTATCTAACGAATGGACCTTCACCGCTGCACCGGCAACCACGGCGCCCGACGCGTCGGTCACCGTTCCCGACAGAGTCGCGGTCGTCTGTCCATATCCCAACGCGCTGATCAGGATTACCGCCAACCCTGCCAGTAACTTGAAATATCGTGCTGACATCTTCATGGCCTGCCTCAAAGAAGTTCAGATAGCTCCCCGGAGAACCGGGAGAGGTTGAATTCGATAGATTTCGGTTAACTCAAAAAAAGCGGTGAACGTATGTCCGGGGTCAAATGCTATGCGGTACAGCCACACAGCAAGGGCTGCTACTCACGACATAGTTAAAGAAACATCAATAAGAACAATTTTCAGGGAAAATCTCCCTGTGTCAACGCGGCCTGTCCCAAAAACCAAAAATATCTTTTGGATCTTTCTAAATCATTTAGATCCTTGAATTGTCATCGCCTGTTGTTGAAATTGTCACATTCTTGCAAACAACCCGTTTCTGGCAACAGAACCCTCCGGGCCTCCATTTTCTTTCCTCTTTGTCCTCTGTGTAAAACTGTTGCATCCGTTGAACATGCAACACAGAGAGTATTGAGAAATCCCGAGCTTCCGAGTTGCTCGGCGTATCATGGGCCATTCGGAAGTTGGCTGATCAAAATCGATTCTATTTAGAATTGAGAGCATTCATACTTGCATTGATCTGCCCCTTCTATTCAATCAACAGCACTCCGCCACGGAAACCAAAAAACATGCGTCTAGCAGCCCTAGCCTACCTCGTTCTCTCCTGCACCGCAGCCGCCATCGCCCAAAACCCGCATGTCCCCAAATGGCCCACCAAAGAGAACGTCTACGTAATTAAAAACTTCCGTTTCGGCACCGGCGAGACCATTCCCGAACTCAGCTTGCATTACCTTACCCTTGGCCAACCGCATCGAGGAACCGATGGACACATCGACAACGCCATCCTCCTGCTACACGGCACCGGGGGCGATCGCTACACTCTCATGAATCCCGTCTTCTCTGATGTTCTCTTCGGCCCCGGACAGCCTTTCGATATCACCAAATACTTTCTCATCCTCCCCGACGACATCGGACAAGGTGATTCCTCTAAGCCCTCCGACGGCCTCCACATGAAGTTCCCCGAGTACGACTACGACGACATGATCCGCTCGCAATACATCATGCTCACTGAAGGCATGCACGTCGACCATCTTCGCCTCATCTTGGGAACCTCCATGGGCTGTATGCAGTCCTGGGTTTGGGGAGAGGTTTACCCGCACTTCATGGACGCTCTCGCCCCCTTCGCGTGTTATCCCGTTGAGCTCGCTGGTCGCAACCGTATGACCCGCTACATCGCCATCGAGAGCATCAAGCACGACCCCGCCTGGAAGAAAGGCGAATATACCACTGAGCCTGTCGAGGGCCTTCGCGGAGCCGAAGCCATGCTTCTCGTTATGGGCTCCGCGCCACTGCAAATGCAGAAGAGCTACCCCACTCGCGCCCAGGCGGAGAAGTACGTCGACGACTACATGGTCCGCGCAATCGCCCATGTAGACGCCAACGACCTCATCTACTATGTCAACGCCTCGCGCAACTACAATCCAGAGCCCAAGCTACACACCATCGTCGCGCCCGCGCTTTGGATAAACTCCGCTGACGACTTCATCAATCCGCCCGAGCTCGCTCAACAGATCATCAGAGCACGCGTGCTTCCCAAAATGCCTAAAACCAAATTCATTATCCTCCCCATTACCGACGCCACCCGGGGCCACGGGACCCACACGCAGGCCGCCATCTGGAAGGATGAACTTGCTAAATTTATGGCCGAGACAGAAAAGAAGTAGCGGCCAACCACCGATCAACTCGCGATACCGATCTGGCTCGACTCAACGGCCTCACTCACGGTGAATTTCGTTGGCAGCGGTCCTTCCCGGAGACCAGTCGTCATCGCCTACCGGGGCGCCACATCCGGCGGTACATTCGCGGGAGCCGAACCCGTCTCCGGATTGTAATGCGGATGATTCAGGTCAATTGGACCCGGCTTCTCAAGCGCAGGAGAAAGAGCGCTCTCAAGCCATGCGCGGTACACCAGATCGCGAAGCATCCTGGCTCCAGCCGCGGTCCGAGCGTAGACCATCTCCCTTGCCTCTTGATCGCGCGTATCATTGAAGGCACCTCGCTTATCCATCTGATAGATAGCCTCGACTCTGCCTCCCGCCTCATCGAGATGAGCAAGGATCAGCTCGAACACATCCCCCTGAAGATGTCCGGGCTTGCCCACACGAGGAGCGATGTCTTGTTCGGTGAGGCCAATCGCATCTACATAGGCTGACTCGAAGCGTCCATGAATCTTGGGATCGCGCGTATATCCCTTTGGATCAGGCCCCTGCCATCCATCGTGATGAATCGTATCGTGCAGCGGCTGCGCCCCGTCGCCGATATAATGCCCCATCCACGCCACATAGAAGGCGCAGGTCTGCTCCAGGAATGCCGTATCCCTGCCCGCAGCTCGCTCTCGCCGCAGCAGACGCATATCCGCTACCATATGCCCGTAGACCTCGGCCGCCGCATAAGGCAACGTGCCGGTCCAACGCACGTTCATTCGCTTCGCATCTTCAGGATCGCTCTTTTGAATTCGAAGATTCTCACGGTACAGTTCCAGCACAAACTCATACCTGGAACGAGGAACTACCTTCATAAAAGCAAACTGTTCACGAAACCATCCGTGGTTAGGATCTTCTTCGATCTTCGAGAAGGGCTCCGACGCCCCACGCCATGTATCGGGAATGCTCGCGGAACCCGCGATATAGTCCGCATACTTCTTCAGAAAGATTGGCCCATCCTCAGGCAGCATATCCACCGCGGTGCGGTCGATCACCGAGTGCGCACGAGCGCCCCACGGATAAGCCGCCTGAGGAAGAAACAACATTGCGATCAACAGCGTAGCGGTCGACGACCTGCGATTCATCTTCATCTCCAATCTGAATACGAAAAAATGCCCTCACGCGTCCTCTTATGGATCGAGAGGATCCAAAGGATCCTGCTCGAGCGACTCGATCTTTGGAAGAAAGACCACGCTCGTCTCCGACGGATGATCTGTGATCTTATACGGTAGATATCCCATCTCTCTCAGGCATCGATACTCAAAGGCCTGGCTTGCAATCCCATCAATCTGTCCCTTGTTGCTGATCACCAGCGCCGGCTTCTCCATCGGCATCCTGTAGCGATAGATCTCCCGCACCGCGTTGCGCATGTTCGTCGTCGTATGCCGCGCATGGGGATCGATCAGAATCGCCGACTCAGGAACGTGATAGTCCGCCAGCAGAGCCTTCTTCATCTCCAGCGCCTCGGCAAATGGCGTCTGCGATGGATGCACATATCCGCCAGAGACCAGGATGAATGGAGCCTTGCCCGCATGATAGGCCTCAGCCGCAAGCGCCGTCCGGGCACGTCCCGCCTGGGAGAGCGCCGTCTTCGGATCGCTCGGCCCCGCGCCCGGAACCACAATGACCGAATACGGATACTTGCTCCAATCGACAGCGGGGATCGCCTTAATCGCGGCAGCATTTCCTGCTGTCTCCATCGGCTCTTCCCTTCCTGCCTCATCGCGACGATTCATCGCCAACAGTTGAAGCGAAGCCTTGAGTGTAGAGTCGAAGAAGATCTCCGAGCCCTCAGGCTCCGACGCTATCCCCTGAGCCAGAGCCGTAATCTTCTGTTGAAACTCCGGAGAATTTACATCAAAAGAGATGGAATCAATTGGCGGGTACCGAGGAGCCTCCCCCTGCCCATAGACCGCCATCACGTTATTCATCCCGCGAGCGCAGATCTCCCACGCCGCGGCCAGAAGATCTTCTCCGCTCTTATCGTGATAAAGAACATAGGTCCCGCTGGAACGAAGATCATGGTCGACCATCTCCCGCAGTGCTGCGTTCTCGCGATAGAGCCGTTCGAGAGCAGAGGAGACGACGCGAATCTCCTCCTCCGTCCACAGAAGACCCCTCATCGTGCAAACCGCATTGCCCTTACAGGACCGCAACGAAAGGCCAAGATACTGCTTCCGTTCCGCAGCGATCTCCTGCAATTCCTTATCGGCCAGCAGAGCAGACCGCACCTTGGAGTCGTTCTCGATCGCCGACAGCAGATAGAAGTTCTTATCCTGAATCGCATGCTCGAGGCGAAGCGGCTTCGGAACAATCTGAGCCGATCCAATCGGAGCCAGGGCGAGGACCGCTGTTACAAACGAAGATGCAATAAAACGAAGTTGCATGGCGCAAAGCTCCCAGAGAAGATGAACAATTCTGGCGCAGAAAACCATCGGCTCTCTGCGCCAGCCAGATTGCGAGCCTTAGAACTTCAGACTCAGGCCGAACTGCGTGTTGCGCGAGGTGCGTGCCGAGGTCTCCGTGAGGAAGTTGCTTGCATTCTGCGCGTTGATGACCGCACCCGTGCATCCGCTCGTCGTGTTGCAGTTCAGATTGTTGGTGTTCAACAGATTCTCTGCCTGAGCGAATGCGGCCAGATGAAACCGTTCGCCGAAGTTGAAATACCGTTTGATCTGCGCGTCCTCCTGCGACAAGCCGCTGCCACGCAGGCTGTTACGAGCCACAAAAGGTCTCCGATCGTTGGTAATGCCATCTTTGTTCAAATCCGTTCCATCGATCGGGTTGATTGGATAACCCGAATTGAGGAAGGTCATCGAGGAAAACTCAAATCCGTTCGCCCAGCGCAACGAGCGCGACGCGAACGATGTCTGATAGATCCCCTGAACGACCAGGTTATGCCGCGTGTCATTATCTGCGTTGCCGTAGTCCCGCCGCAGGCTGGTCGGATCGCTGACACTTCCGCCTTCGCCGATGTTATCGGACAAAGCATGCGAGAACATATAGTTCACCGTGAACTCGAAGCCGCGCGAAAGCCTCTTCTGAAGACTCAGAAAGCCACCATTGAAGCTCGTGTTCGCTCCACTGCGAATCAGGTTAATCGCGCCAAAGTTGGGATTGGGTCGATTACTCGTGCCTAAAAAGACTGGGCGCCTGTCAGCCAGAGTAGTTCCGCTTGGAGTCAGATTGGTGTCGGTATAGTAAAGTCCATGCCGCAGACTGGCAAACTGATATCCCACCGTCAACTGATAGTTGTGCCCCAGATCCTGTTGGACCTGCAGATTCGCCTGGTGCTGGTATGCATTATGAAAGTCGGGATTGAAGGCCGTGATGCTCGGCTTGACCGGAGAAGCCGATCCACTTAGATCGGGCACATTCGGGAAGACCGGGGCTCCCGCCGATCCGCCCATCACCAGATAGTTCAGCAGACGGTGACCGTTCACCTGCGCGGCGTTGTAGAAGGTGCCAAGGCCGGGAACGTCGTAGTACATTCCATACGCCGCATGGACCACCGTCTTCGGTCCGAGCGGGGACCACGTCAGGCCAACGCGCGGAGCAATATCGGTGTAGTCATTGGGAACGCTACGGGAGAGCGGGTAGGGAGCCTGCGCATCGAAGGTCGGAAACAGGATCGCCTCGTAGCGCGCGCCCACATTGATGCTCAGATTCTGACTGAGGCGAATCTCATCCTGCGCGAAAAAATTCATGAAGTTGAAGGCAATTCTGATCGCTGGATCGCCTCCATAGGTCGTCAGAGTGCTATAGGTATACGGCTGCCCGGTCGCCGGGTCGGTCTTGCCTGCAACCGTGTTGAGAAACTGATTGAGCGAACTCACCGCCGGACGCTTAGTCACATCGTCCGCGGCCAGACCGTTGAAACTAAACGTGGGAGCCGTTCCCGAAAGATTGGCAAAGAGCTCGTGATCGAACTCGCCACCAAACTTGAGGGTGTGGCGTCCTCGTGTCCAGGTAATGTTGTCGAGCACACTCGTGCTGCGCTCGGTCGTGGTCGTCGTCGTCAAAGGACTGAAGCCGATATTCGCCACGCTGCTGATGTTAATCAACGCATTGCCGTAGGGAGACCCATTCACCAGAGGAAAATTCCCTGTATCACGCTGAATCATGCCGAAGCGCACCTCGTTCAACAGATGATCGGAGATCACGGTCGCCAATTGCAGCCCAGCTCCGTTCTGGTGATCGGTGTAATGCGATCCACGGTCCGCGATCGTCAGTCCGCTCGCGTTGTTGGGCTGTTGATTGGTGAAACGCGCATAGCGAACATAGCCGCTGTTCTTCGCATTCAGGTTGAAGTCCACCTTGCCGACAAGAGTGCGATAGGTTTCACCAAAGGGAGCGGTCCCAATCTGATCCGATGCCAACCCCAACGCGCCCGCATTGCCCGGCGTAATCGTGATCGCCTGGGGAAGAGTATAGGGATTGTTCTCAAACTGCCCGAAGAAGAAGAGCTTGTCCTTGATGATCGGGCCTCCCAAGGTGAACGCGGCGTCCCACCAGCTGCGGTCAGGCTGTGCCTGCACCAGGGTCGGAATCGCCTGCAGATCGAGAGGACGCCACTGTCCCAGCGCCGAGCCATGGAACTGATTCGTTCCCGACTTGAGCACAACGTTAATCTGTCCTCCCGCCGCACGGCCAAACTCCGCCGAGTATCCGCTCGACAGTGTCTGAGTCTGCGCCACCGCCTCCGGCGTAACAATAATTAATCGGATCTGGCGGTTGGACCCATGCTGCGTATTGTCCAGACCGTCCAGATTCCACTGCGACCGCTCCGTTCCCCCAAAGGTAAATTGCGTCGTCGAAAAGGTATTCGTTGGAATGCCGATCACACCTGGCGAAAGCAGAAGATAATTGAACAGGTTGCGTGACGCAATCGGAAGATTTTCGATCTCGTGCTGGTCGAGCACGGCTCCAACGGTTGAGGTACCCGTATCCATCAGGCTGGCCCCCGCATCGACCTGCACCGTCTCCGAGGCGTTTCCCACCGCCAGGGCGATGTCGATGCGAGCCTCCTGCCCCACGTTCAGAACGATTCCTTCCTGGGTCGTCTTCTGGAATCCGTCCGCCGACGCCTCCAGACGGTACGTACCTACATGCACCAGAGGAAACCGATAGTAGCCGTTTGAATCGGTCACGGCCTCCTGCGAGATTCCCGTGCCGACGTTAATGAGAGTAATGTGCGATCCGCTGATTGAACTCTTCGAAGGATCGAGCACATAACCATTGACTGCAGCGTCCACAGCGTTTGCCTGCCCGAAAGAGGCTCGGGAAAACGCCAGAAAGACGACGAAAAAGAAAACATAAATTTTGCGATTCACGCTGGCTCTCCGATTCGAGCGATCGCGCGGCGGAATTGCCGGTCAAACTCGCTCTCCTGCTCTCAACCCTAGAGAGCCAACAACCTTCAAGACAGTCTCATTTCACCGTCACAATGTGATTTCACAATGTTACAAATATGGAAGTCACTGAAAGCAAATCAACTTCATACCTGCCTCTCATTACGGTTTACCAAAATTTCATGTGTATTCTTGATACTTAAACAGTGTCAGCGCTTCTACCAGAACTTTCTTCGCACACGCCATCTTCCTTAATGGGAGACGAGCGTTGGAACGCGGTCTTGCGGATCGTTAAATCCGCCCGCTTTTCCAAGTCCTCGCGCCTCTCGCAGCTCCTGCTTTATCTGGCGGAACAGACGCTGCTTGAACGCACCGCGTTCCTCAACGAACAGGCCATTGCCGTCGAGGTCTTCGAACGCGGCGACGAATTCAATCCCGGCGTCGATACTATCGTTCGCTCACACATGGTGCGCCTCCGCCAGAGACTTGAGCAGTATGCCTCGGACTTTCCCATTGGCAACTTTCGCGTGACCGTCCCTAAAGGCGAGTACATCGTGCGCTTCGATCGCACAGTCCCGATCGCGGTCCCCATCTCTAAGGGCTCTCCCCCTCCTCCCCTCATCACAGAGCTTCCATTTGTAACCGCTGAGGTCCCCCCGCGGCGCAAGTGGATTACAAATCCTCTCTTTCTACCCTGCGGTCTCCTGGGACTTCTCGTCGTGGGCCTCTCGCTTGTTCTATGGTCCGTGCGTTATCGCTCCCAGCGTTCCGCTTCACCGCCACTCCATCCTCTTTGGAGCCGCATCTTCCAGCCCTCTCATCCGACGACCTTTGTAGCCGCCGACAACGGCTTGGTGCTTCTGCACTGGATGACCAGAAAGGACACCACACTGGCCGAGTATCTCGGTCACAACTTCAATCAGGAGTTCCAAGGTCTCCCACGCGATCGGGCCGACGAGATTCGCAACATCGCCAACCGTCGCTACACCTCCTTCGTCGACCTCAACCTCTTTCGCCGCGTTCAGCAGCTTCCCTTCGCCTCCCCCCATCGTCTCATCCTGAGGTACGCTCGCGATCTCGGTATGGACGAACTCAAACAGGGCAACATCATCCTCTCCGGAGCCCGCGGCGCGAATCCCTGGCTCGAGCTCTACGAGCCCCAGATGAACTTCTACGGTTCCAATGACGGCATCCATCACATCTACAGCTTCATTAATCGCCAGCCCCAGGCCGGAGAGCCCGACCGCTATTTCGCCTCGGACTCTGACCCCAAGCAACACGTCCTCGGCGTCCTGGCATTCATCTCCAACCTTGACCGAAGTGGCAACGCTCTGGTCGTCGAAGGCAACTCCATGGCCGGGACCGAGGCCATCACCGACTTCCTCTTCAACGACGACGTCCTCCTTCCCTTCCTCAATCAGCTCAAACACCCAGACGGCACGCTGCCGCACTTCGAGGTTCTCGTCGAATCCAACAGCGTCAACGGCAACGCCGGCCCCTTCCACATCCTTTCCTACCGCACCTACCCTTAGCAGCTCGCACGTCACCCCGCTGCAATCAACCCTATCTTTGCTATGACGAGTTAGCCGACAAGGCTTTGGGTTTCTACTGGTAAAAGAAATTTCTACAGGTTAAGGGATTACGACAGGGGCTTTAAGGTCGACAGTACACTGTCCTATCCCGCCGACGGCAACGGTAAACTTGTGGCGGATGGAGAAGCTATGACCAGCCCGAAATGGAACGCTCCCGATTATTTGGACAACGGACTCTCTTTCGGAGACCGTGGACGTCCAATTCGCGTGGAGAAAAATGCATCTGGACGTAGTGAGCGCACCCATTTTTTTTCCTGGGAGTGGGCCGCGCAATGGTGTCTCAATCATCAAAGCATGATCTTTGCTTTTTTGAGCTTCTGCTGGATCGCCTTTCTTTACTGGCGTGTACTCCAAGGACCATTTGTCTATGATGATCTCGACCATATTCCTAATAATCCTACCCTGAGATCATGGCATTCAACATTTGCGAGACTTCTCTCCTCTCCGGTTGCTTTCTCCAATGAATACCGTGACGGAATTGCCGGTTCTACCTTTCGTCCGCTTTTTTGGCTCAGCCTGTTTGTCGATTTCAAGCTGTGGGGGACCGGATCCACAGTCGGATTCCATCTCACGAATTTAGCGCTGCATTGGATGAATGGACTTCTACTTTTCGCTCTATTCCTGCGAATGGCAACCCCTGTGCGTATCGCCGCAGCTTCAGTACTTCTGTGGCTGGGTCTCCCCGTCAATACTGAAGTGGTTTCATGGATCAGTGCGCGATCGTATCTGCTCTGCAGCTTCTTTATACTTCTAGGTCTGCTGGCTGTTCATTCGTATTTGTATTCTGGTAAGCGCTTACATCTCGTTTCGCTGTTCGGGTGTTCTCTGGCAGCGGGACTTTGTCATGAAGAGGGCGTCCTACTCATTCCTCTAGCGCTTCTAATGGTCTACGCGGCAGATGAGATTCGAAGCCGACGATTCATCGCGATAGCGGTGACATTGGGATTGTCAAGTATTTTGCTCATGACGCTCGCCTGGCTCGTCGGTACGAAAGCAGGACATGGACCTTCACAGTTGTGGTCCATCGGACTCGCCTTTTGGAAATATGTTCAGTGGATGGCAATGCCCATTTACCTCAGCGTGGAACGTTCTACGTCAACGCCTGCCAATTCCCGATCGATCGGCGCCGTTATTGCATGGATTACATTTCTTGGTTTGTTTCTCATCGCATGGGCCCTGCGCAAAAGAATGCCGATGGTTGCAGCTGGAATTGTAGCGTGTGTGGTTACGTTACTGCCTTTTTGCGGCATCGTTTACATCTACCAGGGCATGGCAGAACGTTTTGTGTATTTGGCTTCGATTGGCTTTGCTCTCTGTATTGCTTCATTTGTGCTGGAGTACAACTCGCGATGGAAGAATGCACTTATCGGCTGTGCTCTTCTATGGGTATTGTGGGGGGGATGGAGGGTTCGGATGCGCGTACTCGATTGGAGCGACCCTGTCGCTCTCTTTCAGAACTCGCTTGAGGCCACCCCAAAGAGTTCCGTTCTTTACGCCAATCTTGGATATCTGTATCGCGAACAAGGCCAACTTGCGCTGGCAGTGTCGGCGTATAGCCGTGCGACTCAACTTCAACCGCGAGATGAAGAGGCGTTTGTTGGACTAGGCGTCACATACTCTGCGTTGGGACGCCCGAGAGAAGCTGTGGAAAGCTATCGTCGAGCACTCGAGCTACGTAGCACTGACAATAAAGCTATCTTGGACTTAGCCCTGGCTCTGAGTGAGTTAGGTGACAAAAGAGAGGCAGAAACCGAGTTCCGTAAAGCTCTCGCACTCTCTCCTCGAGATGAATCCATCTATCTTGATTTAGGAGGGTTGCTTTTCCAAAAAGGGGAAACTGACGAGGCTATCAAGTGTTATCAGAAGGCAATTGAGCTCGCGCCTAATGACATTGATCCATATTATGATCTCGGTGTGCTTTTCCAAAAGCGTGGTCAGATAGACATAGCTTTAGCCTTCTACAAAAAAGCAATTCGTCTCAAGCCAGACGATCAAGATACCTTGAATCGGTTAAGAGAAATAATGAGAGGCGCCTATTCTCATCCTCGATGATGGTGAGGGAAAGCGGGACCCCTTCCCTGCTTTCAGACGCCCGAGGAGCCAAAACGAGCTCTGTTGTTTTGCAAATTAAATAGCGCAGATTTGTGCAAGTTATTTGGCATGGCCCGCCCCACCGGAGCCATCGCACTTTGTGTCAGGTGTAGTTGCGGAGAGTTCTTACGTACTTTTGACCTAGAACTGCGCCCATGTACCGGTAAAAAAAATTGCGCCATTTAATTTGCAGACCTACACTCCAAACGGCCCATTTTGTTCGGTATGGCAAGGAAACCGGACTTTCCTCACACGTCATTCTCTAGATGATGCGACGAAGCGCCTCTCCCGGGGAAGCCCGAATGGAAGCGCTCTGCCGCGTTGCTCGCAATCACAACTTTGATATAACACCGAAGATAAGCGAATAGCAGGCTTCTAGAACGAGTAACGTGCTCCGAACTGGATAGTTCGCGGCCCATTGCGCGAATTGGTGATTTGGCCGAAGTTGGAGCTGTTGACGCTGCTGTTTGGATTTCCGTAGCTCACGAAGTTGAAGACGTTGAAAGCATCTGCACGGAAGCCGACAGCGTGGCCCTCCGTGATGTGGAAATCCTTGAAGAGCGAGCTATCGATCTGCTCAAAGCCGGGAGCGCGTTGGGTGCCAACCCCGGCCGTCCCAAATGTGTTCGATAGCTGTGGACCGTACGCGCATATGCCGTTGTCCACAGAGGTACAGGGCGTCGCGGATGGATCAGTGCCGAACCATTGCGCGACACTGCGATTCACAACGTTCAAGGAGCGGTATCGATTTGCGCGCGCCCCGGTACTGTAGCTACCAGTATTGCTATTGTTATTGGACGTAATCGTGACCGGGAGTCCAGAGAAAGCAATTGCCGTGGAGGAAAGTGTCCAGCCACCGGCGAGGAGGTCGACAATTTTGTTGTCATGGGAACCAAACATCTGTCCATGGCCAAACGGAAGAGCGTAGGAGCCGTTCGCCGAAAGGCTATGCCGAACATCGAGCTCCGACGGACCATAATCGCCGGGAATGTTAAAGCCGTTCTGGATACCATTCGGACCGGAAGAATTGGAAGCGCCATAGTTTCCGTTCGTGTCTGTTAAGGACTTGGCGTAAGTGTAATTTACAGTCGCCTGAAATCCCTTACTCACGCGGTGCCGCAACGTAGTCTGCAGCGCGTTGTAACTGGAAACGCCTTCGGAGTCGAAGGTTTCGACGGTGCCATTCTCCCCGACCAGGTTGGCCAGGGGAGCCCGGGCTGCCAGTGGAATGCTGGCGAGTGGCGATTGATTAGTAAGACCGAGAGCGGTCAGAGAAGCGGCCTGAGCAGCGGTGAGCTGATTGCCATTCCGATAGTCGATCAGGCGGTTCCCCAGCTCGCCA
>Ga0193742_1001027_pt1 | contig 17546 bp, 19 predicted proteins | sample L2c1metaG_FD_165511 | JGI IMG/M metagenome (GOLD analysis project Ga0193742, IMG submission 165511) | Soil microbial communities from a riparian zone of the East river system, Colorado, United States - L2c1 | ecosystem: Environmental > Terrestrial > Soil > Riparian zone | place: USA: East River... | reverse complement strand
GTATCTATTCAGGTCGCGGTGACCCGATCGAGGTGGCTGTTGGCTGCCTGAGATGATCTTGATGTGTCGGGTTCTGAGGGTGTGTCGCTGGAGCGATTGCTTGCGCGCCTGGAGGAACTGGAGTCTCGGGTGGCAGCTCTGGAGGCTCGCAATGCCGAGTTGGAGGCGGAGAACGCTGAGTTGAGGCGGCGTTTGGGCCAGAACTCCCGGAACTCGTCGAGTCCGCCGTCCTCGGATGGTCCCGAGCGGAGTCCGGCGCCGCGGTCGTTGCGGCGTAAGACTGGTCGTAGGCCAGGGAAGCAGCCTGGTGCGCAGGGCTTTTCGCTGGAGTTGGTCGATGACCCGAACGAGGTCTTCGATCATGTTCCGGGTTGTTGCCGGGGCTGTGGCGGCGATCTGCGTTGTGCCGCGGTGGCGGGTGTCGTGCGCCGTCAGGTCACGGACATCTCTCCGGCGGTGGTCACGGTGACCGAGCATCGGTTGCATCAGCGTCGCTGCGGCTGCGGGAAGGTCACGACCGCGTCCGCACCCGCGGGAGTGGCCAACGCACCCGCTTCCTACGGTCCAAACCTGCGTGCGTGGGTGGTGTACGCGCTGGTGTTCCAGCACATCCCCGTCGCTCGTGTCGTCGAACTCGTCGCTGATCTCTCGGGTGCCCGCCCATCGGCCGGTTGGGTGTGCCAGGTGCTGCGGGACACCGCCGCCGCGCTGGTCGAGGTGGAGAAGCTGATTCGGGCGTTGCTGACCGCCGCGCACATCCTGCACGTCGACGAGACCGGCGCGAAGGTCACCGGCGCCCGCTGGTGGCTGCATGTCGCCTCGACCGCCACGCTGACCACCTATCACCTCGATCGGTCCAGGGGCCGACCCGCGATCACCGAACTCGGTGTCCTGACCGGCTTCGACGGTGTCGTGGTCCACGACTGCTGGGCCTCCTACAACGCCTACACCGACTGCCAACACGCGCTCTGCGGGGCACACATCGCCCGTGAACTCGTCGCCGCCGGCGAATCCCATCCCGACCAGCACTGGCAAGCCCAGGCACTCGACACGTTGCTCGCTCTCAACACCGCCGCGCACGACGCCCTCGATCGCGGTCACACCGCGATCCCACCGGATATCAGCGATCCGCTGCTTCACGCCTGGCGCCAGGCGATCCTGGTCGGCCTGGCGCAACACCCCGCCAGACCCGGCCGCAAACAATCCAAGACCCGCAACCTCCTAGAACGCCTCCGCGACCGGGAGGCCGACGTGCTGCGCTTCGCCCACGACCTCACCGTCCCGTTCACCAACAACCAAGCAGAGCGCGACCTACGACCGACCAAGACCCAGATGAAAATCTCCGGAACCTTCCGATCCGAAACCAGCGCCACAGCCTGGGCCCGCATCCGCGGCTACGTCTCCACCGCACGCAAACACGGACTCACCGCCTTCAACGCAATCCTCACCGCCGTCGAAGGAAACCCCTGGACACCAACACCTTCACCAACCACGTGAATAGTTACCTTGTTTGTAAGCGGGCCAAAGAGGCGGCGCTTGTTCTCAAGGAATGCGCTGTGTGGCTGCAGCTTCAACAGCCCGGGACGCGTGATAGCTTGTATAGGGTAATGCGTGTCGAGGTCAGCTGGGGCTGTCCAAAGAACCTCCTTGCTCTCGCCGCTTGTTCGTAAGGTCCCGCCTGTGGGCTTGGCGCGGAAGCAGATCGAGAACTCTTGGCGGACCTCACCGTCCGTGAACTCGATCAGGTGATGTGGGTTGCTGAAGACGCCGACCAGGCCGGTGACCTCGATCGCGATGCCCGTCTCTTCCATCGTCTCCCGTCGCGCGGCTTCGGTGAGCATCTCGCCCAGCTCGACTGCGCCTCCGGGGATGGCGTACAGGTCGTTGTCGGTACGGCGGATGAGCAGGACTTTGCCGGTCTCGTCTCGGACGAACGTCGTCACCGCCACGACGATGCTGTTCGGTGCCGGGGCGTTCGGGTTGTGGAAGTGGTCGGTGCGCACCATTACCCTTGTGCCTACCAGGTCCGCGGTTCGATAGCGCTCCCGGCATGTGCTCGCTGGTCGGGTCCCATTGTGGTGATCACTGTCCTGCCCGGTGAGAGGCTGGGGCTATGGACGACAGGCCGAGGGGCTGGTTCTGTGGGACGTCGACCACACCTTGATCGAGAACGGCGGGATCAGCAAGGAGACGTACCAAGGAGCGTTCGAACAGGTCGTGGGGCGCCGACCGTCGGTACGGCCCGTCACCCACGGGCGGACTGATCTCCAGATCATGCGGGAGCTGCTCGTCGCCAACGGTGAGTCGCCGGAGGCGTTTGGCCCTATCTCGATCTTCGGGGACGTGCTCCGTGAGGTGATGGGTTCCAAGGCGGACGACCTCGCCCGTCGCGGTCACGTCCTGCCTGGCGTCGTTGGCGCGCTCTCCGCGTTGGCTGGTGAGCCGAACGTGCTTCAGTCCGTGTTGACCGGCAACGTTGTGGAGAACGCTCGCCTCAAGGTTACGACGTTCGCACTCGGGAAGTGGCTCGACCTCGACGTTGGTGCGTTCGGTTCGGATGACATCGTGCGGTCGAAGTTGATCGACGCATCTCGTCAGAAGGTCGTGGCGAAGTACGAACGCACCTTCGACGGTGAGTCAACGATTCTGGTCGGCGACACGCCGTTGGACGTGCAGGCGGCTCACGACGGCGGCGCGAAAGTCATCGCCGTGGCCAGCGGAGTGCACGGGGTGGACGAGCTGGAGGCCTGTGGAGCCGATGCCACCTTGCCTGACCTGGTTGACACGCGAGCGTTCCTTGCCGCCGTGGCCGCGGTGCGCGTTAGAGGAAGTGCGGGCTGATCAGCCTTCGAGGTGATCGACCTGGCCGACGGCACCTGCTGGGCACACCCCCTGGTCCGCTCGACAGGTGGTGAGGGTTGGGATCTGCTGCCAGAATCGGACGCGTGGTCGAACTTGCCTTGACAGCGGACCGGCGTAGCGAGCTGATCGAGCTACTGGGGGATGAGCAGCGCTTAAGCACCGAGTTCCCGAAGGTTAGTGAGTACTTGGAGATGTCGCCACAGTTGGCGGGGACCGGCGATCTCCAGATGGATGCGGCGTTCGAGCTGCGGTTCGTCCACTACATGACGGGTGGATCAACGGAGAGTTCGAACCCTTACTGGGACATCGTTTCGCCGTTCGTGTTCAGCCATGAAGGCCGTCGGATGGTCAACGGTGGTCGGCCGGATGGCAGCGCCCGCCTGGCTTACGCGCAGATGGTCTTGCAGGCCGCCTACACCTATGCGATTCCGTCGCCAGAGACTTTGCACTGGATGTCGGAGTTCTGCGATGTACGGAAGGTCGTCGAGCTGGGCGCCGGTCGGGGGTACTGGGCGGCGCAGATGGCGCGCTCTGGAATCGAGGTCGAGGCATACGACTTCGAGCCACCCGACAAGGTGGAGAACATCTCGTTCCCTCGTGCCGCAGGCCAAACGGACGTTTGGCATCACGTTGGCGATCTCGGCGAGTTCGAGGGCACCAAGGTCGACCGAGCGGACCATGTGCTGTTCCTGTGCTGGCCTCCGGGATGGGGCAACACGATGGCGTTGGAGGCGCTCGCCTGGTTCGAGAAGTCAGGCGGTGAGCGTCTGATCTTCATCGGACAGCCGAAGGGTGGCATGACTGGCACCGACGAGTTCTTCGATGCACTTACAGCCGGATGGCAACTAGATTCCGAAGATCAGCAGTACGTCGCGTGGTGGAACCTAACGGACGTGGCGCAGAGTTGGACACGACGTTAGGCCGTGGGTAGTCGCCCGATGGGCGGTCAGCCGGTCTGGGCGTCGTTGAGCAGAGTCATGACTGCATCGGCGATGCCTGGGCTGATCGCGATCGTCTCTGTTGAAGCGAACGTGTGCGCCGCGCCGGATGCGTCAACCACGACCGCGCCGGCCTCGCGCGCGAGAAGCACGCCTGCTGCGGTGTCCCATGGCTTGTTGGACAGCATGACCAGTGCGTCCGTCCGACCCTCGGCGATCCATGCCAGGTCGAGAGCGGCGGAACCGAACATCCGTACTCGTTCGGCGCGCTGGGCGAGAAGGGTCGTGATGCGTAGCCGGCGGGCGTTCTTACTCGCCGCTTGATCGCCTACCGCGTAGTCGCAGATGGACACGATCGACTCGGCGAGGTTCGTTGCCTTGCTCGCCCGTAGCCGGGTGCCATTCCCGAAGGCCCCGCGTCCCTTCGCCGCGACGTACCGGAGGTCGAGGAACGGGGCGACGGTGGCTGCGACGATGGGTTCACCTTGGCGGACCAGTGCGAGCGAGACTGCGCACAGTGGTAGTCCGTGGGCGAAGTTCGAGGTGCCGTCGACCGGGTCGAGTGTCCACACGTCCTGGTCGCCGTCGAGCTTTGCCGTGCTTGTCTCCTCTTCGCCGAGGAAGCCGGCTTCGGGCGTAGCTCGCTTGAGGAACTCGCGGATCTCACGCTCGACGGCGAGGTCGACGTCGGTGACGATGTCCCGGTCGCTCTTGAGTCGGATCTCGGCGGGCGTGGTGTTCTTGACGATGTCGTAGCCAAGGTCAACGGCCTGTTCAGCGACCCGGGTGAGGTCGGTCAGCTCGTCGGTCATCCTGGGTTCAGTCCTCCTCGGCTGCCGTCCAAGTAGTCGGTCACCCTGGCTCGAATCCGCGGATGCATGGTCAGTTGATCGATATCGAGAGGATGGACGAACTTGAGTTCCTTCGACTCGTCGCTGATCTTCAGTTCTCCGTCGATGGTCTCGTATGCGACGCAGACCGAGAACTCTTGACGTACCTCGCCGTCGGTGTAGGCGAAGACGTGCTTGGGGTCGAAGTACACCGCCACCACGTACATCGCCGACACTCGGAGGCCGGTCTCCTCCTGGACTTCTCGAACCACCGTGTCCGAAATGGACTCGCCGAACTCCATGCCGCCCCCTGGGAGTGCCCACAGGTCGTTGTCGGTCCGGCGGTGGACCAGGATCTCGCCCTCGTCGTTGGTGACGATGGCTGAGGCTGCAGCGACGATGGAGTTCGGGGCCGGCGCGTCGGGGTCGTCGTAGTAGTCCTTGCGGGCCATGGGCGGTTTCCCCTGCTGGTCGGCCTGCTCGATCGCCTTCGTGGTGGTCCAGACGTTGACGAAGTGGTCTGCGAACCGGGAGAACATGCCGTCGTCGGCGTTGCGGCGTAAGTGCAGGAGGGGCGCTGCTGATCCGGGTGTCGTGAACAGGTGCGGCGTCACGAGCATCTCATTGTCGAAGTGGAAGACGAGCTGACCGCGTGCGGACCTCTGGAGGCTGATCACCCCTCAGTCGCTCGCCGCTGGACAAGCAGGTCAGGGAATTCTGTCTGGAGCACACAGAATTCATTGCCCCAGGGGTCTTGCATTACCCAGAAGTCGTGTCCTCGCTCCTGCTGATGGTCCCAGCGGGTCGCGCCGAACCCTTCGAGGCGACGGACTTCCGTCTCTACGTCGTCGGTTTCGAGGTCGAGGTGCATCCGCTCCTTGCCAACCTTTGGGTCGTTGGTGAGTTGGAGTAGCACTCGTATCTCGGAGTCGGGGAGGCGCAGGCGGCGGTAGACCTTGCTGCTCGCTGGGTTGATCGGTTCCTCTGTGGCTTCGAGCGCAGCGGACCAGAAGGCTGTGCCCTGGTCAAGGTCACTGACATCGATGACGAAGTGGGCTACTCGGCTGATGTGCGGACTCATGGGTTACCGGCGTCCACAAGATCTTGAACGACCTTGTGGACGAGTTCCTCGGTGCGCGCGATGACGCCCCAGCCGGTGACTACGACGCCGTCGTAGCTCATGCCGGTCCAGCGGCCCCAGGCGTGCTCGCCATGCGGATGAAGGGCGAGGTACATCGTGCCCTTGGACCGCACGGCTCCCTCAGTTGATCGGTACCAGCCCATGAGGGCCTCGTTGTCCCATATGCACAGTTCGCCGCGCCAGCTGTAACTGCCGTCAGCCGGCGCCCTAGCGGCATCGAGGTGGAGCCGCTCGCCCTGTTGGCGAACCGTCAATGTGTGGGCGTCGATGCGTGATACGCCGTTCTTCGATGTCTGCCAGGCGCACCACCAGTCGCCGGACAGGTCTAGTTCGTGGTTGACCACATCTCTTGCGTTGGCTTGCCGAACCGGTGTGGAGGTGACTGCTGAAGGCGTCGGTGCGATAGCCGTGGTGTCGGGCTGCGGTACGACGTCAAGGCTCCCGTTGTACGGCTGGAATAGCTGCTCAACGCTCCAATCCGGGAACATCTTCTCCAGCACGCGGCAATGTTGCGAATGCGGCATGTTGATCAGTTCGCCGGAAAGCCATCGGTAGAACTGCGCCTTACTTGGTTCGGTCGTTGCCAGCGCGCGGTCGATCTTTCCGGCGACCTTGCGGTACTCGCGGGCGAAGGAGCTGTAAGCCTGCAGATGTCGCGCCTTCAAGAGAACCTTGAGCAGAAGGACCTCACCGGCCTTGTCGCTGTTGGCGCTGGTCACGAGACCAGACTAGCACAGAAACGAGACAGAACGAGACCCACAGAGACAAGGTGGGCCCAAGCGGGACTGTTTCGGGGTCCGGACGAGACTCAAGATCGCCGACTGTGTACCTAGCGGCCCGAACGGGGCGGCACAACGAGAAGGGTACACATCGAAATGGCGATTTCCAGGGGACATCGTTTTCCCGGTTGAGTTCGCGGATGCGTTTCCGCAGGGGCTTGTGTTGATGGGTGAGGTTGCGCCGGATACCGAGTATCAGTCGCGGGAGGATCGGGCGGCGGGTCGGCCGGTGCGGCAGAAGGTTGATGAGCTGTTGGGTAAGCGGCAGTGGAAGGCGACGGTCACGGACCCGGATGAGCGCAACGCGAAGCGGGCGTCGTTCGAGGTGACCTTCCTCGCCGACGTCCAGCCGGTGCCGACCACGGCGGAGGTGTTGCCGGGCGTGCGGCCGATCGAGCTGGACGGGCTGACCGCTGAGCCGCGCTTCGCCGGCAACGGTGAGTTCAAGTATCAGTCCTTCTTGTTCCGGGCGTCGGGGTTCCGGGCTGTTGGTTCGGGAGCTGGTTCCCGTAAGGCGTCTGAGTCGACCGCTAAGGCCGCGTGAGGCACGAGATGAGTGCCGGGCGTGGAGGTACCGGGGTTCTGACTGGTTCGGCTTTCGGGCCGGCCGGTTGGCCTCCGGCCACTTCGTGGCGGGAAGGCTTGGGTGTGGTGATGGTGTCGGAGAGGTTGGTTGCGCGGTGGGAGGCCGTGTACCGGGAGTACGGGTTGGCCTCGGAGATGGTTGGCAACTCGGTTCCTGGTGATGGGGCGGTTGCTCGGCGGATGGCGCGGGTGTCTGCGGATGTTGCTGCGGTGTGGCGGGAGATGACGGCGGAGCCGGACATGCCGTGGTGGGAGTTGGCCGCGTTGGGTGCTGCTGCGCAGGCGTTCGAGCGGCAGGCGCATGACTGGACGGCCCGCGCGAAGCATGAGCGACGGTCGGCGACCGGCGGTGTGTTTCGGGAGTCTCGGGAGACGTACCCGGTCGCGGTTCCGCACCCCGGTGCGCATGGCCAAGTGGGTGTGGCTGATGCGTGAGCGGCGGTATGTGTGGCAGGACTTCGGGGGTGACGTGGGGGATGAGCTGCATTTGCTGCGGCAGGTCATTCCTCGGGAGGAGGCGCGGGCGTCGGCCTGGATCGAGTGGCATGAGCGGCAGGCGGATTGTTGGAAGCGGCTCGCGGCGCGGGATTCGACGTTCCTTGAGCACGATAGGTGGCTCGGGGATGAGCATCGGCGCAAGGCCATGGAGTTGCGGGCGGATCCGTTCGGTGTTGGTGGGCGGCGGGGGTATTGGACGCTATGACCAAGAACCCGAGGACCAAGAACCCGATGACCAACCCGGTGACCAGGGACTCGGTGCCGGCGACGTTGGCGCAGGCGCATGAGGTGTTGTTGCGGTCGCGTCCGCGTCATGACGCGGAATCTGATGTGTGGGTGGCGTTTCACCGGCGCAGCGCCGAGGTGTATGCGGCGGTGGCGAAGGTCGACCGGGGGCATCGTCATGAGGCGGGGTACTGGGCGGCGTCGGAGATTCGGCGGGCGCGGGAGATCGAGGACGGTGTGACCCGCCGCTGACCCGGTCTGTCCCTAGTGGACTGATGCGGCGATTGTGGGGGGAGGTGATGGTCGTGAGTTTGCGTACGTGGTTGGCGACGGCGGATGAGGAGGCGTTGCGGGAGGTCCGTGCGGTGATGGACCGATATGCGGATGTCGATGACGACGTGTCCGATGAGGCCATCACCAAGGCGCTCGGTGAGGAGTTGCGGAGTGTGCGGGAGGCGGCGGGGTGGTCGCGTGTGGAGTTGTGTTCGCGGCTGCCCTCGGGCATCGCTGACCGGACCTTGTTGTCCTACGAACACGGTATCCGTGGCCTGACGATTCTTCGGCTGGTCGAGATCAGCGAGACGTTAGGCGTGGACGGCCCGTCGATGCTGGGGAACGCGTTGCAGCGGGCTCGGCTGCATCTGGATCGGTTGAACCTGCGGGTCGACCTGCGGGCGATGGCCGTCGACGACAACGCTCGGTTCCGTCCGATGCGGCAGTGGGCCCGCAACAAGCTGAGTCAGGTTCCGTCGGGGATCGCGGAGGTTGACCCGTCGTCGGTGAGGGAGCTGGCCGCGATGATGGGTTGCGCTCACACCGACCTGGCCCGCTACCTCGCGAACTTCATACCGCCCGCCGCCCCCGGCAGCGATGACGACAGTGAGGAGGAGGTGCCCGGTAAGTCCTCAGTAGACAAACGCGTGTGGCGACGTTAGACGCACAGTAGACATTCACGCACGCGGGGGGTCGTGCGGCGCTGAAATTCGTTCGCGGCTGGCACACTTCTCGGTGTAAGCCCGCCTAGCGTGTGCGGCGATCGGCAGGGCCGTGGAATGCTCTCCCGGCCATGAGGACCTCCTCGTCAACAGCCATCGTCGCTTGGCGGGGTGCGGCCCTGGGGGGCGCGACCCTGGTACCGGTCTTCGGTCTGCCGGCCACCGTCGGGTCGACCAGTGCGGCCGCACTGAGATGCTGCCGGCTGCCGCTGACCGAGGCCGTTGGCCCGTTCCTCCGGATTCATGTCACCCGAGCAGGTCGAGCCGCGAGTCGATCCCGGCCCGCGATGTGTGTTCCTGGCGCCGCCGATGTCGTACGGTGGTCTGCTGGGCTCAGCCGCGCTGTCCGGTGCGGTGCCGCGACGGGTCGGGGTGTTGGCCGACGGAGGTGTCGCATGCGATCAGGGGTCGGACGTGTGTTGGTGGCGACGGTTGTCCTCACCGCCGCCGGGTTGGCGACCGGCCAGCCCGCCGCTGCCGACCGGCAGGGGCCGGTGGCGCATTTCGTGGTGCTCGGCCCCGAGGGCGGACCGCTGGAGAAGACCGAGGAGTCGGTGCGCGACGCGGGTGGGCAGGTGCTGCAGCGCTGGCCGCAGATCGGCGTGGTGGTGGTCGTCTCCGAGCGCGCGGACTTCGCTGCCGCGGTGCGCCCGCTGCCCGGCGTGGCGGCGGCGGGCGCGACGCGCGACCTGGTCGAGCTCACCGAGGGGGCGCGGTCCCGCGGTCTCGACGATCGCCCGTCACTGTCCAAAAAGGACAGTGTGGCCGTGGCCGCCGGCGGCGCCGAGCCGCTTGCGGCGAACCAGTGGGGTATGCGGCAGATCGGCGCCGACCGGGCCAACGACATCTCCGGCGGCAGTCGCGATCTGCTGGTCGGCGTGCTGGATGGCGGGGTCGATGCCGGCCATCCCGACCTCGCGGCCAACGTCGACGCGGCCAAGTCGGTCGGCTGCGGCGACGAGGGTGTGCCGGACACCTCGCCGGCGGCATGGGCGCCGCCGCCGGACTTCTCGCATGGCACCGCCGTGGCCGGGATCATCGCGGCGGCTCGCAACGGTGTCGGCATCGCCGGGGTGGCTCCGAACGTCCGCGTCGCCTCGGTGCGGATCGCCGACGACGACCTGTGGATCTACCCGGAGTACGCGATCTGCGGGTACATCTGGGCCGCCGAGCACGGCATTCAGGTCACCAGCGCCTCCATCTTCGTCGACCCGTGGGTCCGCTGGTGCGACGACGACCCCGATCAGGCGGCGGGGGCGGAGGCGATGCGCCGCGCGATCGACTACGCGGCGGGCCGCGGCGTGGTCAACGTGGCGGCGCTCGGCAACTTCAACTGGGACATGTCGCATCCCGTGCTGGACACGTTCAGCCCGGACAACGGCGAGCCGGTCGAGCGGCTCACCGACGACAACTGCGCGCTGGTGCCCGGCGAGGCGCCCGGCGTGGTGGCCGTGTCCGCGATCGGCGCCGCGAAACGCAAGACGTTCTACTCCAACTACGGCATCCGTGACCTCGACGTCACCGCACCCGGCGGCGACGCGCTGCAGATCCCGAACACCCCGGATCGCGACCCGGGCATCTTGACCACGATGAACAACGGGGCGTGGGGCTACTTCGGCGGCACCTCGGCGGCCGCACCGCACGTGGCCGGTGTCGTCGCGCTGATCCGCAGTACTCACCCGGGCTGGTCGCCGCGCCGAGTGGTCGCCGCGCTGCACCGCGACGCCGACCCGCTGCCGTGCCCGCCCGGCGGCTGGTTCGACCCGGACGGGACCGGCGACTGGCTCGCCAACTGCCAGGGCGGCCGGTCCGGCCAAGGCTTCTACGGCTCGGGCCTGGTCGACGCACTGGACGCCGTAACCCGCTGACGCGAAGCGGATCACCGCCTTTCGTTGGTATCAAAGCAACCGTCGGACATGACAGGGTTTCCTCGACAGCAGGTGCCCCCCGGTCCCCCTGGAGCAACCATGTCTGCCTTACGCAGGACGCCCATGCTCGTTTCCGCCGGCGTGGCGCTGTTCGCCGCCGCCGTCGCCGTCGCCCCAAGCGCCTTCTCGGCGTCCGCGCCTGCCGGGATCCCACCCGGCTACTACGACGCCGCGGACGGCAAGACCGGCGCCGAGCTGCACGCGGCGCTGCACGGCATCATCGGCAACGGCGACCACCTGAGCTACGACGGGGTCTGGGACGCGCTGAAGGTCACCGACGAGGACCCGGCGAACGCCGCGAACGTCGTGATGATCTACAGCGGCGCGTCGATGTCCGAGAACGCCAACGGCGGCGGCGCCGACCAGTGGAACCGCGAGCACACGTGGGCCAAGAGCCACGGTGACTTCGGCACCTCCGCCGGCCCCGGCACCGACCTGTTCCACCTGCGGCCCTCCGAGGTGGGCGTCAACTCCACGCGCGGCAACCTCGACTTCGACAACGGCGGCGAGCCCGTGCCGGACGCGCCGGACAGCTTCGTCGACGGCGACTCGTTCGAGCCGCGCGACGCCGTGAAGGGCGACATCGCCCGCGGCATCCTCTACATGGCGGTCCGCTACGACGGCGACGACGGTTACGCCGACCTGGAGCCGAACGACTCGGTCGGCAACGGCTCCGCGCCCTTCATCGGCCGGCTGTCGGTGCTGCTCGAGTGGCATGCCCAGGACCCGCCGGACGCCGGCGAGCAGGCCCGCAACGACGTGATCTACGACCAGTACCAGCACAACCGCAACCCGTTCATCGACCACCCGGAATGGGCCGACGCGATCTGGTAGACCGCCCCGTGCGGCGAGGTGGCCTGCGGGTTCTGTCGGAACAGGTACCTTGGCGAAGGTGACCCAGACCGAACAACGCCGGCGCGCCGGGCGGCGGCTCTTCCTCGCCGTGCCGCTGGTCGCGATGGTGCTGCTGTTCGGTGTGCCGTGGTGGACGCTGGTGTGGTCCGGGCCGGAGTGGTCGGCGCCGGTGCTCGTGGCCGGCTCGGCCGTGTTCGCCGTCGGTGTGGTCGCGTTCCCGGTCCTCATGTACCTCGGCCACCGCCGTGACGGGCGGGACTGGGCCGCGCGGATCGCCGACACGACGCTCGGCGTCGTGTGGGTGCTGTTCGCGTGGACGGTGCTGAGCACGGTGCTCCGCGTGGCGCTCGCGCTCGCCGGCGTCGGCAACCCCGACCGGTCCCGGATCGTCGCCGTCGCGGTCGTCGCCGTCACCGTGGTCCTGGTGGCGTGGGGCGTCACCGAGGCCATGCGGGTGCCGAGGGTGCGTGCCGTGGACGTGCGGATCCCGCGCCTTGGCCCGGGCCTCGACGGCACGAAGGTCGTCGTGCTCGCCGACACGCACTTCGGCCCGCTCAACCGGACCCGCTGGTCGACCGCGACGGCCGAGGCGGTCAACCGGCTGGCGCCCGACATCGTCTGCCACGCGGGCGACATCGCCGACGGCACGGTCGCCGCGCGGCGGTCGCAGGCGGCGCCGCTCGGCACCATCCGGGCGCGGCTGGCGCGCGTGTACGTGACCGGCAACCACGAGTACTTCGGCGAGGCCCAGAACTGGCTCGACCACATGGCCTCGCTCGGCTGGCAGCCCCTGCACAACCGCAGTGTGGTCGTCTCCCGCGGCGGCTCCGACCTGGTGCTGGCCGGCATCGACGACGTCACCGCGCGGTCCTCCGGTCTCGAAGGCCACGGCGCAGACCTGACGGAGGCGCTGTCTGGCGTCGCCCCCGACCTGCCCGTGCTGCTGGTCGCGCACCAGCCCCGGCAGGTCGTCCAGGCCGCCGCCGCGGGCGTCGACCTGCAGGTGTCCGGGCACACCCACGGCGGCCAGATCTGGCCGTTCCACTACCTGGTGCGCGTCGACCAGCCGTCCGTGCACGGGCTGAGCCGGCACGGGGCCACACAGCTGTACACCAGCCGGGGCGCCGGCTTCTGGGGCCCGCCGCTGCGCATCTTCGCGCCGAGCGAGATCACCCTGCTGACACTGCGTCGCTAGCCGAGGACCTTGCGGAGCAGCTCCGGGCGCACCGCGTCCGGGACCAGCGACTCGAGCCGGTCGCGCAGTCGGGTGTCGCGGACCAGCTCGCCGCTCGCGAGCTGCGTGGCCACCGCCGCCGCACCTCGTTGTCTCGACTCGTACGTCGCCGCCAGCGTGCCGGCTCGCAGGCGGTCGTAGTCCTCGCGCCAGTGCCAGCCCACCTCCTGGCCGACCGTCGTGTTGGCCGCGTAGGCGGAGCCGCCGTTGTGGATCTTGCGGTGGTACTGCGCGAAGCCGCGGTCGGGGGCGTGCAGGATGCGCAGCGGCCGCGCGGCGGACACGGCGCCGGCGAGCGGGCCCGACGCCGCGTGGTTGCCGGCCGCGACGGTCACCTCCGGATCGCCTACGTGGCACAGCTTCGGGCCGATCCGGGTGCCGCGTGGCGACAGCGACAGCGGGTCGCGCAGCACGAGGCGGTGCGGCCACGAACCCGTGGCCGCCGGGTCGGCCACCAGGTTGTCGCGGGGCACGACGACGCCGCCGTCGGTCACGTCGCCGAGCGCGGCCGGCAGCGCGGGCGGCCAGAAGAACTCGTCGGCGTCGGCGTTGAGCACCCAGGACGCCCCGTGCACGGCGGCGGCCCGCCGCGCCATCCGCGTCACCCACTCCGACTGGCGGTAGTCGTGCGCCGGCTCGTGGTGCAGCTCGACGACGCCGGTGTCCGCGTACTCGCGCAGGATCTCCGCCGTGCCGTCGACGGATCCGTTGTCCGTCGCGATGATCAGGTCGACGCCGGCCGCGAGGTGGTGCTCGACCACGGCGGCCACGATGTCGGCCTCGTCCCGCACCAGCAACGTCATGACGAATCCACTCACGCGACGAGCATGCCAGGCGGGCTGGGGTCACTTCTCACGCGTCGCGCAGCCGCAAGGCCGTGCCGCCCACCAGGAGCGCGCCGGCGGCCCACGCGGCCAGCACGCCCAACCCCGCCCACGGTGCGAGGGGTTGCGACGCCACGTCGACCGTCGCCTGTACCGCCAGACCCGCGGTCATGGGGGCGATCTGTTGCAGCCGCCGGAACCAGTCCGGGTCCGAGACCAGCGCGGCGACGATCGGGAACAGGTACAGCAACCCCAGCACCACCCCGATGGCCGACGCGGCGTCGCGGACCAGCACGGCCACCCCGAGACTGAGCAGGGCGACCAGACCCAGGTACAGCACCGATCCCACGGCGGCGCGCAGGACCGGACCGTCGAGTGACAACCCGGCCGCCGCCACCGACCCGAGCACCGCGAGCGTCCCGGCCGCCAGCGTCAGCCCGGCGACGACGGTTCCCTTGGCGCACAACACGACCCAGCGCCGGGGCACGGCCGCCAGCGTCACCCGGATCATGCCCGTGCCGTACTCGCCGCCGACCGAACCCACCGCGAGGACCGCGACGACCGCCTGGCCGAGCACCACCCCGGCGAGCCCGACCTTCGCCGGGTCCGGGCCGCCCGCGGTCGCCGCCAGCGCGCTCATGCCCACCGTGCACACCACGATCCCGAGCAGCAGCCACGCGGTCCCGGCGACGGTGCGTTGCTTCGTCCACTCCGCGTGCAACGCGACCCTCACGCGTCTCGCCTCCGGAGGGTCACGACGGCCAGCGTGAGGGCCACGGCCGTGTACACACCGGTGACTACGAGGCCCCCCAGCGGCGACAGCGGGAAGTAACCGTCGGCCGGTGTGTAGCTCGCCGCCACCTGTTCGTACTCCGGCATGCTCTGCTGCACGGCGAACCCGGCGGCGGGCGTCAGCCGCAGCAGCCAGTCGGCCGGCCCCTCCGCCAGCACCGACGCCACGGCGACGAGGTAGGGCAGCACGACCGCGACGACCACGGCCGTCACCGTGCCCGCACCCCTGCGCAGCAGCGCGCCGACCGCGAGCGCCAGCACCGCGGCGACCGCGAACAGCAGACCGGTGCCGGCGATCAGCCGCAGCTCGGTCCACGCCGAGACGGGGTAGACGAAGAACCCGACGCCCCGCTCGACCATCCCGACCAGCGGCACGGAAAGGGCCGCGGCGACGACCCCGGTCACGAACGCCACCGAGCCGATCACCACCGCCTTCGCCGCCAGCAGCCGCCCGCGCCGCGGCGCCGCGGTCAGCGTGGTGCGGATCAGCCCCCGCCGGTACTCCCCCGTGACGAACATCGTCGCGACGACGAGCACCGCGATCAGCCCCGCGAACACCCCGACGAGACTGTCCTCGATCCTCTTCCCGATCTCCCCCTGTCCCGGCACGACCGGCGCGATGTCGCCGGACCCCCGGACCGTGAACCCCCCGTCGGACGAGAAGGACCCCCTGTCCTCGCCGCCGATCGCGGTGCCGGTCCACCCGCCGCGCCACGAGCCGTCGACGCCGACCCGGTCGAACGTCGCGGTCGCGGTCGTCGGCCCGCCGGAGCCGCTCGCGCCGCCGAACGTCCTGTTGGTCTCGACGTGCGCCGGCGACGTGACGAACAGCCCCGCCTGCACGGTCGACGGCAGCCCGGCCAGGTCGACGACCGCGACCGTCGTCCAGCGCTCGCCGTCGACCGACGCATACCCCGTGAGGGTGTCGCCCGCTCGGGTGAGCCGCAGCCACTGGAACGGCGCCGAGGAGGCCGGGCCGGCCGTGTCCGCCGTGAAGTTGTGCTGCATCCGCACGCCGTGCCCGCCGGTGACCATGACCGCCGCGTACGGCGCGCCCGGCTTCGTGCCGTCCTTGACCAGCACGCCCGCCTTCGCCCACGGCTCGGCGCCGGCCAGCGCCGACACCCGGACGGTGATGCCGCCGTCGCCGGCCAGCGGCCGGTGCACGAAGTAGAACGAGTCGTGCACGGCCGTGCCGTCCGGGCCAGCGGGTGGGCGGTTGCTGCCGCACTTCTCGCCGTTGGGGCCGGAGCAGACCACGTGGCTGCCGGCCGGCCCGAGCATCCCGACCAGCACGGTCACCGCGACCGCCACCAGCATGCCGACGACCCAGCCGCGGACCGTGCGGAACTTCGTCCACTCCGCGCGCACCAGGCCGGCGAACCCGTCGCGGCCCGGCGTCAGCGCCGAGCGGTACGGCGTGACCGTGGCGGTCATCGGATCGCCCCCTCGGCGCGGAACTCGACCGCTTCCCTGGTCAGCTCCATGTACGCCTCCTCGAGCGACGCGCGGTGCGCGGACACCTCGGAGAACGGCACCCCGCCCTCGCTGAGCAGCGACACGACCCGCGCCGCGGTCAACCCGGACACCGTGAGCGTGTCCGGACCGGTCGCGGCGACGGTCGCGCCGGCGTGCCCCAGCACCGTCATCGCCTGCGTGCGTGCCGTGGTGCGCACCGTGACCCGGTCGCCGGACGCGGCCGCGATGAGGTCCGCGACGCCGGTGTCGGCGATGACCGTGCCCCGCCCGACGACCACCAGGTGGTCCGCCGTGTCCTCCAGCTCGCTCATCAGGTGGCTCGACACCAGCACCGCGCGGCCCTGCGCGGCGAGCGACCGCAGCAGGCCGCGCATCCACACGATGCCCTCCGGGTCCATGCCGTTGAACGGCTCGTCGAGCATCAGGACGGGCGGGTCGCCGAGCAACGCAGCGGCGATCCCGAGCCGCTGGCGCATGCCGAGTGAGTAGCCGCCGGCCTTGCGGCGGGCCGCGGAGCGCAGGCCGGACCGCTCGATCACCTCGTCGACCCGCGCCGCGCCGAGGCCCTGGGAGTGCGCGAGCCACAGCAGGTGGTTGCGGCCGGAGCGGCTCGGCGCCAGCGCGGCCGCGTCCAGCAACGACCCCACGTGGCACAGGGGGCGCCGCAGCGCCGGATAGGGCCGGCCGCCGATCAGCGCGCTGCCCTCGTCCGCGGCGTCGAGGCCGAGGACCACCCGCATGGTCGTGGACTTCCCCGCGCCGTTCGGGCCGACGAACCCGGTGACCCGGCCCGGCTCGACGGTGAACGTCATCCCGTCCAGCGCCGTGGTCGGTCCGAACCGCTTGCGCAGGCCGGAGACTTCGATCGTGGCTTCCATAGGGGAAAACTAGGGAGTCGGGGCCGGTCCGGTCGTCACGGCGGCGAGCCATCTTCGCGTCACCCCTGGGAGGGACGCCGGGATCCCCGGCCGTGGGGACGCCGCCGCGCCGGCGAGCGGCGACAATGGCCCCATGAGCTGGCGGGCGTGGGTCGAGTCGGGACGGCTCGGCGCCGTGCTCACGCTCGCCGCGGCCGCCGAGTCGGTAGGCAGGGCACTCGGCGGCGACGTGAGTCTGGAGCTCGGGCTGCTGGCGCTCCTGCTGGCCGTGGCCACCACGCTGCCGCTCGCGCTGCTGCCGCCGGTCGCGGCCGGCGTGACCGTCACCGCGGCGACCGTGCTGTCGATCGCGTTCCTCCCGTTCCCCACGGTCGCGGGCCTCGTCGCGCAGTTGGTCGTCCTGTTCCGGTTCGACCGGATCGCCGCGCCCGCGCTCGCCGTGCCGTTCGTGGTGCTGGCGCTGGTCTCGCCTGCGGTCCACACCGTGCTGCTCGCGTCGCTCGCCCCGGCCGCCGCGGTCGGCGGGATCGCGTGGCGGGCACGGGACGAGGCGCTCGCGCACCGCGCCGCGCGCAACGCCGTGGCCGGCGCGCTCGTCGAGCACACGGCCAGGGGCGAACGCGCCCGCATCGCCCGCGAGCTGCACGACGTCGTCGCGCACCACATCTCGATGATCGCCGGCAGTCCCGGCGTGGTCAGCCGG
>Ga0193742_1001026_pt1 | contig 17548 bp, 20 predicted proteins | sample L2c1metaG_FD_165511 | JGI IMG/M metagenome (GOLD analysis project Ga0193742, IMG submission 165511) | Soil microbial communities from a riparian zone of the East river system, Colorado, United States - L2c1 | ecosystem: Environmental > Terrestrial > Soil > Riparian zone | place: USA: East River... | reverse complement strand
CCGTCGGGTCCGGTGACCACCTCGATCGCCTGCTCGTCGGTGTTGACCATCACGCACACGACGGAGGCTCCGCGGGCGGCGTCGGCTGCCGAGCCCGCACCCGTCGCACCGGCCTCGACCGCTGCGGCCAGCGCGTCGGCCGACACGTCGTAGGCCGCCACCCGATGACCGACGGCCACCAGTCGCCGGCACATCGCCCCGCCGAGGTTCCCGAGCCCGACGAAGGCGACGCCCGAGGCCGAGCCCGAGCCCGAGGTCGAGGTCAAGGCCGAGCCCTGATCGTGACGTCCCTCCGGCCCCGCAGCGTGTCGGCGGCCCAGCGCGAGGTGCCCGACTCCTCGACGTGGGCGAAGCGGCGCAGCAGCACCTCGAAGGCGACCGCGGCCTCGGTGCGGGCCAGGTGGTTGCCGACGCAGAAGTGCGCCCCGAACCCGAAGGCGAACTGGCGGTCGACCTCCCGGGTGACATCCAGCGAGTCGGGGTCGTCGTAACGGCTCGGGTCGTGGTTGGCCGAGAACAGCGACAGCATCACGTAGTCGCCCTCGGTCAGCTCCGTGCCGCCCAGCTCGAACGTCTCACGGGGGATGCGGGCCACGACCAGGGCCGGCGGGTCGAGCCGCAGCATCTCCTCGACGGCGTTGGGGATCAGGTCGGGCTGCTCCCGGAGCAGGGACAGCTGGTCCGGCCGCTGGAGCAGGCGCCACATGCCGGTGCTCAGCAGCGTCTGCGTGGTCTCGTGACCGGCGAAGATCAGCTGCACCATGAGCATCACCAGTTCCCGGTGGCTCAGGCGGTCACCCGCCTCCTCGGCCTGGATCAGCACCGTGAGCAGGTCGTCGCTCGGGTTGGCCCGGCGGTGGGAGATCACCGCGTCCGTGTAGTCGGTGAAGGCGAGGGTGGCGTCGTCGGCGATCTTCTGCATGGCCACCGACGAGGCGCTCATGGCCTCGCCGAGGGTCGACGACCAGCGCCCGACCCGCTCGGCGTCCACGTCGTCGATCCCGAGCAGCTCGCAGATCACCCGGAGCGGCAGCAGGCGGGCGAACCGGTTGGTGAAGTCGAAGTCGGCGTCGGGCTCGACGGTGTCGCACAGGTCCTCGGCGATCCGCTCCGCCGTGTCCCGGAACCGTTGCACCGACCGGGGCGTGAAGGCCCGGCTGACCAGCGCCCGCAGCCGGGTGTGGTCGGGCGGGTCGATGTGGACGGTGGCGTTGCGGAACCAGTCGACGAACGGGCCCTCGTCCCACCCGGTGCGCTCCAGGAGCTCGGCCGAGGGGGCCCCGAGGCGGTTGTCGCCGAAGGCGGCGTGGACGGTGTCGGCTCCCAGGAGCATCGTCCCGGGCGGCGAGGTGGTGCGTGCCGCCCGCACGCCGTCGCGCATCAGCGGTCCGAGCACGAGCTCCGGCTGCTCCCAGACCTCGCGCTGCGACGTGTCCACGGTTGGCATCGAGATCTGGTCCACCGGTGTGATCGTCCCCTCGTCGCTGCCGCGCTACCCGTCTTGAGCCTTTGTAGTTTAAGATGTTTTAGATGAATTGGCCGTCACCGGCAACGCAAGGCGAGGGGACGAGCACGGTGCGCGTGGCCAGTGTGGCCGAGCTGGTGGCCGATCGTCTCCGGGAGCGGATCATCGTGGGCGACATCGCCGACGGCGAGATCCTCCCGAAACAGGAGGAGCTGCTGGCCGAGTTCGGCGTCAGCAAGCCGTCGCTCCGGGAGGCGCTGCGGATCCTCGAGGCCGAGGGCCTCATCGAGGTGCGCCGCGGGAAGTACGGCGGCTCGGTGGCGCGGCGGCCCCACGCGTCGTCGGCGGCGCTGGTGATGCAGACGGTGCTGCGCTCGGTCGACGCCGGGGCGCAGGACGTGGTGCAGGCGCTCCGCCGCATCGAGCCCGTGTGCGCCGGCCTCTGTGCCGCCCGGGAGGACCGGGTCACCGAGGTGCTGCCCCGGCTCCGGGCCGTGCACGAGGAGGCCTGGACCGCGGTCGACGACCTGCGGTCCTACACGGTCCTGGCCCGCAAGTTCCACGAGGAGCTGGTGGCGTGCTGCGGCAACCAGACGATGATCCTGGTGGTCGGCTCGCTGGAGCGCCTCTGCTCCGAGGACTCGGCTCTCTGGATCGACGAGCGGCTCGACGAGGCCGGCGTGCACGGCGTGGTCGACGCGCCGATCGCCGACGCCGGGTACCGCCGGGCCGGACTGGCCGACCACGACCTGCTCATCGGGCTGATCGAGTCGGGTGACCAGGAGGGTGCCGAGCAGGTGGCCCGGCGCCACACGATGGGCCGCCGTCCCTGATGGCCGACGAGGTCGACGAGGTCGACGAGGCCCTGGTGCTGACCAGGGTGGGTGAGGACGGCGTCGCCACGCTGACGCTCAACCGCCCGGCCAAGCGCAACGCCCTCGACGACCGGATGATCCACCTCCTGCTGGAGGGCGTCGACGAGCTGGCCCGCGACCCGGCCGCGAAGGTGATCGTGGTCCGGGGTGCGGGGCCGTCCTTCTGTGCCGGGGCGGACATGTCGGGCGCGGCCGGTGGCCCGGACCGCGGCGCCCTCGACGACCGCAACCACATGCTCGACGAGCGCTACGGCCAGTTCCTCCGGCTCTGGGACGCCCCCAAGCCGGTGATCGCCCAGGTGCACGGCCACTGCCTCGGCATCGCCGTGGCCCTGTGCTCGTGCGCCGACCTGGTGGTGGTCGCCGACGACGCCACCGTCGGCTGGCCGCTCCCGCTGGGTGGGGGAGTGATCGGCCCGGCGATGGCCCTCTACGTGGGCCTCCGGCGAGCGAAGGAGCTGAGCTTCGTGCCGATGAGCTCGCTGACCGGGCGGGAGGCGGCGGAGCTGGGCTGGGCCAACCGCTCCGTGCCGGCCGCCGAGCTGGACGCCACGGTCGCGGGCCTGGCGGCGCAGATCGCCCGGGTCCCGAGCGGGGTGCTGCGCATGAAGAAGGAAGCGATCAACGCCGTCTACGAGCGGGCCGGCTTCCGGGAGGCCGTGCGGAGCTCGGCGTCGTTCAACGCCCTGGCCCACACCGACCCCGACCTCGACGAGGTCCGGGCCGTGCTCCGGGAGCGGGGCGTGAAGGGTGCCGGGGCGTACTTCCAGGGCTGACGTTCCGATTGCCCTAAATCCTCTAATAGTTTAAGATCAATCGCATGGCGATGGCTGCCGTGGTGCCTGCCGATCCGATCGGCGAGCGGGTAGACCGCCGTAGCCGCTACCTGGCCGACGGGCTGCGGGCGGGGGGTCTGCTGCGAGCCGACGTCGTCGTGCTCTGCTGCGACGCCCACACCGAGGATCGACTTGTCGCCCTCCTCGCCGGCGAGCGGGCCGGGCGCCCCACCCGGATGCTCGAACCGTCGCACTGGCGCGCCGAGCGGCTCCGGCAGCTCGGCCGGGAGCTGGACGGCCCCCTGGTCCTGGCGTGCGAGGAAGGCGTCGCCGCCTGGCAGGCCAGCGGTGCCCGGGGACGCGTGGTCGCCGACGGCGTCGGCACCGGCGTCCACTGGTGGCGCCTCGTCGAGCTGCAGGGACGGATGCGGCTCCACATCCAGCGGGGGGACGCTGCTTGTTGATCGAGAAGCGAGCACACGACGGGTGGGTGGAGCTGCGGCTCGACCGCCCGGAGAAGCGCAACGCCCTGTCCCACGAGTTGGTCGACCAGCTGATCGACGCGCTCGACGAGATCCAGCGCGGCCGCCACCCGCTGGTGGTCCTCGGCGCCAACGGCCCGGTGTTCTGCGCGGGCGGCGACCGCAGCGAGATCGGGGCCCACCCGGTGGTGGCGTCGAGCCGCCTGCTCGACCACCTGCGCGGCGTCGAGCTGTTCGTGATCGCCCGGGTCGAGGCTCCGGTGCTCGGCGCCGGGGTGGCCCTGGTGCGCTGCTGCCCGGTGGCGCTCGGTACCCCGGCGGCGACGTTCACGCTGCCCGAGGCGGCGATGGGCAACTACCCGGTGCCGGCTCCCTACCTGGCCGGCGCCCTCTCGGCCCGCCGGATCGTGGAGGTGGCCACGCTCGGCGCTCCGGTGTCGAGCCAGGAGGCGGCCGCCACCGGCCTGCTCACCCGGGTCGTGCCGCCCGACCAGATCGACGAGCTGGTGGCGGTCTGGGTCGAACGGCTCACCGCCCGGCCGCTGGTCGCCCACCAGGCCCGACGGGCGTGGCAGCGCGACCTCGCACCCGCTCACGAGACATCCGCATGGCTGGAGGACATGGTGCGCCAGGACCTGGCATCTACAGGGGAAGCAGGGGAGGGCCGGTGAAGCCGCTCGACGGGGTGCGGGTCGTCGACCTGACCATGAACGTCTCCGGGCCGTTCGTCACGATGGTGCTGGCCAAGCTCGGCGCCGACGTCGTGAAGGTCGAGCGGCCCCCGATCGGCGACGACGCCCGCATGTTCCCGCCGCTGTCGGAGCAGGGCAGCAGCCTCATCTTCGAGTGGTGCAACACCGGCAAGCGCAGCGTCGGCCTCGACCTGAGCGACGACGCCGGCCGGCGGGTCTTCAGCGCCCTGGCGTCCGGTGCCGACGTGCTGATCCACAGCTTCAAGCCCGGCGTCGTGGAGCGGCTCGGCGTCAGCGAGGCCGACGTCCGCCGCTGGGCACCCGACATCCTCTACTGCGACGTGTCGGCCTTCGGTCACGGCCCTGCCGGGCGGGCGCTCAAGGGCTACGACCCGATCGCCCAGGCCTTCAGCGGGATCATGGACATGACCGGCTACCCGGACGCCGCCCCCGCCCGCTGCGCCCCGTCGATCGTCGACCTCGGCAACGGCCTCTGGATGGTGGTGGGGGTGCTGGCCGCGATCATGTCCCGCCGCGGCGGCGATCCCGTGGCCTCGCTGCAGTCGGCCCTCGTCGACAGCGCGCTCGCCCTCGTTCCCTGGCAGGCGGCGCTGGCGCTGGAGTCGGGACAGCGGCCGACCCGCCGCGGTGCCTCCCACGAGCTGGGCGCCCCCTACGACCTGTTCGCCACCGCCGACCGGCCCATCTTCCTCACCGCGGCCAACCAGAGCCTCTGGCGCAAGCTCCTCGAGGTGGTCGGCGCCCCGCACCTGGAAGGCCAGGAGCGCTTCGCCACCCCGCTCGACCGCGTCACCCACTCGAAGGAGCTGGCCGCCGAGCTGGAGGCGAAGCTCGCCGCCCGCCCGGCCGCCGAGTGGCTGGAGCTGTTCCACGAGGCGGGCATCCCGGCGTCGCTGGTCCTGGGCCTCGACGAGACGGTGCGCAGCCCGATCGCCGAGGAGCGCGGCTGGTTCGAGGAGGTCGGCGACCAGCGGGTCGTGCGCCTGCCGCTCATCGCCGACGGGGAACCGCTGACGACGCCGCGGCCGGCACCCCGGCTGGGGGAGCACACGATCGAGGTGCTCACCGAGGCGGGCATCGCCGAGCCGCTGCTCGAGGAGCTGCTGGCGGCGAAGATCGCGGTCGCCGACGACACTGGCGCCGACACCGGGGACCCGCGATGACGCTCGACGACGTCGTCCTCTGCGCTCCCCATCGCACCCCGGTGGGCGGCTACGGCGGGGTGTTCCGGGAGGTGGGCGCGGCCCGGCTGGCCGCCGGCCTGATCCGGGAGGTCCTGGATCGCACCGGGCTCCCGCCGGACGCCGTCGACGACGTGATCCTCGGCCAGTGCTACCCGAGCGGGGAGGCGCCGGCCATCGGTCGGGTCGCGGCGCTCGACGCCGGCCTGCCCGTGGAGGTGCCGGGCCTGCAGGTCGACCGGCGCTGCGGCTCGGGCCTCCAGGCGGTGCTGATCGCAGCCATGCAGGTGGCGACCGGGGTCGCCGACGTAGTGGTGGCGGGCGGCGTCGAGAGCATGAGCTCCGTCGAGCTGTACACCGACCGGCTGCGCTGGGGCGGCGCCGGCGGGGCCCCGCTGGTCGACCGCCTGGTGCGGGCCCGGGAGACCGCCGGCGGCGAGCACCACCCGGTGCCGGGCGGGATGCTGGAGACGGCCGAGAACCTGCGCCGCGAGCACGGCATCACGCGCCAGGAGCAGGACGAGCTGGCCCTGGAGTCGCACCGGCGGGCGGTCGCCGCCCGCGACGAGGGTCGCTTCGCCGCCGAGGTGGTGCCGGTCGACGTGCCCGGCCGCCGGCGTGGTGACCCCCCGACCGCGGTCACCGTCGACGAGCACCCCCGCCGCGACGCCTCCATGGAGGCGCTGGCCCGGCTGCGGCCGGTGCTCGGCTGGCACGACCCGGAGGCCACCGTCACGGCCGGCAACGCCAGCGGGCAGAACGACGGGTCGGCGGCGTGCCTGGTCATGCAGCGCGCCGATGCCGAGCGGCACGGCCTGCGCCCGATGGCCCGGATCGTGTCGTGGGCGGTGGCCGGCGTCGCCCCGGCGACCATGGGCATCGGGCCGGTGCCCGCCACCGAGAAGGCGCTGGCCCGGGCCGGTCTCACCCTGGCCGACGTCGACCTGGTCGAGCTGAACGAGGCCTTCGCGGCGCAGGTGCTGGCCTGCACCCGGGTGTGGGGGTTCGGCGACAAGGACTTCGACCGGCTCAACGTCAACGGGTCGGGCATCTCGCTGGGCCACCCGGTGGGGGCGACGGGGGCCCGCATCCTGGCCACGCTCCTGCACGAGCTCGACCGGCGCGACGCCCGCTACGGCCTCGAGACGATGTGCATCGGTGGGGGACAGGGGCTGGCCGCGGTGGTCGAGAGGATCCCCGCATGACGCTGGAGGGGAAGGTCGCGATCGTGACCGGCGGGGCCGGGGGCCTCGGTACGGCGACGTGCCGGCGCCTGGCCGCCGATGGTGCACAGGTCGCAGTGGTGGATGTCGACGCCGACCGGGCCGTGACGGTGGCGCGCTCGCTGGCGACGGAGTCGATCGGGTGGCAGGCCGATCTGACGTCGCGGGACGCCATCGAGGCCGCCGTCGGCAACGTCGCCGAGCGGCTCGGTCGCGTCGACATCCTCGTCACCGCCGCCGGGTTCGCCCGCGACGCCCTGATCGGCGAGATGGGCGACGACGACTGGGAGGCCGTCTTGGCCGTGTGCCTGTACGGCCCGTTCGCGTGCAGCCGGGCGGTGGTGCCCCACATGGTGGAACAGGGCGGCGGCCGCATCGTCCACGTCGCCTCCCGCGCCTACCTGGGCAACCCGGGCCAGGCCAACTACTCGGCGGCCAAGGCCGGGGTGATCGGGCTCACGAAGTCACTGGCCAAGGAGCTGGGCCGGCACAGGATCACCGCCAACGCCGTCGCCCCGGGGCTGATCCGGACCCCGATGACCGAGTCGCACCCGAAGTTCGAGGCGATCGCCGAGCGGGCGGCCCGGGAGAGCTCGATCCGCCGGGTGGGGGAGCCCGACGACGTGGCGGCCGCCATCGCCTTCCTGGTGTCCGACGAGGCCTCCTACCTCACCGGCGACGTGCTCCACGTGTCCGGCGGGAGGTACGGATGAGCGCGGCGGCCGGGACGGCGCGCACCGCGCGCGACGGGGGAGTGTGGACGATCACCATCGCCAACCCGGCGAAGCGCAACGCCCTCGACGACCCCACCCGCAAGGCGCTGCTGGCTGCGCTCGACGAGGCCATGACCGCCGACGACTGCCGGGTGGTGGTGCTGACCGGCGAGGGGCCGACGTTCTGCGCCGGTGGCGACCTGCCGTCGATGCCCACCGACGACGTGCCGGCCATCGCCGCCCGCATGGGCGAGCTGCACCGCATCGCCGAGCGGCTGCTGGAGGGGCCGCGGCCGGTGATCGCCGCGGTGGAGGCGGCGGCCTACGGGTCGGGCCTCTCGATGGTCGCCGCCGCCGACGTGGTGGTGGCGGCCCGCGACGCCCGGTTCTGCGCCCCGTTCACCAAGGTGGGCGTGGCGCCGGACGTGGGGTTGCTGTGGAGCCTGCCTCGCCGGATCGGCCTGGGCCGGGCCCGGCAGATGGCCTTGTTCGGCGACCCGATCACGGCTGACGACGCCGTGCGCATCGGGCTCGTCGAGCGCCTGGTGGAGCCGGGGCACGCCACGGCGCTGGCGATCGACCTCGCCCGGCAGCTCTGCGACCGGGCGCCGCTGGCCCTGGCCGCGACCAAGCGCCTGGTGCTCGCCGGCGCGGGGCCGCTGCAGTCGGTGCTGGCGGGCGAGCTGGTGGAGCAGCAGGCGCTGCTGGGGACGGCCGACTTCGACGAGGGCCGGCGGGCCTTCTTCGAGCGACGGCCGGCGAAGTTCGGGGGCACGTGATGACGACGACCACGCCATCGTCCGACATCGAGGTGGCGGCGGCTGCGTTCCCGGCCGGCGCCGACGCCGCCACGGCCGCGGAGTACCGCCGGCGGGGCTGGTGGGGCGACGAGGTGCTGCTCGACCACGTGCGCCGCCACGCCCGGGAGCGACCGGACGCCCCAGCCTTCGTCGCCGACGCGGGGACGTTGAGCTGGACCGGCTACCGCGACGCCGCGGCCCGCCTGTCCGGCGTGCTGCGCTCGCTCGGCCTGCCGGAGGGGACGCGGGTGGCGGTGCTGCTGCCCGACTCCGCCACCGTGCACGTGGCCTTCCTGGCGGCGGAGCAGGCAGGGCTCGTGGTCGTCGGCATCGGGGCGCGTGCCGGCGACCGCGAGATCGCCCACCTGGTGGGTCGCACCGGCGCCGTCGCGCTCGTCACCGAGGCCCACCACCGGGGCCGCGCCGCCGGCGACCTGGCGGCCGACCTCGTCGCTCATCACGTCATGCGCCACCACGTCGTCGTCCCCCGCTTCGAGGCCGACCCCGGCGGCGACATCCTGGTCGACGGTCAGGTCAGCGACGCCGCCCCCGACACCGAGGGGCCCCGCACCCACCCCGACGACCTGTTCCTGGTCAACTCCACGTCGGGCACCACCGGCCTGCCCAAGTGCGTGCTCCACAACCAGAACCGGTGGATGTACTTCCATCAGCGGGCGGTGCTGAGCGGCGGGCTCGACACCGACGAGGTGGTGCTGAGCCTGGTCCCGGCGCCCTTCGGCTTCGGCCTCTGGACGGGCCACTTCACGCCCACGCTGCTGGGTGCGCCCACGGTGGTCACCGAGCGCTTCGACGCGGAGCGCGCCCTCGACCTGATCGAGCGGCACCGGGTGACGACGCTGGCCTGCGTCAGCACCCAGTTCGTGATGATGCTCAACGCCCCCGGCCTGGGCGACCGCGACCTGTCGTCGCTGCGGGTGATGTTCACGGGCGGCGAGGCCGTGCCCTACGAGCGGGCAGTCGACTTCGAGGCCCGCACCGGCGCCACCGTGCTGCAGTTCTTCGGCTCCAACGAGACGGGGCTGCTGTCGGGGACGACGCTCGACGACACGGCCGACCACCGGCTCCGGACCGCCGGCCGGGTGATCGACGACATGCAGGTGCGGCTCTACGACGGCGACCGCGACGTCACCGGCACCGGCCGGGGTCAGCCCGCCGGCCGCGGGCCCGCCGCCTGCCTGGGCTACCTCGGCGACCCGGCCGCCAACGAGCAGCTGCTCACGCCCGACGGCTGGATGCTCATGGGCGACATCTGCACCCTCGACGCCGACGGCTACCTCACCGTGGTGGGCCGCACGTCGGACTTCATCATCCGGGGCGGCAAGAACATCAGCGCCCCCCAGGTGGAGGACGAGGTCGGCACCCACCCCGCCGTGGCGCTGGCCGCGGCGGTGGCCTGGCCCGACCCGGTCTTCGGCGAGCGGGTGTGCGCCTACGTCGAGCTCAAGGCCGACGCCGCTGACGCTGCCGACTCCAAGCTCGACCTCGATGCCCTGACCGCCCACCTCGCGGCCCGGGGCACGTCGAAGGAGCTCTTCCCCGAGGTGCTCGTCGTACTCGACCACCTGCCCCGCTCCAGCGGCGGGAAGGTGGCCAAGGGCGAGCTCCGGGCCGACGTCGCCCGCCGGGCGACCGAGGCCACGCAACCGAACCACCCGGTCTGACCAGAGAGGCACAGCCATGCGCAGCATCGATGATCTCGCCACCGACCAGGCCTTCACCACCGCCGGCACCGGCGAGGGGAGGACGGTCACGTTCCTCCCCGAACCGGAGCGCGCCGCCCGGCAGTACACGGTGATCTCGGCCGACGACCACATCGTCGAGCCGCCGCACACCTTCGAGGGCCGGGTCCCGGCCCGGCTGGCCGACCGCGCCCCCCGGGTGGTCGAGAAGGACGACGGGCGCGAGGTGTGGCTCTACGACGGCGTCGAGCTGCCCAATGTCGGCTTCAACGCGGTCGTGGGCCGACCGGTGTCGGAGTACGGCTTCGAGCCGGCCCGGTTCGACGAGATGCGCCGGGGTGCCTGGGACATCCACCAGCGGGTGGCCGACATGGACCTCAACGGCATCTACGCGTCGGTGAACTTCCCGTCGTTCCTGCCGGGCTTCGCCGGTCAGCGCCTGCAGCAGACGACGCCGGACCGCGACCTGGCCCTGGCCTGCGTGCGGGCCTGGAACGACTGGCACCTGGAGGAGTGGGCCGGCACCTACCCGGACCGCATCATCCCCGCCCAGATCCCGTGGCTGCTCGACCCCGAGCTGGGCGCGGCGATGATCTACGAGAACGCCGCGCGGGGCTTCAAGGCGGTGTCGTTCACCGAGGCGCCCCACAACCTGGGCCTCCCGACGATCCACAGCGGCCACTGGGAGCCGTTCCTGCGGGCCTGCGCCGAGACCGGGACGGTGATCAACCTCCACATCGGCTCGGGCGGCGCCACGCCGGCCACCAGCGACGACGCGCCTGCCGACGTGGTGGGCGTGCTGTTCTTCGCCTACGCCATCTACGCCGCGGTCGACTGGCTCTACTCGCTGGCTCCCGTCCGCTACCCGGACCTGAAGATCTGCCTCAGCGAGGGCGGCATCGGCTGGGTGGCGGGCCTGCTCGACCGCCTCGACCACATGCTCAGCTACCACGAGATGTACGGCACGTGGAAGAGCGACCTCACGCCGGCCGAGGTGCTCCAGCGGAACTTCTGGTTCTGCGCCGTGGAGGACCCCTCGTCGTTCTCGCAGCGGTACCGGATCGGGGTCGACAAGATCCTCCTGGAGGCCGACTACCCGCACTGCGACTCGACCTGGCCCCGCACCCAGGCGGTGATCGCCGAGGAGATCGGTGGCCTCCCGGCTGACGAGGTGCGCAAGTTCACCTGGGAGAACGCGGCCCGGCTGTACCGGCACCCCGTGCCCGACGCCGTGGCCGCCGACCCGGATGCGTTCTGACCTGGGGCGACCAGGACTAGCCTCGCTGTCCCGAGACCCATCGCAGGGAGCTGCCTCCGCCGTGGCGGGATCTACCCAGGATCGATCGTCGGACGAGCGATCGCACGTGCGTCGCCACAGCGTGGCCGAGCTGGTGGCCGACCAGATCCGGGAGCGGATCGTGTCCGGCCAGGTCCAGCCCGGCGAGGTGCTGCCCAAGCAGGAGAGCCTGCTGGTTGAGTTCGGCGTGTCCCAGCCGTCGCTGCGGGAGGCCCTGCGCATCCTCGAGACCGAGGGCCTGGTCCGGGTCCGCCGGGGCAAGCACGGCGGCACGGTGGTCCAGCAGCCCCAGGTCGACAGCACCGCGCACGCCATCGAGCTGGCGCTGCGGGCCAGGGGCGTCTCGCCGGGCGAGGTGGCGACCGCGCTGCGGTTCCTCGAACCGGTGTGCGCCGGCCTCTGCGCCGCCCGGGAGGACCGGGCCACCGAGGTGGTCCCCCGCCTGCAGGCCGCCCACGAGGCGGTGCTGGCGGTGGTCGACGACGTGCCGCAGTACACGGCGCGGGCGCGGGCGTTCCATGCGGAGCTGGTGAACTGCTGCGGCAACGACACGATCGCCCTGGTGCTCGGGGCGCTGGAGCGGATCTGCTCCGACGACTCCACGGCGTGGGCCGAGCAGCTGAGCCGGCGCCCGGCGAAGATCGCCCGGACGGCGCCGATCGCCGATGCGGAGTACCGCCGGTCGGGCGTCGACGCCCACGCCACGATCGTCGAGCGGATCGCGGCGGGTGACGTGCGGGGCGCCGAGGAGGCCGCCCGTGAGCACGCGGCCAGCCGCTCCGCCGCCCAGCCCTAGCCCCTTGCCGCTTCCGCGGCAATGTACTTAAGTATCTAGATGATTAAGAAGCCGTGGGAGCCCTCGATCACGCCGTCGATCGGGGTGGAGCTGACCGTCGCCCAGGAGCTGGCCTGCTCGTTCCGGATCCTCGCCGCCGAGGGCTTCAGCGAGAACATGGCCGGCCACATCACGGTGGCCGACGAGGACGGCAACCTCCTCGTCAACCCGTGGGGCCTGTGGTGGGAGGAGGTGTCGGCATCGGACGTCTGCCTGGTCGCGCCCGACGCGAGCGTCCTGGCCGGGCGCTGGGACGTCACGCCCGCCATCCACATCCACACGGAGCTGCACCGCCGCCGGCCCGACGCCCGCGTGGTGGTCCACAACCACCCGTACCACGTGACCGTGCTGGCGGCGCTGGGCATCCTGCCCGAGATCCTCCACCAGACGACCACGCTGTACGAGGGCGACCTGGCCTTCGTCGACGAGTACACCGGTGAGATCGACACGGCCGACCTCGGCGAGGACCTGGCCCTGCGCATCGGCGACGCGTCGACGGTGATCCTGGCCAACCACGGCGTGATCGTCACCGCCCCGACGGTGCAGCTGGCCACGTACCGGGCCGCCATGCTCGACCGCCAGTGCCGGCTCACCTACGACGTGCTGCGGGCGGGCGACCTGGCGCAGGCCCGCACGGTGGTCGCCCCGGCGCTGCGGGGTGCGATGAAGGCGGCGCTGGTGGAGCGGGCCAGCGAGATCTACTGGAACGGCTGGGTGCGGCGGCTGCTGCGCACGGCCCCCGACGTCCTCCTCTAGCGCCCGAACATTGCCTGCGCTCGTCGTGCGGTTGACCAATCTCCCAAAATTGCAATATGTTTAAGAAGAATCAGATCATTCGCTAGAGGGGGAACACATGCCGGGCAAGAGGACGTTCGGGGGAGCGCTGCTCGCCCTCCTGCTGCTGACCGCCGCCTGCGGAGGCGACGACGACGAGGCGTCCGACGACGCGACCACCGACGAGGACGCGCCGGATACCACCGAGCCGGCCGGCGACGGGGCCGCCTCGGACGATCCCTACGCCCCGCAGCCGCTCGACGAGCGCGGTGAGCTGACCTTCTCGCTGTCGGGCAACTTCGAGTTCGTCTTCCCCGTGCAACTCGCCGTCGAGATGGGGGAGTTCGACAAGGAGAACCTCGACGTCGAGATCATCACGATCTCGGCCACCGAGCAGCTCGCCGACCTGGCCGGCGGCCAGGCCGACATCGCCGGCATCGGTGCCGCCGCCGCGGCCATGAACGCCGTCGACCAGGGCATCGAGCTGCAGTTCTTCCAGAACACCCACGACGCCCCCAGCCCGGGCACGTCCGAGGGCCTCTGGGTCGACAAGGACAAGCTGACCGACGACGGCGAGCTCGACCCCGACCAGGTCGACGGCCTGCGGATCGTGCTGGGCACCCAGAAGGAGGCCAGCCCCACCGTCTACGTCCTGAAGACGGCGCTCGACGCGGTCGACAAGGAGGTCGGCGACGTGGAGGTCATGGGCCTCAACCCCAACGCCGACTCGCTGGTCGCCCTGCAGAACGGGGCCGTTGACGGCGCCCACCTGCTGAGCCCCTTCTCCGACGACCCCGGCCTCGCCGAGTGCTGCGCCCTGGTGCAGGAGACCATCCCCGCCGGCAAGTACGCGGCGATGAAGGAGGACCTCGAGGGCGACCCCGAGCTGTACGAGGCGTTCGTGCGGGCGCTCGTCCGCACCCAGCGCACGTACCTCCAGGGCAACTACCACCAGGACCCCGAGGTGGCTCCCATCCTCGCCGAGTTCACCGGCGCCCCGCAGGAGACCGTCGAGGCTGCCGCCACCTGGTACGGCTTCGGCGACGAGGCCCGCAACGACGAGGAGATGGTCGAGGAGCTGCAGGACATGTGGCTCGGCTTCGGCGAGATCCTCTCCTACGACGAGGCGCATCCGGTGGAGGACTTCAGCACCCAGGCCGTCGTCGAAGCCGTCAACGCGGGCTGACCGGAGGCCCCCGGTGGAACCGGCTCGCATCGTCGCCACGGACCTCGAACGTCACTTCGACGACGGCCACCAGATCGTGCACGCCCTCGGGCCGCTCGACCTGGAGGTCCGGGAGGGCGAGCTCCTGAGCATCCTGGGACCGTCGGGGTGCGGGAAGAGCACGCTGTTGCGGGTGATCGCCGGTCTCGTCTCCCCGTCGAGGGGCGAGCTGGCGATCCGGCAGAGCGACCCGGACCGGTCGCTGCTCGGCATGGTCTTCCAGGACCACAGCGTCTTCCCCTGGAAGACCGTCGAGAGGAACGTCCGCCTCGGGCTCGACATCCAGCGCCACCACCGGCACTCCCGGGCCGAGCGCAACGCCCTGGTCGCGGCGGCCCTGGAGCGGCTGGGCCTGGCGGAGTTCGCCCGGGCCTACCCGCACACGCTGTCGGGCGGCATGCGCCAGCGGGTGGCGATCGCCCGGGCGCTGGTGCTGCAGCCCGAGGTGCTGCTCATGGACGAGCCGTTCGCGTCGCTGGACCAGCAGCTGCGGCGGCTCATGCAGGACGAGCTGGTCGACCTGTGGGAGACCGAACGGCGCACCATGGTCTTCGTCACCCACAGCATCGACGAGGCGATCTTCCTCAGCGACCGGGTGGTGGTCATGTCGGCCCGGCCCGGTCGCGTCTGCGCCGAGTACGAGATCCCCTTCGGGCGGCCCCGCAACCACGACCTGCGGGCCAGCCCGGAGTTCGCGGCGCTCCAGCAGTCGATCTGGGAGGTGCTGCGGACCGAGGTCGACCAGCACCTCGCCAGCACCCGGGAGGCGACCCGTGACAGCGCGGCCTGAGACGGTGGAGGTCGAGGTCGACGTCGCCGCTCCCGACGACGGCGCGCCCGAGGGGCAGACCGTGTTCCGGCGGCCGACCGCCGAGGACATCGACCCCCTGAAGTACCGCCGCCGGCGCCGTCGCATCGAGCGGGGCCTCGGCATCGGCGTGCCCGTCGTGCTGGTGGTGCTGTGGCAGGTCTGCAGCGAGGCGGGCTGGATGGACCAGCGGTTCTTCCCGCCGCCCACCAAGATCTGGGACGCCGGCGTCGAGCTGTTCCGCGACGGCCGCCTGCAGCACGACCTGTGGGTGAGCAGCCGGCGGGTGCTCTACGGGTTCGTGCTCGGGTCGTTCCTCGGGGTGGCGGCGGCGGTGCTGCTGCAGGCCTCCCGTACGGCGCGGGCGGCGCTGGAGCCGCTGACCTACGGGCTCTGGACCGTGCCGAAGCTGGCCCTGCTGCCGCTGCTCCTGCTGATCTTCGGCATCGGGGAGACACCGATCATCATCCTGATCGTCGTCAACTGCTTCTTCCTGGTGTTCATCCCCACCCTGGCCGCGATGACCAGCGTGTCGCCGGCCTACAAGGAGGTGACGGAGTCGCTCCGGGCGAACCGGTGGCAGACGTTCCGCCACGTGGTGTTCCCGGCGTCGATCCCGCAGATCTTCATCGCCCTGCGGCTCACCGCCGGCGCCTCGATCCTGGTGCTGGTGGCGATCGAGTTCGTCCAGGGCCAGGAGGGCCTGGGCTACCTGATCTGGAACTCCTGGAGCCTCTTCCTCGCCGACCGGATGTACGTCGGCATCGTCGTCGTCGCCGTGGCCGGCGCCCTGTTCACGATGCTGGTCGCGATGATCGGCCGCCGCCTCACCCGCTGGTCCCCCGACACCTGACCCTCACCCTCCGTCCGCACCGGGGTGGTGCACTACAGGCCATGCTTCGTGCCCTCGTCGTCACTGTTGAGAGGAGCTTCGAGGATGACCGATCTCGACCCGGCGGTGCGGCACCACCCCGTCGTTCTCGCCCACAGGGCCAAACGGGCGGCGGACATCCAGCTGCGGATCGCGGACGCCATCACCGCGTTCGCCGGCTCCATGCCCTTCGTCTACGTGCATGCCGTCGGCTTCGCGGTGTGGATGTTGCTCGTCGAGTCCGATCCGTGGCCCAAGCTCACCCTGGTGGTGTCGCTGGAGGCGATCTTCCTGTCGACCTTCGTCATGATCGGCCAGAACCGCCAGGCGGCGTTCCAGCAGGCGAAGGCCGACCACGACTTCGTCGCGCAGGACCAGGAGCTGAAGGTCAACACCGAGATCACCCGGGCGATCCACACCCTCGCCACGGAGATCCACAGTCGGGTCGTCCCCGACCCGGAACGATGAAGCGGTAGATCAGACGACGGTCAGCGAGACCTCGATGTTGCCTCTGGTGGCGTTGGAGTAGGGGCAGACCTCGTGGGCCTGGGCCACCAGGTCCTCGGCCACCGAGCGCTCGACGCCCGGCAGCTCGGCCTCGAGACCGACCTTGAGACCGAACCCACCCTGGCCGTCGGACCCGATGCCGACCTTGGCGGTCACTGCCGACTCGTCGACGTCGACCTTGGCCCGGGAGGCGACCACCTTCAGGGCGCTGTGGAAGCACGAGGCATAGCCCACGGCGAAGAGCTGCTCGGGGTTCGTGAAGGGCCCGCCCGGCCCGCCCATCTCCTTGGGGATCCTCAACTGCAGGTCGAGCACCCCGTCGGAGGAGGCGGAGTGGCCCTCTCGGCCACCCCATGCGGTCGCTTCAGCGGTGTAGACGGCATCCATGCTTCAGACAACCGACACCACCACGCCACTGTTCCATCGGGCTCCCTCCCAGCTGACGGTCAGAGTCGCTCTTGCTGTGCCTACATTTTGTAGGTACATTTTGGGGATGGAGACCATCGGCCTGCGAGAGCTGAACCAGAACCCGTCCAGAGCCGTCGCGCGGGTGCGGGCCGGCGAGTCGATCATCGTGACCGACCGCGGCCGGCCCGTGCTCCGGCTGGTGCCCGAGGTCGAGAACCCCAGCACTCTCGAGCGCATGATCAGCGACGGCACCGTCCGCCCCCCCGCTGAGCAGAGCATGCCGGATGTCATCCCTGATCTGGCAGATGATGTGGCGAGCTTGTCCGATCTCGTGATCGCCGATCGCGACAAGGAACGCAACCGGTGATCTACCTCGACGCGTGTGCGTTGGTGAAGTTCATCAAGCCCGAGAAGGAGACCGAGGCGCTGCGCAGCTGGCGGGAGGCGCTACCCGACGACACCGAGTTGATCTCCAGTGAGTTGGCCATGCTGGAGATCACTCGAGCGCTGCTCCGCGGCGGCATCGACCACACGCGGGTGCCGTACTACGTGGGACAAGCGGTGCGAGGGGTCTACGTGGTCGACCTGTCGAGCACCGTGCTGGACCGGGCGCGCTCGTACCAGGTGGCGAGGCTCGGATCGCTCGATGCCATCCACCTGGCCACCGTCGACCCGTTCCGCGCCGAGCTGACCGACTTCGTGACCTACGACAGCGAACTCGCCAGCGCCGCCACCGACCTCGGCTTCCCGATCACCGCACCCGAGTAAACGGCATGACGTTGCACGAGGAGGCCGTCGACGGCCTGCTCGACCGGGTCAAGGGGCTGACGCCACCCCCTGACCCGGGGGTCAGCCGCCCGGGTCGTCGACGATGATTCCCAGGCCCAGACCGGAA
>Ga0193742_1001025_pt1 | contig 17581 bp, 13 predicted proteins | sample L2c1metaG_FD_165511 | JGI IMG/M metagenome (GOLD analysis project Ga0193742, IMG submission 165511) | Soil microbial communities from a riparian zone of the East river system, Colorado, United States - L2c1 | ecosystem: Environmental > Terrestrial > Soil > Riparian zone | place: USA: East River... | reverse complement strand
TTGGGTCGGAGAAGTCGACGTTGGCAATCCAGTCCTCCGGCTCGTTCAACGCCACGTACGTGTGCAGCACACCATGGGGCTCCCGGTGCGCCTGGATGCCTCTTCCCGGTGCCAGCGCAAACAGCGAGCCACCGCCAACCGCTTCGGCGCTCGCCTTGTGATCGGTGTCGCTGTCAAAGAGATACGTCTCGATGTAGGTAATGCCGACATATGCAGGCTTCGCCTCGGAAACAAGTGGACGAACTTTCGACCAGGCGCCGTCGGCACCCACGAGGAGGTCGGTTGTGACGTCGTTAGCACCGTCAGTAAAGGTCAACTCGTGCCGCCCGCCACCGAGGGGAGACACCGACGTAAGTTTGTGTCCCCAGCGGACTGTGCCCGCAGGAAGTGATTCAAGCAGAATTCGACGAAGCTCTCCCCGCGGCACCTCAGGCCGACCGTCTGTGGCGTTGTCAGGATCATCGAGCAGGAGTTTGCCGTGCTTGTCCAGTACGCGCGTTTCCTGACCGCCGGGGTGGATGATCTCGAGGAACTTCTCGAAGAGTCCCGCTGCCTTGAGTGCAAGCTGCCCATTGTTTTCGTGGATATCGAGCATGCCGCCCTGCGCTCGCGCGTTCACCGAGGCTTCCGCTTCGTAGACCGTCGCTGTAATGCCATGAACGTGGAGAACGCGCGCAAGTGTCAGGCCGCCGAGCCCGGCGCCGATGATCGTGATTGGGGGTTTCACATTGTCTCCTTCGTCACGCAGGAGCGTATGAACCAAAGAGCTACCGCTTGTCGGATTGATTGTTCATTTGATTGTTTATCAGGTTCGCTGTGAGAAGCCCAGGTGATAAACCCATCGGGGCGTATCAGTAGAGTGCTCAAGCCAAATTGTTCTTTTGTCCGGCTCAAAACATACTTCAGTCGATCGTCGTATTCATTCGCCAACGTTTTTAGGGAAGCATTCAAGTTGAAGTCAAGGAGGCCCCCTTGGCCATCGCGCGTGAGCTCGCCAATTGTTGTACCGTCTTCGAACTCAAAGTTGGGAACGCTGTGGCCTACTAACGGGTGGCCGCCACCGAGGTAGTACTGTGTGGTAACACCCCACACCCATCCCGCAAAATAGGTGGCACCATCGCGCGTATCCATCAGGTCGCGGAATATTGCGTTCAGCGCGCGGGCATTTGGGTCTGGTCTCATGACTAAAACCTGAGCGCGGGACCAATCCAGAACCTGCGCACCAAGTGGGTACCGCTCGGTTTGATAACTATCCAACAAGCCTTCCGGACCTTTCTGCTGGATAGTTGCGGCGAGCTTCCAGCCCAGGTTCATGGCATCGCCCAGCCCAAGGTTGAGCCCTTGGCCTCCCAGCGGCGATGAAATGTGCGCGGCATCGCCGGCTAAAAAGACCCTTCCGTTACGGTAGGTTGTGGCCTGCCGTGCTCGGTCAGTCCAAGTGGTTACAGCATGCAGGGAGCTGATCGTCACGTCGGTGTTCGAGACGCGGCATAGTACCTTCTGAACGGGTTCCAGCGTTACCGGCCCTGCGCGATGAGCTGCCCCGCCATCGATACCGGAAAGATTCTGGCTTCAGTCAGAAAGTGGCGTTAACTACATCTACCATGCCTTTAGAAGGCATGGTAGATGCTCTCATTACCTTATTTTTCTTTGGAGCTGTTTTCTTGTCGCCGCCTTTTTTGCCGGTGCTTTTTTAGAAGCCGAGCGGCCTGCTGTAAGCTGCGTGATCTGCACCGCAGTCTCGTCCAGATGCTCCTGCATGAGTTCTCTAGCCGCATGCGCATCTCTCCCCCGAATGGCCTCGTAGATTTCTTTATGCCGCGCAAGTGCGTGTACGCAGATATGCGGAGCCATGAGCTTCAGATGTATCCAATATTTCAACATATTGCGAAGCAGTAAGGCAGAGTTTGCCATAACATCGTTGTGTGCTGCTTCCCCCACCGCCTGATGGAAGGCCAGGTCTGACTCAACGACCGGCTCTCCTGCTGTGATCTGGCTTTCCATTAGCGACACAGTTCCTTTGATCACACGAAGTTCAGGCACTGTTGCACGGCTTGCGGCCATTGAAGCAAGATCTGCCTCGATCATGGCACGTGCCTCTAATAGATTCTTTAGTTCGTGCTGATTTGTTCCGGTAAAGGCCCACAGCAGGGGCCGGGATAGAAATTCCGAGCGCGGGCAAACGAACGTACCTTCACCCACCCGACTGTCCACCATGCCGAGAAGCTCCATTGCCTTGAGAGCCTCTCGCAAAGAGTTGCGGGCTATACCCAATTGCTGACAGAGCACACGCTCTGTGGGGATCTGCTCGCCCGCCTTCCACTTGCCCTGGACGATGTTTGAGATGAGTCGCTCGAAGGCTGCGGCCGAAAGAGTAGTACGTTCCAGCGGAGATGTAGGAAACAGATTCATGCCAGTTTAGTATGCGGTGGCCAGCGTGCTTTTGTATGCAAAAAGAATGGGTGTGTGATTAGTTTCGTCTCTCTACTTGACAGGTATGGTAGGACCAACCTACCATACTGCCGCCTTTGAATTCCATTAATTTCCGCAGCGAATCAAAACAGTTCTTAAATATGACCTTGCCTAGCCTTGGTCAGAGCATAGAAGACATGAAGTTTCAATTCTGAGAAGTGTTCTTTATGGCTTTGGTATGACAAATGAACCTTATTTTGAAAACGGGAGTGTTTCGTGGCAACGCTGGGCTTTGTTGGACTGGGAATAATGGGTGGCCCAATGGCGCGCCACCTGCTACAGGCAGGGCATGAGGTTGCTCTCTGGTCTTACACCTCAGGCAAGGCAGAACAGTTCTTGCAGTATGGCAAGGCGACCGCGTGTTCTTCCGCTGCCGAGGTCGCATCGAAGAGCGAATGTGTCTTCTTATGCGTTGGCGATACGGACATGGCCCGACAGGTCATTCTGGGCGAGAACGGGTTGATTACAACAGGACGCGCGGGCTTGATCATCGTGGATTGCAGCACGGTCTCTCCAGCGGCCAGCACAGAGATTGCTGGCACACTTCGCCAGCACAACATCGACTTCCTGGATGCGCCTTGCACAGGGTCGAAGAATGGCGCGGAAAACGGGACGCTTACCTTCATGGTGGGAGGCTCAGAGGCTGTTCTACAAAAAATAAAGCCTTATCTCCTTGCGATGGGACAGCAACTCTATTACTGCGGCCGTTCTGGAATGGGGTTGCACGCCAAGCTTTCGCAAAATCTGATCATCGGCAACTTGATCAACACCTTTAACGAATCCCTGGTGCTGAGCACTAAGGCCGGAGTTGCACCGGAGCTGATGCTTGAGATTTTGAATAATAGCGCGGCTCGGTCAGGACTTGTGGCCGCTAAGGCGCCCCAGGTTTTCGCGAGAGATTTCTTAACTCATTTCTCCGTGAAGTGGTTGGTGAAGGATATGGATCTGATGCTTGAGTCGGCGGCCGCGCTGAATGTTCCCACTCCGCTCACGGCACTTTCACAACAACTGCTGCGCGCGGTCATTGCCAAGGGATACGGTGAGCAGAACATTTGCGCCTCCATTCAGGTTTTAGAGGAGTTCGCTCATGTGGAAGTAAAGGCAAGCTCCACGCAAGACATACAGGTGGGCTAAGAAGAGCTCCGCTCTGTGGCGTGTGTTTGATTTTGGTTGAGCAGAATTCGCAAGAAGTTCGCAGGAGGCATATGTATCGTTCTTTGCTAAAAGCAGTTCTCTTGTTGGTGCTGGCGACACTCTCCAATGTGAGCCTGACGGCGCAATCCGCAAACGCCACGCTCTCTGGCTTTGTGCAGGACACGCAGGGGGCCTCTGTTCCCAACGCATACATTGTGGCGGAGCAGATCAGCACGCACATCAAGCATGAGACCAACTCAAGCGCAGTGGGAGCGTACAACATCGTGGATCTGCCGATTGGCGAGTACAGGATCACGGCAAAGGCACCGAACTTCAAGATTGCCGTGATTCCGACGCTTACGCTGCAGACGGCGCAGGCGGCGAACCTGGATTTCACTCTCTCGGTGGGAGACGTGACTCAGCAAGTGGTGGTCACGACGACTCCGCCACAGATCAACTTGCAGGAAAGCTCCATCGGGCAGGTTGTCGAAAACAAATCCATCGAAAGCGTCGCTTTGAACGGACGCCAGTTCTGGCAGCTCGTAGCTTTGACTCCCGGTGCGACGTACACGCCGGGTGGACAGGGGACGCGTACAGGTGGCAGCTCACTGCGCTCGTCTTCGGTGAATGTGCAGATCAACGGTACAGGCTTTATCTACAACGGCTGGTCGCTGGATGGCGTGGACATCACCGAGTATGAGCAGGGCGGCACGAACGTGCAGCCGAACGTGGATTCACTGGCGGAATTCAAGGTGTTTGGCGCGAACATGGCGGCAAGCTATGGCTTTACGCCGAATGTGGTCTCCGCCACAATGAAGAGCGGTACGAACCAGTTCCATGGAACGGCGTTTGAGTTCCTCCGCAACGATGCGGCCGACGCACACAACTACTTTGCCCGCACGAACAAGAATGTGCTGAAGCGCAACCAGTTTGGAGGAGTGATCGGCGGACCGATTCGCAGGGACAAAGTGTTCTTCTTCTCCGACTTTGAGATGACCCAGCAGAGCTCCGGCATTGTATTCGCCAACATAGTTCCCACGGACCAGGAGCGCCTGGGAAACTTCAATGACCTTCCGGCGACAACAACATTTAAGAACCCGACGACGGGAGCGGCGCTCGCCCCGGGCGAGAGGTTCGTCACTGTCTCCCCGCAAGCACAGTATTTTCTGCAGTTTCTGCCGACGCGGGCGCAGGCGAACTTCAGTGCCGCACAGAAGCTGACTATTCTAAAAGGCGATGGCAAGGTGGACGCTGCGTTATCGCAACGTGATCACCTGATGGGAAGGTACTCAATTACCGACAATGACGAAGAAGATCCGAACCAGTTCCCGACTCTTGGAACCCAGTCGCTGCACAGCCGCGCGCAAAACATCGCCGTGACCGAGTCGCATACCTTTGGAGCGAAGTGGCTAAACGAGGCGAAGTTTGGCCTCTACAAAGACATCTTTCTCTTTGGACCGGTGCTTGCCGGCACGAATTATGTCGCAAATGCGGGAATCACGGGCTTTGAGCAAACACAGCTTCAACCCAGCTTCCCCTACATCACCATGACGGGTTTCTCCTCCTTCAACGGGTCAGGCAACGGAAGTCTTCCGAAGTCGAACCGCATCCGCACCTGGCAGTACAACGACACCGTCACCTACAGCAGCGGCAAGCATGAGGTCGTGATGGGCTTCGGGCTCTTCCATCAGCGCCATACGTTCTTCAATGGCCAGGGACAGGAAGGCGTCTTCAATTTCTCGAACAAATACACGGGCAATGGCTTCGCCGACTTTCTCTCGGGATATCCCGCTTCGGTTGTGCGCGCCTTCCCGATCTCGCTGTATGGAAGTATCGGCAATTGGTATACAGGCTTCGTTCAAGACAACTGGCGCGTACGTCCTGACCTGACGCTGAACATCGGCCTGCGTTATGAACACACTCCGTTCTATAACGGCGTGAACGGACAGAACAGCGCGATCGATTATGCCACCGGCAAGATCATTGTGCCGACACGCAATGGACAGCTCTACGACGTGAATGCGCAGCCTGAGATTCCGCTCCTGCTGCCGCTTTTCTCAGACCGCCTTGAGAGCTCAGAGACAAAGGGACTGCCCGAGTCGCTGCGCACCAGCGGCCCCGGAATTCTGGCTCCACGCGTCGGACTCGCTTATCGCGTAGCCGGCAACGATAACCTGGTAGTACGCGCCGCCTATGGACTCTTCCCCATCTACTTCGACTCGAACATGTCGCTGCAGTGGACGAAGACCGTCCCCTTTGAAGTAACACAGACCGCAACGAACGCCACGCTACCTACGTACAACTTCCAGAACCCCTTCAATGGACAGCCGGTCGTATCTCCGAACACAGCGGGAACAGTTTGCCCAGGTACGACCGTTGTCTACGCTTCCTGCCTTCAGCCGAACGTTTACACCGCTCCGACGAAGTTGCAGCACACCTACATGCACCAGTACAACCTGGCCGTGCAGTGGCAGATCCGGAACAATCTTTCGATGGAAGTAGCCTATGTAGGCAATCGCACGGTCCACAACCAGTTGATCTCCGTGCCAGACAACGTTCCGCAGCCAGGCCCAGGCACCATTCAGACGCGCCGTCCGTATCCGCAGTGGGGCACGTTCTTTCTGGGTCTGACCAATGGGTCAGCGAACTACAACGCACTGCAGATGAAGATGGAGAAGCGCTACAGCAACGGCTTCCAACTTCTGGGTTCGTATGGTTACTCGAAGTGCCTGGATAATGGCACCAGCCAGTCGGCTCCGCTCACCATTGGGCTCTATTCGCTGAACTACGGCGTGTGTGACATCGACTTCCGCCAGGTACTGACGGTCAGCTCGGTTTACGCTCTCCCCTTTGGGCGCGACCGCATGTTAATGAATCACAGCAGTGCGATTGTGAACGGTATGCTGGGCGGATGGGAGGTTGCAGGCATTCTCACAATGCGTAGCGGATCGCCTTACACGCCGGTGGTTGGCTCTGACGTGGCCAATACGGGCATTGGCAGTCAACGCCCAATCCGCACCGGTGTGCCGATTCAGCCTCGCCGCCCTACCTGCTGGTTCTATGACTCGGCGAATCCGAACTGCGCCACGGCTGCTCCCAATGGAGCGAATGCGTTTGCCAATGCACCGCAGTACACTTACGGAAATTCGGGCCGCAATATTCTTTTCGGAGACGGACTGGTTCAGCTTGATGCAACGCTGAAAAAAATCTTCCAGATCCACGAGGCTCTGAATACAGAGCTCCGCCTGGAGGCCTTCAACGTAGCGAATCATACTACCTTCGCCAATCCGGGTGCGACGATCGGCACTAGTTCAACAGGCGTCGTTTCCTCCACACTCAACTCGAACCGCACGCTGCAGGCGGCGATCAAGGTCAACTTCTGAAGGAGCAGTTATGGATCGACGTCAATTTATCGCCGGGGGCGGTGCAGCCTTGGCTGCGATACAGGCCGGTCTGGGTGGCGAGATGCTTGCCCAGACCGCAACGCAAAAAGAGATGCCGACCATCGGCATCCAGATTGGGGCTATCTCGTTTCAGGACGAAGGGCCGGAGAAAGTACTGGACCTTCTGCAGGAGAAGGGCGGGGTGAATGCGCTCTTCATCGCATCGTGGACCTATGGCAATGGTATTGCCGGTCGGATGATTCCAGATCATCCGTTTCCCGATCACGGCGTGCAGAATCTGAATGACCATTTCTTCGGCGGCAACTATGCGACGCCGCATCCGCAGTACTACAAAAACACGAAGCTGAAGCCGACGAAGGCTCCGGACAACGGCGGCAAGTACGACGTCCTGGAGGACATGATTCCGCGTGCGAAGAAGCGCGGCATGAAGACCTACACGTGGAGCGAGGACGTCTGGAACCGCACGATTCCGAACTTTGACCTGATCGCCGAGCGCGATCTGTATGGACGGCCACAGGGCACGGCGTGCTTCCGTAATCCTGACCATCACAACTTCATCATGGGTGTAGCTGAGGACTTTACACGTTCCTATGACATTGACGGCGTACTTTGGGGCTCGGAGCGCTACGGCCCGTTCGGCAACATGGTGGAGTCGGTCCACAATCCACAGGGCAACGATCCGACGAAGGTAACGTGCTTCTGCCAGTTCTGCCAGGCCGAGGCGAAGCGCCGCGGCATCGACGTGAAGCGTGCTTTCGACGGCTTCAAGGAGCTGGAGAAGTGGGTAAATCTCTGCCGCAGCGGAAACAAAATTCCCGACGGACATTATGTGACATTCTGGCGCGTGGTCTTCCAGTATCCCGAAGTGCTGGCGTGGGAGACGATGTGGAACGATGGCGTACATGAGACCTACAAGAACATGTACGGCCTGGTGAAAGGCATCAAGCCCAACGCCGGTGTGGGCTGGCATGTTTGGCATGCGCACAGCTACAGTGCGTTCTTTCGCGCGCAGACCGATTTGAAGAAGATCAGCGAGTACTCTGACTTTTTGAAGATGACGGTCTACAACAACCTGGGCGGATGGCGGATGCAGAACTACGTCACCAGTGCGCACCGCACGATGTACGGCGATATGCCGATCGAAGAGGCGCTCGAGTTCGAGTACCGCATCATGGGCTACCGCGGTCGCAGCTATGAGGAGTTGCCCTTCGTCGGTCTCGACGCCAGCTATGTGCTGAACGAGACCAAGCGTTGTGTCGCGGATGTCGAAGGCACGAAGACGCAGATCTGGCCCGGCCTTGATGTCGATATCTCCAACATGCCTGATGAGTACAGTCACACGGCTCCTCCGGGTATCAAGGCATGCACCAAGGCGTGTTTTGAAGGCGGAGGGAAGGGGCTTGTGATCTCGCGGAAGTACTCCGAGATGAAGCTGTCCAACCTTGCGGCTGTAGGCGATGCACTGCGCGAGGCGAAGATCGTTTAGATGAAGACACAAGCTCTCCTGACCACACTCCTTCTCTACTGCGCGAGCCTGTCCGCGCAGCAGAGCTCTCTTTCTGGTGCTATCGACTTCCATGCGCACACTGGCCCCGATAGTCTTCCGCGCTCGGTGGACGCGGTAGACCTCGCACGTCTCGCAAAAAAAGAAGGCATGCGCGCCATTGTGATTAAGAATCACTTCGTGGAGACGGCGACCGCTGCTTACTTTGCACGGAAGGCTGTGCCAGGGATGGATGTCTTTGGTGGTATTGATCTGAATCTCACCGTGGGTGGGATGAACCCTTCGGCAGTAGGGAACATGGCAAAGATCACCGGGCACTACGGCCGCGTGGTCTGGATGACCTCGTTCGATTCGCAGGCACAGGTTCGCTCTGCCAAAGAGAATCGCCCTTTTGTTCCTGTCTCACGTAATGGGCAGCTCTTGCCTGAGACCAAAGCCGTGATCGCGATGATTGCCAAGTACAACCTTGTTCTGGAGACAGGCCATAACACGCCGCAAGAGGTGCTTATGCTTATCAGCGAAGGTAAGAGGCAGGGCGTGAGGCATATTGTGGTCACACACGCAATGATGGCTCCGATTCACATGAACATTCCGCAGATGAAAGAAGCCGCATCGATGGGAGCGTACATCGAGTTTGTATACAACGGCCTCGTTGGCTCTTATAAAGAGTTCACCTTCGAGGACTATGCTAAGGCGATACACGCTGTCGGTGCAGAGCACTGCATCGTGGGCTCGGACATGGGGCAGACGACAAATCCTGTTCACACGGAAGCGCTCAAATTTTTTTACGACGGTCTGCTCAAAGCGGGCGTTACACAGCACGAACTGGATCTGATGGCGCGCAGGAATCCCGCAACGCTCCTGGAACTTAACTGAAACACTTTCACCACCATAGGGAGGGCAAAACATTATGGATCGCAGACGATTTCTTCAGAATGCAGCCGGCGCTACTATCGCCGCAACGACGTCTCCCAGCCAAGCCATCGCCGCGCCACTCAAGTCGAAAAAGATGATTGGTATCCAGATCGGCGCAGTCTCGTTTGTGGATGAAGGTGTGGAGAGGGTTCTCGATGAATGTGAGCGTGCTGCTGCGGTTAACACACTCTTCGTCGCAACCTTTACCTACGGCCGCGGCATCGCCGGACGCCAGGTGCCGGGGCAGCCTCTGCCGGATCACGGAAGCCAGAAGTACGATACGGACACTTTCTTCGGTGGTTCCTACACAAAGGTCAATCCGAAGTACTACTCTGACACGGTTTTCAAGAGTTTTCGCGCCACTGACCTTGGCAACTATGACGTACTCGAACATGTGATTCCCGAAGCGAAAAAGCGCGGCATGAAGACGATCTGCTGGTACGAAGACGTCTTCCGTAGAGGTCTACCCAACATCGAGAGACTGCAGGAAGTAGAACTCTCCGGCAAGAAAGCCGCGACCCTCTGCTTCAACAATCCCGAGTATCACCACTGGCTCATGGATATCGCGGAGGATTGGTCGCGCTCGTATGACATTGACGGTTTGATGTGGGGATCAGAGCGGCAGGGTGCATTCTCGAACGCACTCGGCGCAAGCCATTCGCATCCGCAGCCATCTACGGTGACGTGCTTCTGCGAATACTGTTACGCAAAAGCGCGGAAGCAGGGTATTAACCCGGATCGCGCGAAGCAGGGTTTTCTTGAGTTAGAGAAGTTTATTCTCGCTGCGCGGCAAGGCACTCGTCCTGTAGATGGATATTACGTCCAGCTCTGGCGCCTGATGCTTCGCTACCCGGAGCTTCTCGCATGGGAGAACCTCTGGACATCGAGCCTTCGCGAGGTCCAGAAAGCAATCTATGATCGTGTGAAATCTGTGAACCCGAAGCTCGGAGTCGGCTGGCACATCTGGCACAACAACTCGTTCAATCCGATCTACCGCGCAGAGCAGGACCTTGCGGAGATGGCACCATACTCAGACTTCCTCAAGGTTGTGATCTACCAGAATTGCGCAGGCGAGCGCATGGTGGATTACATCGAGAGCGTAGGAACCTTTTACTTTGCCGATGTACCGAAGCAGGAACTGCTCGACTTCCACTATCGCGTTCTTGATTACGGTAACGAGAGAGATCTCAAGACTCTTCCTGCTGTCGGCTACTCTTCCGATTATGTCTATCGCGAGACCAAGCGGGCACACACTGGACTTGCCGGCACACAGACCAAGCTATGGCCGGGAATTGATGTGGACATTCCTACCGCCCAGGGACACGCAAAGTGCACCCCCGCTGGAACCAAAGGCGCAGTCACGGCTGCGTTCCGAGGTGGAGCAGATGGCATCATCATCTCGCGCAAATACTCCGAGATGAAGCTAGAAAACCTTCGCGCTGTCGGTGACGGTTTGAAAGAACTGCACTTGGCCTAGAATCACTATCCACGAACTCGTTCTCTGATCTGGCTCATCTACGTCAGCAAACGAGCTCGAGCTTTTAGCGCTATGAGTGCTTGGCAATCGTATGGCTGATATAAGAATTGCCTACCGAAATTAAGGAAAACACGACGGAGAACAAATGTTCCTCCAAGACCAATCGAGCTTTGAAGCGCCCGCAACTGCTGGGCGAACGATCCAACAAAGTTGAGAAAACCAAATGTGATCACCCAGAGGTAAGGAACCGTGGAAGATTCTCCTAGAGAAGTTAGTACTGAGAAACGCCCTTCTCGGAAGCGAACGCTCGAACAACCGGATCAATCCACCCAAACTCCTATCGTCCCGCCGTAATCGCCACCCTCACCGCGGCAAGGGGAGCCGAGGAGTCGAACTCCACTCCAGAGGCTCCACGCTTCACCCCGAGCTCCTTCCACAAACTGTCGAGATCCACCTGAACCGGAGCACTCCCCCACTTCGAATACATCTCGCTCAACACCCGTGTCCCGGTAGCTCGATCCCCGACCGCCAGCGCCCGTTCAAGGGACCAATCCTTGTCGATGGTTCCGCCCTCAGCCACAATCGCGCGCAACGCATCCTGCAGCCCCTTCCGGTTCTTCGTCTCCTTGCGAATCGTCACATCCGCGACCAGGCAGAAGAGTCCTCCACCCCAATACGTCCGTCCCCACGTATGGGTTCGATCGAGTCCCTGGTCCCCCTCGCCAGGCTCCCCCTTCGGCATTCCCTCCATCATGTCCTGCCAGATCCTCTTTGCCGGCAGCTGTCCCATTTGCACCCGGGCAACCGGCTCGATATACGTCGCCAGCCCCTCCTCCATCCAGTGCTGATCATCAGGAAGACTGGGAAACGCCATGTGCGTCAGCTCGTGGGTCATCGTCCAGTCGTCTGTCAGCTCTCTCTGGGTCGTATGCTGTCCCACCCGCATCCGCGTGAATCCCGGGAAGCCATGAACACCTCCCCACGTCGTTCCCTGGAGCACACCGTGCCGGTCCGCAAACGGGACGATCAGGACCCGTACTCTCTCCACCGGGAACCTGCCATAGTAGGTCGTCACCGCCTGGGCCGCATCCCGCACCCATCCCAGAATAGGGGCCTTGTCCAGATCGAAGCTCCCCTCCGCGAAGTCCACCTGAATCTTCGCTCCACCGATCGAGAGCTCCTGGGAGGACGCAACCGGCTGCCCCCACCCTCCCTGAAGGCCTCTGGTCGAAAGAGAACAACAGATTGAAATCGCGATCCAGAGACCGCACCCACCCACCGTCCGGAATCTCATCTCCACCTCACCGGTTGTCATTGGACGATACATCCTGCCGCAGAGGTATCGCGCAGAAAGTATCGAAGATTCGCTCGAAGGATCGAGCGGTACCCAGGGGGCGTGAAACCTCTGTCAACCCCCCATGGCCCCTATCGGCTTCAAATTCAGCGATTTACATCTGCCGATTCCCTTCCTTCGAACCGCTATAATAAAGTAGGGAGAGAAGAAAGAGCCATCCTGACCCACGCCCCGGCCCTGGAAGGGCGGAAACACGAGGTCCGGACCTAACTTGTTTAATTTGAATACTTTGCGCGAATATGATGGGAGAGGGGGTCCATTCTCCCTGTGCTAAAATCTTTGAGGTCTCAAATCACCTTGCCAACCCGCAGGGCGTAACAAATCAAACTGAGGTTGTACATGTCCGGCCACTCAAAATGGGCGACAATCAAGCATAAGAAGGGCGCCCTCGACGCCAAGCGCGGAAAGATCTTCACCCGCCTGATCAAGGAAATTACCATCGCCGCCAAGCTCGGAGGAGGCGACCCTGACGGAAACCCCCGTCTGCGCGGAGCCATTCTCGCAGCCAAAGCCGAGAACATGCCGTCGGAGAACATCAAGCGCGCCATCCAGCGCGGCACCGGCGAGCTCGAAGGCGTCTCCTACGAGGAGATTACCTACGAAGGCTACGGCCCCGGCGGCGTCGCTGTCATCGTCGACGTCCTCACCGACAACAAGAATCGTGCTGTAAGCGAGATCCGCCACGCCTTCTCCAAGAACGGCGGCAACCTCGGTGCCGACGGCGCCGTCGCCTGGATGTTCACCACCAAGGGTGTCATCGCTATCGCCAAATCAGCCGGAAGCGAAGAGAAGCTCACCGAGATCGTCCTCGATGCCGGAGCCGAAGACCTCTCCGACGAAGGCGAGAACTGGGAGATTCTCACCGATCCCAAAGACTTCGAAGCGGTCACCAACGCTCTGAAGGCAGCCTCCATCACTCCCGAGCACGCCGAGGTCACCAAGATCGCCTCGACCTACACCAAGCTCGAGGGCTCCCAGGCCAACGCCATGATCCGGCTCCTCGAGACCCTCGAAGACCTCGACGATACGCAAAACGTCTACTCGAACTTCGATATGGACGAGGCGCCCGTCGCCAGCTAAGCTCCAGCGGTCATTCTTCTTTTGAAAAGGCCGCCGAGTTTCGGCGGCCTTTCTTCTTATCCTGCATCTTTATTCCTGCATCTTTATCTTGAACGGAGCTCACGGAGTGACCAGAACCATTCGAAGCATCCTAGCCCTCTGTACCCTGTCCCTTGTTCTTCTCTTCTCCGCCTCTCCGGTCCTCGCCCAGGCTGCTCCGTCGTCCCCGAACCCCTTCACACCCACCCACCGCCCCTTAGAGTTCGGTGTCCTTGCCCAGGGCGGGCTCGGGGTGACCGAAGAACGAAGCGACTTCAAGTTCTTCATGCTGGGAGGACGCGCCGGCAAGGTCCTCACCCCCAACATCGGTCCTGGAATCCTGCACGGCAACTTCGAGTACGGCGTCGAGATCTTCCCCTTCTGGCAGTCCTACACGCCGACCATCGAACGCCGCCTCTGCACCGGACCCGCCGTCTGTTCAGACCCGTACAAGACAGGCGGAACCTATACCGGAATCTCCATCACGCCGATCCTGCTGAAGTGGAACTTCACAGGCTCCGGCCATCGCAGGCTCATCCCCTGGGTACAGGGCGGCGGCGGAGTGATCTGGACCAATCACAAGTATCCCCCCTTTGGCGGTCCTCCCTACGACGAGATCAACGACGGATCCGCCGCCAATACCAGCGTCTGGAACTTCACCCCGCAGTTTGGCGTCGGAGCGCATTACTTCTTCAAGCCGAACCGGTCCCTCGACTTCGGAGCCAATGCGATGCACATCTCTTCCGCCTCACTCGGCGATAAAAACCCCGGCGTGAACGCAAGCATACAATTCTCTGTCGGCTACACCTGGTGGAAGTGACAACAACGAGCCCTTTGAGGCTCAGGTCTTAATCATGAACTCCGAAGCCATCATCGAGTGCGTCCCCAACTTCTCCGAAGGGACAGATATAACGAAGGTCAGCCGCATCGTGCAGGCCATGCAGGTTCCGGGCGTCAGCCTTCTCGACTGGTCGCTCGACACAGCGCACAACCGCTCGGTCGTTACCATCGCCGGCCCTGCCGAAGCGGTCGTCGAATCCGCAGTTCGCGGCGTCGGCAAAGCAGCCGAGATCATTGACCTCACGCGACAGAACGGAGTTCATCCCCGCATCGGCGCTGCCGACGTGATCCCCTTTATCCCGGTCAGAGGGACGTCGTTGGCCGCATGCGCCCTCCTTGCCCGACAGGCGGGTCTCAATATCTGGCGCCGCTATGGTGTTCCGGTCTACTTCTACGGGGCCTCCGCCGCTCGCCCTGACCGCGTCCAGCTTGAGGACGTTCGCAAGGGACAGTTCGAGGGTCTGCGCGACGCAGTCCGAAGGGAAGCTGCCCGTCGTCCCGACATCGGCGGGCCGGAGCTGCACGAGACCGCTGGCGCCTCGGCCGTCGGAGCCCGCAGCTTCCTGATCGCCTATAACGTTCACCTGCGCAACCCGGACGTAACGGCCGCGCGCGCGATCGCACGTGACATCCGCGCCTCGAACGGTGGCCTGCATGGCGTCAAGGCCCTGGGCGTGCTCGCTAACGGCCGCGCCCAGATCAGCATGAACATCACCGATCACACTACAACTCCGATGATCAAAGTCTATGGCCGCCTCCAGGAGCTCGCCCTTCGTCACGGAGCTGAGCTCGACGACAGCGAGCTGATCGGCCTCATCCCCGAAGCTGCCTACGAGGATGGAACGGAGTGGATCGCCCGCATCCCCAACTTCGATCCAGCGTTGAAGGTCATCGAGCGTCGCCTCGAGAATCCGCTCGACTGGCAGACACAGGCCTAGAGCGAGCCGATCTCTTCCTTGAAGAGACCGGCTCGCTGGGTTTGGATCGGCCGATGTGCTTCGTCAGGAATTGCTACGTGCTCCATGAGCCGTAACCAGATTCTTCCATCCAGCCTTGCTCATCTTCAGCCGCTGACCGCTAGTGAGAACGACGAAATATTCGGTCTCGCCGTCGCGATGGATCTCTCGAACCTGATCGATCCTCACCATCACTGAACGGTGGATTCTCACAAACCTCGCGGGATCGAGCATCGCTCCGAGCTGCTTGATGCTCTCCCGCAGCATGTAGCTCCTGCTGCCCACGTGGAGGCAGACGTAGTAATCCGCGGCCTCGATCCATTCGATCTCGCTGACCGGAACCAGCACCTCCTTGGTTCCGTCACGCACCATAAAACGTTCCTGGTAAATCCTCGCCCTCGGCGCAGATTCGCGAAGCGCGGTGATCACCTGGTTCAGCCGTTCCTGGGTCAACGAGGCCGAGTTCTCCAGGATCCGTCTGTTCACGCGAAGCAGGGTCGAGCTCAACCGCTCCTTCTCGACGGGCTTGGTCAGGTAGTCCACGGCCTCAACCGCGAATGCCTTGACCGCGAACTCGCGATGCGCGGTTACAAAAACCGTTGGAGGCATGCGAGGCGCGCCGATTGCCTCGATCACCTCGAAGCCTCCCGACCCGGGCATCTGGATATCCAGAAAGAGCAGGTCCGCCGAGGACGAACGCAACTGGTCGATCGCTTCCTTGCCGTTCCTGCACTCGGCGATGAGCTCGATCTCAGTGTCTTCCGAGATCAGCAGCTTCAACCGCTCTCTCGCCAACGGCTCATCATCGGCGACAATCGTCTTCAGTCTCATGCTCTCTGCCGTTCATAGGGGATCCGGATCGTGACCTCATATCCGCCACACTCCGGCTCGACTGCAGAGAAGGCGAATCTGTCTGCATAGAAATAAGAGAGCCTCTCTCTCGTATTCCTCATTCCGATGCCGTGACCGCTTACCTTGATGCTCTTCGTTCCAGGACCGTTATCCCGAACACGCAGACTCAGCATATCCCCGTCTCGCTCGACCGAGGTCTCGAGCAGGCCATCGCGCTCGACGTGCGCGATTCCGTGGCGGATTGCGTTCTCGATAATGGGCTGCAGAAGAAAACAGGGCACCATTCCCTCCAGCGCTTCGGGAGTGGTATCGATCTTTACCCGCAGACGATCAGCGAATCGCACCTGCTGGATGGCGAGATAACTCTCGACGATCTCCAGCGGTTCTGTCGCGATAAGGAAGGCGGAGCGAAGAAAGGGGGGGCGTGGGCGTTTGGTTATGCAGCGAGAGAGTGAAATTGCTGGGCGGGAGTGCGCAATAGGCCGTAAGTTTTCATCTGTTCTTCGGGCTCGACGAGGTCGCCTCGCTCCTCGGCGTCTCGGAACGAGCGTTCCGCAATTACATAAAGTACGATGACTTGCCTTGTGTCGGCATTGGCCGGAGGCGAGCCGTCAGCGCTGAGTTCGCGGTCATCAAGCGTATTCTACTGGAGTGAGAGAACTACGATGACCAGCTACGATGCGATCGTTGTGGGCTCAGGCCCGAACGGGCTTGCTGCGGCTGTGACACTAGCGCAGGCTGGACTTTCTGTCCTCGTACGCGAGGCAAACTCGACAGTCGGCGGGGGCGCCCGCACCATTGAGTTGACTCTGCCGGGCTTTCGTCATGACATTGGTTCAGCGGTCCATCCAATGGCACTCGCCTCACCTTTCTTCAGCAAACTGCCGTTGGAGCAGCACGGGTTAACTTGGATACAGCCTCCACTACCACTGGTTCATCCGTTGGATGGAATGTCTCCGGCAGTTCTTTACCGCAGCTTGGAGACCACTAGCAATGAGCTCGGGGCGGACGGTAACGGGTATCGCAGGCTTATCGAGCCCCTCGTCCAGCGGTGGCATAAGCTAATCCCGGAGATTCTTCGCCCTCCTCTTCATTTTCCTGCACATCCAATCGCGGTAGCGCAGTTTGGACTGCGTGCACTCTTGCCGGCGACGATGCTAAATCGACTTGCGTTCCGAGAGGAACGCGCAAAGGCACTCTTTGCAGGCATGGCGTGTCACTCGATTGTTCCACTAGAACTTTTGGGAAGTGCAGCGATCGGCTTGATGATGGCGATGTCAGGTCATGTTGCGGGATGGCCGATTCCTCAAGGCGGCGCACAGGAGATTGCAAATGCACTTGCGTCGCTTCTACGGTCGCTGGGTGGCGTGATCGAAACAGATGCCCCGGTCGATTCAATCGAAGACCTTCCGCATGCGAAGGCGGTACTCTTCGATACCAGTCCTAGACAGCTCGCACGTATTGCACCTTGGCGACTCCCTGAAAGTTTTGTTAGAAGTCTGGAGGGCTACAAATATGGTCCGGGCATCTTCAAAGTCGATTGGGCTCTTTCAGAGCCGGTCCCGTGGATATACA
>Ga0193742_1001024_pt1 | contig 17587 bp, 14 predicted proteins | sample L2c1metaG_FD_165511 | JGI IMG/M metagenome (GOLD analysis project Ga0193742, IMG submission 165511) | Soil microbial communities from a riparian zone of the East river system, Colorado, United States - L2c1 | ecosystem: Environmental > Terrestrial > Soil > Riparian zone | place: USA: East River... | reverse complement strand
CGGGATGGGTGGCGCGCTGGCCGGTGCCTACCTGACGAACGCCCTGAATGTGGTCATGGGTGCTGCCTTCGGTGCGGTGATCGCCCAGACCGCGGTCGCGATCCTGGTCTTCTTCGTCGCCCCGACGGTCTGGTCGCTGGCCGGCACGGCCCTGTTCAAGGACAACGCCGACTGGCTGGACGTGTTCGGTGCCTTCGGCCGGATCGCCGAGCGGGACATGAACGGCATGCTGCCCGAGACGCTCACCGCGCTCGCCGTCTGGATCGTGCTGCCGACTATCGTGGGACTGTGGGCAAGCTCACGTCGCGAGGTGAAGTAACGACGCCGTAAGGCGCCAAAGACGCGGGAGGCCTGGCCGGTTTGAGGGGATCAGCCAGGCCTCCCGGCCTGTCATCGGACTTCTTCTGGTGTCCAGTCAGGGGGCGGTGCGTGTGTCGATCCCCGGCTCCGGGTAACCTAGAACCACGATTACTGACGACTGATCCGTGGGCGCCACGCTGCGTACCCGGTTGACTTGTGCGAGGGGGTCGACGCTATGGGGCGCGGCCGTGCAAAGGCCAAGCAGACGAAGGTCGCTCGCGACCTGAAGTACCGCACCTGGGAGACCGACTTGGACCAGCTCAAGCGTGAGCTGTCCGGCGGCACCGAGGGTGGTACAGGTTCTGCGAACGGTGACGACACAGACGTCGGCGAGGACGCCGACGACTACCACCCCCGTCGGTAAAGCAGCAACAGCTTCTGGTTGACCTGCCCGACGCCTCAGGGCGTCAGGGCAGATCAACCTGTGCTGACCGACGTTGTTCCACCACACGGCACTTCAGGCGGTTCCACCATGCCTTGCGTCCGAAGAACCTAGGGTCCTGACCTCAGGTTCTTCGGACGCAAGGTGTGATCAGTGGGCGTAGTCGCCTTGGAGTTCGACGCCGGAGCGGTTGTCCGCTGCGGTGACCTCGCCGCACACCCAGGCCGCGATGTCGCGCTCGGCCAGTACTGCGATGGCGCGGTCCGCTGCGGCCTGATCCAGGACGGCGACCATGCCGACCCCCATGTTCAGGGTCTTCTCCAGCTCGAGCAGCGGAACGCCGCCGAGCTGCCCGACCAGCCCGAAGACCGGTGCCGGGGTCCAGGTGGAGCGGTCGATCCGGACCGCGAGGTCGTCCGGGATCACCCGGGCCAGGTTCGCCGCGAAGCCACCGCCGGTGATGTGGGACATCGCGTGCAGCGGCTTGTCGTCGCCGTCGAGGTTGCGGTTCAGCTCCTGGATCAGCTCCAGGCAGTGCTTGGCGTAGACCCGGGTCGGGATCAACAGGGTGTCACCGAGGGTGCCGCCCAACTCGGGGACCTGGCGGTCGAGCTGCCAGCCGGCGCGGTCGAAGAAGACGTGCCGGACCAGGGAGTACCCGTTCGAGTGGAGTCCGGACGACGCCATCGCGACCACGACGTCACCCGCGCGGACCCGGTCGGCGCCGATCAGCTCGTCGGCCTCGACGACACCGGTCGACGCTCCGGCGACGTCGTACTCGTCGGGCTCCAGCAGGCCGGGGTGCTCGGCCGTCTCACCGCCGACGAGCGCAGTACCGGCTTCGACGCAGGCCTCGGCGATGCCCTTGACGATCTGGGCGATCGTCTCCGGGACCACCTTGCCGGTGCAGATGTAGTCGGTCATGAAGAGCGGTTCGGCCCCGCAGACGACCAGGTCGTCGACGACCATGCCGACCAGGTCGAACCCGATCGTGTCGTGCCGGTCCATCTTCTGCGCGATCGCGACCTTGGTACCCACACCGTCGGTCGAGGTGGCCAGCAAGGGCCGCCGGTACGCCGTGAGCGCGGTCGCGTCGAACAGCCCGGCGAAACCGCCGAGCCCACCGACCACCTCGGGACGGGTCGCCTTGGCCACCCATTCCTTCATCAGCTCGACGGCCCGGTCTCCGGCCTCGATGTCGACTCCCGCGGCGGCATAGCTCGCGCCCTCGGTCACGTGGGGTTCTCCTTGGTTCACGGCCGAACGGCCTCTATGGCGGCCTGTTACGGCCGGGACAGGGCGTCCGCGGCGCCGGCTCCACCGGAAACCGTGGCCAGGCCGTCGACGTCGGTGCTCACCGGCACCTCGAGCAGGTGCTTGCCCAGCTGCTCCGGGCTCGGCAGTTCGATCGGGTAGACCCCGTCGAAGCAGGCCCGGCAGAGCTTGTCCTTCGGCACTGTGGTGGCCTCGATCAACCCGTCCAGGCTGACGTAGCCCAGCGAGTCGGCGCCGAGCGAGCGGCAGATCTCCTCGGTGTTCAGGCCGTTCGCGATCAGCTCGGCGCGGCTGGCGAAGTCGATCCCGTAGAAGCACGGCCACTTCACCGGCGGCGCCGTGATCCGCACGTGGATCTCCTTCGCGCCGGCCTCGCGGAGCATCCGGATCACCGCCCGCTGGGTGTTGCCGCGCACGATCGTGTCGTCGACGACGACCAGCCGCTTGCCCTCGATCACCTCGCGGAGCGGGTTCAGCTTGAGCCGGATGCCGAGCTGGCGGATCGTCTGGCTGGGCTGGATGAAGGTCCGGCCGACGTAGGCGTTCTTGACCAGACCGGAGCCGTACGGGATGCCGGACTCCTCGGCGTATCCGATCGCGCCCGGGGTGCCGGACTCCGGCGTCGGGATCACGAGGTCGGCGTCCGCCGGGTGCTCGCGAGCCAGCCGACGACCGATCTCCACGCGGGTCGAGTGGATCCGCTGGCCGGAGATCTGGGTGTCCGGGCGGGCCAGATAGACGAACTCGAACAGGCAGCCCTTGGGGTCCGGCTCGGCGAACTTGGTGGAGCGCAGGCCCTCCTCGTCGATCGCGACGATCTCGCCCGGCTCGACCTCCCGCACGAACGAGGCGCCGACGATGTCGAGGGCCGCGGTCTCGCTGGCGATCACCCAGCCACGCTCGAGCCGGCCGAGCACCAGTGGGCGGACGCCTTGCGGGTCGCGTGCGCCGTACAGGGTGGTCTCGTCCATGAAGATCAGGCTGTAGGCGCCCTTGACCTTGGGCAGCACCTTCGCGGCGGCCTCCTCGATGCTGAGGTCCGGGTACCCGGCGAGCATCGAGGTCAGGATGTCGGTGTCGGAGGAGGCGCCGTGCTTGGCGTTCGCCTTCGCGTGCTCGACGTCGAGGTCCAGCCCCAGATCCAGGCTGTCGCTGCCGCCGAGGCTGGCCGCGAGCTCACCGGTGTTGGTGAGGTTGCCGTTGTGCCCGAGCGCGATCGAGCCGGTCGCGGTGGACCGGAAGGTGGGCTGGGCGTTGGCCCAGACACTGGATCCGGTCGTCGAGTACCGGCAGTGACCGACGGCGATATGCCCCCGCAGGGAGGCCAGGGTCGCCTCGTCGAAGGCCTGGCTGACCAGGCCCATGTCCTTGTAGACCAGAATCTGACTGCCATTGCTGACCGCGATGCCAGCCGACTCCTGCCCCCGGTGCTGCAGAGCGTAGAGCCCGAAATAGGTGAGTTTGGCGACCTCTTCCCCCGGTGCCCAGACGCCGAAGACGCCACAAGCGTCCTGCGGGCCTAGATCCTGCGGGTCAAGGTCATGAGTGAGCCGACCATCGCCACGAGCCACGCCCCTAGTCTACGGGAGGAGTTGCTACCAGCAGACCGCGCAGGGTCCGTTCGGGTCGTCCTCCACCGGCGGATCCGGGGCCGCCATCGCCGACCCGGCCGACAGCCAGGCCGAACCGGCAAGTAGCAGGCCGGCCGCCGCCACGGTCAGAAACCTCTTGATCACTGCCGGTCCCTTCGAAATAATTCGAAACCTTCTGCTGAACGCGCTAAATCGACGCACCCTGTATATGGTCGGTTCCAAACGAGCGTTGGAGAGGGTGTAGATAGTGCTGGGACCGCTAGGTGTGGACGAGGCCACCTTCGCGGTCTATCACGCCCTTCTCCGCGAAGCGGACAGTACGCCGGAGCAGATTGCGGCGCTACTAAAACGTCCATTGAACGAGATCCATCAGTCGATGGACGAGTTGCGAAAGCTGGATCTCCTGGTCCCGACCTGGACCAACCCGGCCGTCGAGCACGCCGTCCACCCGAGAGTCGGCCTGTCGAGCCTGGCCGAGCGCCGCCGCAGCGAACTCAACCGCCTGCTGGGTGAGCTCAACGAGGCAGAGGCGTCGGCCGAGATCCTGGCCGAGCAGTACAACGAGCTGCTCACCTCGCGGACCAGCGGCGATGTCGAGGTACTGCGCGGCCGCGCGAACGCCTCCCGCCGGATCGAGGAGCTCGGCGCCAAGTCCCGCGAATCCTTCTGGGGCCTGATCCCGGCCCACGTCGACGACATCGTCGCCCCGGCCGAGGAATCACCGGACATCCCGCTGCTGGAGCGCGGGATCAAGATGCGCAGCGTCTATCTCCAGAGCATGACGGTGTCGAAGGCCGGTCTCGAGTTCGCCGCCTTCATGCACAAGCTCGGCGGCGAGGTCCGGGCCACCCCGACCCTGCCGATGCGTCTCCTGATCGTCGACCAGGAGATCGCCATCATGCCGCTGAACCCCGAGGTCGAGAGCGCCGGCGCGGTCATCCACCGCTCCCCGGCCGTCGTCGCGCTGGCCCTGGCCATGTTCGACTCGTACTGGTCCCGGGCGACCGAGCTCTTCGCCCCCGAGGACCGCGACGACGCACCCCTCACGCCGCACGAGGCCGAGGTACTCCGCCTACTCGCCGGCGGCGCCAAGGACGAACAGGTCGCGCGTCTTCTCGGTATCTCCCTGCGAACCGCCCGCCGAATCACCGCAAACCTCTCCGACCGTCTCGACGCCACCTCCCGTTTCGAACTCGGTGTAGCCGCCGCAAAACGCGGCTGGGTCTGATCAAATGCCCTTCCGCGGCATAATTCGTTCCTTTTGGTGAAAGCGAAGTACGCGCCAAGTCACTGCATTTAGTTTTCCTCCGCGAAGGCCCAGGATCGCTGTAGTCGTTGGCGGATGGGCACCGCCGGAGCCGAGGAGCACGAAGGGAAGAATCTGCCGTCGGCGAGGCGCCGGAGGTAGACAAAATACCTGAGCCGGTCAGTGTCAAACGCTCGCAGGAATTCCCGAATTGCCGCCGCTTGCTGCGGGTCGGGTCCTCGCCTATCGTCGCTGGAAACCGGTTACTGCGGCGGGGAGGGCGTGGATGGGGAGCAGGCGGCCGACGGTCCGGGAGATTGCCGAGATCGCGCAGGTGTCGATCGCGACCGTCTCGCGGGTTTCGCGGGGTACCGGGCAGGTTCGGCCCGAGTTGCGGCAGCGGGTTCTGCAGGTCATCGAGGAGTACGGGTACCGGCCGAGTCAGCTGGGCCGGGCGCTGGCCGAGCGGAAACACGGCTCGGTCGCGATCGTCTTCCCCGGGCTGGCCGGGCCGTACTTCTCCGAGTTGATCCAGGGCTTCGAGTACGAGGCGATGGAGGCCGGGGCCGGCGTCCACATCGTCGGGACGCACAAGCGCGCGGCGGCCGACGCCGATGTCCTGGCGATGTCGGCCAGGGTCGACGGCATCGCGGTGCACGGTGGCACGGTCAAGCCCGAGACCCTGCAGCGACTGGCCGCCGAAGTACCGGTCGTCGTGCTTGCCGGGCAGCCACTCGACGGCATCCCCTCGGTCCGCGCTGACAACTCGCAAATGGCCGAGCTGACCAGGCATCTACTGGTCGACCACGGCTACCGGCGGCTCGTGTTCGTCGGCAGTCCCGACGGTTCGCCCGATGTCACCGAGCGCTGGGAGGCGTTCCAGCAAGCCCATCGCGAGGCGGGCGTCGAGGCCCCGGCCGGCCCGGTCAAGATCGGCCTGCAGCAGTCCGATGGTGTGATCGCGGCCGGCGAGCTGCTGAACGGACCCAGCCGCCCGGACGCGATCGTCTGCGCGAACGACGAGACGGCGCTCGGCGTACTGATCGGCGCGCTCGGCCGCGGTCTGCGGGTCCCGGGCGACGTCGCCATCACCGGCTTCGACGACGTCGCGATGTCCTCACTCGTCCAGCCCGGCCTGACCACCATCCGCCAGCCCATCCGCGAACTCGGCGCCGCGACCGCCCGCCTCCTGATGGCCGATCAGAGCACGGAAAACCTAGTCCTCCCGACCGAACTCGTACTCCGGGGCAGCTGCGGCTGCTAGAGCTCGATCAGTACTGCGCCCGGCTGCGGCAACTCGAAGTCGAGGATGTACTGGCCGTCCACCAACTCCAGTGCGACCTCGAAGCCCGGTAGGACGTCGGCGGCGCGCAGTTGCTCCCATTGCTCGTCGGTCGGCCAATCGCCCACACCCAGCCGCTCCGCGAGCACCGAGATGTCACCGTGGTCCCGATCCAGCCGGGTCACCTTGACGGAGACCGGGTCGGAATCCGCGAAGTCCGCCAGCCCGTCCAGCGCCAGCCGCACCCGACGATCCAGGCCGGCATCGCCCTTGCACTTCGCTTGGTCCAGCGTGTGGTTCCACACCAGCACAGCAAGCGAACCGTCCTCGCGACAGGTCGCCCAACTCTGCACCAGACCGTCGGCTCCGTCGCCCAGGGCAACGACCGGCAGTTCGACATCGCCCAGCTGGGCCAGCAGATACAGCGCGTGGTACCGCGCCTTCGCGATCCCGCCGACGGTGATCAGCCCGAAGCCACCGTGTAGCAACCGGGGTGGTCTGCCGAGTTCCTCGAAGTGATCCGACGCCACCCAGTACGACAGCGCGTCCAGCCGTCCCGACGAGGACTTCATCCCACTCAGCAAGAACATCGCCGACGAGGCCGAGTCGTTCACCGGGTTGAAGTGCGTCGGCGTGACGCCCCATTCCGTCCACAGGATGCGAGCGTCGGACCGCCCGAACCGGGCCAGCGTCGGCCGCAGATCCAGCGGCGCACTCCCGTAGGTATGGGTCGACACGAAGTCCAGGGGCGCACCCGAGCCGGCGACGTGAGCCAGCAACTCGTCGACCCACCCGGCCGCCGCCGAGGACGGACCACCGACGGCCAGCCGCGGATCCACATCCTTCACCGCGAACGCCGTCACGTCGTACAGGTGCATCCATTCCTCGCGGGTGCCGGACCAGAAGACCTCGAGGTTGGCCTCGTTCCAGACCTCGAACTCCCAGCCGCGGACCTCGTCCAGGCTGTACCGCTCGACCAGGTGCTGCACGAGCGCCCGGACCAGGTCGCCCCAGCGTTGCCAGTCCTTCGGCGGCGAGATGATCCCGCCGTACTGGAACACCGTCCTGGCCGGATCACTGGCCAGGTCGCGCGGCATGAAGCCGAGCTCCACCACCGGGCGCAGGCCGATCCCGATGATCGCGTCGTAGACCTCGTCGACGCGGGCGAAGTCGTACGCCGGTTCGCCGTCGACCTCGCGATAGACGCCGAGGTCGTCGTGCAGGATCGCGTGCGCCCGGACGGACTCGACACCGACCTCCTTGCTGACCCGATCCAGCGCCGCGAGCAACTCGCTCCCGATCGGCCGGCCGCCGGTCAGCTCGGTACTGCGCAACTGGCTCAACCGCTCGCTCCCGATCATCGGGATCCACGGCTTCTCCAGCGCCTCACCGGGCGCCGACGCATCAACCGTCAACGTCACCACTGGCGAAGGCCCAGCCGGTACTACGGAAGCCGCGGCAACTGCGGATCCCAGCTCACCCGTCACGGTGACCTCGGGGACAGAGGCGACCGCATACCAATAGGTCTGCCCCGGCGCACCGGTTGTATCGACGTACCAGGTGTCCGGCACCGACAGCACGTCACCGCCAAGGTGATCGACCGGCTCGAACGGCCCCTGCTCGAGCAGGGCCCGGTGGACCAGATATCCGACTGCCCCTTCGACCGGCTGCCACCGCAGCGTGACCTGCGCCTGCCCCGACTCGACGGTCAGCCCGTCAGGCGGTGGGAGCACCGGCGGCGAAGCCTGGCGGCTGGTGTCGGAACGACGCGAGATCCGCGCCTCCCAGTCGGTACGGGCATCGAGCTGCTGCTCGCTCACGGCGAATCTCTCCCGGGGACGGATGGCTGTAACCGGTTTCAGCCGACCCTACAGCGCCCCCGGTGCAGGCGACACCGGATGGATGTCGCCCGCCCCTCAGACGTTCTTGACGGCGGCGAGGAGTTTGGTGAGGGAGTCCCGGGCGTCGCCGAACAGGAGGGTGGTGCGGGGGTCGTAGAGGAGTTCGTTCTCGATACCGGCGAAGCCTGGGCGCATCGAGCGCTTCAGGAAGATGACCCGCTGCGACTCGTCGGCGTTCAGGATCGGCATGCCGTAGATCGGCGCGCTCGGGGTGTTCCGGGCGGCCGGGTTGACCACGTCGTTGGCGCCGACCACCAGGGCGACGTCGGTGGACTTGAAGTCGCCGTTGATGTCGTCCATCTCGCGCAACTGCTCGTAGGGCACCTGGGCCTCGGCGAGCAGGACGTTCATGTGCCCGGGCATCCGGCCGGCGACCGGGTGGATCGCGTAGTCGACCTTGACCCCGCGCCGCTGGAGCTCCTCGACCAGGTCCCGGAGGGTGTGCTGGGCCTGCGCCACGGCCAGCCCGTAGCCCGGGACGATGATCACCCGCTGCGCGTAACCGAGCAGGATCGCCACGTCCTCGGCACTGCCGGAGATCACCGGCCGCTCGGACACGGTCCCGGCGCCGAGCGTGGAGCCGCCGCGGACGGCCCCGAAGAGGATGTTGAAGACCGACCGGCCCATCGCGTCGGCCATCAGCTTGGTCAGCAACGTACCGGCCGCGCCGACCAGCGTTCCCGCGATCAGCAGCAGCGAGTTGCCGAGCACGTAGCCGCCCGCGGCCACCGTCAGACCGGTGAAGGCGTTCAGCAACGAGATGACGATCGGTACGTCGGCGCCGCCCACCGGCAGCACCAGCATCACACCGAGCGCCAGGCCCACCAGACAGAGCAGCACGCCGACCCAGACCCGCGGATCCGAGACCAGCCACGCCGACAAGGCGACTCCGCCAAGGATCCCGGCGACGAAGAGCACCGGGAGACCGGGAAACGTCACCGGCCGGGTCGTCATCAGTTCCTGCAGCTTGGCGAACGTGACGATCGAACCAGAGAAGCTGACCGCACCGACCAGCACCGTGAAGGCCGTCGCGATCGCCGCGATGGTCTCTCCGTCGCGCACCTCGCCTAGTTCCATCAGGGCGACCAGCGCCGCCGCACCACCGCCGACACCGTTGAAGAGGGCAACCAACTGCGGCATGTGCGTCATCTGCACCCGCCGGGAGCCGACCACCCCGGCGACCGTACCGATCGCCAGCGCGATCAGGATCGGCACCAGGTGGTCCGGCTTGTAGGCGATGAAGGTGATGATCACCGCGAGCACCGCACCGGCCGCGCCGAGCGCGTTGCCGGTCCGGGCGGACTTGGGCGACGACAGGGCCTTCAGCGCGACGATGAAGCAGACGGCCGAGATCAGGTAACCGATCTGGGCCCAGGTGTCGATCACTTGTGCAACTCCTTCTTCCGGGCGCCCGGGCCGCGGAACATCTCCAGCATCCGGTCGGTGACGACGAAGCCGCCGACCATGTTCACGGTCGCCAGCACGACGGCCACCAGCCCGACCGCCACCACCAGCGCGGACTCGGCCTGGCCGGTGACGATGATCGCGCCGACCAGGATGACACCGTGGATCGCGTTCGCGCCGGACATCAGCGGGGTGTGCAGGGTCGCGGAGACCTTGCTGATCACCTCGACGCCGACGAACGCGGCCAGCACGAAGATCGTCAGCAGTGCGATGGACTCGGTCATGCGTGCGGTCCCTTCAGGAGCTCACGGGTCGGCTCGTGCAGCACGGTCCCGTCATGCGTCACGCAGCAGCCCGCGACGATCTCGTCGTCGAAGTCGGGGTCGAAGGCCGCGTTGCGGGTCATCAGGCCGATCAGGTTCGCGATGTTCTGACCGTAGAGCCGGCTGGCCGGGCCGGCCATCTGGCTCGGCACGTTCGCGCCGCCCCAGACCAGCGCGTTGCCGATCGTCAGTTCGGTCCCGGCCACCGAGCCCTCGACGTTGCCGCCGGACTCCGAGGCCAGGTCGACCACGACGGATCCGGGCTTCATCTGCTCGACCATCGATCGCGACACCAGGATCGGCGCGGTCCGCCCCGGCACTGCCGCTGTGGTGATCAACGCGTCCGCAGCCGCGATGTAGGGAGCGAGCAGGTCACGCTGCAACTGCGCTCGCTCCGGCGTCATCTCGCGCGCATAACCACCCGGACCGTCCAGCGAGCCGAGCTCCAGCTGGATCGGGATCGCGCCCATCGAGGCGATCTCCTCGGCCGCGGCGGTACGCACGTCGTACGCCTTGACGACGGCGCCGAGGCGCTTGGCCGTGGCGATCGCCTGTAGGCCGGCGACCCCGGCACCCAGTACTACGACCTGTGCCGGCGGCACCGTGCCGGCAGCGGTCATGTTCAACGGGAAGAACCTGGGCAGCCGTTCCGCGGCCACGATGGCGGCGCGGTAACCGGCCACCATCGCCTGGGAGGAAAGCGCGTCCATCGACTGGGCCCGGGAGATCCGCGGGATCAGCTCCATCGCGAACGCGGTCAGTTTGGCCCGGGTGGCGGCCCGGATCACGTCCGGCGGATTCGTCGGCAGGAACGACATCAGCGCAGTACCGGCGTGCAGGCGCTGGAGGCGTTCCCGCTCCAGCGGCTGCACGGACGCCACGACGGTGGCCGCGTGGTCGGCTCCCCAGGCCACCTCGGCCCCGGCATCACGGTAGGAATCGTCGGAGAACAGCGCGCGCTCGCCCGCCGCGGGCTCGACTGCGACCTCATAGCCGAGCTGGACGAGTTTGGCCACTTGTTCAGGCACCAGCGCCACCCGGCGCTCGGCAGGTCGGGTCTCTCGCACTACTGCGATCTTCACCCGCCGAAACCTATGCCAAAGGCAGGCCGCCCCGAAAGCCCGGTACCGCCGTTCATGCCAAGTTCTGAAGAAGATGTGCCTCGGCCAGACAGACCTTGGCGAACTCCTCGAGGTGCAGGCCTTCGTCGATCCCATGCGCCCGGGTGTCCGGATCCTCCACCCCGGTGACCAGAACGGCCGCCTGCGGGAAGGTCTGCTGGAACTCCGCGATGAAGGGAATCGAGCCACCCATGCCCATGTCGACGGGCTCCACACCCCAGGCCGCCGCGAAGGCCGACCGGGCCGCGTCATAGGACGCGCCGCGGGCGTTGATCGTGCAGGGCTGGCCCAGATCTCCTTCCGTGACAACAACTTGAGCGCCCCATGGGGCGTTCTGCTCGAGGTGGTTGCGCAGGGCTTGCATCGCCTTCACAGCGTCGTCGCCGGGCGCGACCCGCAGGCTGACCTTGGCGCGCGCGACCGGTACCAGGGTGTTGCTGGCGTCGGCCACCCGCGGTGCGTCGATAGCCAGTACGGCGATCGCCGGGCGCGTCCACAACCGATCGACCAGCGAGCCGGATCCGATCAGCCGGACGGAGTCCAGCACACTCGACTCGGCGCGGAACGAGGCTTCGGGATAGTCCAGCTCGGCAGCACGGCCGGCATGCAGCCCGTCCACCGCGACGTCGCCGCTGTCCGTGTGCAGGGTCGCCAGCAACCGGCACAGGGCGGTCAACGCGTCCGGCACGGCACCACCGAACAGCCCGGAGTGAACGGCGTGCTCGAGCGTCCGCACCTCGACATAGCAGTCGACGAGCCCGCGCAGCGAGACGGTCAACGCGGGCTGACCGATCGCCCAGTTGCTCGAGTCGGCGATCACGATCGCGTCGGCGGTCAGCTCGTCGGCGTACTCGTCGAGCAGTTGCAGCAGGGTCGGCGAACCGATCTCCTCCTCGCCCTCGACGAACACCGTCACACCCACCGGCAGGTCGTTGCCGAAGGCCCGTACGGCGGCCAGGTGAGCGGCGATGCCGGCCTTGTCGTCGGCCGCGCCCCGGGCGTAGAGCCGGCCGTCCCGCTCGGTCGGCTCGAACGGCGCCGAACTCCACTCGTCCTCGGCGCCGGTCGGCTGGACGTCATGGTGCGCGTACAGCAGCACGGTCGGCTTCCCCTCGGGCGCGGGCTTCTTCGCGATCACCGCGGGCGCGCCCTCGCCGGCCCGGACGATCCGCACCGCGAAACCCTCCGCCTCGAACAGCGCGGCGGTCGCCTCGGCGGACCGCTGGACATCGGCCGCTCGGGCCGGGTCGGCACTGACCGAGGGAATCCGGATGAGGTCCTCGAGGTCGGCACGGACAGAGGGCAGCACGCGGTCGATCGCCGCAGACAGATCAGTCATGCCGCCTACGGTACGGCGTGCCTCGGCGGGCGAGGATTCTCATACCCAGCACTACTTGTAGACCGCGGAGTTCAGCACCTTGTCGAGCTGGTCGGGGTCTGGGCTGCGGACCTGGATCCGGACGATCTCGGTGTCGGAGATCTTCAGGTAACGCTCGACGACAGGGACATCGCAGTCGTAGCGGAAGGTAGCCGCCGCCTTGCCTGCGACAGCGCTGGTGTCGGGTGCGACCGCCTTGCAGTTGTCCGGTGGCGTCGTCGTCTTAGGCAAGGTGGTCTGTTTCAGCACACCCATGAAGACGCCCGGCTCCGCAGCGTTGGCCTGCCACTTGGCCGTGTCGGTACTGACCAGCAGGGCGGCTGTGGACTCGGGGGCCGCTTCGGACTTCTGCGTCCACTCGCGAGGCACCTCGACCGACAGATGTCCGCTGCTGTCCTCCACAGTCACCGGGCGGCTCATGACCAACTCGTAGCCGCCGTAACCACCACCGGCCGCCAGTACTACGGCTGCCACTGCGGCAATCGCCCGCGCCCGGCCGGACCGGCGTACGCGAGCGTCTGCTGTGACCGCGACGGTCGGGCTGTTCGCGTCCGAGAGTTGGGTCTGCTGGTCGAGCTTGCCGGCCGCGGCCCGCAGGGGGACCTCCTCGGCCGGCACTAGCCCGGCTGGGATCTTGCCGGTGGTGTGCGCCTCCGTCAGGGCGTCGAGGAAGCTGTCGAGGTCCTGCCAGCGTTTGTCCCGGTCCGGTTCGAGCGCACGGCGTACGACCGCGTCGATCGCGTCCGGGATCCCTTCGCGCAGCGTGCTCATCGAGGGCGGCGGCGCGTCGATCCGCATCACCGCGCCCAGGCTGATCAGGCCGTGCGGCGCCTGCCCGGTGAAGGCCGCGTAGGCGACCGCGCCGAGGGAGTAGAGGTCGGCCCGGTGGTCCAGGCGGTCGCCCATCACCTGTTCGGGGGCGACGTATGCGGGGGTGCCGCCGGGCATGGTGAGCTGCGACACAGTCTCCAGCGACTTGCCCAGACCGAGGTCGCCGAGCATCGCGCGGTCGCCGTCCTGGTCTGTGCGGAACAACACGTTCGCCGGCTTCACGTCACGGTGCAGGACGCCGCGGGAGTGCAGGTGCTTCAGGCCGCTGCCGACCTGGGTGATGATGTCGACCACATCCGCGATCTCCAGCGGCCCGGCCTTGATCCGGTCCGCCAGTGATCCGCCGTCGGCATAGGTGAGCACCAGGTACGGACGGCCGTCCTCGGCCTCGCCGACATCGTGCACACCGACCACGTGCGGGGACTCGACCCGGCGCAGGAACCGCCCCTCCGCCAGGAAACGGCGGCGGACGTCGTCTTCGTCGATCCAGTTGTCCGACAGGATCTTGAGGGCCACCTCGGCGTCGAGTTGCTCGTCGTACGCGAGCCAGACGGTCGCGAAACCCCCGGCACCCACCCGGCGGACCAGGGAGTACCGGCCGATCCGCGGTGGCTGGTCCATGCCCGCATTATGCTCGATCCCTCTTGCGACCATGTCGCCGCAGCGAACAAAACGCCCGGTCGTGACGTCTCAACAGGGATCGGTGGCCCATAGGAAGGGTCGCCCGGTGGACGGGCTGAGGCGATGGGACTCGAAGAGGGCGCTTGGGGAGGGAACTGGTCATGAGGCCGAAGAACGGCCGCCTGGTGATGGTGGTGGCAGTGGTCGCAGTGGCCGCTGTCGCGATCGGTGGCGTGCTCGCCTACCGCCAGGGACCTCGGACCGGCGGTGAGACCGCGGCACCGCTGACGGCCGATTCCGTCAGTGGCCCGGCCTCGACGTCGGTGCTGCCGCCGACCAGCGCGGCGCCGTACTCGGGACCCGCGTATGTGACCCTCAAGCTCAGCAAGCTGCCGACCGGGCGGCCGCCGCAGATCCCGTACATGGTCGGTCGCGAGGTCCGGGGTGGCGCGGGAACACCGGTGAAACTGCCGGGTTCGCAAGTCGTCCTTGAGATCGCCCGCCTCGGCGAGGAGGTTCTCGCGGTAGTGGAGACGGTCGGAGGTGGCAGCAGCGAACTGCTCAAGGTCAGCTCCGCCGTCGAGGTGGAGCGAGTCCCGGGAGTCGTCAACGTGGTGACCACCGAGGACGAAACAGCCGCGGCGTACTCCGTGCAGTCCACCGTCAAAGGCGCCCTCGTGGCCGGCGGGGCCATCTACGCCCAGTCCGCTGGGGGCAAGGTGCAGAAGCTGTCGCTGTCCAAGGTGTGGCAGCCACTGGTTCTCTCCTATGCGAACGGCAAGATCTTCTTCCGGGCCGGCAGCGGCCCGGACGCGGCCGCCTGGAGCCTCTACAGCTGGACGCCCGGCGCCGCTGAGGCGACCCAGGTCAAGGACATCCAGTCACCCACCGCGCTGAGCCCGGACACGAAGCTGGTGGGCTCGCGGGCCGTCGCCGCCGAGTACGGCGCGTGTTCCACCGTCGACGAGTTCGCCAGCGGCAAACAGCTGTGGCGCACCTGTGACCGCGGCATCGACGGCTTCACCCCGGACGGCACGGTGGCGCTGGCCGGGCCGCCGTATGCCGAGGGCTATGCGCCGACTGTGGCCACTGCGCTCGACGCCAGGACCGGCAACCTGCTGCGCGAGTGGTCCGGCGCCTCATTCGTCGAGGCCTTCGTCGAGGACGACCAGCACCTGCTGATCATCGCCGACGACGGACCCGAGACCCGGCGCGGCATCATCCGCTGCACCCTTCCCACCGGCAGCTGCGAACTCGCCGTGCCGTTGACCACCGAGCGCCTCGAGCTGGGCCAATGACGAAGCGAGACGCTGACATGAAGCAGAGCAATGGCGTACTGGTCGCCGGCGTGGCGGCAGTCGCCGTACTGGCCGTGGTCGCGGGTGGCGCCCTCGCCGCCCGGCAGCGCCCTGCCGACGGGGAAGCAGTGGCAGCACCTCTGCCGGCTCCGACGCCGACGCCCACCTCGACACCAACGCCAAAACCCAAGCCCAGCTCGACGCCGTCTGTCTACTCGGGTCCGACTTCGCCGGCGACTGCGGGCGTCAAGCTCACCCTGAGCAAGCTGCCGACGGGCCGGGCGCCACAACTCCCCTACATCACCGGGCGCGTGGTCCGCGGTGGGATCGGGGGCGACGTCACCATCCCCGGTAAGGACAACATCGTGCGGGGAACGCGGATCAACAGCGACGCCCTGGTGGTGCTCGAGGCCGAGTCGGGCAGGACCGAGCTGGTCCGGGTCGACAGCAACGGGGTGCAGCCGGACAAGATCCCCGATGTGGCGAGCCTGGTGACCTCGATGAACGAGGACGCGGTCGCCTTCGCCACCGCCCCGAGCAACCCGGACAACACCCGGGCGAAGGGCAGCACCGTCTACTGGCAGGGCACCAGTCAGACCTCGGGGCGCCGTACGTTGAAGCGGCCGAACGACTGGGGCTCCACTGCACTGGCGGTGGTCGGCGACACCGTGTACTTCAAGGCGGACACCGACCAGAACGGCACGACGTCGACCCTCAACGCGTGGGACTCCGGCACAGACAAGGTGACCCGGATCAAGTCCGTACGATCCCCGGAAGGCGTCGACAATCGCGGTACGGTCGCGGTGGACTTCGTCTCGGGCGCGGCGCAGACGTTCTGCTCGACCGTCACCGAACTCGATTCCGGCAAGCAGCGGTGGAAGACCTGCGAATACGCGATCAATGGGTTCACGCCGGACGGCGAGCTGGCGCTCGGTACGCCGGACTTCCGCAACGGCGGCGGGGATCCACTCGTCGCCGCACTGGACTCGAACGAAGGAACCGTCCGACGGGAGTGGACCGGCGCCCGGTTCCGGGAAGTCGTTGCCGAGGACGACGATCACCTGCTGATGGTCGCCGACACCGGCGAAAGGACGCCCGGCGCGATCATCCGCTGCAGCGTCGGGACCGGGTTGTGCGAGCTCGCCACGCCACTGGCCAAGACGGCAGGAACTGACCTCCATCTGTTAGGAGCCTGGGCATGAGGCCGAAGAACGCCCGCCTGGTGGTCCTGGTGGCCGCGATCGCAGTCGCCGCGGTGGCGGTCGGCGGCGTACTGGCCTACCGACAAGGCCCACAGTCCGACGGAGATGCCGCAGCGCCGCTGTCCGGGCCGAGCACGCCCACCGGTACTCCGACGACGCCCGCGGCCAGTACTCCGGTGCCACCGAGTGCGACGCCTTCCACGACGCCGAGCGGTCCGCTCTACAGCGGCCCGGTCAAGGTGACTCTCAAGCTCAGCAAACTGCCCAAAGGCCGTGATCCCCAGATGGCCTACCTGATCGGCCGTGAGGTTCGCGGGGGCGCTGGGCTGCCGATCAAGATTCCGGGGTCGGAGTACATCCAGGAGATCGCCCGCCTCGGCGACGCAGTACTGGCGATCGTGACCAAGGGCAACGGCACCGAACTGCTCAAGGTCGACTCGGCAGGGAATGCGGAGCGCACAGCGGACGTCACGACAGTGGTGACCACCGCGGACCAGACAGCGGCGGCCTATGCAACCACGCCTACTGGGTCGGACGGCGGAGCAAAACGGGGTAGCACGCTCTACGCCCAGACTGCCGACACCGGGGAGGTCCACAAACTCTCCCTGCCGAAGGCCTGGAAGACCCGTGTCCTGGGCTACCAGAACGGCAAGGTCTACTTCAGCTGGGGCGACACCGACGGCACCACCGAGACGCGGCTCTACACCTGGACACCGGGCGCGACCGAAGCCACCCACATCAAAACGATCAATTCCCCGACGGCCGTCACCCGCGACGGCAGGCTCGCCGCCTCGAAGAACGTCCAGGGCGACTACGGCACCTGCTCGACCATCAACACGATCGACGTCGGCAAGCAGCTCTGGCGGACCTGCGAGAATCAGGTCACCGGTTTCACCCCGAACGGATCGATCGCGGTCGGCGGACCGGCGTACGGGGACGGCTATTCACCGCTGGAGGTGGCTGCGCTGGACGCCAAGACGGGCAAGCTGCTGCGGGAGTGGGGCGGCGGCCCGTCGTTCCTCGAGACCGTGGTCGAGGACGACCAGCACTTCCTCATCATCGCCGACGACGGCCCGGAAACTCCGCGAGGCGTGATCCGCTGCAACGTCACCACCGGCGGCTGCGAGGTCGCCATCCCCCTCACCACCAAGGCCGTCAAACTCGCCCGCTGATTCGTCTGCTGCTAGCGAAGGCTTGGGCGCAGGCGGGGCGTCGGGCGTGAGACTGGTGGCCATGACGGCTGAACGGGTTGTGGTGCTGGCGGATGTTCATGGGGTTTTGCCTGCCTTGGTGGCGGTGTTGGCTGAGCCGGACGTGGTGGGTGCCGACTTGATCGTGCTGGCTGGGGACATCGCGAGTGGGCCGCAGCCG
>Ga0193742_1001023_pt1 | contig 17588 bp, 17 predicted proteins | sample L2c1metaG_FD_165511 | JGI IMG/M metagenome (GOLD analysis project Ga0193742, IMG submission 165511) | Soil microbial communities from a riparian zone of the East river system, Colorado, United States - L2c1 | ecosystem: Environmental > Terrestrial > Soil > Riparian zone | place: USA: East River... | reverse complement strand
TTGTCTGAAGGTGCATCGAAGACGGCCACTAAGACTTGCTCAAAGATCCGTGCGGCCCGCCTCAGAATGTCGAGGTGTCCGTTGGTCACGGGATCGAACCTGCCGGCGTAGACGGCGATCATTCACACAGTGTGTCGCGTTGTCACCCGAGCCTTCGAGAACCTCAAGCGAGCGTCCCTCAAGTGCCGGTAGAGGACGGGGCAGACGTTGCCTGACGCGGCACTAGTCGGCTGCCTCGGTCTGGTCCTCGGCGCTGTCCTCGGCGCTGTCGTCGGTCGGGTTGGCGGCGGGGCCGCCGTCGCACTCGGCGCCGGTGGCGGCGACGATCCCGTCGACGCAGTCGACACCGTCGACCTCCTCGTCGTCGTCGGCCCGCGCCGCGCCCACGGCGCCGAACGACAGCACGGCGACGGCCAGGGCGGCGAGCAGCGCCTTGCGGCGCCGCCGGAGGGGATTGGTGGGGGTGGTCGGGGTGTTGGTTTCGTCCATGGGCCGAGTATCCGCCCTCGCCGCTGGACGCTCGCTGACGTGAGCTGAACGGGCCGTCCAGCGGGCGTTCAGCGCACGTCAAGGTACGACAGGGCAAGGTCACCCCGGTGGAGGGAGTTGTCGTGTCCCGAGTGCTGGTCGTCGAGGACGAGAAGCGAGTCGCGGCGGCGGTCAGGCGCGGCCTCGAAGCCGAGGGGTTCGCCGTGGACGTCGCCTGTGACGGCGACGAGGGCCTCTGGCTGGCCCGGGAGCAGCCCTACGACGCGATCGTCCTGGACGTGATGCTGCCGGGCGTGAACGGCTACCAGGTCTGCGAGCGGCTGCGTGAGGAGGGGAACTGGACCCCGATCCTCATGCTCACCGCCAAGAACGGCGTGTACGACGAGGCCGAGGCTCTCGACACCGGCGCCGACGACTTCCTGTCCAAGCCGTTCTCCTACGTCGTGCTCGTGGCCCGGCTGCGCTCACTGCTGCGCCGGGGCGCCCGCGAGCGCCCGGTCGTCCTCACCGCCGGCGACCTCCGGGCCGATCCGGCCTCCCGTCGCGTGTGGCGGGGCGACCAGGAGATCCGGCTGACCGCCCGGGAGTTCGCGGTGCTCGAGTTCCTGCTGCGCCGCGCGGACGAGGTGGTCACCAAGACGGAGATCCTCGGTTCGGTCTGGGACTTCGAGTTCGAGGGCGAGCCCAACACCGTCGAGGTCTACGTCCGCCGGCTGCGCCGCAAGATCGACGAGCCCTTCGGCCGGACCACGATCCACACGCTGCGCGGCGCCGGCTACCGGCTCGCCGCCGAAGGTGCCTGAGCGCCGGCCGGGTCGCGTGGGGTGGCGGCGCCGCGTGGGCCACGGCGTCCGGGTCCGCGCCACGATCGCGGCGACCCTCGCGTTCTCCGTCGCCCTCGCGGCCGGGGCATGGTTCGTCGTCGACCGCCAGCGCAGCGCCCTCACCGCCGACCTCGAGACCACCGTGCGGTTGCGGGCCGACGACCTCGGCGCCGCGCTCGCGGCCGGGGAGCTGCCCGAGAGCGTCGCGGTCCCGGTGGAGGACCGGGCGTTCGCGCAGATCGTCGACGGGTCCGGCGAGGTCGTGCGGGCCAGCCCGAACGTGGAGGGCGAGCCGGTCCTCGCCTCCTTCGCGGTCCCCACCTCCGGCTACGTCGCCCACCCGGTCGAGATCGGCGCCCTCAGCGACACCGCGTTCACCGTCGTCGGCCGCCAGGTCCGCAGCGGCCCGAGCGTGCTGAGCCTCTACGTCGGCGCCAGCCTCGAACCGGTCGACGAGTCCGTGCGGGAGCTCGGCACCACGCTGGCGATCGGCGCGCCGCTGCTGCTCCTCATGGTCGCAGCGCTCACGTGGGTCGTCGTCGGCCGGGCGCTGCGGCCCGTCGACGAGGCCGCCGCCCGGGAGCGGCGCTTCGTCGCGGACGCGTCGCACGAGATGCGCAGCCCCCTCACCGGCATGAGGGCCCAGCTCGAGGTCGACCTCGCCCACCCCGAGACCGCCGACTGGCAGGCGACCGAGCGCGAGGTGCTCGACGAGACGCTCCGCCTGCAGCGGCTCGTCGACGACCTCCTGGTCCTGGCCCGGGCCGAGGCCCCGGTCGACCGGCCGCAGCGCGAGCTGGTGGACCTCGACGACCTCGTCCTCAAGGGCGTCCGGCGGCTCCGTGTACGGGGCAAGGTGCGCATCGACGCCGGCGCGGTGCACCCGGTGCAGGTGGTCGCCGACCCGGACGCACTCACACGGGTGGTCCACAACCTGCTCGACAACGCCGAGCGCCACGGCCGGGGCGAGGTCGTCGTCACCGTGCAGGAGAACGGGTCCCACGTGGAGGTCACGGTCACCGACGACGGTCCCGGCGTGCCGGCCGAGCGGCGGGAGAGCATCTTCGAGCGCTTCTTCCGCAGCGACGACGCCCGTTCCCGCGACCGGGGCGGCGCCGGCCTCGGACTTGCCATCGCCCAGCAGATCGTCACCGCCCACGGCGGCACCCTGACCCTCGAGCCCACGCACGCAGGAGCGCGTTTCGTCGTTAGGTTGCCTTCGTGACCAAGATCGACCTCGGAACCTTCGGTGCGGTGATCGGGCCCGGTGAGGGAGGTGAGGGGGAGCTCCTGGACGCCATCGCCGAGCTGGACGAGATGGGCTACGACACGATCTGGCTGTCGGGTGGCCCGGTCGCCAGCCTCGACCAGGTCGCCGCCGCCGTGCGGGCCACCAAGCGGGCCCGGGTCGCCACCGGGATCCTCTCGGTCGACCGCTTCCCGGCCGACGACATCGCCGCGCTCTACGCGGAGCTCGAGGCCGAGCACCCCGGCCGCTTCGTCGTCGGCCTCGGTGGCGCCCACGGACCGCAGCCGCTCCCGACGCTGAACGCCTACCTCGACCGCCTGGACGACGACGGCGTCCCGAAGTCGAGGCGCCTCATGGCGGCGCTCGGCCCGCGCATGCTCGACCTCGCCCGCAACCGGTCCTCCGCGGCGCTCCCCGTCCTGGTGACCACCGGCTACACCGAGCAGGCCCGCGCCCGCCTCACCGACGACACCACCCTGGCGGTCGAGCAGATCCTCGTCCTGGAGTCCGACGCCACCACGGCCCGGTCCATCGCCCGCGGCCCGCTCGGCTTCCTCGGCACCGTCCCCACCTACCAGGCGAACTTCCGCCGCATGGGCTTCACCGACGAGGAGATCGAGGCGCTGGCCGACCCACTGGTCGACTCGCTCGTCTGCTGGGGCGACGACGCCGCCGTCGCGGCCCACGTCCGCGCCCACCTCGAGGCCGGCGCCGACCACGTCGCCATCTCCCCGGCGACGGACCGCCCCGACGTCCAGCCCCTGGCCGAGTGGCGCCGCCTCGCCGCGGCCCTGGAGCTCTCACCGAGCTGATGGCTGAGCCCCGCACCGGAGCCGGGCGGTTGCGACGCCTCGCCGAGGAGCTCGAGGAGAGCGGCCTGAAGCCCGAGGGCGACGAGGCGTTCCGCTCGATGCTGCTCGACGAGATCGACCGTGCGCTGCGGCCGCCGATCCACGAGCGACGGGTGGCCAGCAGCGGCACGATCCTGGAGCCCCTGTCCGACCCGGCCACGTGGACGCCGGCGACCGAGCTCGACATCACCCGCAAGCCGGTGGTCGACCAGCCCCTCTCGGCGGCTCGCCGCTTCGCCGACGGCCTGTCGAGCTGGCTGCTGCGCCGCACCGACGGCACCAACGAGTGGATGGTGTTCGACCGGCCTGCCGGCTCCGAGCGCGACCTGGTGGTGCTGGCCAACGCCTTCGAGGCGACGCTCGTGCAGCGCCACCCGGTGGGCGCGGTGCGGGTGGTCGGCAGCTTCGGCGTGCTCCGTTGGGACGGGTTCACCTGGCACCACGAGCCTCCCGTCAGCAGCTGGATCGACGCGGTGACCGCCTGCTCGCTCCACGGCGACCCCGACGTGCTGCTGGCGATGCTGGAGTTCGCCGTGCACGACCTGGGGTCGCTGGGCATCGGCGCCCTGCTCGTCTACCGGCCGGGCCCGGCGCTCCCCGCCCCGCCCGGGCTGGAGGAGCGGCTGCCGGTACCGCCGCCGCTGCGGATCCGCCGGGCCGCGCACCTGGCGCCGCTGCGCCACGCGCTGGCCCAGATCGACGGCGCCGCCATCTTCGACGACGAGGGCGTGCTGCGGCAGCTCGGCGTCCGCCTGATCCCGAGCCCCGCGGCGGAGGAGACGGTCGAGGCGCTCCGTGGCACGAGGCACACGTCCGGCCGCCGTTACAGCCGCGACGACTCCCTGGCCACGGTGATCGCGGTGAGCGAGGACGGCCCGGTGTCGGTGCTGCGCGACGGCGAGGTGCTCGGCCGCTCCCGCGACGGCTTCGTCGTGACCCTCCCGAGCCCGGCCGCCGGCGGGTGACGAAACCGCCGACGACCGCAACCATTGCAAGAACTTGCAACCCCGTGTCCTAACATTGCGCGCATGGCCGGACGACTTACCGAGGTTGCAGCAAAGGTCGGCGTGAGCGAGGCGACCGTGAGCCGGGTGCTCAACGGGCGACCGGGGGTGTCGGCGGCCACCACCGAGGCGGTGCTCACGGCGCTCGACGTCCTCGGCTACGAGCGGCCCACCAAGCTGCGCGGCGAGCGGGCGAAGCTGGTCGGCCTGGTGCTCCCGGAGCTGCAGAACCCCATCTTCCCGGCGTTCGCCGACGTGGTGGGCGGGTCGCTGGCCCAGGAGGGCCTCACCCCGGTGCTCTGCACCCACACCGTGGGGATGTCCGAGGCCGACTACATCCAGCTGCTGTTCGAGCAGCGGGTGTCGGGTGTGCTGTTCGCCGGCGGTCTCTACAGCGGCAAGGACGGCGCCCACGACCACTACTACCGGCTGGTCGAGCGCAAGCTGCCGACGGTGCTGGTCAACGCCGGCATCGACGAGCTGCCGTTCCCACGGGTTTCCTGCGACGACGGGGTGGCCGCCGAGCAGGCCGTACGCCACCTCTTGTCGCTGGGCCACACCCGCGTCGGCCTGATCCTGGGCCCGCCCGACCACGTGCCGTCGCTCCGCAAGCTCGACGCCGCCCGCGCCTCCATGAAGGTCGCCGGCCTCGAGCTGCCCGACGACCACATCGAGTACACCCGCCACTCGCTGGAGGGCGGGCAGGCCGCGGCCAGCCGCCTGCTGGGCCGGGGCGTCACCGCCGTGGCCTGCGCCAGCGACCCGATGGCCCTCGGCGCCATCCGGGCCACCCGGCGGGCGGGCCTCTCGGTGCCGAAGGACTTCTCGGTGGTGGGCTACGACGACTCGGCCTTCATGAACTGCACCGACCCGCCGCTGACCACGGTCCGCCAGCCGATCGAGGCGATGGGCCGGGCGGCGGTCGACCTGCTGGCGGGCCTCATCGCCGGCAGCCCGGTCGACCCCGACGAGCTGCTGTTCGAGCCCGAGCTGGTCGTCCGGGGCTCTACCGGCCCGGCGCCAGTAGCGCGCTCTTGATTCCAATCTCCCGTTCAACTCTTGCGTAGATTCAGTTCATAGTTTACGTTTCCCCCATGGTGTCGGGGGTCACAGCGGGGAGTGAGTGGTGGCGGCGCGCCGCGGTGTACCAGGTGTACGTCCGCAGCTTCGCCGACGGCAACGGCGACGGGGTCGGCGACCTCGCCGGCGTCCGGGCCCGGCTCCCGTACCTGCACGACCTCGGCGTCGATGCCCTCTGGTTCAACCCCTGGTACCCGTCGCCCATGGCCGACGGCGGCTACGACGTGGTCGACTACCGCGCCATCGACCCGGCGTTCGGCACGCTGGCCGAGGCCGAAGCGCTGATCACCGACGCCCGAGCGCTGGGGATCCGGACGATCGTCGACGTCGTCCCCAACCACGTGTCCGACCAGCACCCGTGGTTCCGGGCCGCGCTGGCCGCCGGCCCGGGCGCCCCCGAACGGGACTGGTTCTGGTTCCGCCCCGGCGGGGGCCCCGACGGCAACGAGGCCCCCAACGGCTGGGTGTCGAACTTCGGCGGCCCCGCCTGGACCCGCACCAAGAACCCCGACGGCACTCCCGGCGAGTGGTTCCTCCACCTCTTCGCCCCCGAGCAGCCCGACCTCAACTGGGACCACCCGGCGGTCCGCCAGGAGCACGAGGACATCCTGCGCTTCTGGTTCGACCGCGGCGTCGCCGGTGTGCGGATCGACTCGGCGGCCCTGCTGGTCAAGCACCCCGACCTCCCCGAGGTCGACCCCGACCACGCCCCCGGCCAGCACGTCCACGTCGACCGCGACGAGCTCCACGAGATCTACCGCAGCTGGCGCCGCCTGGCCGACGGCTACGACGAGCCCCGGGTGCTGCTCGGCGAGATCTGGCTCCCGGACGTCCGGCGCATGAGCCTCTACCTGCGGCCCGACGAGCTGCACAGCGCCTTCAACCTCGACTTCCTCACCTGCCCGTGGGAGCCGGCCCGCCTCCGCACCAGCATCCGCACCACGCTGCAGATGCACGACGACGTGGGCGCCCCCGCCACCTGGGTGCTGTCGAACCACGACGTCACCCGCCTGGTCACCCGCTACGGCCGGGAGGACACGTCGTTCGCCTTCGAGGCCAAGCGGGCCGGCGTCCCCACCGACCTGGCGCTGGGCCGCCGCCGCGCCCGGGCCGCCGCTCTGCTGGCGCTGGCGCTGCCGGGCTCGGTGTACGTCTACCAGGGCGAGGAGCTGGGTCTCCCCGAGGTGGAGGACATCGAGCCGGACCGCATCCAGGACCCGATGCACTTCCGCTCCGGCGGCGTCGACCCCGGCCGCGACGGCGCCCGCGTCCCCCTGCCCTGGTCGGACACCGCCACGCCGTACGGCTTCAGCCCGCCCGACGCCACCGCCGAGCCCTTCCTGCCCCAGCCCGACGACTGGGCCGGCCTCACCGCTGAAGCCCAGAACGAGGACCCGGCGTCGAGCCTCACGCTCTACCGGGAAGCGCTGCGGATCCGCCGCACCGACCCTGACCTGCACGGCCGCGACCTGCGCTGGCTCGACGCACCCGATCCCGGTGTGCTCGCCTTCGCCCGGGGCGCCCGCTTCGCCTGCGTGGTCAACCTGTCGGACCACCCCGTCGAACTACTCGCGCACGCCGAGGTGCTGCTGACCAGCAGCCCTCTCGAAGGCGAGCGGCTCGTCCGTGACTCGGCTGCTTGGTTGCGGCTGAGGGATTGAAAGAAAGAGGAGCACACATGAGGAGCACGCACAGAGGCCTGGGGGTGGCGGTCTCGATCGCCATGGCCATGGGCCTGCTCGTCGCCTGCGGGGGCGACGACGACGACGAGGCCGGCGGTTCCGGCGGCGGCGGGGACCCGGTCGCCGAGATCGACGAGCCCGTGACCATCAACGTCAGCAACCTGCCTCCGGAGACGGAGGCCAGCGTCCGCGAAGCGTTCATGACGCGCGTCGAGGAGTTCGAGGACGCCAACCCGAACATCACCATCGAGCCCGAGGAGTGGGAGTGGGAGCAGAGCACGTTCGGTGCCCAGCTCGCCGGCAACACGCTGCCGACCACGTTCGAGATCCCCTTCACCTACGGGCAGACGCTGATCTCGCGGGGCCAGCTCGCCGACATCACCGCCGAGGTGAACGACCTGCCCTACGCCGCGGACTTCAACCCGAGCGTCCTCGACGTGATCCAGGACGCCGACGACAACATCTACGGCGTGCCCAGCGCCGCCTACGGCATGGGCCTGCACTACAACCGGGCACTCTTCGAGGAGGCCGGGCTCGACCCCGACGCACCGCCCACCAGCTGGGACGAGGTCCGGGAGTACGCCAAGACCATCTCCGAGGAGACCGGCCAGGCCGGCTACATGCAGATGACCCAGGACAACACCGGCGGCTGGGTCCTCACCACCCACACCTACGCCCTGGGCGGCCGGGTCGAGGACGGTGAAGGCGACGAGGTCACCGCCACCCTCGACAACGACGGCACCAGGGAAGCCCTCGAGACGCTCCAGGCCATGCGCTGGGAGGACGACTCGCTGGGTGACAACTTCCTGTTCGACTGGGCAGGCATCAACCAGGAGTTCGCGGCCGGCAAGATCGGCATGTACCTCCAGGGCTCGGACGCCTACAACAGCCTGGTGACGGAGAACAACGTGAACCCCGACGACTACGGGCTCACCGTGATCCCGCTGGAGGGTGATGCCTCCGGCGTGCTCGGCGGCGGCACCATCGTCGGCGTCAAGCCGGATGCCTCGGCGATCGAGCGGGCCGCAGCGGTCAAGTGGATCGACTTCTTCTACATGTCGAAGCTGACCGACGAGACGTCCGCCGTGGCCGACGCCGAGGCCGTGGCCGGCAGCGACGCTCCGCTGGGCACACCGGTGCTGCCGGTGTTCGACGAGGCGACGCTGGCCGAGCAGGACGGCTGGATCGCCGACTACGTCAACGTGCCGCTCGACCAGATGACAGGGTTCAAGGACAACATCCTGAGCCAGGAGCTGGTGGCCGAGCCGCCCGCCGTGGGTCAGGAGCTGTACGCCGAGCTCGACGTCGTGGTGCAGGCCATCCTCACGGATGAGAACGCCGACATCGACGCCCTGCTCGAGACCGCGAACGAGAACGTCCAGGCGTTGATCGACGCCGAAGCCGGATAAGTACCCGAGGGGAACCGGGTGAACGTCCTGACCAGGTGGGTGCGCAACGGCGGGCTGAGCACGTTCGTGCTGCTGCTGCCGCTGCTCCTCACCTTCGGGTACTTCGCCTGGTTCCCCATCGGCCGTGCGGTGGTGATGAGCTTCCAGGAGACCAACCTGGTCGACGCGCCGGTGTGGGTCGGGCTCGACAACTTCGAGCACGTGCTGCGCGACCCCCGCTTCTGGACCTCCCTCCGCAACACCGCCTACTTCACGCTGCTGGCGCTGCTGTTCGGCTACCCGCTGCCGTTGGTGCTGGCCGTGCTGATGAGCGAGCTGCGGAAGGCCCGGGGGATCTTCAGCATGCTGGCCTACCTGCCGGTGGTGATCCCGCCGGTGGTGGCGGTGCTGCTGTGGCGGTTCTTCTACGACGCCGGCGACACCGGCGTGTTCAACACGATCCTGGGCTGGGTCCACCTCGGCCCCTATCCCTGGATCCAGGACAAGACGTGGGCCATGCCGTCGCTGGTGATGCAGGCCACCTGGGCCAACGCCGGGGCGACCGTGATCATCTACCTGGCCGCTCTGGCCGGCCTGTCGTCGGAGCTCTACGACGCGGCCGAGGTCGACGGTGCGGGCGTGTGGCGCAAGGTGTGGCACGTGACGCTGCCGCAGCTGCGCAACGTGCTGCTCATCACCCTGATCCTGCAGGTGATCGCCACCTTCCAGGTGTTCACCGAGCCGTACCTGATGACCGAGGGCGGCCCGCAGGGGTCGACCGCCACGGTGCTCCTGCAGATCCGCGACTACGCCTTCCGGTTCAACGACTACGGGGCGGCGACGGCGCTGTCGGTGCTGCTGGCCCTGTTCCTCGCGGTGCTCTCCGCCATCTACTTCCGGGTCACCCGGGCCTGGAGCACGACGTGAGCGAGGTCGACTCCATCGAGCGGGGGCTCCTGTCGACGTTCGACTGGCGCCAGGCCCGCACCCGCTGGAGCATGCGCCTCGCCCAGGGCGGGGTGTTGGTGCTGCTGCTGGTGACCGGCCTCGGGCCGATCCTCTGGTTGGCGAAGGCCGCCACCAGCGACACCCAGGACACCCTCCGCACGCCGATGTCGCTGTGGCCCAGCGGCTTCGACATGGAGAACCTGTCGATCGCCTGGAACCGGGCCGACATCAGCAAGTACTTCGTGAACACCCTGTGGGTGACGCTGGGGGCCTGCCTCGCCCAGCTGCTGGTGGCGACGACCGGCGGGTTCGTGCTGTCGGTGCTGCGCCCCCGCTACGCCAGGGTGGTGACCGCGGCGGTGCTGTCGACCCTGTTCATCCCGGGGATCGTGGTGCTGGTGCCGCTGTTCCTCACCGTGCTCGACCTGCCGCTGTTCGGTACGTCGCTGCTCAACTCCTACTGGGCGATCTGGCTGCCGGCGGGTGCCAACGCCTTCAACGTGCTGCTGGTGAAGCGGTTCATGGACAACCTGCCGCGGGAGGTGTTCGAGGCCGCCCGGGTGGACGGCGCCGGGCCGTTCCGCCTGCTCTGGTACGTGGTGCTGCCGATGTCGCGGCCGATCGTCGGCGTCGTGGCGATCTTCGGGGTGCTCAACGCCTGGAAGGACTTCCTCTGGCCGCTGATCGTGCTGCCCGACCCGGACATCCAGCCGCTGTCGGTGCGCCTGCCGACGATCCGCGAGACCGTCGAGCTGGACATCTTCCTGGCGGCGCTGCTGATCTCGATGGCGCTGCCGATCGTGATCTTCCTGGTGTTCCAGCGGCTGTTCCTGCGCGGCGCCGGCCTGGGCGGCGCGGTCAAGGGCTAGCGACCGGCCCGATCTAGACCGGCGGGCCGATCCCGCAGGTGACCGGGGTGGCGTGGGCGGGGTCGAGGGCGTTGGCGATCATCTGCCCCACCCCGCTGTCGAACGCCAGGCCGACGTGGCCGACCGGGTCGAGCGGGCAGGTGTCCTGCACGTACCTGTTGGTCACGCCCGGCTCGTACACGAACGCCGTCTCCGTCGGGGTGACGAGGACGTCGAAGCGCGACGCCAGGATCGTGTACTCCACGCCGGGCACCGTGACGGGCCCGTCGTTCAGGTCCATGACCGCCGGGCCGCCGGTCACCATGTCGTTGCAGGCACCGCAGCCGAACAGCGTGACCAGCAGGTTCACCGTGGCGCGGATGCCGAGGCCGTCGGCGAGCCCGAACACGCCGGCGTAGCTGGTGCCGTGGGTGGGCGACGCCATGGCGAAGGCCCGGTGCACCTTGGCCCCGAAGTTCAGCATCTTCGGGATGTAGAGCGACAGGAAGCCGCCCTCGGAGTGGCCCACCAGGTCGACCTCGGCGGTGCCGGTGGCGGCCAGCACGTCGTCAACGTAGTCCGCCACCTCCTCGGCCGACTCGGCGATCGGGCGCAGGCCGCCGTTGAGGAACAGCGGCGAGCCCTGGCCGTAGGTCGGGTAGAACACGCACCAGCCCCGTCCGGCCAGGTACGAGGCGTGGTACGACCAGTGGTCGTAGGCCGGGGCGCCCAGGCCGTGGAGCAGCACCACCGCGTGGGGGTGGGCGGCCGACGGCTGGCAGCTCCAGTCGTTGACGCCGGAGGACGACGCCTGCGCGCGGGCGCCCGGCGTGACCACGAGAGCGGACGCCAGCAAGACGCCCGCCAGGACCTTCGACACGGTCGACATGTTCCGCCCCTCCGCCTGAGGTGTGTCATCCGTCACAGTACGGCGTCTGTCAACGTCGAGTCGCCTGTTCCGGGCATCTCTCGACGAAGTCAGTACTGTCCGACGCCATGACCCGTCTCGCCGGTTCGACGCTGCTCGTCACCGGGGCGGCCCGCGGCCTCGGTCGCCGGCTCGCCCTCCAGGCCTCTGCCCGCGGCGCCCGCATCGTGGCCTGGGACCTCGACGGCCCCGGCCTCGAGGCCCTCGCCGACGAGCTGGGCGAGGCGCTGCTGGCCCGCAGCGTGGTCGACGTGACCGACCGCGACTCGATCGCCGCGGGTGTCGACGCCGTGCCCGGTGGTGCGGAGGCCGTCGACATCGTGGTGAACAACGCCGGCGTGATCTCGGGTGCCCGGCTGGTCGACCTGCGGCCCGAGCAGATCGAGCGCACGTTCGCCGTCAACGTCCTCGCCCTCTACTGGGTGACGCAGGCGTTCCTGCCGGCGATGCTGCGGCGCGACGAGGGTCACGTGGTGACGATGGCGTCGGCTGCGGGGCTGGTCGGTGTGGCCCGCCAGACCGACTACTCGGCGTCGAAGCACGCCGCGGTCGGCTTCATGGAGTCGCTGCGGGCGGAGCTGCGCCGGGACGGGGCCGCCGTGTCGACCACCACCATCTGCCCCTTCTACATCGACACCGGCATGTTCGAGGGCGCCCGGTCGAAGCTGCCGTGGCTGCTGCCGATCCTCCACGAGCCCGACGTCGCCGCCAAGATCCTGCAAGCCGTCGAGCAGGACAAGCCCGTGCTGCGCCTCCCGCCGATCATCGGCAGCCTGGCCGTCGGGCGCATCCTGCCGACCCGCCTGTTCGACCGGCTGATGGACCTGCTGGGCGTCAACGAGTCGATGGACGACTTCGTGGGCCGTCACTCTTCGTCACCGGGAGGGTGAATCGTCGGCCATACTTGTGCCGACAAGCATTGGCAGTGGGGGGTGAAGTGGCGGATCAAGCGGCGGCGGGCAGCGCCTGGCCGGAGTCGACCAAGATCGACAGGACCGTGGCGCACGAGTCCCGCGTCTACGACTACCTCCTCGGCGGCTCGACCAACTTCGAGGTGGACCGCAAGGCGGCCCTGAGGGCGGGCGCGGCGGTGGGTGGCATCGACGTGGCGCGGGCGTCGGCGCGCAGCAGCCGGCTGTTCCTCAAGCAGGTCATGCACCATCTGGCGCTCGAGGCCGGGGTCGAGCAGTTCCTCGACATCGGCACCGGCATCCCCGACGAGGGCAACGTCCTCTCCGTCGCCCAGGCGGCGCTGCCCCGGGCCCGGGTCGTGTCGGTCGACAACGACCCGATCGTCTTCGCCCACACCCACGCCCTGACGAAGACCACCCCGGAGGGTGCAGCCGACTTCGTGGAGGGCGACCTGCGCCGGCCCGACGCCATCCTGCGGCGGGCCAAGGCCACCCTCGACCTCGATCGGCCGGTGGCGGTTCTACTACTCTCCGTGCTGCACCACGTGCGCGACGCCGACGACCCCGCCGGGATCGTGGCCGAGTTCATGAGGGCCGTGCCGTCGGGCAGCTACCTGGCGGTGTCGCACCTCACCGGCGACATGCGCCCCGAGGAGATGGCGAAGCTCTCCGCCTCGGTCCCCGCCGACTCGTCGTACGTGTTCGCCATCCGCTCCCACGACGAGATCGCCCGCTTCTTCGACGGCCTCGACCTGGTCGACCCCGGCATCGTCCCCATCGACCAATGGCGCCCCAACGCCCCCGACGCCCCCCACGAGGGCCACTACCACTACGGCGCCCTCGCCCAAAAGCCCTAGCCGGCCTGCCGGCGAGCAGAATGCTCGGTATGGGTGACGGAGCGATCGAGGCGTTTCGGGTGGCGGTGCCGGAGGCGGAGCTCGAGGATCTGAAGGGGCGGCTGCGGCGGACGCGGTGGCCGGAGGCGGAGACCGTGGGGGACTGGTCGCAGGGGGTGCCGCTGGCGTACCTGCAGGAGCTGTGCCGCTACTGGGCCGAGGAGTACGACTGGCGGGCCACCGAGGCGCGGCTGAACGGCTTCCCGCAGTTCCGCACCGAGATCGACGGGCTGGGCATCCACCTCCTCCACGTCCGCTCGCCCCACGACGACGCCCTGCCGCTGGTCATGACCCACGGCTGGCCCGGCTCGGTCGTCGAGTTCCTCGACGCGATCGGCCCGCTGACCGACCCGCCGGACCCCGCCGACGCCTTCCACGTGGTGTGCCCGTCGCTCCCCGGCTACGGGTTCAGCGATCGTCCGGCGGGCACCGGCTGGGGGACCGACCGCATCGCCGCCGCCTGGGCCGAGCTGATGCGGCGGCTGGGCTACGACCGCTACGGGGCCCAGGGCGGCGACTGGGGCGCGGCGGTCACCACCGGCCTCGCCCAGGTCGACCCAGACCACGTCGCCGGCATCCACCTCAACATGCCGGTGGCGGGACCGGCGACCGGAGGGCCGGAGCTGACCGGCGAGGAGCTCGCGGCGCTGGCCGCCTACGACGAGCATCGCAAGTGGGGGACCGGCTACTCGAGGCAGCAGTCCACCCGGCCGCAGACGCTCGGCTACGGGCTGGTCGACTCGCCGGCCGGGCAGTGCGCCTGGATCGTGGAGAAGTTCTGGGCCTGGACCGACTGCGACGGCCACCCCGAGAACGCCCTCACCCGCGACCAGATGCTCAACGACGTGATGCTCTACTGGCTTCCCGGCACGGCGGCCTCGTCGGGCCGCCTCTACTGGGAGAGCCTCCGCGACCGGCGGCTCGACCCGGTGGAGGTTCCCACGGGGTGCTCGATCTTCCCCAAGGAGATCGCCCGGCTGCCGCGCAGCTGGGTCGAGGGCCGCTTCCGCGACCTGCGCTACTGGAACGAGGTCGACAAGGGCGGCCACTTCGCCGCCTTCGAGCAGCCCGAGCTCTTCGTCGACGAGGTGCGCCGCTTCTTCCGCCTCGTCCGCTGACCGCTACGCCGACACCGGCTACGTTCCGGGATGATCTACACGGTCAAGGCGTTCAACACGGCGACGGCCTCGTCGAACAAGATCCACGACGACGAGGTGGCCCAGCGGTTCGGGTTCCGCGGCGGCCTGGTGCCGGGTGTCGACGTGTACGCCTACCTGTGCCTTCTGCCGGCCGAACGGTGGGGCGCCCGCTGGCTGGCCGGCGGCACGATCACGGCCCGCTTCCGGGGCGGACCTCGGCAGCATCGCCGCCACCTTCCGGGCCGACAGGGCGCACGAGTACCTCGACGACGTCGGCGAGGCGCTGCCCCTGTTCCGCGACGAGGGTCTGGCGCATCCCGGCTGGCTGCTGCGCTTCGCCAACTCGCTGCTGGTCGCCAACGTGGTGCTGGGCCCGTGGATCCACACGGAGAGCCGCGTGCAGCTCCTCGGCCTGGTGGGCGACGGCGACCGGGTGGAGACCCGGGCCCGGGTCGCCGACCTCCACGAGCGGCGGGGCCACCAGCTGGTCGACCTCGACGTCCTCCAGCTCGTCGGCGACCGCCCGGTCGCCCGGACCGCCCACACCGCCATCTACCGCCTCCGCGACGCCTAGGAGAGGGTGAGGTTGTCGCCGGTGTGGGGGTCGAAGAGGTGGAGCTCCCGGGGGTCGAGCCACAGGTCGGCCTCCTGGCCCGGGCGGATGTGGCTCTCCGTGGAGACGTTGACCACGATCTGGGTGCGGAGCTGCTCGCTGTCGAGCTCCTCGGCCAGCTCCGCCAGCGGACCCCGGATCTCGGGCGGCACGTCGAACGGGATGTAGGCGTACTGCTCGCTGCCCAGCCACTCGACCACGTCGACGGTGGCGCGGAACGGCACCCCCAGTTCCTGGTGCTCCTCGGGGACCATCTCGAGGGCCTCGAAGCTCTCGGGCCGCAGGCCGGCGAGCAGCACGTCGTGGCCCTCGGCGGCCGCGGCCAGGGCCGGGGTCAGCGGCACGTCGGCGATCGGGAGCGACAGGCGCCCGTCGCTCACCTGGGCCGGCAGGAAGTTCATCGCCGGCGACCCGATGAAGCCGGCGACGAACAGGTTGACGGGGTCGTCGTAGAGCTCCCGCGGCGACGCCACCTGCTGCAGCACGCCCTTGCGCAGGACCGCCACCCGGTCGCCCAGGGTCATGGCCTCCACCTGGTCGTGGGTCACGTAGACGGTGGTCACGCCCAGGCGGTCCTGCAGGCGGGCGATCTCGGTGCGCACCTGGCCCCGCAGCTTGGCGTCGAGGTTCGACAGCGGCTCGTCGAACAGGAACGCGTCGGCCTCCCGCACCAGCGCCCGCCCCATCGCCACCCGCTGGCGCTGGCCACCCGACAGCTGGGCCGGCTTGCGCTGCAGGTAGTCGGTGAGGTCGAGGGTCTCGGCGGCGTCCTCCACCCGCCGGGTGATCTCGGCCGGCGGGGTCTTCCTCAGCCGCAGGGGGAAGGCGATGTTCTCGAACACCGTGAGGTGCGGGTACAGCGCGTAGTTCTGGAACACCATCGCCAGGTTGCGGTCGCGGGGCGGCTTGCCGGTCACGTTGTCGCCGCCGATGAACACGTCGCCCGACGTGACGTCCTCCAGCCCGACGATCATCCGGAGCAGCGTCGACTTCCCGCTGCCCGACGGCCCCACGAGGATCACGAACTCGCCGTCGTCGATGTCGAGGCTCACGTCGCGGACGACCGGGTCGTTGGTGCCGTAGGCCTTGGAGACCTTGTCGAGGCGGATCGCGGACATGGGCTACCTCATCCCTTCACGGCACCGGACGTCAGGCCCGCCACGATCTTGCGCTGGAAGATCAGCACCAGGACGATCACGGGGATCGTGACCACCACCGCGGCGGCGGAGATGGCGGCGGTGGGCTGCTGGAAGAACGAGGCGCCCGTGAAGAACGCCAGCGCCGCCGGCACCGGACGGGCGGCGTCGGTGGCGGTGAGCGAGATGCCGAACACGAAGTCGTTCCAGGCGAAGAAGAACGTGAGGATCGCGGCGGTGAAGACGCCGGGCGCCGCCAGCGGCACGATCACCTTGCGGAACGCCTGCCACGGCGTCGCCCCGTCGACCTGGGCGGCCTGCTCCAGCTCCCAGGGGATCTGGCGGAAGAAGGCCGACAGCGTCCAGATGGCGAGCGGCAGCGTGAACGACATGTAGGGGATGATCAGCCCCAGCCAGGTGTCGTAGAGGCCGATCGAGCGCCACATGTCGAACAGCGGCCCGACCAGCGCCACCGTGGGGAACATGGCGATCGCCAGGGCGGTGGTCAGCACGAACTTGCGGCCCTTGAACTCGAGCCGGGCGATCGCGTAGGCGGCCACCGTCGCCAGGGTCACCGACAGGACCGTGGAGATCAGCGAGATGCCGATCGAGTTCCGCAGCGCGGAGGTGAACAGGTCGGTGTCGAACACCTGCCGGTAGTTGTCCCAGGTCCATTGCTTGGGGAGGAACGACTTGTTGTCGATGTCGTCGCCCTTCTTGAACGACAGCGACACGATCCAGGCCACCGGCACCAGCGTGTAGGTGACGATCAGGAGGCCCGCCACGGCCCAGCCGACGGTTCTGCGGCGGGAGCTCATGCGCTCATCTCACTCACCCCGCACCCGGGACAGGTCGGTGCCGAACACCTTCACGAACACGAAGGCGATCAGCACGACCGTGGCGAACAGCAGCATCGACACCGCAGAGCCGAGGCCCAGCTCGGTGCGTACGATCACCTGGCGGTAGGCCAGGAACGACACCGACTCGGTCTTCTCGGCGCCGCCCGTCATGATGAAGATCGAGTCGAAGATGCGGTAGGCGTCGAGCGTGCGGAACAGCAGCGCCACCATGATCGCCGGCTTCATGTTGGGCAGGGTCACCCGCCACAGGCGCTGCCACCAGGTCGCCCCGTCCACCCGGGCCGCCTCCTGCAGCTCCTCCGGCACCTGCGCCAGGCCGGCGAGCAGCAGCAGCGACATGAACGGCGTCGTCTTCCAGATCTCCGACAGGATGATCACGAACAGCGCCGACCAGCGGTCGCCGAACCAGGCCTTGTCCTCCAGCCCGAGCCACGAGTTGACGAAGCCGGAGCTGAGCGAGAACGCGTAGAGCCAGGCGAACGCGGCGACCACGGTGACGATCCCGTAGGGGATCAGGATCGCGGTGCGGACCGTGCGCCGGCCGAGGACGACGCGGTGCATCACGCTGGCCAGCGCGAAGCCGAGCACCAGCTCCACCACCACCGTGACCACGGTGACGATCACCGTGGTGCCGACGTCGGTCCACCACAGGCTGTCGGTGAGCACCACCTTGTAGTTGTCGAGGCCGACGAACTCGGTGCCGCCCGGGTCGGTGATCCGGTTACGGAACAGCGACAGCCAG
>Ga0193742_1001022_pt1 | contig 17601 bp, 21 predicted proteins | sample L2c1metaG_FD_165511 | JGI IMG/M metagenome (GOLD analysis project Ga0193742, IMG submission 165511) | Soil microbial communities from a riparian zone of the East river system, Colorado, United States - L2c1 | ecosystem: Environmental > Terrestrial > Soil > Riparian zone | place: USA: East River... | reverse complement strand
TAGAATCGCCGAATCACCTCCAGCATCCCCTCCAGCTTGGAGTAGCCGGGGGGACTGGAGATAATGTAGGCTCCGGTGACGTAGGGGCCGCGCCCGAGTCTCGCCTTTATTCTCTTGAGCATCGGACGCGTGTCGCCCTTCTCGGCGAACTTGTCGAAGGCGCTGTAGCCGCCGAGCAGATCGTCGTCGCGAAAGATGGCCTCGCCGGTCTGGATGCGATTCAGCATGCGAAACACGACCGTGGCCAGCACGATGCGCGGGTCCCTCTTCTTGTTCATCGGATCGCGCACATTCTCCCGGAACCAGACTGTCGTCTTGTCCAGTTCCCGGAACACGTTCGTGAACCGATACTTGGCCAATATCGGGTCCTTGGTCACCCACTCCGGATGGCGCTGCTTCATCAGGTAGCAGGAGTGCCGCGCCCGCGCGTATGCGAAGAATCGCCTCATGCCCGGTTTCATGATTTCAACATCTCCTCCATTTCGTCCTTCTCTATTTTGCGAACACCGATGCGACAGAAGCGCGCCGTCTCGCGTATGTGAAAGTCTGCCACGCTGAACGGCATCTCAAAAACCTCCGTGCTTCCGATCCTCTCGCCACGATGATGATTGCAATAGGATCGAAAGTCAGTTTTGAATTTAGCTTCTATGATTGAAGAGTCGGCATACACCTGAAAGAATGTCAGGTTCTCGAATTTATTGAACGCGCCCTTGGCATGCTCGCGCAATCTCTTGTGCGGTTTCTCTCTAGTGATACCGATGGCGCAGAACTTGTCGTTGCCCCACATGTAGAGATACGACCACGTGATAGTAGGCGTGTCCTGAACACGAAGCTCGTTCGACATTTGTGGTTTCTCTAGAACATGAACGACAGCCGTAGTGGTGTTCCGCTCAAACGTACATTTTCCAGCACTGATGTCTCGAGCGGCGTGTTCCCATATTGCAACGTGCTCAGATTTCACTGGTCTCTCTTTTGGATATCGCACGGCCTTCTCACCACGCTCAAAGAGCGCATGATCGGTAATGGGTTTCCCATCAATCTCAATGAATTCATTCTTCCAATCTGGAACTAGTTCATAGACCTTGGCAATCAGGCTCGTCTCGTTTAAGCCACGAAGCTTCAAGGCGTATGCCATGCCACGCAAGTAGCGACGAAACGGTGTCTTTGTCCACGACTGAACTTTGCGGCCTTTCTCACTTCCCATGATCTTGTACTCCTGTGCTGGTTTGGTACTCTAGTAATTATGCGCCTGAACGCGCACCGCAACAATCAGCGATGCGCGGATAAATTTACGCCAAAACGATGAAGTGCGTCGGGTGCACCTCCACCTGATACCACTCGTCGCAAGTCATGTTCCACTTGCACGCGAGCCATGCTCCGTACTCCACGCCCGGCTCGGGCTTCGCGCCGTTCTCGTCGAACGGCACGTTGTGATCATCCTGCCAGTAGCCCAGTCCCACGCCCTCCGCGTTGCAGTCCAGATCGATGAGCTCCGGTGCTCGCAGAAGCAGCTCGCTTTGATATCTGTCCTGCAGCTCCGCTATTGGATGCCACGGCAGCGTGTCAGGCTTGTTCAGTGTCATGGTCTTGCTCACTCTCGTCCTCCCATATCCACGAATTGTCGACCCAGATGTAGCAACCGATTCTCCTGCCGTCGTGAAACACTGGCATCAGCGGCCCTCCGTATGCCAGTATCCTTCCACTGTGCGGGCCGCCGCGCGCCCGCCCTCCGTCCTGCGGCGTCCTCTCTGTCACAGAATCCTGCCCTGTATCTTTAGGTATGATCGATGCAGACACATCGCCTGATGCTTCGCGTCATCAAGCGCATTGTGATAGGTGCCGTTGCGCGGAATGGTGAACGTGTTCAGGTCCGCCATGAAGTACGCCGTCCGCGTGTCGAACGCCTTGAAGAACTTCCACGGCGGCTTGTGTCCTGTCAGGAGCAGCGCATGCTCGTACAGCACACCGTCAAAGTTCGAACCCTGCGACCAGAGAAACTCCGCGCCGCTCCCCTGAAAGAACTTGACAAATCGCTCGTTCACCACCGGCAGCGGCAGCGGATCGACGAGCAATTGCGCATTCGCCTCGGACTTCTTCGGATCGTTCCACCACGCCTCGGTCTCGGCGTCCTTCGTCATTTTGAGCTTCTTGCACGACTTCTCGTCTACGTTGCAGTAGAACTCGTTGCCAAGATTGCCGGTCACGATGTCAAACTCCACCGCTCCCACACTCCGGATCATGTGTCCGGGCTTCAGTCCAAACGTCTCCAAGTCCAGCATCACGTGTCTCATGTCACCAGTGTCCTGTCATCTCGATTCGGGCAATATCGCCCCGCATGTAGAGGCGCTGGTTCGCGCCGTATTCGTTGTCGGCCAATGTCACCGACGTGCTCGTCTCGTTCGCGAGATAACCGCGGTCCCAGTCCTTGCCAGTGTGCGGTCCGGGCCGCGCGTACTCACCCTTCAGGTAGATCGTCACTATGTTCATCTCGCTTGCCGCTGCCTCCCTGTTACTCTCCTCCGTTTCTTTCCTGATTTCCTCGGCCTCCCACTCGGTGATACCGTTGCTCATGTCTGCCTCCTCCACCACCCTCACCGCACGACGGAAATCGCCATACAGTCTGGTTCCTCACCACAGCATCTTTTCCATCATGCAGCGCGGGCAGTCCACATTGTCACCCATCGTCGCATAAATAAACTCGTAGGCAGTCTGCGCTCTCACTATCCCAACATTCTCTTCCTTGATGAATCCATGCGATCCGCAATGAGTAATCAGTATTTCGTTATTGCCCTCGAACCACATGGCCTTGATGCGATGGATCACAGCCACGGGCACACCTGCGCTGTCTGCGAGTTCACCAGCGTGATCTTGGATCTCGCGCGGGTGATTCCGACATACCACACCCGACGTTCGTCGTCCGGATTGTTCTCCATCTCTTTATGTGTTCTTCTCGCCATCTCGGTCAGGAGCACGACGTGCTCTGCCTCGGCGCCCTTGGCCGAGTGTATGGTCGAAAGACGCACCCGAGGCGTCGCCCTGAACTTCTCCCCTCGCCGACGGGCCGCCAGCATGTACGACATGTCCTCCGCCGGGAGCTTGTCCAGCGCGTCGTGCCAGATCTTGTCCGTGCTCACCAGCAATCCCCCGCTCTGCACCAGATCGCGCATACCCAGCGTCACGTCATTGTCCTCGCCAAACGAGCCGAGCTTCTTGTGTCCCAGCTTGATGTTGCCCCGGGCGACGATGAAGTCGTACATCCCGCGCGCCGCGCCCAGAGTCACCCGCTTGCCGGCTCTGAGAGCCTCCCACGTCTCGGCCGCGCCCAGCTGTCGCATGTTCAGCGACGACTTGCCTCCGATCTCGTACACCATGCCCTGAGCGCGAAGCAGAGGCTCTACCTGCTCGCGCAGAATATAGCCGTTGCGCGCCAGCACGAGAACGGGGGATGTTGCCGAGCCCTCGCGCCACTTGTCGGTGACATCCGCCTCGTCGAACATGCCGACCCTGCCGATGGTTCCCCTGCCCTTGCGCGGCTGCCACTCCTTCGGCCTGCGGTGCAGCACGTCCTTGATTATGTCGTGCGACATGCTCTGCACTTGCGGCGGACAGCGCCACGACTGACCGAGAACCGTGACGTTGCCCTCGAGATTTATGAACTGCTCGACGTCGGCCCCGGCCCAGCGGTAGATGGCCTGATCGTCGTCGCCCGCTATCACCACGTGCCGCGCCAACTGCGCGAGCTGGAACACCACTCGCCACTGAAGATAGCTGAGGTCCTGCGCCTCGTCGACGAGCAGCACGTCGAGCTTGACCCGGATGCCCGACCGGACGAACTCCGTCAGCATGTCGGTGAAATCGTGCAGCCCGTTCTTGGACTTGAATATCTCTAGCGCCTTGGACACCCGGTTGACCTCCGTCCACGTCTGCTCGTCGTCGTCCTCGTTGAACAGCGTGCGCAGCGGAACTCCGCGTATGCGCGCCAGATTCTCCATGAACAAAATGCGATCGCCCGACTCGAACCCGGTGATGAGACCGTCGTCGGACCACGCCCTGCCCGTGACGCGAATGCCGCACCAGTCCGCAAACTCCTTGAACTTCGAGCCGCTGAGAATGTCGGCGCTCTTGAGACCCAGCATGCGGAAGCACATCGAGTGGATGGTGCGAAAGTGCGGCAGATCGTCCTTTGTCAGAGAGAATCGCTTCATCGCTCGCGTGCGCGCCTCCTCCGCCGCCCGCGTGGTGAACGAGACGTATCCGATCCTAGACGGCTCCGTCTTGTTCGTGAGCTCCGTGTCCAGAATGTTCAGGAGCGTCGTGGTCTTGCCAGTGCCCGGCGGACCGAGCATGATGTCGGGATAGAATTCAGACATGTAGTGAAGTTCCTCTAGTTCCCCGGAATGCAGTCAGGATCAAATTGGTCGAACATCGTCGGCCCCTTGCCAGCCTCGGCCATTCTAACAGCCTCGGCCTCCTCCGCCAAGGTGCGGCCCGTGTTCGGCACGACCTGCACCGCGCGATCGTCCCAGAGCTCGATCATGTGGAAGTCCTTGTAGCACTGCACCGGCAGACACGCCCCGCAGTGCTCCAGTGTCCAATCCTGAATGGCGGCCATCATCTCCGCGTCGCTGAACGACTCACCGCTCAGCCTGCACGTGTTTCGTCGCACACGACTCGGCTTCGGCACGCGCCCCATCCAGAGGGGCAGACCTATGCGCGCCGTGAACACGCGCACGTCCATTCCCTCGGCGAGCCACACGCGCACGCGCTCCACCATGCGCGGGATGGGCGGCCCGAACTCGTTCCACTTTGTCCACTTCTCGTAGTGCGCCAGCGTGCCGTCGAAGTCGACCGCGATCCATCCTGTCGTGAGTCTCACCATGTTCGTATCTCCCTTATGTCGCTCATCGTCTTGGCCAGCACGACGATCTCGCGCGGATCTCGCGCCAGCGGCAGGAGCCAGTTCAGGTTCCCTATCACCGGCTCCTTGGTGTTCGGCTCCACCCAATACAGCTCCTCGCCGACGTCGTTCCACTCCGGCGCGTTCCACGGATGTTCGGCCAAGATACTCATCCGATAGAACCAGACCTCGTATCCGGGACCCTCCTCGCTGGCGAACAGTTGCCAGTCGAGGAAGTGTCCGCCAGTCTCCTCGTAGAACTCGCGCCGCATAGCCTCCGCCGGCGACTCGCCCAGCGTCATCTCGCCGCCGATGCCGTTCAGGAATCCGGCCTGCCACTTGGGTCTGTTCTTGCGCACGAGCAGCACCTTGTCGCCACGAAACGCGAAGCCCGCCACATAGCGACGCATCCCGTTCACCATGTTGTTCATCATCACGCCCATTACCGCACTCCCTTCGTTCCAATTATCCCGAGATGATCCCTGAGTTCGTCGACATCGCTGCGCAGATCGACCGTCGGCATTCTGCTGTCTCGTCGCGGCTCCCACTCCGTTGGCGGCCGTTGCAGAAACTGCGGGGGCGGATCGTTCTCCACGACCTCCACGACCGCGACAGGCCGCAGTCCGCGCTTCTCCTCGTAGGCGCGCTGCCCCTCCCTGAACGCCGCGCCCGGCCTCAGCTTTGGCTTAGTCTCCTCTTCCTCCTCCTCCTCGTGATGCTCGGCGCGCAGTCGCCGGCGCTCAGTGTGCTGCGACAGTCCGGTGACCAGTGTGTTCGACACCTGCTCCAGAATGGTCTGGATGGCGATGGCCTCGGTGAGCTTCTCCTCGTAGGCTATCTTCAATTTGGTCAGCTCCTCCCGCAGCACAGAGAGCTCGCCGTCCTTGCGCTCGCACGCCATCTTCAGCAACTCGCCCTCGCTCCGGAGGATGGCGATGTCGGACTGCAGCAGATGGACCTCGTCTCCCAGAAAATTACGTGCCATGTCGTTTACTCCTGTGCTGGAGCCCAGAGTATTCCGGGCCACCGCCCAATGGTAACACATCTGCGCCTCCCGCGCCCCGTCTAAATTGGACTGTCCTTTGTTGCTGGCGGATCCACGTCCGGCGTCTCCTGGAAAATGTTGGACGGAACCCAATGCAGATTCCTGAACGCACCCTTGATGTTCTTGCCTCGATGTCCACCGCCCAGCTCCAGAATGCGCGACACTATCTGCGGACGCTTCATCATTCTCATTCCCTCGCGCTCGAGAAATCGCTCCAGCCGCATGAGCTGGAAGTAGTGTCTGCCCTCCTCCTCGTTCTCCCACGGCCTGCCGCTGAGCAGGTCCTCCTCCTTCTGGCCGCGCTGGCGGTTCGTGAGAAACATCTCCAGCAACTCCACGAACGCGCCCTTCGAACTGGTGTTAGGCGACACGTCGATCACCTCCGTCATCTTTCCCATCGCGTCCCTTATGAGTTCGAGCCAGTCGCCCGGCTTGATGAGTCCGAACGGATTGTTGACCTTGTCCATCAGCATGCGCTGGAACCGCTCCCACTTCTGCAGGTCCTCGGTCGCGCACTCTATGTGCCCACCCTCCACGTCCACGAACCAGACCGGCGGATCGGAGTTCAGCTTCTTCATGCTGGTTATCACCGGCATGACACCGCCCCCGCCAACGCCGAAGCGTCGCTTGCGACACAGAATGGCGTCGCAGTGCGACACCATCGGCTCGTCCTTGCACTTGTACTGATAGTCCTTCTTCTGAAGCGACTTGATGATGCTGTCGAGGCCCGCCGAGGGATGCGGGGGCCGCACGAACTTCTGATTGGCGTCCTCGAGAAGGCGCGGCCAGTCGTCCGGGTGCTTCTTCTTCAGATACACGCCCATGTGAAACAAAGTGTTGTTCTGGCCGCCCTGCCCAACGCCCGCCTGAGCGAGATGCACCAGACACGGAGGCCCGTCCCCGAACACCACCGCGTTGTCGTCGAACGGAGTCGGCTGGTCCGACTTCTGGCGCTGCGTCGGAAGCTCCTTGCCGTTGGTCTTCGACTTCGTCTTCTTTGGCAGAAGCGAACGAACCGTGAGCTCGTCCAACTCGGCCGGCGTCTGCCGCGCCTTCTCCGCCACGCGCACGAACTCGGACAGGGTCATCTCGCCACCGTTCCGCTTGAGCCCGACCTGATCCTGCAGCTTCCCGCCGTAGTTGCCGCCGAAGTACGGCATGATCATCCAGCTCCCCTGATCGCCCCTGTCGCTCAGCAGAGTGGACTGCTTCGGAAATATCTCCGATCCACTTATGCCCAGCGACGCCGCTATCTCGCGAAGCGCCGACTGCATTCTCGCCGCATCGACCGGCTCGGTGGTGAACAGCCACAGATGCAGTCCATTCGACTTGGATCGACACGGCACCAGCGGCAGCTTCGCCGCCTCCACCCGCGCGATCAGAGCGCTCAGGTCGTCGTCGTACACGTCGTAGTCTATGCTGCCCCACGAGCACGTGTTCTCCGTCGTGATTGGAACCACGCCCAGCGGACGCACGCCCGCGACGTGTTGCTCCCAGTGCTTCTGGTTCGGTCCCGTCCTCAGCGTCTTCGCCGTGGGTCTGATTGCCCACTTGGCCGACCCTCCTGTCGGATCACGACTTGGTTCCCCGTGCGTGCCGTGATGAGAGTCGTTGCCAACGAACAGCGCCATGAGTCGCTGTAGTGGTGTCATGTATTCCCCGCTGGCACACGTGCAAGATGAAAAGGGACCCGTCGCCTAGGGCTGAATCAAGGTTGGCGACGGGCCAAGTTTTCGAGTTGCTAGATGTGCTTCGAGGTCTCGCTGTTGCCGCCTCCACCACCAGAGGCCGCCGTGTCCGAGTTTTCCAGGTCCGGCTTGGCCGCCCGCAGCGTTCCCTTGCTGAAGTCACTCTCGATCTTGCGCGCCATCTTGTAGACCAGCGGGTCGGTGACGATCGTCGGCTCTCCGTTCTCGTCCTCGACCTCCCACATGAACCAGTCGCCCTGATCATTTGTCTTGAACGCCGTCTTCATGCGATAGATGAAACCGTAGGACGGAGCCGGATCCTCGGTTCCAGGAATCATCTTGCGATTCATCGTTCCCATCCACTGACGAGACGCCGTATGATTGGATCCAGTGAACGGCACCACGAACGGCGTCGGCCGATCGAACACCTCCAGCACCAGAACCACGTGCTCGCGCGTCTCGACGACCACGTTGCCGTTCGGCCTGCCCCAAAACTTCTTCTTGGGATTCTCCGCGTCGGTCTTGAGAACAGCGTCGTCGGGCCGGTCGTCGTGCCGCGCGACGAATCCGCCGCGATTCGGCATCCACTCGATCCACACCTTGGAGAAGTGACACGGCACCACCGGGATGCCCTCGTCGCCCCCGACAATGTCCTTCGAGCCTCGGAACCAGATCTGTCCGGCCTCGGCGCCATCGACGTACTCCTCCTTCTTCTTCTGCACCTGCGGGCTGAGAGCCTGCAGAACATAGATGAGGGGAACGACGTTGTCCTCAATGGCAGTGGACACGCCCTTGCCCGCGTCCGCCTGCATGAGTTTGCGCATGTCGTCGTCGATCTCGGTGCCTGCCACCGCTGTCGCCGCGCCGCGCGTGGCGACGGCTCCCTTGCTGGGAGGGGCCTTGTTCTTGGTCGCCGTTGCTACTGACTGCTTTGCCATGATCTACTTCTTTCCCTTGGTTGAACTAGTTTCCGACTGCTTCTTCGCCTTCACCGGCTGGACCATGCGATCCGCCACTGCCCCGAGGAGCTTGAGGGGCGGCGACTTCTTGTACGTCTCGATCTGCTCCCTCACAAATGCCGTGAGAGTATTCCACGGCACGCCGTACGAGTACGAGAACTGATGCTTCTCCTTTTTCAGCAGAGCCTCGAACTTCTTCCGCTTCTTGTCCTCACCCATTCCAAACGTCACGGTGTACGAAGACTTGATCATGTCACCATGCTTGTTCTTGATGAGCCACTCGAACGCCTTGGCCTGCCCCTCCTCGTCAAGCTCGCCGATGTTCGCCTTGTAGTACGGCCTGACGTTGACCTCGTAGGCTGGCAGATTGCCCTCCGCCTCCAGCCTGATGCCACCGACCTTGGCCTGATCGAACAGCGCCACTAGCTCGTCGGTCTTCATCTTCCAGATGCGCTTGTTGTTCTCGGTTATCTTCTCTTGCTTGTTGGCGTTGTCCAGTTCAAGATCGCGCAGCTCGGCGACCCCCTTGCGCAACAAGTCGAGTTTGTCCTTTGGCGCGGGCCGCTTGCCGTCCGCTCGCATCATAGATGCCACGTTTTCGTTCATGGATGTCTCCGGAGGTTTGTGCTGGTCAGGGCAACCATTATACGGCCGACCGCGCACCGCAACAAGTCTCGGCCCGGGTCTGTGTATAATCGCGGGGCAGGAACCCGGCCCCCGCTGCCTTCACAGCAACGAGGGCCGAGCCTGCGGATGCAACATGACGAGAAACCAGCACAGTCAAATCGCCAATACTTGCAGCACGCCCCGGGAGTTGCAGGGGCCGCAAGGCAATCACGCATGCACATCATAACCCGGACCACGCACCGCAACAAGGGGTCGGGGTTCTTATTGTTTTATTGGCTTTCGCCTGCCCGCGCATATCCGTGCTTGCGTGAGCGCACGGGGGTACTCGCACACACGAGCACACGCGAGAACCAATATGCCAATAAAACAATAACACGCATGCGTAACAGGCATCTCTGGAGTATTGGCTGTTCCCCGTCCTCCAATAGCCCAATAATTTGTTGCGGCCCCCGACTCGGTGTAGAATAAGGCCCGCGCAATCACCGGAGAGGACATCGTGGCGAAGAGGTCGAAAAAGTACAAGTCGCCGACGACGCCCATGAGGCATCAGTCGGCTGCTCTCGACGCCGCGTTTCGCGCGCCCGCCAAGCCATGCCCGACGGACGTGTTCGCATACCTGATGGACATGGGAACCGGCAAGTCCAAGGTCATTCTCGACGAGTGGGGCGAGGGCGCTATGAGCGGGGGGCCGCAGGATCTCTTGGTCGTGGCTCCTGCGGGATCGTACAAGAACTGGTACGAGGACAAGAGCGAGCTGCAGAGGTCCGAGCTCAACGTGCACCTGCCCCCCGAGCTGCGCGAGCGGATGGTGGTCGCGGGCTGGACGTCAGGGCCGAACAAGTCGAAGAAGGAGGCGCTGGCGCACTTCCTGCGAATGGCGAACAAGCGGCCCCGGGCGCTGTTCGTGAACGTCGAGGCACTGTCCAGCGTGGACGCGGCGCGCGAGCTGGTGACCGAGTATCTCGATCAGGGGCATTCGTACTTCGCGGTGGACGAGAGCACCACGATCAAGAACCCGCGGTCCATACGCACGAAATGGATAACGCAGTTGGGCGAGGCCGCCGACGTGAAGCGGATAGCGACCGGCCTGCTGACACCCAACTCGCCAATGGACGCGTTCGCGCAGTTCAACTTTCTGGACTGGCGCATTCTCGGCTTCCGCTCCTTCTACGCCTTTCGGGCGCGATACGCCATCGTGAAGAAGGTGGACATGGGAGGAGCACGCCCGGTCGACGTCATTGTCGCGTTCCGGAACATCGAGGAGCTCCAGCAGAAGATCAAGGCGTACAGCTATCGAGTACTGAAGGAGGACTGTCTGGACTTGGCTCCGAAGACCTACCTCACGCGCGACGTGCAGCACACGAAGGAGCAGGCGCGCGTCTACAGGGAGCTGAGGCAGAACGCCACGTCGATGCTGAGCAGCGGCAAGTTCGTCACCGTCGAGAGCATTCTGCAACAGATGATTCGACTTCATCAGGTCAATCTGGGATACGTCGTCGACGAGGACGGCAACATCCACGACATCCCGGAGAAGCGCACGGATGCCGAACTTGAGGTACTGGAGGAGCATGGCGGGAAGGCCGTAATATGGACACCGTTCGTGCACAGGATAAATCGACTGGCAGAGCGGTTCCGCAAGGAGTTCGGTCCGAAGTCCGTTGCGATGTTCTACGGCGGGAACAGAGGAACGCGCGGCGAGGATGAGAAGCGGTTCCTGGGAGAGAAGGAGTGCAGATACATGCTGTCGACGCAGCCCGCCGGAATGCGCGGCAATACGTGGACAGCGGCCACCCTGAATCTGTACGACAGCAACACTCACGATCTGGAACAGCGTCAGCAGTCCGAGGACAGAATACATCGCAAGGGTCAGTTCTTGCCGGTCACGAATATGGACATGATGACAGAGGACACGGTCGACATCAAGTTCGTCACGTCGCTCCGCAACAAGATCAACATGGCGCGGGCCATAACCGGCGAGAGCTGGCGCGCGTGGATCTAGGCGTCCATTAGCTATTTTGGGTTGCGGCCCGGAGCCGTCTTGCCCTAAAGCTGCATAGTCGCCCGAACGCCCTAGAACGGCCCGTGGTTGGCCTTGCCAGCGGCCCGCTATACCAGCCCAGCCCGGGGGCGGTTTATGCAGCCCAGCGGCCCCGCCCCGGGCTGGCGCGGGCTGTTTTTGGGGCCTGCCCCGGGCGCGCGGACCTGCCTCGGGCGGCTAGGTGGCCGCCCCGACCTCGAACACGATGTCGCCCGCCAGCAGCTTTACGGGCGTGCCGATGATAACAGCGATCGGAGCCGGCAGGATCTTGGACATCAGCAGGTTGCCGGACGACGACGCATCGAAGAGGCCGACGTAGTCGATGTCGCACGCGCCGTCCGACAGTCCGAAGTCGACGTCGACGTCAGACTCCAGCACGTTGCCGGTTCCGGAGATCAGCGCAGCCCACGACACCGCCTTGCGCCCCGTGGCATCGACGGTCGTCGTGACCTCGGTGCCGCTGGCCTTTGGGTTCCCGTCAAACAGCGCGACAAAGACGTCGGCCGGCTCGGTCGGCATCGCGTTGCCCGCGATCCATCGGGCAATCTTGTTGCCGAAGTAGGTGGAGAGATCACTTGCCATTTGTCAGTTTCCTCAGATGAAAGTTGGGAACAGGTGAGAGACGATTAGAAATAGCACAGTGGACACGACGGAGTATATCCAGTATGCGTTGCCCCATCGCGGAGGCGTGAACAGGAAGGTGCAGCGCAGCATGGTTATCGCCAGACCGAGCGCAGCCACGATGAGCGCCACGGTTGAGTAGTCTCGGACCCACTGAGGAACAGGAACTCCGTCGTTGGTTATCCTGAGAATGATCCACACGCTTCCGGCCCGCGTGCCATCAAGAATGAATATCCAGAACAGCGCGCACCCGGTCGGAACCCCCGACATTGTCCACCAGTTCAGGTTGCCCTCTCGCGCCTCGATCCACGAGTCCCACAGGAACACGGCTATGATGATCGCGAGATTCAGCGACAGTGGAAGCAGCGATCCATTCAGCCACTCTCGAATGAGTAGATTACTTGTTACGGCGTCGTACATGATTGCGCGATTCCCCCTGAATGCCCTGCTCAAACTCGGCGAATGCGTGAGTTCGAACGCGAGCTTGTCGCAAAGCGTTTCGAAGTTTCTCGTTTGTCTGCTTGCGCGCGGCCGACTGTGTCTTCACCTCCTCCACCACGAGCTTGTGCTCGCGCAGCGCATCCTCGCTCTCCGCGTTCAAGACGTCGTCGGCCGTGAATGCTGACAGGACTCCGACCCTGCGAAGTATGCTGGTGAGCCAGCTCACTTCTGAATCCTGCGCTTCGCGTAGTCCAGCACGCCATTGACCAGAGACCGGATATCGTTGAGAAATACGCCCATGGCATTTCCCAGATTGACAGTCAATCCATTGACCGCGGAGCGCAGGTCCTGCACGTGACCACTCAGTGTCCTGATCGCCTCGGAGATGGCGTTCACCACCATGTAGAGGCGCTCGTGACTGTCCTTGAGCATTGCATAGTGATGGTTCACGGTCTGCTCCAGTGACGCAAAGGCAATGGACTGTTTTGCAATGAGATCCGACAACTCTTCCTGTATCTCGTTCCGCTCCTTGGCGGTCTCGCTTATGTCCTTCAGGACATTCTTGCTGTCGTTGAGCGCGTCCTTCAATGTGTCGCGCTCGGCTAGTCTGTACTTATAGACCTTGTTCGCCTGTCGATACATGATTCCTATCACGCCAACAAGAAAACAAATCACGGATATCAACACAGAGATGATGGCCCCGGCGGCCCCGTAGCTCTTGATCGTGCCGTCAACAAACTCCGTCATCGCGCCTTCCAGCAGCCCTGCTTCGCGCCGAAGTTGTTGTGCTTCAGCATCTGCTTCGATGTCCCGTCCGTCAGTACGTCATTCTTCGACGGCCTGAACTCCTCCCAGCCCGCGCAACCGAACCCGCAGCCACTACTCGTTGTCGCGATTCCAACGAGCAAGCTGATCACGAGTATCCTTCTCAGTGAGATTGTCCACATCCCGGTTAACCTGCTCCCTGTTCTTTATCGCACCGGCCTCTCGTCGGGCCTGCTCGTTGCGCTCCGTGCTCGCTCCCTTGTATCTGCCAGCCGCATACGCCAGAAGCGCCGCGCCGATGCCCGCGAGAAGCGCTTGCAGCCAACCGGGCAGCATGCGCCAGATCGGAACAATCACCGGCCCCGCGTAGAACATGACAGGTGCCACGATGACGATGCACAGAGCTATCCACCCCCATACTGGCACCCATCCGAGGAACAGATCGACGAAGTGTCCCATCACGCTGCCTTCTTCTCACCGTCGCCGGCCACGCGGCCGGACGTGGTGACATGACCCGGCGCGATGTTGCCCGTCTCGCTGCCGTGCAAGTTGGGATCCACGTACTGCGCCAATATCTCGTTCGGGATATTGTCGTTGTCCGCATAGCCCATCTTCTGCGGCTCGAGATCGAGCACGTCGTTGAGCTCGTCGCGCTTCTTGCGCACCCAGAATCCGTACGCCACGCCGAACGCAGTGAGAAGCAGACCCGCGACCATGAGCCCGAGCAACACGTTGTCGATCGTGTTGGATCGACCCTGCATGGGCTCGAACAGACTCTGCGCCGTGGATATCGCGGTGCTCGCACCCCCGCCCGCAGCGGTGGCGTCGGCCGGCGAGGTGGAGGGCAGCGGCTTCGCATCGACGATTGTCGCCTTCTTGTTGCCGTTGGGGACGAACACGACCGGGGGGCCGACCGTGCCCATGGCCCACGCCTGTCCTGTCTTCTTCAACTGGTTCACGCGCGAGGTCCAGCCGCCGCCGAAGTGATAGAATGTCTTGAGCCCGCGCAGAAACGCCATGCGACGAAAGCAAATGCCCTCGATCAGCTTGTCGTGGTCCGTGTGATCCATGATGCGCTGCATTGTCACGTCACCAAGCACACCGTCGGCCTGCAGATTCAGTGCGCGCTGGACCCACTTGATCGACTGCGACGGTCCGGAGTTGATGGCTCCGTCCAGAAGCACCAGATCGACGCCCGGGGGCAACTCGTCGAAGCGAACCTTGAGACCATAGTTTTGATAATAGATGGCGTCGCGCTCGGCGTTCTCCATCACGAACACGTCGCGGGCGGCCTTCCCGCTCTTCAGACGCCACGCCGTGTAGACGCGTTGCGTGACTCCCTGATTGGTGCGCCCGCCCGGGTCCACCGGATCGTCATCCTTACCGCCCTCGAACTTGAGCTCGATGAGCATTGCCTTCTGATAGTTCTCTTTCACTTGAAACTCCTCATGTTCCGGTGACGATGATGATCGTCTGCACCACGGGAATCGTGCTGGCGCCGATGCGCAGTTCCGCGTCGTCGACGAAGTGGGCTACCAGATTCTGAGCCGGAGTCTGGATCAGAGCCATGAACTCGCTCTCGTCGACAAACGCGGCAGCCAGAAACGCCTCGGGAGGCGGCACGGTCACCAGTGCAGTGAACACGCTCTCGTCCAAGAACTCAGCGGCCAGATGCTCCTCCGGCAGCGGCGTGCTCACCAGCGCAGTGAGAATGCTCTCGTCCGTGAACTGAGCGACGAGGTTCTCCTCGGCTGATCCCTCCACGAGGTCAAACACCAGCTCGTAGAGGCCGTTCAGGTCTGACGCATCACCGCTGCTCGTCAGACGCCAGTATCGGAAGAAGTCAGTAGAGACCGGCACCTGTGTCGTGAGAATCCAATCCCATTTTGTGTTGGTCGTGTTGTTCAGGGTGAACGTTGCGCCCGAGTTCGCGAACGACGAGCCACTGACCGACCCCTGCCATCTCCACGTGCCAAAGTTGTCGGCGAGCGTGCCGTCGTTGTTAACCTTCCACCGCCTGATCGAGACAGGAATGCCGAAATCGAACTGAAGATAGTTTCCGTTCGCGGGTGCCGCAAGCATGACTTGGTCCGCGCCCGGTACGGGCAGCCCATTGGCATACTTGCCGTCGATGAGATCCCCGAGAGGCTGACCAGATGGGGTAAGACCATTGTTCGATATGACCATGGTCGAGGAGCGATCGCCTCCGCCACGGTCGCTGTGCTCTATCCTGAAGTCCGCCTTGGTGCAGATGCGACCGCCGCCGAAGGTGCCACTGACGTAGGACAATCGGTAGTACAGATACGCGACCGTGTTTGCAAACTCAAACACGCAACCGTCCAGCAACCCAATGCCATTGTTGACCTGATTCCAGTGGAACGGCGACGCTATGTTGGTGAAGCTGGACCCGTCGTTCGATCCCTTGAGCTGCCACATCCCAAGGTCCGTGATATCCCCGCCCTCTCCCCAGAATCGTATGCCCGTGATAACGACCGCACCCGAGAAGCGAAACGTGAAGTGATCGACACCTGTCAGCGTGGCACCGCTGTCGTAGAACGGTCCGGAGCCGAAGGCGTCAAAGGCCTCGGTCCACGGCGCAAACTCGATGGCCGCCAGAGCCGAGGACCGAGATACGGACACCAGAAAGCCGTTGCCGTTCGTCCCCGAGCGGACGCCACGGCTGAAGATATGATCGTAGCCCGCGACGACAGTCATGCTAGAGAGTACCTCTGGTTCCTACGAACGTTGCCGTGAGCTGACGAGCATCATCGTCGAGCGTGGCGGGGCGAAGAACACCGAACGTGTCGTCGACGGTGAACGCCGTGGCGTCCACAAACGTGAACGTGCCCTCAGTCTCGCCCGCAGCGAAGTCAAGGCTTCCGATGCCAACTCCGTTCTTCTCAATGTCAAACGACAGATCGGCCAGCGTCGCGGTCTGCAGCTTCGCGACTGATCCCACAAGATTCACTGGCATCACCACGTCGCGCGCGAACGTGTGCGCGAATATGTACTCACCAGTCGATACGCCGTTGCCAGGACTGCCCGGGTAGAAGAGCCCGAAGTCGTAGATGCGCGGCCCCTGCCCGAACAGGAGCAGGTAGAGCGGATGCCCCGCGCCATCGTCGGCGTCTGGGTCAAAGGGAGCGGGGGCAACAGGGGTGTCGTGCGCGATGCGCACCAGAAACAGTCCGACGTCCGGAACCGACACGATGTCGAGCTCGAAGTAGTGCAGGTCATTGACCCAGTCGCCGCGGAACTGAAACGTGGCGAGCGGCATCGTGTACGGTCCCAGCGTCGAACCGTCGGACATGTTGACCTGCAACTGCGAGCCGACGATCGTGAAGCTCACGATATTGACGGCCTCCGGAGGATTGTCCTCCAGATTCTTCAGTCTGGTGTACAGTCCCCAGAAGTTGTCGTCCACTTGCAGCGGGGTCATGTTGCCCCCGGTTCCCAGCCCGGAGCCAACTCCCCATCTGGCAAGGTCCGTTGTCTTGTAGTCTATGCCGTCCATGATGCTGAGTCCTTATGATGTGCCGGATGTTTTGCGAACAAGACCACGCTCCATCACCTCGGTGTTCTTGGTGTTGCTGTTGGTCGCGAACTGCATGACGATGCGGTCCTGCGAGATCTTGTTGCGGCCCTGATACTCGGTCATGACCTCGGTGTCGAAAAACTGCGATCGATCGTCCGGGTTGTACACGCGAACGACATCGTAGGTGCGCTTCTCCTCCGGCCACTTCCTGTCTAGTGAATCCTCGGCGTGTGCGTGCAGCTCGAACACCGTGTCGCCGGCGGAGCCCCACTCCACCGGCTCGTTGTCCGGTATCTTCGGAATCGCGTAGATCTGTGTCGCGATCGCCGGCCGAATCAGCGGCGACTGCGACGGACGAACAATCTGCTCCAGTTGGTTAGACACTTGCAGCCTCCAGATCTATCTGCTTCGGGACTATCAGCTCGCTGAGCGAGACAGGAATCTCGTGAACGAACGGTCCACCTTCCATGGGCCTGAGCTGCATCGTCACCAGCGTCGGAATGCTCTGCAACAGCGTGCTGAGCGCCGTCTGGTCCTCGCCGCCGAGTGCCTCGAGAGCGACGGCCTGCGTGTCGGCACCGTTCGCGACCGATAATCCCAAGCTCGAGTTGGATGGTGTCAGGCCGCGCTTGAAGTCGAGTCCATCGTCAAACACCTGAGACGGGGGCATCCAGTATTGAATGTCGGACGTGCCAGTGAGCTTGATGTCATCCACGTACTCCTGAAATTCGCGATCGACATAGCCCTCGTCCACGTAGTTCGGCGTTCCACCCTCTGTGGTATACGCGCCCCCGTAGCCGACCGCGCTTCCCATCGTGATGTCGCACACGGCCTCCCCAGAGTCGCCGTCCAGAGAGAAGCGATACGATATCACCTTGCCCGTGGCCACGCCTCCTGGAATGCGATCGTCGTGAATCAGCGAGCCCTTGCGCCCAGAGATCTCCAGACCAGTGACGTAGTCCGTCTGAAACGTGATCTGCACCGC
>Ga0193742_1001021_pt1 | contig 17604 bp, 19 predicted proteins | sample L2c1metaG_FD_165511 | JGI IMG/M metagenome (GOLD analysis project Ga0193742, IMG submission 165511) | Soil microbial communities from a riparian zone of the East river system, Colorado, United States - L2c1 | ecosystem: Environmental > Terrestrial > Soil > Riparian zone | place: USA: East River... | reverse complement strand
ACGGTCGACGGCCGCATCAGGACCGATGGCGTATTGTTGGCCGCGGCGATCACGATGCCCTGCGTAAGGGTCGCGTTGCCCGCTGTCGCGGTCAGGCGGGTCGCATTGCCTTCACCGGCGATTGGCTCGTCGCCGGCATCGCTCAGGGTCAAATCCGTCGCGGTCCAGACAATGTTGGAGAAGTCGGTGCTCCACAACAGCCGGTTGGTCGCCTGTCCTTCGAGCAGGAAACCGAAGCCGTTGGCGATACGCGGCACGTTGGCTGCGGCGCTGTGCCAAATGCCCTGGATGTCCTGGTAGGTCGCGATCTGCGCATCGGCGCGGGTCAGCGTCACCGCCGCGCTGAGCGTGGTCGCGCCATTCCACCAATATTGCCCGCTGGCAAAATTGAGGTTGAGGTTGGTCGACGGATCGACCACCGCGCCCTGTGTTGCCGCACCGGGAACCGCGATCTGCGCCCCGGCAGGGGCGTGCGGTGCGAGGGCGAGAAGGAACGCGACGAGGAGGCGGGCGAGGTACTTCATGATCAATAATTCTGCCCGATGATAGAGGCGTACCAGGTGGTGCCACCGTCATTCGTCTCGAAGGCAAGCCGGTCGACCTTGCCATTGGTCGTGGTGATCGTCGGCGACACGCCCGACGCCCACTTGACCGAAGAGCCCCAGGCCTGCGTGTAGGGCGTTCCGTTGGCTGTCAGATAGAGCTCGAAGGACGTGGCCTTGCCCGACGTGGCACCGGTGATCGTGAAGGTCGTGATGTTGGCGTTGTTGGTGACATTGAACACCGCCGCGGTCGCCGTGGCGATGGTCAGCGTGCCGGCCGAGATCGTCGCCGTGGCGTAGTTCCAGCCGGGTGGTGTTCCGAATGTCAACGAGCCGCTGCCCGTCGCGTCGGTGATGATGCTCTGCAGCTGGGTCGACGTCGTCGGGCCGGCGACGCCGTTGATTGGCGGCTTCTGCGCCAGCGCAGATGGTGCCAGCAGAACGAGGAGCAGGCAAAGAAAGCGTTTCATGCGGGTGTCCTTCTCAGGGCGCGCGCTTGGCCGCGTACGCTAACGAATTCGCACATAGCTCTTCCGCTTCTTCCAAGGAGAGATCGCCGGACAACGTCGTGCGCTCGCCGTGGAAATTGACAAGTGCCTTTCGGCCATCCGAATGCCGCACCATGCAATCTGTCTTTTTCCCGACGACCTGCCCGGCATCGTCCAACAGCTCCAGGCTGCCGTCCGGCAGCTCGGCCCCGCAGGAGTACGTCGGGATCGCCAGCGCTGCCGCGGTGCCGTCATCGGCAGACGGGTTCTCGCGTTGCGCTAGACGGTCGGCTCGTGCCTTCCAAAGTGTCGGCGTCTTCTCGGGGGAAAGAATTACGTCCTGTTTTTCCATGGCTTCGCCTCCATTAAGGGCACACTTTATACGATGGTACCCCAGGCTGTGCTAGACATACCGATCAGATAGGTCGCGCCGTAGTTGGCGTTCATGACCAGGGTCTGCAGGCCGTTGATGACCTTGCCGCTGCCGGCGTCGAGCGTGATGTTGTTGGTGCCCGCGTCGCCCTTCATGTCCTTGATCACGACCCGCGCGCCGAGAGTCGGGGCCGACAGGTTGACCGTCGTGGCGGCGCCCACCGTCTTGTTGATCATAAGCGCGCCGTCACCGGAAGTCATCGTCACGGCGCCGGCGGCGGTGATGACACGAGAGATGCCGGTCGAGCCCGAGCTGCTGATCCAGGCGCCGCCCGAGTATATCCACAGGATCTGGTTGACCGTGTCATAGCATAGCGAAACGACACCGGGGTAAGCCGTCGGGACGCCGGTTGGCTGCCCGGCGGAAGTGCTCAGGTAAAAGAATCCATCGGTCGCGGTCGTCGCCAGCGCGGCATCGCTCGTGAGGATGTTGCCCCGGCCGGTGACAGTCAGTCGATCGACCAGCACGCCTGCCGTCGTCGGCGCCGTGGATATCGTCAAGCGCGCGCGGCGGCCCTCGACATCTTCCATGACAGTACCGATGCGCGCCCGGATGCCGCGGCCCAGCTCGGTTTCGTCGTCGCTCGAGAAGTCGAGCACGCCCCACGGCCGGACCATGTCCCAGGCCCCGCCGACGCTGACATCGTGCACCATGAAGCCGTTCGGAATGGATGTGCCAAGCGCGCCTTCCGAGTCGGTCATCACCGTGACGTAGTGCATGGTCGTGGCGATCGGATTAAGGCTGACGCCGAAGCGCGACTTGGCGCCGCCGCGCACGCCGATCGCCCAGGGAAATTCGATGGTGGCGTTGATGCCGGCTATTGGCGGCCCGTTGAAAAGCAAGTTGTAGGCGTTGCCGATTACGCTGGCGCCGAGCGTGAACCCGAACTCGACCGCGCCGATCGAGCTCGCGGCGCGCTGCTCGATCCTCGACGCGGGCGCTGTGGTGGTGTCGTTGAGGATGTCGCTGTCGATGATGAAGTTGCGGCCGATGGTGGTCCAAGCCGGAATGTCGACGTTGCCGCCAATGTGCGCCTTGGCTTCGGGACTGACCGAACCCATGCCGTTCAGGCCATCGAACAGGTTATTACCGCTGGTGTTGATGCAGAACGAATTGAGGATCGTCGCGTTCGTTCCCGGGTTGACCGGGTTGACCTTGATCATCGCCGCGCGGTTGACCGTCGTCGGGGTCAGGAACGCGATATTGCTCTGTCCCCAGTTGGCGATGTAAACGCTGTTGACTTGCCCGGCTGACGTTGTGTCGGTGTAGATTTGCGCCGGGAAATCGAGCTGGATGCCGCGGCCGAACCAGTGCGGCGCGCTCATGCCGCCGTAGCCGCCGAACTGGGCGAACGGCGCGACCTCTTCACCGAACCCGGTGGTCGGCTGGCCGATCGTGAAATGCGAGCCGGCCGGCAGCCATGTGCTGCCGATCAAGGTAGCGAGCGTGGCGAGTTGCTGTGCGGTGATCTTGACCGACACGCCGGACTGCACGCCCTCGAACTGCTCGCTGCCGTTGAGCGCGACGGCGGAAGGGAGGTTCGGGATTTGAACGAAATTGGCCATGTCAGGTCAGCGGTCCTGTCTCGGGCACTTCAACATAACCGTAGGGGAGCCCGATCGGATAGTTGATCACTTGCGTGATGCGAATGAAACCATCTTGCGTGATCCTTATCACGTCCGCCGCGGTAATCCGTATCTGGCCGGTGCCCGCGTAGAACGCCGAACTGAATACCGGATCGGTGCCGGGCTCCTGGTTGGTGCTGCCTGGCGGCGCGCCTGTGATCTGCGTGCCGCGCACGTTGCCGTCCATCGTGGTTCTGATCTTGCCCAGGACCACTGGAATACCGGTTATCGGATCGAGCGCGTTCTCGCCGCTGGTGAGGCGCATCAGCTTTCATCCTCGACGAAGGGCTCGGTCCGCGGATTGCGGATCGGCACGGGATCGGCGGGGATGATGATTGCGCGGAGCTGCTGGGCCGGTCAAGACACGGCGGACAGACGAGGATACGCTGATTGACCAACCCTGTGCCGGCCCACTGGAATTGCCAGGCAAGCTTGTAATGATTATTCCACATGCCGCACCTATCGCACACGGCAAACGCCTGCGGACGACGTATCGACGTGCGCGCACGACCAGCTTTAGATGCGTATCCCATCTATGCCTCCACGTACTCGAAACGAAAACCGCCTACAGTTTTTCGTCGCGGATTTTTCAAGCACAATTCAATGAGCGCACTTTTTGCTACCGCAAAATGTCGGGCAGCTGCGCTAGCACTGGGCCATTCGCTACCATCGTCAAGGCAGCGCACGCAACGCGCCATCGATGCCGGCCCTAGTGACGCATACTGCTGAAATAGCGCTGCATTAGCATGGCCTAACTGGCGCAGGCGGTCCTTCGTTTCAGTTGAGTGCTTTAATCCTTTTGCGTATTGGTTCCCTTTCGAAGTTAGGCTGATTTTCGCGCGCCCCGCGGCGGTAAGGTTTCCACCATTCCCGGCGTCGCCGCCTTGAGTAGAATTATATTCTGGTTGGTGTTGCGCAATATACGCCACCTCAGCGGCCAACGCCGCGTGTGCGGTGTCGAAATAGCCAAGGATATCCACCATGAAAGCCGCGCGACCATATTTCCTAACGGCGCGATAAAAAGCACCTTGGCCATTCTTCTTAACAGCGTGGCACATATGCTCGGACATCCGCCGATTAATATCGCGCGTGGTCACGCCGACGTAGTGCTTCTCGTTCACCGTATTGGTGACGAGGTATAGTACCGTCGCGCGAGATCTGTTGCCTTTCATCACCTAATTCCTGAAATAGCTGCCGAGTATGGGACTCACGTAAAGAGGTACGTTCTCCACATCCTGAGCATACGCCCGGGCGTAGGACTTGTCAGCGAAAGGCTGGATCGCCGGGATCAGCGCCGGCGCCCACAGGCGCGCGAGCTGCACGGCCATGCCGTCGGCGAAAGCGGCAAGCCAGCGATAGGGGATGTCGACGGTCTGGCCGGCGGTGAAATTGGAGTCCTGCACCTGAGTGACGCGGTAGTATTGCAGGTACTGCGCGCTGGTGCCGTCCGGCACCGGCCACAGCGTGATCGTCGGGCTGATCAGGCGATCGAACCAGAACACGGTGGTGAAGCCCTGCTGCGTCTTCTGCGGATAGGTCGCGTATTCCGAGCGGCTGACCGGCGTGATGATGCGGTCGACCGGCGGCGACGTGCCGTTGTCGATCGTCACGTAAGCATCGAGGATCATCACCGTCTTGCCCTCGACGGCATAGGTCGCCTGACCCTGGACCAGCGGCACGGTGACGAGATCGACCTTCCACAGGTTCGGCGTCTCGTTGCTCCAGTCGGCGAGCAGCAGGTTCGCGGCCTGGCGCGCGCTGACCATATGCTCCTGCACCAACGACGTGCTGCGGATCTGCACCAGGTTAAAGGCGTAGAGAACGATCTCGCCAAGGCTGGGGTTGTAGGCGTAGGTGCCGCTAGTAGCCATGTTACTATCCTGCCCTTGTCGCGAAAATCGCCGATCCGTGATTAAGCAGCGAACCGTTCACGCTGGTAGTATCTTTAGCGCGCAGAGTGATAACAGTGTTAGCGACCACCGTAATAGTTACGCACGCAACTCCGGCGGTAGCCGCGTTGATGCCCGTGGATACAACTTGATATTCGATAGAGGCATTAGCTGCTGCCGTTACATTATAAAGAATAAGTGAATAAAGATCCGGTCCGGCACTAGATTGTGAAACAGCAAATGGTGCCGTTATCAACCATGTGCCTTTAGTGATCGTTAGCGAAGGACCATCGAAATAAGTGGCTGTATTGTCGAGAGCTACGTTGCCACCAATAAACCCACTGGCGGCAGATGCGCCGGCCGTAACGCGTGCCACTTCAATCAAAATGGTGTCTGTTGTCCTACGTAGCGTGATGTTATCGCCCGACGTGTACATCACGAAATCTGACGGGAGAACGAGATTGGCGCTCGTTTTTACGGTGACGGCCCGCGCAGAGCTTGCAGGATATAGTGTGACGAGCTGATGTATCCGGCCGCCCTTTACGACTGTCAAATCGTCCGCAGGCGCGGAACCTTCCGTGTCGACGTAGTGCATTTCGCCGGTAATTGTGATTTCACCAGCGTCAATCGTTCGAGAAAGCGTGCTAAAACCGGGGGACGGGTCCCACACATTATCGAACTCAACGACAGTGGGTGTGACGGGTAGCGTGTAAGAAAAGCCGTTATCGACGCATGTGTTGCTGCTGATGATGCTCATAACAGCAGGATCGCCGGTAAGGACCATCGCGCCACTGACGCAGTCCTTTATCGTGTTGCCCGTGATCTGAATGCTGTTCGGTGTAGTGATGCTCAAGCCGCGGCCGCCCGCGCCCTGAATGAAGTTATTGGTGATCGCTGCATCGAGCGTGTAGCTCGTCGCTCCGATAGAGATCGCATGGCTGGAACAATCGCGAAGATCATTATTTGCAATCGTAAGAATCTCACTGCAATTTGATTGCATAATGATCGATCCGGTGCCTCTGCGAATGGTGTTGCCGATTATCTTCACACCTTTGCAATACCGCACTAAAATACCGATCTGATATGGTGCAATTCCTGCTGGATCAACATCAATGACATTACTCGAAATTATAACGTCCTTGAAAGCAGGCGCAGTCGGGTCAGTTGCGAAATCAGCGCCGTCGATGAATACGCCGGCGCCGTGGTCGGCCTGACAAGTATTGCCCGTGATGGTTAGACGTTTACCCGCTGTCCCCAGCGCCTGTGAAGAAAAAGCGATGATGCACGCAGCGGCAAATACGCCGCCCGTCAAACCCTTGACCACGTTACCCGTGATGGCGATGTCACTCGCATCGGCTTTAACGCAAATGCCGCGGTGCCGCGGATTGATAACGCGGTTACCCGTGATCGATACCTGCGATGCGCCAGAATAAACGTCAATCGAACCCAAACCGCCGATCGAACCATCGGCAAAAGCGAAGCCCATGTCTCGAAAAGTATTGCCGCTGACATCGACCGAACCCTGCTGCTGAGACACATCTTTTGCAGTCTGCTGATAGCGAATACCTACACGGCCAATATTGAGGGCAACCGGACCATCGAATGTGCAGCCCACTACAAGAAGATCCACGTCATCGTTGCAGGAGATGCATCCGGAAGCCGTGCCTGCTTGCCCTTCTACGCCATTCCTGAAGCGGCAACCAATGAACTCGGCTTTTACCCAGGCTCCCGATGTCAGGCTACCGAATACCCAGACATCAAATTCGCGGCCATTAATAAACTCGACATTATGGACACTGACACGCGTGTTAAAGCCGGACGCGGTCGGTTCGCACCGAATTGTCGCATGGTATCCCGAGTTTACCGGGAAATCCGCAAAACTGCCGTCGATAGTAAGATCACGCAATTCGAGAGAAGAGCCAACTCCGTTAATATAGATCAAGTTAGCTGCGACGGCACCCGGCGCCCATTTCAGAATAGATGTGCTGCCTTCTCCGACCAAACGCACCGCGCGCGCGAAGGTCGTCGGGTTGATCATGAATGTGCCGTTCGGAATATGAACTATTTTTCCGGTGGCTACGGCAGCCTGCAGGGCCGTCGTGTTGGCAGTCGGCGGCCCACCCATCGCGCCGCCAAAATCAAGAACGCTCACGGTATCTCGCAATTTACTCGTGACCGTACGTGTAACAGCGTCGGCGCCGGCTTGCAGAAATGTGGCGTCAGCGGACGCCAAATCCGCGATTTGTTGTGTCGTGACCCGCGTCGACACACCGGTTTGCACGGCTTCGAGCTGCTCTGCACCGTTAAGAGGCCGCGCGGCGGGCAAATTAGGAATTTGGATATAGGTCGTCATACGTTCGCCCCGACGCTGGTCATGAAACTTTGAATGGCCGCGTAAAAGGCGGGCTGCTGGCCGGCCGGGATGTCAGCGCCGGCCGATACAAAACCCTCTGTTGCTGCGCGAAATAAAGTGGCAGCGTTTGTGTTGTCGGAGCGGGCACCAATGTAGATCTTCGAGGTCGGCAGAGAAGCGCTTACAGCGGCAATGCCCGACGGCAGGATGGCTGCGCCGTTCTTGTATGCCAAAACGTTGGACACCAGCGCGCCATTCCTGCTGCCAACTGATAATCCTCGACTGTCTGTGATCGAAGTGGGGGTGCCACCAGTAGACGAATTGTTGCAACCGACTGTCATAATACCGGCTGTGCGTGGGATTATCATGAGATTTTGAGTTGAAAAATTCAAACATCCGGCAGCAGCTGTGGCTGCATTCACGTTGGTCCGCTCGTAAACGGCGAGATGCATGTTCGTGCCGGTCATAGCGACCTTGTTCGTATTGGGAATAAAGCCGGTGTCGAGATATTGCGCCGTGCCGTTGAAGGCGTAGCCCCGGTCAACCGTGAAAGTTGGGGCGGCCGTCGCTGTCGCGAGCCGGCGCTGCTTCAACGATGTCAGTGCCTGCGGTGCGTTCTCGGCCACGAGCAACCAAGCATCATCAATCAAATCCCATACGCCCGCCGCTATCCACGCCGTGATGAGCGTGTTGACAAGGATAGCGCGCGGCAAGGAAACCGTGCCGCCGTTCACTACGACGGCGGCGGCCCACGCGCTGACGGTCGCGTCGAGCGGAGCGCCAGCGGTCAAGCCAAAAGACAGACCCGACCCGCGCAGCACCAGACCGCTTGACGGGTTCAGTTGACCGACGGCGTCGACGATCGTCAGGCCGCGCGAAAGGGTCAAGCCCGGAACATAGGTGTTCACTGTCGACGGCATGACTGCCGCGAGGCCGGTGCCGTCGAGGGATAGCCCACTCACGCGCGCCTACCGTGCCGGGCCGTCGAGCTGGGTGAATGTCGCAACCACCGTGCCCGTGCCGCTGTTGAGCAGCACCCGGGCGAAGGTCGGCGCGAAATTGTAGTTGCTCTGCTGGGTGGTGCTGGCCGCCACGACTGCGACATCGGCACTGCTCACCCAGGTCACGCTCGCTTCGGCGACCGGGCTGGTCAGCGAGTTGGGATCGTCCAAAGTCTGTTGGACGGTGTAGTTGACCGTGCCTGTGACAGTCGCCTGGATGGCGACACCGCCCGGGGACCAGTTGTCGAGCCGGACCCAGGGCGATGCCGCGACGCCGTTGGTGCCGATCGATACCGTGCCGGCCGCCGCGGCGCTGGCGACCGCGGAGAAGGTCTTGTAGTCGAGCACGGTGGTGGCGGCGCCGCCGCTGGCCCCCGTCACGACTTCGGTGATCGGGTTGCCGACGCCGTCGGTACCTGTCGTGGTGAAGGTGATGCCGAGATCGTTGCCGCTGCTGGTGAAGATCACACGGCGTGGCGTGTCGAGCACCGCGACGCCGGACGGCACGATCACGCCGTTGGCGACCGTAGCGCCGGCGCTGACCAGCGTGCCGTTCAGCACGATGGCACCGCCTGCGGCGATAGCCGAAGCGGTGCGGATATTCGTGGCGCTGGCTGCCGCGAGGGGTCCGACTGTGGTGGTTACCGGGCGCATTCTACGTTCCTTCTGGCGCGGCGCGCCGCGCAGCCGTGAACGAGGGCGCGCCCTCCGAAATCAGCGACTCAATCGATATCGGTGGTTTTATGACCGCGTGGCGGGGTGCCGGAACGGGCCGAGCTGAACGGGCTGAAGTTCGAGCCGGCCCGACCGCCGCTCTTGCGCGGCGCGCGGCACGCGGTGACGTCTCGGGTGCCCTTGACGTTGCCGACATGCTTGGCGTGCTTCATGTCCTCGCCACTCTCGAGGTGCTTGACGCCGCCACCGCTCTTGCGCTTGGCGCGGCCGCCCCGTTTCTTCTCCTCGGCCTCCTGGGAGACATTGGTCGAGGAACCATAGTTCTTCGGCTTGTCTTTCAGATCCGCCTTGTAGTCGTCGCGCGGCTTGCCGAAATCCGCCTCGCCGCCGGAGGCCTTCTTGCTGCGTGCCTTCATGATGGGCCTCCTTAGCTGGGCTTGATGCCGATGCCGTTACCGCTGGTCGTGGGCGTGGCACCTGTGACGTACATGTTCGCGAGGGCGTTGGTGTCGCCCCAGTTGGTGTTGGCGTCGCCGATGAACCAGCAGTTGTCCATGGCCAGCAGGCCGCCAGGCGACGCGCTACCCATCGACACGATCACGGTCTGCGCCGTGCCGCCGGTGCTCATGTCGTTGACGAACAGGCAGCCCTTGAAGAGGCTCCAGCGATCGATCGCACTGGCCGCGGTTGCCACGATGCTGACCGCGGTAGCCGCCGACGTGAGCATTGGGAAGATGCAGTCGACGAAGGTGTTGCGCGGCGTGCCGCCGGCCAGCTCGAGCGTTGCGTTGGCGACTGAGCGGGTGACCGTATCGAGGCCGATCGTGCAGTTGACGAAGGTGTTTTCGCCATTCACACCGGTAATCACCATGGCACGAGCGGCGGTGCCGGCCGCAGAGGCCGCGTCGGCGAAGCCGCCGATCTGGACGTTGTTGTAGTAATTGCGGCCGCCGCTATCGACCCAGCCCAGCATCGCGGCATCGCCGGTCGAGAAGCCCGGAAAGGTCGAGAAGTTGGAGAAAATGCAGCCCTGGGCGGTGACCGATACGAAGGTCGCGGCGCCGAAGGTCGCGGCGGTGTAGGTGCCGCTCGGCGGCGCGATACGCGCGCGCTGCGCGGCGCGCGTCGGCGACGCCATGCCGACGATGTGGCAGGCGTTTTTGCTCCAGACGAGCGTGCCCGCGGTCGCCGCCGGCACGAGCACCTGAGCATTCGCCAGCGACAGGCGCTGTGTGCCGGTGGTCGAGCCGTCGCCGACGATCACGCACACGTCGTTCTGCCCGGCGGTCATGCGCGCATGCACGCCGTACAGCGTCTTCATCGGGCTGTCGGCAGCACCGGTGTTGCCGTCGTTGCCGTTTACGTAATCGGCGAAATAGATGTTGCCGGTGGTCAGCGGCAGGCCGGACATCCCCATCGTGGGGACACCCGCAACTTCGAGACCTGAGAGGTGGGTGATACCCATCGTATTGAGCCTTTCAGACAGCCGTCAGTGGGCTGCGCTTACGGGTTGAGAGTTACTGCGACGGGAAGCTGCCCCAGATCGCGCGTGGGTTGTAATACCCGAAACTATAACGACTATATCCTTTGACTAGGAGGTTATCCGTGATGAAATCCACCTGCATGTCCGTCTCGAACGGAATGCGCTCCATGTAGACCAGGCCAGGGACGCTGGTGAGCAGGAACCACGCGAACGCCGACGTGAGGAAGTCGTTCGTCATGTAGCCTTCGGGCAGGCCGCCCGAGGTCGACATGATCGCGTTCACGTCGTTGTCGGCGGTGCCGGGGCGCAGCTCGGTCTTGAGCAGGCGGATGGCAACCGGCTCGAGCTGCGGCGGGATCAGCAGCTTGCGCGCGCGCGCGAAGATCTTGAGCCCGGCCTGGTCCTTGAAATTGGTGCGGACCGCGATCATCGCGTTCAGCAGGGTCGCTTCGTTGAGGTCGACATCGATCGTCGGGCGGTTGGCGAAGGTGCCACCGTCGATCGGGTGCGCGGTGGAGCAAAGCGGCTGGCCGTCGCCACCGACCGAGGAATTATAGACCGTGGCGGTGTTGAGGATGTTGGCGCCGTAGATCTCCTTGGTCTGGTGGAAGCTTTCCATCAGGCCGAGGTTGGACGGCGCGAACTGCGTCTTGTAGAGGTTGTCGTCGATCGCCTTACGGGTCATCGCATACCCGAGCGCGATCTCGATGTGCTCCTGGTTGTAGACGAACCGCTCGCCGGCCTGGTTGTCGAAGGCGGTCTGGCCGCCTTCGGTCTTCAGCTGGGCGAGACCCAGGTAGCGCATCTCGGCCGTGCGCTCGAGCGCCATGTTTGATATGTGCTTGGCGTAGATCTTGTCGTACTGAGCCGGAATTTGCTCGTACTTGCCCTCGACCCCGCGAAGACCGGGAAGGAGCAGATCCTTGATCTGTGAAAGATTGACGGCCATGGATCCTGCTCCTCGGGCTTAGCTGATACCGAGCGGGCCGGCGCCGTTGCTGCGCAGCCACTCGTTGTTGAAGCCGACCACAACCCAGTTGTAGGCGGTCGTCGGATCGGTGCCGGGTCCGCCCGGCGGCGCCGTGATCAGGTCGGTCACGATGAAGGGGAAGGTGACCGTGGTGTTGAGCGAGTTAAGGTAGGCGCCCGAGCGGCCGGTCGCGGTGTTGCCGGTGCCGATCGCGTATTGCGCGTACTGTCCGACCGGCGAGCTCGTCCAGGCCGACAGCGTGCCGGTGATGTTGAACGTGGTCGAGTTGCCCTGCACCACGAAGCGGGCATTCGGGTCATCGATGACGTAGGCGAGCACGTCGCCCGATGCATCGGCGCCTGGCCAGTAGTTGCTCCAGACCTTGCGCTTCTGGCTGACCGAGGTGTACTCACAGCCGTTGAAGATGCCGCTGATGACGGTCGAGCCCGGGACGCCCTGCGTGATGTAGCCATTGGCGCTGGACACGACAGGCTGGACAGGATCGCCGGTGAAGATCGCGGTGCCGTTGCCGGACGCGATGCGGCGCTGCGTTATCGCAAACGTCGGTGCTCCGCCGGAACCGCCGAGCCACTCGCTGAAGCCGAATGGAGAATTTTGGTTTGCCATAGCTAACTCCTGATGGAGCGCCATGATCAAACCCCGAGGCCAGATCACTGCGGAAATTGAGGGCCTCGCCGGGAGGCCACTTGCAACGCAGAGGATGGTTTAAGGTTTCCTGGTTGTCAACACAGGAAAAAAGCCCCGTTTCCGGGGCTTTTCCTGCGCTATGCGCAAGATTGCTTGCGCATAGAACTCAAAATTGCGTATAGCCGCGTTACTCGGGGATCGGCATCGCCTCGTAGCCCTTCTTGACACGCACCGGCGCGCCGGGATGTGTGCCGCGCTCGAAGGTGCCGTTCGGGGCGCTGTTGAGCTGGGCTTCCTTGACGCGAACCTGGTCGAGCGCGCGGCGTTTCTCGATCAAGCGCGAGCGCTCGGTGATCTCCATCGGCCGCTGCATCAGGATCTGGCCATCGCGCGTGATGGTGCTGTGTTTCCAGTCGGCCGGCATCATCTCGGGATGGCGTGCAGCCGGTACCGGCTCCCAGCCGTTGCGGCTGAGCTGGACTTGGTACGCCGGGTCCTCCTGGCCCATCACGGTCAGACGCTTCCAGGCATAATCCCAACCGTCGGGGATCATGCGACGATCGAACTCGAACTTATCGGTCCCTTCGTCCATCGCCATGCCGTGATCCATGATCTCGGCCGTGCGCTTGCGCGCGGCTTCGAGATCGGAGATCGGTGCGGGCGCCGCAGAGATCGGATCGTTGTTTCCGCGGGGTACCGGTGGAGCAGCGTTCTGATCTGCCGCCGGCGGCAAACTACCGAGTGCGGACGTGCTGGCAGGCTGCGTCGATGCCGGCGCGCTGTTCTGACGTTCGGCGCCCGCTTCGTCAGTGGAGACCGCCGCGCGGCGGCGCCGGCGGCGAGTGGTGGTGGGGTCGGCCATGTGTCTTCTCCTCAGTTCGGCTTGTCGCGGGCGAGCCGCTCGAGCTGCTTGGCGTATTCTTCGTTCGTCATGTTGGAAATCTTCGCGGCCTCGGCTTGCGCCGCGGTGAGCGTGCGGATGCGGCCGTTGCTGTTGCCGCGGCTGGCGGGTGCAGCCGGCGGCGGCGCGGCGTCGCGCCGCCGGACTGGCGCGGCGGCCGCCGATGTTGCGTCGACATCCTTGACCGCGACATCGCCCGCGGGCTCGCGTCGCTGGTCGGTATGGCCAATTCCGAGCGTCTTCTCGACGAAGGCGAAATATTCAGGACTTTCGCGCTCGAGATCGTTGAGCACGGCCATGTTGTCGGCCAGGACCATCTTCTTGGTCTTGGCGTCGTCGGTGGCATACTCGGGATGACGACGCACCCAGTCAGCCGACTTGGGCGAGAGACCCCACTGAGCGATGTTACGCTCGACAGGATCGCTCGACGTTGCTGCGGCACGTCGCGCTTCGCGCTTGGGCGCCGTCTCGATCGCGACCTTGCCATTCTCGAGGCTGAACAGCTTGGTAGCGACGTCAGCCATCTCGCTGTTGACGCCTGCGGCGGCAGCAAAGTCACCGGCCGCCATGTGGTTGGCGTAATCAGCCTTGAGCTGTTCACGCCGGCCGTTGAGCTGCTCGATCGCGCCGGTGATCACCGTCAGGTTGCTGCGCTGGACCTCGTCCTGGGCGAGATCGACCTGGCTGGCGGCCGTACTGGCGCGTGCTTCGGCCGCGTTCGCACGGGCTTCCGCCGCGGCGAGCTTGGCCTTGAGATCATCGATGCCTTCGTCGACGCCGAGCGTCTTGTCGGTTTCGTTGGTTTCGATTTCGGCTTCGTCGGTATCGTTTTCGTCGGCCATGGGGTCCTCCGTCAGTAGACGGCGTCGGGAGACGGGATGCGGAGATGCACACCCTTCTCGCTGATCAGCCGGCACAGTTTCTGGTTGATGTTGAGCGGCCAGCCGTCGCTCGGCCGGATCGCGATCCAGTCGCCGACCGCGAGCGCGCCGCCGCGGGTATCCTTTTCGATGTTGGCCAGCGGCCCGAGCTTCACGATCAGCGCGGCCTTGCCCTGGTACTTGTCCTCGTCCTTGGTCTGGCTGGCCAGGATAATGCCGCTCGCCGTCTTGCTCGGCCGTTCGTACACCGCGACCAGCACCATGTCGTTGAACACGTCGACCTGCTTCAGATCGACGAGCTGTCGCATGATCTCGACACGAGGATCGACTTCGTGCCTCATCTTTCCAATTGCCATCGTTCTCCTCGTTTCTACTTTGCCTTCTGGATGTCGCTGGCGGCGATCTCGACGATCTCCTTGGCGACGCGCATGCCGGAAATACGCCCGGCACGATAGCGGTAGTCGGCGTGATCCTTCAGGCCGCCCTGTGACATCGTCTCCAGTTCGGTCGCGATGCTCTCGTCGAGCTGCTTCCTGATCAGCTGGCTAAGCTGGTCGTTGAATGTCTGGGCCATGATCAGGGCCGCCCATACAAGCGTGCGCGAACCTTGTAGATGCTTCGGTTACGCATCAAAGGTTCCATCGGCAAGTGTTCCCAGATGTGATTAGACTTTTCCGCTTCGGGGTGAAGTCTCCAAACAATATGTGTGTTAACGCCCATATAGGCGCGAAAATTGACTTCCCATCCGCGCACTGCAGCAGCGAGTGTCAGGAACATCACTTCGGCCGCATGGTCTTCTGGCACGGCTGGCCATGAGTAGATTTGCTCGTAGATCTCACCTTCAGCCGTATAGGCCTGCGGTTGACCCTCTTGGTGCATATAGGGCGCCACGATGCGCGCTATCTCGGTGTCAAAATATGTCTGCTCTTCGTCGGTCAACATTGCATCCATCTCCTCATGGTGCTGGTTGGATTTCAGTTCGGGGTGCCGCCGAAACGAGGAGGAAACGACGACACCCGTCCCTGACACGCGGTGACGGGAGGCCTACCGCGCGTTTTTCTGTAGCTGGATCTTCTCCAAACGTCCGAGGCCGGACCCCGCGCCAGCCGTCATTCCGGCGACGGTACGTCCGCCGCTTCGCCGCGGCATCATTGGCATGCCCGCGCCCGGACCCCCAGCCATGGACGGCGGTGGTATCGGAGGCCCGCCAGGGCCACCCGGAGGGGCGCCCATGGGCATCGGGGGCGGCGGCATGGATGGCGGGGGCGGTGGCGGCATCGGTGGCCGCACGGGCGCATTGTTGGGCGCCTGCGCGCCCTGCGGATGCGGCTGCTGTATCACGATGTTGATGTTGGTCTTGCCCTTGGTGCGTCCGCCGCTCTTGCGCGCAGCTCGGTCACCCTTCTCCGCGGTGCCGCCCTTCTTCAGGAACATCGACTTGCCGCCGTGCGGCCCGAATTCCATGCGGTTCGGGCTGGTGCCCGAACGCGCGCTGGCGGCCTGCATGGCGGCCTGCGCCGTCGCCCGCGGATCCTGCATAGGACCGCCCATGTCGCGTTTCTTCCGTGCCTCGCCGCCCTTTTTGAAACCGCCAACGTGGTATTTGCCGAACTCTTCGGCGTTGGCGGCCGGGACGTTGCGGTTGACCTTGGCGTTGGCGATCTCGGTAGCGGCGCTGCGCGGCGACTTGTCGGCTCGACGCGGGCCTCGATCGCCTTGTACGGCACCGCCGTTCTTGTAGATGCGCGGGCGGATTGGCCGTGCCCCGGTTTTCTTGTCGGCGTTCAGTGGCTCGGTCGGGGTCCAGCTGCTGGCGTCGACGCGCCTGGACGGATCGCTGCCACTCGCCATGCGGCTTGCCTTGGCGCGCATCGCAGCGCGGGCCTTCTTCGAAAGATCGCTCATCGTGCTGCACTCCTCGCGCGGCCGCCACGGCGCATCACGCCGGCGTTCAATTCCCTGGGTCCTGTAGAGGCGGCAGGCGGCCCGCCGATCTTGATGCCGATGGTCGGCTCACCAGCGCCTGCCTTGTCAGCGGCGGGCGGGGGCGGCGGCTCGGGCATGATCACTGGTGCCGGGTTGCTCTCGCCGGACGAGCTGCCATTGCCTGCACTGCCGCCATCCTCGCGATGCTTGCGCATGCTCGGAGCGCCGCCACCGCACAGGCGGATGGCTTTGGCACGGGCGGTGTTGCTGGCTTTGGACATCCTGTCAGGCGTTTCCCGAAACCATGCTCAACGCCCGATCGACGATCGAGCCGGGACGCACGGGCTGCTTGGTTTTACCAGATGACAGCCATTTGCGGAAGGCGTCAAGGCTCATCACCTCGACCGAGCCGATCCGGTCGGCGCCTTTACCGTCGGAAAATGCCTTCACATAGCAGTCGAGTGCATCCCGTTCTGACTCGAAACCCAGCAGACACTTATGCTCGTCGAATTTCCCGTCTGGTCGTAATTGGTTGACCAGTACGACCAGGGGACTCCGTTGAGAAGGACCGACGTAACAGTCGACGTGGTCGCCGTCGGCGCCTGTCGTTCGCTTGATGTAGCCGTAGTCGGCCGGAAGCTTGCACGACCATGCACGACCTCGAGCATCCCGCCCAGTGCGTACAGACCCCAGCTTGTTCTCGATCGCAATGGGGATGCCTTGGAAGCTGATATGCTCCTTGGCATAGTTGCCCGCGGCCTTCTGTGCATCGGACGGAGCATGGTCGACCGAGCCGCCGGCCGCTTTTTGTAATTTCGCATCATTAGGTTCCACATGGTCGCCGTTAGGGACTACCGCGGATATCGAGCTGCTATCTTCGCCGTCGTTTGAATAGTAGTAGCCCCGTTTGGCATTTCCTTTTTTCAGCGCGCCGGCCATGTAGCCGTTAGCCTTGAAGTCAGGATGCGGCGAGCTGATCGTGTTGCTCATCGGGCCTTTGATCTTGAACGCCCGGAGAGATGGTTGCATGTCGTGTATCATCGGCACATCGCGGCCCGATAGTGGAGGCATGCCTTTCGGGTGCTGGTGCGGATAGTAATCATCGTCCGGCGCGTCGACGTTGTGGCCTGAAATATTATACGGCCCCCATTCTTTTAGCCGTCGTTTTCCCGCGAGCAGTGTCTCGCCATATTTACGCTTGCCGTCCCATGAACCTTCGGCAGGCCAGCCAATACGCGCGCGCAGGGCGTCGGTTGCAGCGGCTTTCGTGCCGAGATGCAGTCCACTCTTTCCGCCGCGCAAGTCACCACTACCGGAGCCGTGCCACCACAAATTATCGTTCTCTTTCGCCCTACCACCGTATGCGCGATCAACCGCCCCGCCCGCCGCGTAGGCCGGCTGACCTTTCAGGATGCTCTCGCGGAGTTTTGGTGTGATGTCGAGGCTGTGCAGTGCAGATCCTGGCTGGCCGTATGCCTTGTTCCGTTCAGCCCGCAGACGAGTGTGCGCCTGACCGAGCGCGGCGTCGGCATTGATGTCGCCGCGCTCGTGCAGCGCATCCATATCACGATCGATGTCGGCGACAGACCGGCCTTTGTGTAATTTGTGCCCGCCTAACTGCACCTTCGCCGCAGGATCGTGCTTGCGCGCGAGCTTCTCGAGCGCCTGCGGCACGACCTTGTCATAGAAGGTTTTCATGCCCTCGCCGCCGGTGGTCAGGTCGAGGCCTTCGAGCTGGCGCGAGCGGTGGCTCATGCCGGCAGCCGAGCCGTGCTGCGCCGGCGCAGCC